>Ga0210401_10002788_pt1 | contig 19064 bp, 17 predicted proteins | sample IncBWH32MmetaG_FD_150866 | JGI IMG/M metagenome (GOLD analysis project Ga0210401, IMG submission 150866) | Forest soil microbial communities from Barre Woods Harvard Forest LTER site, Petersham, Massachusetts, United States - Inc-BW-H-32-M | ecosystem: Environmental > Terrestrial > Soil >... | reverse complement strand
AATGCGCCGATTCCACGAAACGGCGGACGGTGTGGTAGCGCTGCCAGGCGCGCTCTTTCTCGGCGGCGCCCGTAATCTTCTCGATGAAATATGCCAGCAAACCAGCATCCCGTTTCTGCCACAGCAGGAGGCAATCGGCGGGGAGGCCATCGCGACCAGCGCGGCCAGCTTCCTGGTAATACTGCTCGATCGACTGGGGCAGCGAGAGATGGATCACGGCCCGCACGGTTGCCTTATTGATCCCCAGGCCGAACGCTATGGTTCCGACAAGAACGCGCACCTCGTCCGCCATCCAGCGCTCCTGGTGGAGCCGACGTTGATCTTTTTCCATCTGGCCGTGGTAAGCGATGGCGGGTATCCCCTGCTCCTCCAGGAAATCAACCGTTTCTTCGACGCGAGCGATGGTGGGCGCATATACGATGATGGCGCCGTTGGAGTAGCGGCGGACGACGTTCACCAGCAGCCCTGGCTGCTCTCCATATTCACATTGGCGCGCCACGTATCGCAGATTGGCTCGATGAAAGCTGGCAATATACTTTGCCGGATCGCGTAGTTGTAGCTGAGTAAGGATGTCGTGACGGACCCGCCGAGTTGCGCTGGCGGTGAACGCCGCAATCGGGAGATCGGGGAAGTTGACGCGCAGCGAGCTCAGCTGGCGATATTCAGGACGAAACTCGTGTCCCCACTCCGAGATGCAGTGAGCTTCATCGATGGCGAAGAATGCAACTGGGATGCGTCGCAACAGCGTGATCGTGTCCTGTCGCGCCAGCCGCTCCGGCGAGAGATACAACAGGCGGTACTCGCCTGCGCACGCCTGCTTCGTGACGTTCGACTGTTCGCCGCTGCTCTGAGTGCTGTTCAGCACCGCGGCCGGAATTCCCATTTGCGCAAGCTGGGCTGCCTGGTCCTGCATCAGTGCAATCAAGGGCGAGATCACGATGGCCGTCTTGCCCGATACCAGAGCAGGCAGTTGGTAACACAGCGACTTGCCGCCTCCCGTGGGCATTACGACGCAAGTGTCTCGGCCGCCGACCAGACTTTGCACAATCTTTTCCTGCAACGGTCGGAAGGTGCTGTAGCCCCAGTAGCGTCGCAGGAGCAAGAAAAGATCAGCCTCGGGCTGCATCCACACAGTATAGGATGACAGGCGGGTGTGGGTGGGCGGATGTGCGCAATAGGTTTGAATGCATTCCCAAAGGTGAAGGGGCTGAGGCAAAGAAAAAGGGAACGTCGGACGCTCGTGTCTATCTGGCGGTGACACCAAAGCTTTCGCTGAGAATCCCGGCAAGCTTCCGCTCACGCTCCGGACGACGGCGTTCCGGCCTACGTGAGTTGTAGCTATAATTGCAACACGCGATGAAGGCCTTTTTTCGATTCATCTTCCTCACGCTGGTCCTGCTGGTGGTAGCGTTGGTGTCGGCGCTGACGGCGATGCGCTTTGCCATTCACGGGCGAGAGGTGGCCGTCCCCGACTTGGTGGGCAAGCCACCGGCTGAGGCGCGGAGACTTGCCGACGCGGCCGGCTTCCAAATGAACGTCGAACGGCAGTACTACAGTCCAACCGTTCCTGAAGGGAAAATTCTTTCGCAGCTTCCGGCCCCGGGGACGAAGGTGCGCCGGGGATGGCAGATCCGGGTTGCGGAGAGTCTGGGACCGCAGCGGGTAGAGATCCCCAACGTGCTCGGGGAAAGCCAGCGCGCAGCGCAGATCAATATACTTCGCCGTGGATTGGATGTGGGTGCAGTTGCACAGATCGGAATGCGTGGCCCACCTGCGGACCAGGTGCTGGGTCAAAGCCCTCCGCCGAATGCCAGCGGCATCGCAGCACCCAAGATCAGTCTGCTCACGACCGAAGCTGCGCTCCCGCAAGCGTTTCTGATGCCTAATTTCGCAGGTCAGGCATTAGGAGGAGTGACGCTGGTTTTGCAGGATGCGGGATTCCGATTAGGAAGCGTCAGCATCGCCCCGCCAGTGGTCCCGCCGGCCGCGCCAGTTGCCGATTCCTCTACCGCGATGTCGGTGCCCGCACCGCCCTCCCCTCCGCCACAGCCCACGCCGAGCAGCGTTATCGTCTCGCAGAATCCGGCACCCGGAGCGAAGATCGTCGTGGGATCGGCGGTTAACTTCGAAGTACGCTGAAAATCTGGCCACGCATTTCCGCGTATCGACGCCGATCATAACCAGTTTTCATGGGTGTAAATCCGTGAGAATCCGGTGACTAGAACTAGATTTTCTCCAGGATTGCGGCGAAGAAGCCGTCGCAGGGGTGGACTCCGGGAATCGTTCGCAAGTATGGTCCATCGGTCAGCGAATCGATGTCTTCCCATCGAACTTCATTTCGCGAGCGGAGTGACTCCAGTTCAACCCGGCAATCGATCCTGCGGAACGAATGGTCGGCCAGTACGGCCTTCTCCACTACGATTGAGTTTTCTTCCTTCTCCAGCGAGCAAGTTGAATACACGAGCCTTCCGCCAGGGGAGACGCGCTGCATAGCCGATTGCAGGATGGCCAATTGGCGCGCTTGAAGATCGGCCAGGTCTTCGAGTTTGAGCCGCCATTTGATCTCGGGATTGCGGGCGAGCGTGCCGGTGCCAGAGCAGGGCACGTCGGCCAGCACGCGGTCGAAGCGTGTGGCTAGGGGAAAACTGCGAGCGTCCGCCGCGATCACCTGAACATTGGCTGCACTCACCAGTCCTCGCAGCATGCGCGCGCGGTGGGGATGCAACTCGATGGCAACGACGCGGGCGTTGGGGTTTCGATCGGCGAGAACTCGCGTCTTCCCACCAGGCGCCGCACAGCAGTCGAGAATACTTGCGGCTTGGCCAACGAGGAGTGAAACCAGCTGTGACGCTTCATCCTGGATCAAAACTCGGCCGTCACGGAATAGGCGCGTGGTTGTGAGATCACCCCCTCCGACGCAATACGCCGACGCCAGCAACCGGCCCGGAGATAGCTGGATCTTATGCTTGCGGAGTTCGTCTGCAATCGTGGCGTCAGAGACACTGATGACGGTTTCCGGAATTTGCTGGTCGTAAGTACAGATTTGCTTAGCAGGCTCGAAGCCGAATTCCTGAATCCAGCGTTCGACTAACCAAAGGGGGTGCGCGGAGGACGCGGCCAGCTCCGCCGACCCTTGGGCATTGCCGATGGCTAACCTGGAATCATGGTCTCGTTCGACTGCCGCGAACTTTCTCAAGACGGCGTTTGTAAACGGCGCGGCCGAGCGCTTCCTGGCGCGTTTCACTAATTCCACGCTCTCGTGCACGGCTGCCCGCTCGGGCACACGATCGAGAAACAGCAATTGGTAAGCCGCAAGCCGCAGAGCGGTGAGGACTTCTGGGTCGAGGCGAGTGAGTTTCTGCGATGACCGTACTGCGATCTTTTCGTCCAGAAAAGATCGCCAGCGGAGAACGCCCATGACTAACTCGGTTGCCAAGCCATGATCAGCAGTCGAAAGATCCGCGTACCGTGAAGAGTGCAGCAGTTCTGAGGCGTAGGAGTCCTCGCGCTCAACTCGAAGCACAATGTCGAAAGCAGCGATGCGGGCGGGCGAGATCGGCATGCAGTTCTCGGTTACAGACCCAGCTTCTCGCCGTTTTGAGGACGATAGCCATGGATGAAATCGTGTGAAGCCATGCGCTTCTTGCCTTCCGGCTGTACTGTCAGCAGCTCCAATGCGGTACTTGCGTCGCAACCTACGAATAAACATCCGCCCTCAACCAGAAGTTCCCCGGGACGAAGTGAATGCTGAGCCACTGCAGTCTCCCAGACATGCAAGTTCTTGCCACGAAAGGTTGTGAATGCCCCGGGCCATGGCTGGAATCCGCGCAGGCGATTGCTGATTTCTTGCGCGGCTTGGCGAAAGTCGATCCGGCCATCTTCTTTTTTGAGGATGGGGGCGTGGGTTGCTTTCGCGTCATCCTGGGGGCGTGGGGCGATTGTGCCCGCATCGAGTCCGCGCAAGGTGTCGACCATGAGATCAGCACCGATTGCGGCCAGCGTTGTAGCAAGCGTTTCGGCGGTATCCGCGGGATTGATTGGAATTTCTTTCTGCAGCAGGACGTCGCCAGTATCCAGTCCCGCGTCGATACGCATGGTAGTGACCCCACTCATGGTTTCACCCCGGGCGATCGCCCACTGGATCGGCGCGGCTCCGCGATATTGGGGTAACAGCGATGCGTGCAGGTTGAGGTTGCCCAGGCGCGGCAAATCGATCATCCACCGCGGAATAATACGTCCATAACCGACCACTACGATTGCCTCGGGCTTGAGGGCGGTAAGCTGGGCGCGGAATTCGTCGTTGTTCTTGATGCTCTGCGGTTGTGTGACTGGCAATCGAAGTGCCAGGGCAGACTCCTTTACTGGAGGTGGGCCAAGCGCAAGTCCCCGTCCGCGAGGTTTGTCTGGTTGCGTGACCACCAGAGCGAGCTGAAAGCCTTCACGAACCAGCGCTTCCAGCGTGGGAACGGCAAAGCGAGGTGTGCCACAAAAGACGAGGGATTGACTCATTGAGTCATTGAGTCATTGCATCAATGATTCAATCACTCAACGATTCAATTGCTCACCTACCACTCCCCGGCTTTCATCAGCTTGCGGATCTTGCGCTTTATCAGATCGCGCTTCAGTGCGCTGATGTGACTGATGTAGAGTTTGCCATGCAGGTGTTCGGTTTCATGCAGGAAGGCTCGGGCAAGCAGTTCTTCGCCGGTTTTCTCGTACCACTTTCCATTCACATCCTGGGCGCGAATCGTCACTTTACGCGGGCGGGTCACGGGCTCACGAAATTCGGGAATACTGAGGCAGCCTTCCGGCTGCGTGTGTTTACCCTCGGTATGAAGAATCTCCGGATTGGCGAGCACCAACTGTGCGTCGGGATCTTCCTTGAATGTAATATCGATGACCGCGAGACGTTTCGAGATGCCGATTTGGGGAGCGGCCAAGCCGACTCCATGGGCCTCATACATGGACTCGAACATGTCCTCGACCAGTTTCTTCAATTGATCGTCAAAAACCGTAACCGGTTCCGCCGGCTTTTCCAAGACAGGATTTCCAAACTTTACAATGGGATAGATCATTGAGTAGTTAGTTAGCTAGTATTTCTTTAACTGCTCCAGGTAGCCTTGGAAGTTGCGTAAGGTTTCGGTCATAGAGTCGCCGCCAAACTTCTCGAGTGCGCACCGAGCCAGGGTCAATGCCACCATCGCTTCGGCCGCTACGCCAGCCGCAGGGACGACGCACACGTCGGAGCGTTCGTAGGCAGCTTTCACCGGCTCGCGGGTGGCAAAATCCACCGACTGCAGAGGACGGCGCAAGGTGGAAATCGGCTTAAGGTAACCCCGCACCCGAATGTCCTCTCCGTTCGAGACGCCGCCTTCGATTCCACCTGCATTGTTACGGCTGCGAGTAAACCCGGCAAAACCTGTGGACTCGTCGTACCCTATTTCATCATGCACGGCGGAGCCGAGGGAAGCTGCGGCCGTGATGCCCGAGCCGATCTCGACCGCCTTTACCGCCTGCAGCGACATCACCGCTGCCGCTAATAACGCGTCCAGACGCTCGTCCCATTGCGCATATGTGCCCAGCCCGGGAGGGACATTGTGGGCGACTACTTCGAACACGCCTCCGACCGAGTCTCCGGTCCTGAGCACTCGGTCAACTTCTTCCTTCATACGCGATTCGGCATCCGCATCGGCGCAATTCAGCAGAACCTGGTCGCGGTCGCGCAAGGGAGCGATGCGCTGCCAAGGAATCTCCTCGCCGATCGACGCATTGCCGACCGAGATTACGTGGCTAAGCACTTCGATCCCAAATTCCTGGGCTAGCAGTTTTGCCAGACTGCCAATCGCAACTCGTGCCGCGGATTCCCGGGCGGAGGCACGTTCCAGAACATAACGACCATCGGCAAAATTGTACTTCAGAGCACCAGCGAGATCGGCATGGCCGGGCCGCGGCGAAGCCACTCGTTTGTGTTTGGCAGGATCCCCTTGCTCCACGGGAAGTGATTCCTGCCAGTTCTTCCAATCCTTATTCTCCAAAAGAACGGCGATGGGTGAGCCGATAGTCATCCCATGGCGCACTCCGGAGAGGATGTGCGCTGTATCGCGCTCGATCTTCATGCGGCCACCTCGGCCATAGCCTTGCTGGCGACGCCAGAGTTCGCGGTCCAGGAAAGCCTGATCCACCTGCAAGCCTGCCGGCATGCCCGAGAGGAAAGCGACCAGAGCTTCCCCATGCGATTCCCCAGATGTGAAATAACGAAGCATCGCTCTGGATTGTATCCGATGAACTTAAAAGAGTTGCTTTTCGCGCGACGCGCTCTCGCAAAACCATCCTTCCACAGTGGCGGATGGGGTAGAAGGCTTGTACAATACAATGAAAGCTTTGGAAGCCCGTCTCGGGCCGTCCGGCGTGCTTTTCGCCGCCTGGAATCCTTCCGTATTTACTTTGGCCATAGGGAGTAGTGTTTGTGGAGCAGATCGCGAATTTACGGCGTTCGAACCTGACGCCACGAGAGCGTGAGGTGGTGAAATTGATTGCAGAGGGTAACTCTGCAAGAAAAATCGCCAGTGCGTTGGGACTCAGCGTCAAGACCGTCGAAGCTCACCGGTTTAATCTGATGCGGAAGCTGGACATCCACAACAAAGCGCAGTTGGTGACCTACGCGATCCAGAAAAAAATCGTGAACGTCCCTGCCGAAGCGTAGCGGGCCCCGACACTACTTTGTACCATTCGGATAAACCAGGATTTTGCTCGCCTGCCCCGTCTTCAATCGCTCCATGGCCTTGGAAAAATCCTTCATGGCGATGCGGTCCGTGATCACCGGATGCAGGTCGAGCTTGCCGTTCTTGAGTAAAGCCGTCATCTGATACCAGGTCTGATACATGCGGCGGCCGTTGATGCCCTGGATGGTGATGCCCTTAAAGATAATGTCCTCGGAAAAATTAAGGGAAATTGGTTTGGAGGTGAGGCCGAGGAGGGAAATGCGACCGCCGCGCCGTACGATGTCAAAGGCTGTTCGAATGGCGTCGGGATGGCCGGCCATTTCGAGCACGGCGTCGACACCTAGGCCGTCGGTCCGCTCCATGATGATTGATTTTACGTCTTCTTTCGACGGATCGAGCGCCAGGTCGGCGTGCATCTCCTTCGCCAGCCGTCGCCGGTGCTCATTGACCTCGATGGCAAACACTTGCGCCGCGCCCACGGCTCGCGCTACCGCAATGGAAAACAACCCGATCGGACCGCATCCCGTGATGGCTATGGTTTTGGCGGCGACCTCGCCCGCCAGTACGGTATGAACCGCGTTGCCCAACGGATCGAGGATGGAAGCGTACTCCTGCGGGATGGCGGGATCGAGCTTCCAGAGATTTGACTCTGGAATGACCACGTACTCGGCGAATGCGCCGTCGGCATCGACACCAATGATCTTCACGTTCTGACAGATATGGGCCTCGCCAGTACGGCACTGCAGACATTTGCCGCAAGCTACGTGCATCTCGGCAGAGACGAAATCGCCTTCCTTAACGCTCGTCACCTCATCTCCAAAAGCCGCCACCTCGCCACAGAATTCGTGACCGGGAATGAGCGGTGGATGGATGCGCTTCTGCGCCCAGCGGTCCCACTCGTAAATGTGCAGGTCGGTACCGCAGATCGACGCAACTTTGACCTTAACCAGAACGTCGTTGCGTCCGAACGCGGGAACTTCGACCTCTCGAATCTCCGCGCCAGGTGCAGCTTTTGTTTTTACAACCGCCTGCATGGTGTCCGACATGGAACCGCCTTACTTATGATTTCGGATTCAAAACCAAAACCTTGAATTCTAGCATCCCAACCGGCAGGCTAACCGAAAGCGCTATGCGGCAAGGTCAACGCCCCTCCGGGCGCTCGCGAATTACGCCACCTTCATATTTCGGGGCCAGGGTGTTCAACTCTTTCGACTTCCCGCGCGGGATGCTCAGTGACTTCCACTGCTTCGATCGCAAGTGCTTGGCCAGGAAAACGATTTGTCCGGTGTGCTGAGCATAGTGCGCGATTTGCCGGTTGATGGCTTGCATCGCGGTGTGGGGCTCGCCACGGATCGTGACCGTGCGCATGACGTCGTCGGGCTGGAGAGCGTCGACGGTCGCAAACACACGCGCCCAGCCTTCTTCCCACCAGCGCCTAACCTCCGCGCGGGTTGTTCCCGAGTTCATTTCGAATTCCGTGTCGCGGTTGCGATCCGGCTTCTCGCCGTCGGTGGCCAGAAAGTCGGTAAACCGCGAGCGCATATTGCCGGCCAGATGCTTGACCAGGATAGCGATGGAATTCGACTCGGGATCGAGCGCAATGAAGAACTCTTCGTCCTTCAGTTGAGCCATGGCGGCTTCGGCCAGGCGTTTGTGCCCGCGGAACTGGCGCCGGACTTCCTCAAGGTAGTGGGTGGCAATGTCGGTTTGCATTTGAGGTTTCCTCATAAGTTGGGCGTGAAATCCGATCTTTAAGTTGGATTCGTTTCAAAGCGCAGGGATTCGCCCCCCTGCCGCGGCGAGCCAGAATAACAATGAATTACTCACCCCAACCGCCGCCGCCCGGCGTTTCAATGCGAATCCGTTCGCGCTTACGTAGTCGAACGTTGAACTTGCCGGGCAACGATTGCGACGTCCCGTCTTCGCGAATCAGCGTAGCTGTCCCTGGAGTTCCATCTTTACCACCCGCCAGACCGTAAGGACCGCGCTCACGCCGGTCCGCCAACAGGGTCACCTCGGCATCAGACAGCGCTTCGATCTCCCGGATGATTCCATCACCACCCCAACGCTTACCTTTACCACCACTGTCCGGCCGCAGACAATATTGCCGCACGCGGAGCGGATACGCGTACTCCAACGCCTCGGCGGGTGTGTTCAGCGAATTGGTCATGTGGGTGTGCACGCCAGACACTCCAGATTTCGAGGGACGCGCTCCCATCCCCCCGGCGATGGTCTCGTAGTACACGAAGGGTTCGCTGGTTCGTGGATCAATCCCACCGATGGTCAGGTTGTTCATCGTTCCCGACGCGGCTGCGGGGATTCGCTCCGGGATCGCTCGCGCCAACGCCCGCAGCAACACGTCCACGATGCGCTGCGAGGTCTCAACGTTTCCGCCGGCCACGGCAGCCGGCGGGTTGGCGTTGACTACCGTTTGCTTTGGGGCGATCACGTCGATCGGGCGCATCAGCCCCGCGGTCGCAGGCACGTCTTCAGCTAACAAGCAACGGAAGACATAAAAACAAGCGGAATACGTAATTGCCTCCACGGCATTCAAGCTGCCCTCGACCTGCGGATCGCTGCCGGTGAAATCCACCACAACCGCGCGTGTGGTAACGGGAATACGACCGGTCCCGACCCGGTCGGAAGATCGGGCTCGCAAATGCTTTCCGAACTGCAACCTCACCGCAATCTTCACAGGCCTCGCGCTGATTCCATCATTGTCCAGAAAGTCTTCTGCATGGTAGGTTCCGACGGGCACTTGGTTGAGAAATGCACGCATCATTTCCTCGCAGTAGTCGAGCAAATCGGCGGCTGCCTTGCTAGTTCGCTCCAGACCATAGCGGCTGCAAACACCCCGCAGGCGCTCCGCACCGGTGTGACAGGCGGCAATCTGCGCACCGAGGTCACCTTCGCGTTCCTGAGGCGTGCGGACATTGCTCACGAGAAGCGCCAGGACATCGGATTGCATCTTCCCAGCGCGCATAATCTTGACCGGCGGGATGCGCAATCCTTCCTGATAGATCTCTCGACAAAGACCCATCGAACCCGGATAGGCACCCCCGACGTCCGCGTGGTGGGCACGCGAAGCGACGTAGAAATCCGGAACTGTGTTCTTCGCCCGTGGGCGAGCGCGACCGGACAAAACGTACACCGGGGCCACCAGCGTGATGTCCGGCAGATGGGTTCCACCGCGGAATGGATCGTTCAACATCGCTACGTCTCCGGGTTCGAGGTCGAACTGATCGATCGCCGCACGAACCGACATCGGCATCGATCCCAGGTGAACCGGCATGTGATCGCCCATGGCAATCACTTCGCCGTCGGAGTCGAACACCGCGCAAGAGTAGTCGCGGCGTTCTTTGATGTTAGGGGAAAAAGCGGTCCGGCGCAGAGCCGCGCCCATCTCTTCCGCAATGGAGTGATAGATGTTCTTGAATATTTCCAACTCGATGGGATCACGTCTGGTATTGGCGGAACGCATGGGCGGAGTAGAACTACGGTGGCAAGTGTACGACACGGAGCTGAGTCGGTCGCTCAAATGGAAACGTCTCAATTGAAGAATTCTGTTGACAATGAAAGTAATAGTCCTCAATATCTTGGGGTGGAGTCGTTGCCCCTACTACAGTTGGGCATCGATTTCGAAATAAGGGCCCCCTTCAAGGGAAAAATTGTTCACGGAGGAAACTTCATGCCAGCAAAGAAAAAGGCTGCCAAGAAAAAGAAACACTAACCGTACGCGAAACGATACTTCGCACAAAGTAGAAATTCAGAAAAGCCTCTCGAGAGAAGCACCTCTCCGGGGGTTTTTTGTTGATCCTAAAACGCGGCGATACAAAGGAAAATATTTCCCTGGAAAATGAGGGGTTGTTCCGAAGGCCCGGTCGTGCTAGAAACGCGGATAGGGAGTGAGGCGCAGCTGCGATGCAAGCCACTTCTCGAACCCCCATGAGCTCGCGCAACAAAGCCGCGGCCAAATCCGCCAAGACCACCGACGTGGTGATCCCGGACAAGCTTTATTTTCGCATCGGAGAAGTTGCTCAGCTGTGTCGTTTGCCCGCGTATGTCCTGCGTTTCTGGGAAACTGAGTTCCCACAGCTCAAACCAGTCAAGGGCAGCACCGGGCAGCGCATGTATCGCCACAAAGACGTTGAAAATGTGCTGCGCATAAAGAAACTGCTTTATGAGGAGGGGTTCACCATTGCCGGTGCGCGGCAACATTTGCGAGCGGAGAACAAGGTCGACAAGAAACAGACCCCTCTACCTTTCCCCGAGCGAACTGCGCCCGACCTAAAGCAGATCCGCCAGGGACTTCGCGAAATTCTCGCCATGCTGTCACCGCGACAAAAGCGAGCCTGATTCAGATAGCGGTTCGTGGGTCAGACGCTACCCGGAATCCGTAGTCTGCATACTGGAACTGTGGCGGAATGCTGGAACGGGCAGCGCAACGAGTGACTTTGACGTGGTGACGCCAGGAACCTCCGCGAGAAGCGCGGCGCTCACCGCTGTCGGGACCTCGCGGATTGCGCTCAATCGAGGCCACGTAATAATCGTGCCCATACCAATCACTGCACCATTCATGCACATTCTGACAGATGTCGTGGAGTCCGAACGCATTGGGCATGGACCGTCCGACCGGTTCGGGACCAGCCTTCCAGCGCTCGCCATAGTTGGGCAATGACTCTGGTGGGTCGTCACCCCAGGGAAAAAGTTTGCCCTCAACTCCGCCGCGCGCGGCCCGCTCCCACTCGGCTTCGGTAGGCAGGCGATATTTGCGACCGTTCAACTCGATCAGCCATTCGCAATATTCCACCGCCTCGAACCACGAAACCGCGACGACGGGCTGCTCGGGGTGATTGAAACTTGCATCGCCCCAGAGTGGAGGCGCATGGCTTCCGGTGGCGAGGAGAAAGCGACCGTACTCCGCATTGGTCACCTGACAAGTTGCCAGGTAGAAAGCGTCGACCCAAACACGGTGCACGGGACGTTCGTTTTCCTGGCCCGCCTCCGAGCCCATGCCGAACCAGCCTGCAGGAATAAGCACGAGCTTCGGGTCTTCTGACTTATCCACTCTGATCGCAGGTGCTATGGGTGAACCACTCATCTGGTTGATGAGCGTAGCACAAAGGTCGCGCTGATTTTCCTCTCGACCTGTGTTTGTACCTCATACCCCGCCATCTCGGCTTGCCTCGAACCGATGGTGAGCTTATAGTTTTTCCGCGAGTTCGCCGGTGGCGTTTGCAATATGAAAAAGCTCGAATTCACTGTGAAACTTGAAGGCAAGGGAACTTCAGTCGCTTGGTTGAACGCACCCTTCGACGTCATAAAAGTATTCGGTACCCGCGCGCGAGTGCCGGTGCGTGGAACCATCAACGGATTCGCATTTTGCTCGTCGCTTATGCCCATGGGCGGTTGCCACGGAATGGCCATAAACAAGAGCATGCGTGACGGAGCGGGAGTCAAGGCCGGGGACACCGTGAGCGTTGTGATGGAACGTGATGAAGGTAAGCGGATCGTGGAGGCGCCGGCACTTCTGAAGAAAGAGATAGCCAAAAGCAAGACGGCTCAGGCTAAATGGGAAAAGCTCTCGTTTACGAATAAGAAAGAGATCGCGCTTTCAATCCGCTCGGCTAAACAAGAGGAAACGCGCCGGCGCCGACTGGCGAAGGCGATGGATATCCTGAAGACTGGCAAGAAATGGACGGGCTAGGCTTTCAGGCGTCGCACCACTTCTGCGATGTCGTTCTCCTGAAAAAGACGAATCCCGGCAATGCCAGCCGCGCCCGCATCAAAACAAGCACGAGCGTTCTCGAGCGTAATACCACCGAGAGCAAGGACGGGGATCTCCTGTCGACAAACTTGACGCAGTCCCTCGAGGCCGGCTGGACTTAGTGGTGGGGCGTCCTTCTTTTCGAAGATTGGGGCGAACACGGCGAAGTCAGACCCGTCGACCGCAGCCCGAGCAACTTCGTTCGCGGAGTGACACGAAACACTGACCCACACGCGGGTGCGCTGTCCGCCCGCAAGCCAAATTTTTTGCACGTCGGCTGGTGAAATATCGTTGGATCGCAAATGCACGCCGTCAGCACCGCCGGCTATCGCGACGTCGGTGCGCCAGTTGACGAGCAAGCGAGTTGGCAGCTCCCGCTTTTCAGTTCGCAGTGTAGAATTTTCGCGGACAACACGAACCGCAGTGCGGGCAAGAATTTCGAGCTCGCGAATGGGAAGATCTTTCTCGCGCAACTGAATGAGGTCCACACCACAACGAGTCGCCTCCGCGATCTTCGCAAGCAAAGCGCCCTGGCGAGCGCTTTCATCACCGAGGAACTGGACGCGATCTGTGATGTAGAGAAGGAACAAGCCTTTAATTAAGGGTTGGTCTTCGCGATTTCGGGAACCCGCTCACCCGGTTCGCCTTTATGCTTCGGTTCCGGCCCTAGGTGGTACTTGGTCAGACCATCGCGCAGAAACTCGAAACCCTCTTCCGGCGAATCCACGATCTTAAAGAGCTCCAGATCCTCGGCGAAAATCGTTCCCGCATCCACCATAGTTTGGAAGTTGATCAGCCGGTTCCAGTATTCGCTGCCGTAAACCACGACCAGAATCTTCTTCGCCAGCTTCTGCGTTTGCGCCAGCGTGAGGATTTCGAAAAACTCGTCCAGGGTTCCAAAGCCGCCAGGGAAAATCACCAGTGCCTTGGAGAGATACGCGAACCAGAACTTGCGCATGAAGAAGTAATGAAACTCGAAATTCAGCGACGGAGTGATGTAGGGATTAGGCATCTGCTCGAACGGCAGAGCGATATTCAGTCCCACGGTCTTCGCTCCGGCCTCCTGTGCGCCGAGATTGGCCGCTTCCATGATGCCCGGGCCGCCTCCAGTCGTGACCACGAAGCGCCGCCGGCGGGCGGGAATTTGAATGGACCACTTGCTCAAAAGAAAAGCCAACTGGCGCGCGTCTTCGTAATAACGCGCCATGTCCACAGCCGCGATAGCCCGTTTTCTACAGGTTTCGAGCTGGCTGCCGGCAAACTGTAACGCACTCGATTCCAATTCACCGAGCTTGTCCTGCGCGCCGGCGCGGCTGGAGAAGCGGGCTGAGCCAAAGAACACCACTGTGTCCTGAATCTGCTCGCGGCGAAAGCGGGCAAGCGGCTCCATGTACTCCGACAGGATGCGCAGGATACGTCCATCCGGGCTATTCAAAAAGGCTTCATTTTCGTACGCTAGGGGCGCACGTTTCTTTTCACTCTCGCTCATAAGTGGCGCCGTCTTTCCATGATTCCATCAACTTAGTGATCCGGCAGGCCAGGCGCGGTAAGTGCAACTCGCCGGCCAGGAACTGGTTTCACGGGTGTTTCACCTCATGGTAATGAAGTGCTTCAGAAAATCCGATCCAGAGGTCGAGGATACCCAGCCCGCTGCAGACCCCGCGAACGAAGCCGTTGGCAACGAAGGCCCGCAACCCCGGGTATGCCATCAGTAGATGGTTGTCCGTCCATTCCGGTCTCCAGGGAAGAATCACGAGAAGCACACCTACAATGGCGCAGACCAAGCCGAACATCAGCACAGTAATCCGATGCAGCCAAAGCTCGAAACCCACATAGTGGTTTCCGCCGTGTTGCTCGGGCGGTATCTCGACCGCCGCAGGGGAACCGTCCCGGTGTTCCGGCGAAGGCAGCTTTGCCCCCAACGAGCCAGGAGGAATTGTTTGGGGTGTATTCGGATCCGCAGTCACCGCACGCTCCTGAGGAGCCTTAGTGTTGCGGGCCGGGGGCTGCCAAAGCACATTCCCAGCGTAAGAAAGTGGAAACCCATTCTCACATTCTACGACTTCAGGGTCTTAATGCGCTCGGCTACATCCCTGTAATCGATGTTACTCCCGTACACTTCCATGAAGTGCTTCAGGGCCGCGGCTTTGTCCCCGGCGGTCTCGTAAGAGGATGCCAACTCGTAGTGCAATGCGGTGCGCGTTTCCGCATCTATGCTGGGCAGCTTGAGTGCCCGTTCGTACCACCGGATTGCCGCTTCCGGAATGCCCTTGTCGAGGAAGCACTGGGACAACCAAGTGTAGGTCTGCATGATATGCGGGAAAGTATGACCGCGATCCACCGCCTGGCACACCTTCTGCAACTCACCAATCGCTTCGTCCAAGAGTCCCATCTCACGGAAAGCCACTCCCAGATTGTAGTGTGTTTCCGGATCTTCATCGGTAGCAGCCGAGTCTTCCTCGAGCTCGTGCTTTAACTCGCCGAACATGTCGGCAAGGTCAACCCCAGCGCCAGCGTCGAACTTGGGCGGAGTGGGTCCCGGAGCCGGCGTGGTTAAAGGTCGGACTGCCGAGGGGTGATAGGTGAAAGTCGGTGGAGCACTCGAAGCCTCGTGCGCTGGGCTTGCTTGGGTCGCGGCGGCGGCCATGGCAGCCGGAACTTGCGCTGCCGGAGGTTTGGCCGGGATGGTGATCCCGGATTTCGCTGAAACCGGCTCCGGTTTCACTTGGGGCTCCGGGACAGCCCGTAGCTTGCTTCGGGGCTCTGCCTTCGCCACCGGCGCTTCTGCCAGGAAGCTGTCGCCGAGAGAAGCTTCGAGGTCTGATACGAAGCTGTTCAGCTTCCCGCTCGGCTGATGTTCGGCGGCGGCGGCCACTTCCGACGCTTGCGGTTCAGGCTTCGTTTCAGGAGCTACTTCATGGGCGGTAGCTTGCGGCAGGAAGCCATCTCCGAGCGAGGACTCCAGGTCACTAACCAGTGCATCCAATACGCCTGGCTTTGGCTCCGGAACGGGAGAAGCTTTTTCCTCGGCCGCTGCGATGTCGGCAACCGAAATTTCTTCGATGGCTTCTGCATCCGCGGCTGGAGCCTGCGCCGAACCAGCCTCAATTTCATCCCACAGAGCCGACAACAAAGGTGGCTCCGGCTTCAGTCGCTCCAGCTTGCTATAAGTTGCACGGGCCTCCTCGTGCATCCCATTCGAAAGGTAGAAGCGGACCTCTTCAACTGCTTCTTGGATCGCTTCTGGATCAGCGGAAACCTCGTCTTTGGCTGGTGGGCTGACTTCAACAGCCTCTTGTGGCGGAGCCGCGGGTGCTACGGGTTCATCTGAAAGCGAACCTTCCCACTCGGCGGATAGATCGATTTCCTGCTCGGCCGCGACCGCTTCTGGCGCAATCGCTTCCGGCGAAAGCGACGACTGGATCTCAAACTCCGCATGCCCCGGCACTTCTGACGCGGGGGCAGAGACAGCGGGGGCGGGGAAAAATCCTTCCGCACCGGCGGCGGTACCTACCACTGTTTCGGTCGGTGCGACTTCCGTGATCGGTGATTCCGGCGCAGCATCTGCAACCAAAGCATCAGGAACCGTGAACTTCGGCTCTACATGCATTGCCGCGGGCAGGCTCACGTCAGGAACTGCCGAACCGCGCTCCTCATACTTGGCCCCGAGTTCGCCATAACGAGTAGCTTCGTCCGGATGTCCAGCATCGTGGTAAATGCTCTCCAAAGTCCGGCAGCAAACCGCAGCCTCCGTGAATCGGCTGGCACGAGTGTGCAGAGCCGCCAATCGTTGATTGACGCGCAGGTCGCGGGGCGCCTGGGGCAACGCGGAAAGCAACGGCCCCAAAGCTTTCGCCGGCATGTTATAGGAAATGAAAAGCTCGGCGTCCGTCAAAGCCGCACGAACGAAGAGCGCTACCTCATCGGAGTAGCGTTGATCAATGAAGGGCGCAGTAGCTTCAAGTTCGTCCACCATGACCGCGCCCTCTTCCGGGGTGATCAGGTGCGAACTGGATGGGGTCCCGAGCCTGCCAACCACTTGCTGATAGTTGCGGGCATGCAACTGGTTCTCTGGCTCCAGTTGAGTCAACTTAAGATAGAAGTCGCGCGCCTTCTCCAATTCTCCTGCTTGCACATAGGCGTGGGCGAGGAGTTCGTAGACCTCGGTAAGATGGGTATTGTCCCCCGCTTTGTTCAACAGATCGAGCAGCATTTCCAGAGCTGGCGGATTCTCCCGCACCGCGCCGATGAGGGAATGCAGGTTTTCCAGGATTTTTCCCGCGTCCGCTGCCAGCAGCCGATCGGAATGCTGCTGATACACCTGCAACGCATCCTCGCTTTGTCCAGCTGCGATCAGCGCGTCGGCGTACGAAAGAATTGCACTGATGTCATTGTGAACCGAGAGCAGCTTCGCTGCCAGCGCGCCCGCCTCGGGCAAACGCCCGGTCTGTAGATAAGCTTGCAACAGGGTTCGCAATCCATCGGGATGGCTGTCGAGATCGGCGACTTTCTCCAGACATTCGACCGCCGCTGCCATATCGCCCGAGTCAAACGCGTTCCGGCCGCGCAGCAGCAAAGCATAGCCGTTGCCCGGATCCAGCGTGATCATGCGCTGCAGAATTTCTTCCGCTGGACCAAGTTGGCCTTTGGCGCGTAAAGTCTCGGCTGCCGCGGAGAAGATCTGCCAGGCTTCCGTCTTCTTTCCTAAGCGGACATAAACTTCAGCCAGCCGCGTCCGCATGGCAACATTCTCAGGATCCATTTCCAGTGTCTTCTGGAAGATTCTTACCGCCTGCTCCAGCTGACCCTCACGCAGAAATTCTTCCGCTACTTGCAAGTACTGCGCGCGTGCGTCATTGAAAAGTCCCTGCTGGGTGTAAAGCTCTGCCAGTCGAAGCACACCTTCGAGCGACGACTTCAGCTTGCTGAGCTTCTTGTACATGGCAATGGCTTTGACCGTGAAGCCCTGTGAGGCGTAAGCATCGCCCACGCTCTTGAAGCATTCCACGGCCTTTTCGCTATTGCCAAGACGTGAGTAGAGGTCTCCCACGGTATTCATGACCGTGAGATCCTTGGGGTCGGCTTTGAGGACTTTTTCGTACTCAGTGATCGCGTTTGGCAACTTGCCCTGTTGGACAAACTTCTCCGCAGCACTGAGAACCTTCTGCTTATTGAAGCCAAAACCAAACGCCATAAAAGTGCGGACTCCAGCTCCGGTTCGTCTCTCGCCAGAAAACATTTTCTACAGCACGAGAGTTCGTGGCCAAGTTGACCATTCCATCGGCATTGCGCCCAGTATCAGGAGATGGTCTTTAGGACAAGGGTAATTGTACGGCTGGGTACTCAGAATCGTATGGTTACTAAGGGTTACCGAAAGGGAGTGTACGACCGGGTTACCGCCGGCACCCGTGTTAGACAGTCCGGCCGCAAGGGGACTGTAAAGACGTAGCTCGCTACGTCTCAGACTTCAGACAATCTCACGATTTCGTATCAGGATATGGTTCAGCCATATCCTAAATGCCTGGGATGAACTCGGGCTTCAGCCGCTGCGTTTTCCTGCAACATCAACAAACATCGCGTGATAAATAAGGTGCGTGGCCGAATCAATCCAGCGATTCAACTCGACCTCGCGCATGCACACGGCTTGCGCAAGCAGGCTCCAGAAGAAGCTATCCATCACCCGCGCCAACCCGGGAACGTCCACCCCTGGCCGCGCCCCGGGCAGTTGTTGCAGGCGTTGAAACACTGCTGTGACCCGGTTCGTAGTCCAGACATGAATCTCCTGTTGCTTCCGCGCCAACTCCGAATCAGAAAGTACCGCTTCCTGCCATGCACGATACGCGCCCAGGTACCGGAGATCGTGAGAGAAGGCACGCGACAACAATTCATGGACAACTCCGCGAACATCGCTACCGCTGCCTGGACGAAAATCAAGCTGGCTCAACTTCTCCAGCAACTCGTCCATCAGGGCCAGCAACAACTGCCGCTTGGAGCGGAAGTGCTGATAAAAAGTTCCGACCGCAAGCTTCGCCCGCCCAGCGATCTGGTCTACGGAAGTGCTCTCATAACCCTTTTCCCCAAACAAGGCCAGACCGGCCGCTTTCAGTCGTACCCTCTTCTCCACACTTCGCTTTTGCTGCGGTGCCGGCGGAAGATGCTCACCCGCGAGCAGGTTCGGACGCACACTCATGCCCTCGTCCCTGGCCGGATGACCACCCCCGCCAGCGCGCCCGCGCAGCACCAAAGCATCCATCCCCCAAACACGCCCGCCATCTCAGGAGCCATATTCGGAAACACGACGGGAAAGAACACGCTGGAGAATGGATCGAGCAAGAGCGTGGGCAGCGCAATCGAGATTGCACCCGCAGGCCATTGCTCGAAGGGCAGTTGAGAACGGCTGCATAGACGACGAACGAGCCAGGCCATCAAGGGGAAACTTACGGCGAACAGAATGAGCGTTCCCTTCCAATCACCCGGACGCAGCAAATGCTGTCCCGCCAGGCGCAACGCGAGGGTGGCACTAATCCAGATCCCGAGGCCGGAGAGAAACAGGCGCATATTCATAACATGAACAT
>Ga0210401_10002786_pt1 | contig 19077 bp, 15 predicted proteins | sample IncBWH32MmetaG_FD_150866 | JGI IMG/M metagenome (GOLD analysis project Ga0210401, IMG submission 150866) | Forest soil microbial communities from Barre Woods Harvard Forest LTER site, Petersham, Massachusetts, United States - Inc-BW-H-32-M | ecosystem: Environmental > Terrestrial > Soil >... | reverse complement strand
GCTCACGATTCTGGTAATTTTCATCATTCTTTACACGATGTTCCGATCGGCGAAATGGGCGCTATTGATTCTCGGGGTAGTCGCTCTGGCGCCGCTCGGTGGGTTGTTGGCGCTTTTTCTCACCGGGACCCATTTCAGCGTGTCTTCAGGCGTAGGGTTTCTCGCTCTGTTTGGCGTCTCGGTGCAAACCGGCGTCATCATGCTCGAATACATAAATCAGCTTCGTGCAGGAGGCTACGCGGTTGTGGAAGCTGCAATCGAAGGAGCCGTGCTGAGGCTGCGCCCGATCATGATGACGATGCTCGTGGCGACGTTTGGATTGATCCCTGCCGCAACATCACACGCCATAGGTTCGGATTCTCAGAGGCCGTTTGCAATCGTGATTGTCGGAGGCCTTGTGGCCGCACTGGCGATGAGCATCTTCCTGCTGCCGACCATGTACGCTTGGGTCGCCCGCGACGGCGACAAGCTTCCCGAGCCGGAGGAAGAATTTGCGGCCTAACTCTGGCGTTCCCGGCGTTAAGAAACGGAGTCACGGCATGCAAAGAACTCGCCGTCTGGCTAGCGCACTGTTTTTGTTGACCGGCGTGCGCCTGAGTGCTCAGGTACCAGCGCCGTTGCAGCCACAAGCGGCGCCACAGACCGAAGCTTCCACGCCAACGCCGGCCCAACGCCAAATCCAACCGCTGAGTTGGGGAGAAGTGCGCGCTCTGTTTGACAAGAACAATCCGACGCTGCAAGCCGACCAGTCGAACGTCGACGAGTCCAAAGCCGAAGAGATCACTGCTTATCTGAGGCCCAACCCGCAACTCACGATTGCGACCGACGGCACGCAATTCGTGCCCTATCACGGCACCTACGTTCCCTTTCTCGGAACCCAATACCAAGCCAGCTTCAACTATCTCCACGAGCGCGATCATAAGCGCGAATTGCGGCTTCTCAGCCAGCAGCAGGGCACGGCTATCGCTGCATCGAGCCACATCGATTTGGAGCGCAACATGATTTTCGCCCTGCGCAGCGCGTTCGTCGGAATCCTGCAAGCAAAGGCGACTGTGGATATGGCAACACTGGACCTCGCTTATTGGGACAAGGTGCTGGATATGAGCCGCACACGCTTCCAGGCCGGGGACATCGCCCAAATCGATCTCGACCAGCTGGAACTGCAACGCGTGCAATACGAATCCGAAATCGAAACCGCTGAAATCAACCTGCGGACATCCAAAATTGAGCTCTTACAGCTCTTGAACGACCACACCCCTCCCAGTCAATTCGACGTCACCGGCCTGTTCGATTACACAGATCAACTGCAACCGCTCGACGATTTTCACCAAATCGCAGTGGATAACCGGCCAGATTTGAAGGCCGCCGCGCAGTCTGTGGATCAAGCGAAAACAAATCACAAGCTCGCCGTATCGAACGGCTCGACCGACCCAACCTTGAGCGCCTGGTGGACCTATAATCCGTCCTTCAACAACCCTGACGACAAATGGACGCTCGGGTTGAGCGTTAGCATTCCGCTGCGCATTTTCGACAGGAACCAGGGCGAAAAGCTGCGCACCAAGATCGATATCGATCGCAACCAACAGTTGCTTACGGCCACTCAGGCGCAAGTCTTCGGTGACGTGGACTCCGCTTATGCACAAGTCGACGGCAATTTGGTTTTGCTTCGACCCTACAAAGCCAAATATCTCGATCAAGCCAAGCGCGTGCGTGACTCGATCGAGTTCTCTTACGAGCACGGAGGTGCTTCTTTGCTGGACTTTCTCAACGCGGAGGCAAATTACCGGCAGGTTCAGCTCGCCTACGTCACTCTGGTCGGTACCTACTTGACCGACGCTGCCGAACTCAACGAGGCCGTCGGCAAGGACGTGATCCAATGAACCGCGCCGAGGTTCGTGCCCGCATCGAAGAAATCGGCATCGTCCCGGCCGTCCGCGTCACATCGGAACACGTCGCGCGCTTCGCCGCGGAGGCGGTCGCGAGCGGCGGCATCCCGATTGTAGAAATCGAAATGACCGTGCCCGGTGCAACAGAGGTCATCCGTTACCTTCTCCGGCATATTCCAGACATGATCGTCGGTGCAGGGAGCGTCTACGACGTGGAGACCGCGCGCCGATGCATAGGCGTCGGCGCCCAATTTCTCACGACCGATGGCCTTGACGTCAGCGTCATTGAATTCGCGAATCGTGAGGAAATCGCCGTTTGGCCCGCTGCTCTTACACCGACCGAGATAATTTCCGCTTGGAAGGCTGGTCCTGATTTTGTGAAAGTATTTCCATGTGCTCCGGTCGGCGGTGAAACCTACATCCGAATCATCAAGAAGGCGCTCATGCACGTCCCGGTGATCGCCGCTGGCGGTGTGAATCAGAAGACAGCGCACAAGTTCATACTCGCGGGTGCGGCTGCCTTGGGCGTCGGCGCAGAATTGATTCCCGATGATGCTCTTCGCCTGAAGCAAACCGATCGAATTCGGGAGTTGGCTCAGCGATTCAGAAGATTTGTGCTGGATGCTCGCGGTCAAATCGAAGCTCAGAGGAAACAGTCCCTGCGCGATTCTCGCGCCGAAGCTGACTAGATAAATCTCTTACGTCTGCTTTACGAACCCCTCACGGTTTGCGTAGAGCCTTCTGAGTACGATTGCAGAGGTCTCGATGACCATGAGCACTTCTGCCTCCTGCCCCGGCGACCGGATCGACCAATATCGTCTAGGGTCTCTGGTCTCAAGAACGTCCGAGGCGTCCGTGTTTCGCGCAACCGACACTCGGACGGGCACGACCGTTGCGCTGAAGATCCCACACGAGAGCCATCAAAAAAGAGGGCTATTTGTCTCCGGTGGTGGCTCACAGATTGGCGGAAGACTCCATCACCCCACGATCGCGCGGACGCTTCACGAGGAACGTGCGACCTGCCCGTACACGGTTTTGGAATGGGCTGAGGGGCGAACGCTACGCGCAATTCTCGACGACAAGAAGCGGTGGCCGGTAGACGACACCATTCACATCGCACTCCAGATTTGCGAGGCGCTCCAATATATCCACGATCTGGGTTTTGTACACCTCGATTTGAAGCCGGAAAATCTGATCGTTGACTCTCGGCGCGTAGTCAAGCTCATTGACTTTGGCAGCGCACGCAAACTTCGACCGGGTTGGCTGGCGTTCATTCCGAAGAAATTCAGCGGCACGCCAGACTATGCGGCGCCCGAGCAGATCAGGGGAAAGTCGGTTGACGCACGAAGCGATGTGTACTCGATGGGTTTGGTTCTGTATGAAATGCTGGCTGGCGAGTTGCCGTTTTCAGGAGCAGATTCGGCTCTCGCGTTGCAACTGAGGCTTGAAAGCGACCCGCCGCCTCTTTGCGAGATCGTTCCAGAGATCACCCCGGAACTAAGCGAGGCAGTCAAACGAGCCACTTCGAGGAACCCGTCCAAGCGCCAAACAACCGCCCAAGAGCTGGCCTTGCAGCTCAAGCAAAGCGTCGAGGACGCGAAATATGAATTAGTCGGCTCAGTCTAGAGAGCGATCAATGGGCAAGCTGAAAGAGAATTCCGAACCTTGCCCGCGCCTGCTCGCGACGGTCAGAGTGCCGCCATGCGCTTCGGCGATGGCCTTTGCGATAGGCAGACCCATCCCGGTTCCCTGAACACGGCAGCGATATTCCTTGCCTCGGTAGAACTTCTCGAAAATCCTCTCGATCTCGGTCGAATCAATTCCCGGTCCTTGATCGGATACCCGGAAGAAGACAAAGCCGTGCTGCGTCTCGGTCCGGATCACGACAGGCGCGCCAGGATTCGAATAAAGATTCGCGTTCATCAGCAGATGGACAAGAATCTTTGAGGCCCAGGGGATATCGACTCGAATCGGCACATCCTCGTTTGCAACTCGCCTTTCTATGGGGCGCGAAGCTACCGCGTCACCGCATTCCTCCAGGGCGGCGTCGAGTAGTTCGCTGACACAATGTGGCGCGAGATCGAGCTTCACATCGCCGGACTCGATCCGCGACATTTGTGTGACCTCGTCAACCAGATGGTCGATTCGATCACAGCCTTCGTCAATCATCCCCAGCAGGTCGCGGCACTGCTCGCGATCGAAATTCAGATCAGAGAGCATGCCGGTCACCGATATCTTCATAGCCGTTAGTGGCGTTCTAAATTCGTGCGTGATCGCGTCGAGCAGCGCCGACTTCAGTCTTTCGCTTTCGCGCAATGCTTCGAATTTGCCGACCTGTTCAATCGCTCGTGCCCGTTCGATCGAGATCGTTATCAGCGGACCGAGCGCCTCGAGCGTTGCATGCGACAAGGGCGTTTCTGCGATGCCGAGACTCCCGATTACTTTGATTCCGAGGCGCAACGGGACATAAGACACCCGCGTCTCGGAATCGACAAGAACGTCTCTAGCCGCGAGACTGGCTTTGAGTTGCGTCGCGTCAAAATAATGCGAACCGCCGGCCGAATAAAAAACGGTTTGTCCTTCCGGTAACAGCAGTGCGGCTGCGCGTACCCCGAATGCATCCGCAATGTCTTGAGGGATTCCCTGGCACAAGGCCACAGAGTCACCGGCGCTGAGCAAACGTTGACTCAAATCGTAGAGTTCTTCCGCCTCTTGTCTTTGTTGCCGCGCTTGAAATGTTTGGCGGCGTGCCACGACCGATAATGTACTTCCCACGACCGCCGTGACGACAAAAGCTGTGAACGCTATCCAATTCTGCGGGTCTGTAATGTTCCACTGGTAGATTGGCGGAATGAAGTAGTAGTCGTAAACCAACGCAGCGGCGACCGACATCGTGAGCGAAGTGGCGAACCCGCCCGCCGCCGCCCCGATCAGAATCGCCAACAGGAACGTGAATCCGACCGTTGTAACGTTGACAATCGGTTCATGCCGGTAAAACGCGGTGATCGCAAAGACGGCCAGAAGACCCAAAGCGCACGAGAAAAACTCCCTGCCAAGCAGCCACGAATATTTCGCTCCGCGAATATACGAGGTTCGATGGCCACGTTGAGGCGGCCGGCCGGACTCAAGGAAACGCCCAAGCGACGAGGGCGAATGAGGATGAATCGATCTAGAGGACATTTTCCAGCATCCAGCCGCCAGACAAATCAAGCAGCTTGAACCGCTGGTCGAAGCATACAGCAAGCGATTACAGCGTCAAACTCGTTAAATCTATGGATCGTATCGATCCGATCCCCTGTGGCGAGCGCATCGGCCATCGCCCGCCGCAAAGGAGCGAAATTGAATGCCACTTGTCCAGCCTACTTTCGCGCGTGACTGATGTCCACGCTCGCAACGGCGACCTCGGTGCCGTCAAAGTCTCCCGTAATCGTCACCGAGTTTTCAGCCGCCGCCTTCAGCAACTCCTTTGGCATGCCCGTTAGGCGGTAGTGTGTGTCGCCAACCACGAGCACATAAGCGGCGCCCTGATTGACCCACCACTCCGTGCAACCGAGTCTGGTTTGCGCTTTGCACGCGTTTGGCAACAGACACGTCGTGCAAGAGACGTACCCCGTCAGCGTAACGTGTTGCGACACAGGCTGAGCGGCCACAACGCCCGCAGATGCCGAGCACAGAATCAGAACAATGGCCAAAAGCGCGCCTGCGAATATTGATTTTCTGTTCATGGTCTCTCCTTCGATCCTCGTCCCACAGCGTGCGCCTCGGAGGCAACCAAACCGCCCTTAACTCGGCGTTCAGGCTGTGTCACGGTTCCAAGAGAATCATCCCAAACTTGCATATGGGGCACGTAAGAGGCGCGTTAGGCAGAAATAAGTACCCGATATGTGTGTCGCGCGATTTGGAAAATCCATCCCATCTGCGAAACGGATGAATCGCATATACAGAAAAGATTGGCGTATCCATGCGAGAGGCTGATAGCGTTCATATAGCCAGGATGCGTGGCTCGCGGCGGTTCGAATCACAAAGTCCCTACTCCTTAAAGGAGGCTAGAAATGAAACCAGTAAGCCATCTAGCTGGTTGGTGCCTAGTCCTCCTTTTGACCCTCTCCCCAATGACCGCAATTGCCGGAGGCCGGAACGCTTCCGTTTACGAGGGCCAGCTCGCGTTCGGAGCGCAGCTGCTTGATCGGGATGAGGGCTGCTTGTTTGTCGATGGGAGCGTAACGGCTGGCGATTTCTTTCAAGACCTAAAGCGCGTGGATATTAAGGGTCAGTTTGAATATCGAAAACACGGCAGAGTTGTTACCGAATACCCCGATTCTCTGACAACCTCAATCCGCGTGGTGGGAAATCAGTGTGGTTCGGCTTCTGAGATCGCTCGATCCCGGATCTTTCAGGGGGGTTCCTACACGCTTAAATTTGCCGTCGCCTGGAAAGACGAATTGACTCTTAGTCCGGCGGTTCTGGTGCCCGGTTCGGCCCGGTGTACGGGAATAAACAGTGTCACGATTCCAGATCGTGGATTCAACATTCCTTCGGTTACCTGCCAACTGAGGATTGAAAGCAAGGGTGTGCCCCTCAGCGATCATTTGATTGTGTCGGTGTTTGCTCCCGAGGGCACGCCCATTACTCGCCTGTCCGCTGCGCCCTGAGACCTTCCGGCGTCGAATCCCGTTGCCACTGGCAAAGCAATTTATTTGAAAGCGTCGGTGGACGTAATTGGGATCGGACCGGTGCCCCCCTGCTTGCAAAGCGGAAGTGAACAAATTCAAGTCGTCGCATTGGTTGCGCCCGTCACCGTCGGGCTCCTCAGATTGCTCCCGCGTTGCTTCAAACCGCAATAAGCATCTCACCTGACCCGTGCCACGATGCGAATCGTGCTACTGCAGGCGCTTTGGCTACCGATCAAAGGGGATGCTCCGTACCCTTTTGCTCATCACTTGAAAGCAAACACCTCCCTGAGACCTGCGCGCGATGACTCAGCCATCGCTTCGGAATTCAGTTTTCTTCCCGTTGCCATAACGACCGCTTCGCGAATGGTGTCGTCAACCGTCCCGAAGAGCCTGTTGGCAGCCCCCTTCAATTCGCTGGTCCTTCGCGCGTGCAAGGTCGGTTGAACGTTTTTCGTGTAGATCTCGCGTAGCTCTTCGAGATGTTCCGAGAAAACTTCGATCGTGTCATGCATATAGAGCAGATCCTTGGCTCGGTCTTTGAAGTCACGCTGCCGATGAATCAAGATTTTCTGAGCAAGAAAGCTGACCGGATTGGCAATCTGTATCGCTCGTTTAGGCGTAAGCGGATATCCATTTTCCTCACTCAACTCAATCTTCCACGGTGAGATCATCAGAACTTCGATATATCTGAGGAGCTGCGACGATACGCCGCTCACTTCCTTCGTGGCTTTGCGGCTACCGCGGCGGTCGTATTCGCTGCCCACAAGCGGGGCCAGAAACTCCGCGTAAAAGCCGCCACGTTTTCCGTAGTGATAGTGAGTCGACGGCGGGCGATCCTCACCTTCGAATTCTTCTTGGAAGCCTGCCTTCAGCAGACGCGTTCTAAGAGTCGCCTCTTCCTGTTTGAGTTTTGGCGGTACCGCCACGTCTCCATCGTGAGTTGTCAGCGGAACGTACTCGAGTTTCCTGGCACGAAAATCCAGCCGATACAAACGATGCGCCCATCTTCCGACGAGCACGAGCTCTTCCAGCCAAGGCTCAATGGCCTCGACGAACTTGGAAAATGCCTCGATTTCTGGATCTTGCTTTGCCATCAATCGCTCGACTCAAGCGCGGGAGAAAGAATCTTCCTCCATATAAGGTCCGCCTGCTCTCTGCCTCGAGAAGGATGCTGTCCCACGTCGAGCCAGACTTGAAGAATGTCGCTCACCGGTACTCGGTCCCTTCGAACGACTCCCCGAAAGACACTTTCGCGGTTCGCGGGAATGCGAATATAAACGTCCGCTTGTTCTTCCGACGAGATTGCGGAGAGACCAAGGTCCCTCAGAACATCTTCTTCCACGCGCTCGATATAAAGATAAGGTTTCACGCCCCGTACAGACCCGACGTCCAGCGCTTTCGCAGCCTCGAACAATCCAAGGCAGAGGCGAGGACGTGGAGATAGAAGGTGATCATCCGGTTTTTGCGCGCCGGCAACGGACTGGTAATAACGGACCGCTCTGCCGAGGCTCCCTTTTCCCTTGTGAAGAACCCATCGCATCGGAATTTCGAGAACCCGTCGTTGACTTGCTGCGACCCAGCGATCGAGCAACGCCTTCAGGCGGACTACGCGGAGCGATCCGGACGAGGACTCGAGAAATCCTTCTTTCGAGAACTCCTCGACGAAACGAAACGCGCTCATGACCGACACACCGGCTGCTTCCGCCAATTGCGATGCACCCCGATAGCGGCTTCGCGGGGCCGACAGATACGGTTCCGGAATTCTCGGAGCCAGGAGAACTTTGAGCATCCACTGGTTCAAATCAGAAAACAGCTGCGGCGCGCGCAATTTCGAGGGGCGGACCCTGGTCGCCGGCCGACGCTCCGAACTCAGTGACTCCAGACCGTGACCCGCGAACGAGCGCAAACCTTCAAGGTCCACCAATCCAACCGCGATATCGGGAGCTCTGTTCCGGATAAACTGCTTCGCTTCTTCTGCTAGCGAGTCGCGAATGTGGGTTGCGCCCACAACCGCGACTGGCGTTGGATGGTCGGCGAGGTTGCGGGAAAAGTGAGCCGCTTCGAGCGCAGCCTGGGACAGCAGGGGAATTATGCGGTCCCGACGTCCTTCGGAAGCGCGCTTAACTTCTACTAGCAATTTCCTGCCTTTTTGTGACGCGATCAGGTCAGGCGCAAGATTCTCGTCACTAAGCTGATCAAGAACTTTCCACCCTTTTTCGCGAAACAGTTCGGCCACGAGCAGCTGCAGTTGGGCTTCGTTGTCGATGGTGGGTTTCAGAGAGCGGCCTGGCATAAGTGTACCACGGCCATGATAATTATCATGGCCTTGTGAATTACCATGGCCATGGTATATAGCTTGGGGGCTCGCGTCAAGCCCTTCTAGAGCGACGGCTATTTCTTTGTCCTGGACGGCACGACCGGCGAGCATCGTTTCGCGACTAAATTTTCAGATGCGGCATTCTGGTCCAGCGGCGTCGACAACGTCCAACCGAAGAACCAAAGGAAACGCGGACTTTTCGAGTGGAACCGGATCGTCAGAATAAGCGACTCGTACGGCCAAGCCTTCCCGGGTGAGACCGACAGGCCAGCTGGCAGGACCAAGCCGAAACGGTGGGACCCAACCGAATGGATTCGCTGTGCCGTGACAAAAGTCTATGCTACGAACGGTGAAGCATTCGTGCTTGCCTTGCCATTGGTAATGCTCGACAGGTCCTTCAGCGATTTTGTAGCTTCCATTTCGGTACGCTTCTACATCGTGCCTTCGGTTGAGAAAGTATAAGGAAGCAGCCGCCACCCACAGGCAGGCGAAAAAAAGCACTACGCCTCGGGCAAACTTGATTGAAGGCCCTAAATTGCGGCTCTGCGAGAGCATAACCGTCCCCCACACGCCGAAAAATACAAAAGAGACCGGAAACCAAAGCGGGATTGCCTCGCGAGTGATTTCAAATACCGTGACGTACGACATGGCGTCCCCACCCAACCCTTCGCCCAGCTCGATTTTACAAGAGGAGAGACATCCCGGCCTTCGGACAGCGCAGCGCGACGCGAGTTGAACAACTGGCTGCTCCGGTTTTCGCTTCTATGGACGAAGGCCGCATGCGATCTTTGTCTTCCCGGGAGCAAGAACAACCAAGGGCCGGCCAGGTTTCGTTGCTCGAATATTTTTCGCGGCGCCCCGGAATGGGATAGAGGAGCCATGCAGCTTATATTCCGCTTTATCGTCGGTGGAATACTCGTCTCGTTGTTCGCGGCGATAGGCGACGCGCTGAAACCCAAGAGTTTCGCCGGACTTTTCGGTGCGGAATCCGTACCGCATTCGCCGTAAAAACAGGAACGATAGTCCGGAGGGCGCCTACTACGCGGGATCGGTTCTACCTGGGCCGCTGTTTCAAGGCAGTACACCAAAGATGGTTCGCCCTCCCAAAATGGTACACAGAACCTTTGTATTTTTCAGGTCTACTGCCGAGACCGTGAACACATCGCGGTCGAGAACGACAAAATCTGCCTGTTTTCCGACCGCGATTGAACCGATCTGGCTGAGTTGGTTCATGGCCAAGGCGGCGTTCCTCGTGTAGGCGTACAGCATTTCCCGCCGAGGCATGCGTTCTTTTGCGCCCAGGACCCCTTCGGGTCCAAGGCGCGTTTCCGCTTGATACATTGCAAGAAATGGGTTCGGGCTGGAAACGTACCAGTCACTGCCGCCGGAAATTGTTGCGCCCGCATTCAGCAAAGATCGCGCAGGGTACTGCCAGGCGTACACGGCTGGATCGACATAGGGCTTGACCAACTCAATCGCTTCGCGGTTTGCGGACGCCCATAATAGTTGGAGGTCGGCGATGACGCCCAGTTGTTTGAAACGTGGAAAGTCCGAGGGAACCACGAATTGCAAATGTGCAATCGTGTGAGGCAACCCTGAATTACCATTCGCCTTACGCGCTGCTTCGATTCCGTCTAGCGACTCAGTTACAGCCCGATCTCCAATCGCGTGGATGTGAACGACCAGACCTGCCCGGTCCGCGGCTGTCACGACCTGCGCAAAGGTCGCGGGATCGTAAAGGAGTGGGCCCTGTCTTCCAGTATTCCGATAAGGTGTGGACATCGCTGCTGTTTGCGACGGGTATTCGACCACTCCGTCCGCGAAAATCTTGATTCCCGGAATCGTCAGATTCGCAACATCACTGAATTCCTTTCGGATGGCCAGCACCTGGGCGATGGAGTCGTCGGCACTGGTCTCTTTGGTCGCCTTGACTTCCGGGAAAGCTGCGACGTGTGCCGTCAAATCGCCATGTTCGGACAGATCCCGATACGCCGTTAATGTGGACCGATCCGCGCGAGCATCAAGCCAAGCGGTAATCCCTAGACCGTTGAGGTAACCGACAGCTGATTGGCCCCAAGCAAATCGTTCCTCTCTGGTTGGCTGCGGGACGGCAGAAATTATTTTGACCAAACCAGCGTCCACGCCTAGCCCATTGGGTTCCAGGTCCGAAGTAGTCCCATAGAAGCCTCGCTGGTCCGGGGGTAGTTGGCTGATGAATTCCTTGGTAAGTCCGACTTTGAGGCGTAGCGCACGATTCGCCCAACCGGTATGCCCGTCTGTACCCCAGAGAAATATGGGCAGGGTCCCGAATGCCGCGCCACTCAACTGGCCATTCAATTCCTCCGTGTGCGACCAAATCGGGAGTGGAACGCGGCTAACCATCAGAACGTCCCCTCGCATGCCCGTTCCACTTTTAACCGCCTGCTTAACAATCGCAACAAGGTCGGCGACGGATTGAACTCGGCCATTTCCAGCGTCCGGGGAGCTGAGCGTAAACCCGCCCAAAACCGGGTGGACGTGGCTGTCGACTAGCCCCGGGAGCAAGGTTTTTCCCTGCAAATCGACTTTTTCCGCGGTCTTGTCGGCGGTGCGCATCACCTCGTCGCGAGTACCGACGGCGACGATTTTGTCTCCACCAATTGCGACCGCTTCTGCGAACTCATGCTGCGGTTCAGCCGTAAGAATCTTGCCGTTGTAGAAAATTCTCTCGGTTGGGGAAGCCGTCTGGGTTCCGGAAAACGTCGGCAAGAAGAGGAGGGCGACGACGATTGCCGCGCTATAGGCGCAAGAACGCACAGTGGCCATATCGAAGAATATCACGTGTCGATTCGGGGCCTGTCGCGACAGTGCCCCCTTAAACCAACATCACGATTCACACCCGCATGGGCTTAAAAGGGTTGTTGCTGGGAGCGAGTTAAGAGAATCTCGGAAGGTCGCGCCCTTGAAAGCCGTCGTTTCAAAAACGGCGTTCGCACAATCATGGTCGAGCAGCCGTTTGGAAGAGATTGCCCTGCTCGTCAAACAACTCAAGACTCCGGCTGCAAAAAGAGAAATCGACGTTAGGCTGGGCTCGCTAACGTAACTACGTACTGTCGCTTCGGATCGGTCCAGGTTCGCTCAAACTCAAACCAGCGCATTCGAGAAGCTTGCCGATGGTCTCGGTCCTGAAGTTGTCAGAACATCCAAGCCGAGCGAAGTCATTCCCCGAGCAGCTAACATCTTCGCCTGTTCGACAGGCCAGCTTGACCTATTGGAGTAGTACCGCCCCGCTTCGCTCTTGGCAGGATCCGCGCTGTGGCCTACTGGATGTAGGGTAATTTCCGGTGATTTCTCGTTTTTGCCCTTAGTCTTCAGCGAAGGAGTCGGTATGGAGAAAAAACATTTTGTTGGTGCAGTCCTGCTTTTCGGTGTTTCGATCGTTCTGACGTTGGGGACGGAAGGGGCCTTGGGCCAAGGGCCTGCGGGTCAAGGCGCCTCCGCCGCCGCGCAGGATAGCTCGCACAGTTCGTTTTCCCCCAATCCGATCACGTGGATCAAGAAGGATCCCAAGAACTCCGCCGCCCTCGGAAACAGAAGCGACATCGAGAAAAAGCTCACACCGAGCTTGCAAGGCCAGGGAATACTGGCCGCCAACACCACTGCTAGCGACGCCTGTGCGCCGTTCACGGCATTGGATGGATGCCTGGCTGCCCTCCACGCCAGCCACAATCTTGGACTGGATTTCAATTGCCTCCGCGCCGAAGTGACCGGCGTGAACACAACCGCGGATATCTCCGGGTGCAAGGTCGCTGACCGAGAGAAGGCCCAGGTCCTCAACAAGGCAATTCATCAGCTGAAGCCGCAGGCCAATGCCAAGCAAGCCGCAAAGGACGCGGAGCAGCAGGCCAATGACGATCTGAAAAAAGTCGGCGTCTAGCTCGCAAAGGCGCGAACCTGACGTGTGCGCACCGGTGGAGAACATCGGAACTAACACGTGTCCCCGAACGAAAGGTTCTCGGAAGCCCACTATGCCAGCCACCCGCACGGTTGGGTCAACGACCACGTGCGGCTTGCCAGTCTTAGTTTTCGGCGGCAACGGTGATCTCCGGGGAACGCCGCTCCTGGCGGTGGCGGCGCACCGTGCGCAGGATTTCTTCTTCGGAAACCTCTCCGATGTCCTTCGCCGCCTCCACGGTCATGGTCGAAGAATGAATTCGGACGTCCCCCTTGCCGTTGGCGTCGAACGGCGGGGGAAATCCCGGTCCCGCCCTTGATCAGGCGAATACCTGAATTATCGGATCCGACGCTGGTAACTTACCCGCCCAACGTCTGGTGCAGCCGAATCGACTGGCAAACCGTACCTGGCAAAGGCCAAGCGTTCTTCACCGAGATTTCTTTTCGAAGTAACCGTTTGTTCAAGAAAATCTCGTATCCCTCGTTCCCGGTCACAACGCGACGGTTGTGATTGTGTGTTCTGGGGCGGTCATTCCGTCCACTACAGCATTCACTTGATATGAGCATGGCTAAACACGTGGAAACTTCTGTCACTTGGAACGACACGACCCACTGAGGCGGCCTAGCCGAGGCGAGCATGAAAATTCTGGTCATCGAAGACGAGCCAAAAACCGCCAACTTTGTGAAGAAGGGGCTTCGGGAGGCGGGGTTTGTTGTGGATGTCGCGCAAGATGGATTGGATGGTCTGCACCTCGCGCTGGAGTTTGGCTTCGATCTCATCATTCTTGACTTGATGCTACCGGGTCTGGATGGCTGGCAGATACTCGCGCGCTTGCGCCAGCAAGGCCGACGCGCAGCGGTGCTTATTCTGACGGCTCGCGATGCCGTTGAAGAACGAGTTCGAGGGTTCGAACTCGGTGCAGACGATTATCTTGTAAAGCCGTTCGCGTTTTCCGAATTGCTCGCGCGCGTGCGATCGTTGCTCCGGCGAGGACCTGCGCGTGAACTGCAGACGCTTCGTCTGGCCGACCTTGAAATCGACTTGCTCAGGCAGCGTGCCAAGCGCGCCGGCCACCGGCTGGACTTGACCTCGAAAGAGTTTCTGCTCTTGTCGCTGCTCGCGCGGCGCGCGGGAGAGGTACTGTCGCGAACCCTGATCGCCGAAGCAGTCTGGGACATGAACTTCGACAGCGACACGAATGTGGTGGACGTCAACGTCCGAAGACTCCGCGCCAAAATGGACGATTCTTTTTCGCCGAAGTTGATTCGTACGGTTCGGGGCGCCGGCTATGTTTTGGAAGCGGGCGACTAGTTTGCCGCCGGTCTCACGCCTGTGGGGAACCTTAGCCTTCCGGCTGACCGCCGCCTATGCCCTGGCAGGTTTGTTTCTGGTTTTCGTTGCGACAGCCAGCCTTTATATGTTCCTCGTCAGCGAACTCGACAAAAGTACGGAACTGTTTCTGGCTGACAAGGAAAACGTCCTGCGCACCATGTTGCGCGAACGACCGAGCGACGAGGATGCCCTGCGAGAGGAAATCGAGCTTGAGACGGCGGCGCGGCGGTACCAGCAATTCTATATTCGCCTGCTGGACGATCGAAACAGATCCCTGCTGATGACGCCGGGCATGGGAGAGCAATTGGACCTGGCACAGTTGACCGGCCCAAAGCTGACAGGCTCGGCGCAGAGTATTCGAATAAAGGGCAAGGATGGACGCGCGTTTCGGGTCGCTGTTATTTCGGCGCCGGTCGGTTTCGCGGCAACCGACAACGACACGATCGAGATCGCAATTGACGTCTCACAAACCGAGGAGCTCCTGGCGCGCTATCGATTTTGGTTCGCTGCCATCCTCGCGGCAACGTTCGGCATTTTCCCGCTGGTCGGGTATCAGATCGCCCGGCGCGGTATTGGCCCAGTTGAGGAAATGGCGACAACTGCTCGTCACATCAGTTCAACGAATCTGCGGGAGCGCATTCTCGCGGAGGGTTATCCGTTCGAACTTGCAGCCCTGGCTGGCACCTTCAACCAAATGCTCGACCGGCTGGAAGAATCTTTCGAACGCATTTCCAGGTTTTCTGCAGACATTGCACATGACCTGCGGACGCCGGTGAATAACATTCGGGGAGAAGCCGAAGTGACGCTCGCCCGTACGCGAAGCGCCGAGGAATATCGAGAGGTAATCGAGTCGTTCCTCGAAGAAGCCGTGCGGCTATCGGACCTGATTGGCGACCTCCTGTTCCTGGCTCGAGCGGAAAGCCCGCTGGGGCATTTGCGGCGCGAGCCGGTGGATGTCGGCGAGCTGCTGGGCGGAATGATGGAATATTACGAAGCCTCGGCCGCAGACGGCGGAGTGTCGCTCACAAGGAGAGTCGCCGAAGAGCCTGTGACCGCAGAACTAGACCGCACTCTGGTGCAAAGGGCGGTAAGCAACCTGGTCTCGAATGCTCTTGCAAACACGCCGCCAGGCGGAGCGGTTGTTTTGAGCACCTCGACCGATAACTCCACGATTCGAATCGAAGTTTCTGATACGGGCATTGGCATTCCAGCCGAAGTCTTGCCGCGGGTTTTCGATCGCTTCTTCCGAGTCGACTCCGCGCGTTCTCAAAGTTCGGGCGGTACCGGCCTGGGGTTAGCGATTGTTCAAAGCATTGCCGTGCTGCACGGTGGTAACGTCCAGATTTCGAGCCAGCCCGGACACGGAACCCGGGTCACGCTTCACATGCCGGTCTCGGCCGCCAGATGACAGAAATGTGAACTCGACGTAATGCCCGGGACTTCTCCCCATTTCTGAGCCAAACGGTTAAGACTCAAAGTTCAGCGAACGGTATCAAATAGGGTCGAAGGCAGAATTGAATCATGGGTCTCTCTGCGGCATTTCACAGGGGAATTCAAACGAGCCACCCTCGAGCGGCTGCAGACATAAAAAAGCCCTCTCCCCGATGACCGGGGAGAGGGCCGTTGTGATTGTGGTTGGGACGAATATTACATTCCGTCCGGATCACCGCTAGCGGGCGCCCGACGCTTGAAATCGCTCGGCGGGCGAACCGTTTTCTCGCCGGGGAACGGGACTGTAAACCCGGTGGCCTCATACCAGTTGTAATGGCTGACCGTGTCCACGTCCTCTGAGTCCGGTATGTGATATTTGCCAGCGAAGATCTGCGCCTTCTTCTTGAGCCACGCAGCTTGCATGGCCTTGGCCTTGGGGCTGACGTTCTGGGCGACATGCGGCTCAGACGGCACGCCCTGAGTGAGCGGGATCCCATTAGCCACGTGCGACCACGGCAGGAAGTTCACCGCGGGCGGATTGTCGATGAAGATCTCCCTCATCGGCGAGGCCACCAGGTCGAACTGGTTCATGGGCGTCAGTCCAAGGATCTGCTCGATCGTGCGGGTCATGTTGACCTGCGTGTAGAAGGTGCTGTCTTCGGTTACCCCGGCGCCGGTGCCGTCCGGGTTCACCTTCTCCTTGACGTAGGGGCTGATGATATAGCCCGGGCTGCGGTGACCGTCAACGTGGTCGACTCCGTCCTGTGCATCGTCTTCCTCGACGAAGATCGCCGAAGAGGACCAGATCGAGCTGTGGCTGATGGCGTCGACAAATCGCCCAAGGGCCAAGTCGTTATCGGCCTGCATGGCTTGCGCGGTTGGCGGTCCACCGGTGTGGTCCGAGCTGATCCACATGAATTCCAGCTGGGGCACCGAACCGTGCTTGACGTCGTTCTGGAAATCCTCATTCCAGATATCGAAACGGAACTGGTCGGGGATGCCCAGATCGAACTGCGGGTAGTTTTGGACCGTGACGTTGAAAAGGTTCGGAAGCGGAGTGTGCGAGGAGACCGTGTTGTAATAATAGAGCTGCGACTCCTTGCTCGACTCGTAGGCCAACGTGTCGTTGTAGAAGTCCTCCCAACTCGGCTCGGTGGTGTTCCCTGCCGGCGTCCGGAACGTGTTGTACTCGATGTACTCGCCGTAGTTCTTCATCTTGACGCCAGCCTTGGCCGCCACATCCCAGAGATGGCCCTTCTCCTGGTACGCAATCGCATCGCCACCGTTAGAGGGATAGTCGCGGAGCCAGTCGGGCGACTGGACGTCGTCCGAGTATGGCGCCATGGCCTGCACGATCCAGTTGTGACCGTCGGCCGACTGCCGGCTCGGATCATAGAAGTTGTCCAAAAGCGGGAAGCGCTGTACAAGCGCGTGCGCATTGGGAGTGACGCTGCCGAAGGTTGCGTTGTCGCCAAAGACTGCAAGTGAGGCGTCGCCATTGCCGCCTGCCACGTCACCCAGGATCTGATCGTAGGTGCGGTTTTCACGGATGATCACGAACACGTGGTTGATCTTCGACCGATCGCCAATCCTCTCCGGGATTGCGACGGGTCTGTCAAACCGCCCGCCCCCTGCGGCCGACCAAATGTTTTCCGCCAGATCCCAGTGATTGTTCTGGAAAACCTGATGCGTCATCGACTCGAGGGTTGCCCCGTTCGGAATTGGAACGATGCTTACAGTCCCAAGATCCTGGTGGGTATTGAAGTCGGACACGCCATGAGCGGTTGCGTACGAGTTCTCAGCCGAACTATGCGGAGGCGTTGCCACCGCGTAGCCCGTAGTGCCGAGACCCTTGTCGTTGGCAACAAGCAACGCTCCGTCGACGGTGTCCAGAACAACCGAACTCGGCGCATAGGCTACCGGGATCATGCCCAGAACCGAGCTCGAGTGGTGGTCGCGGTCGTGGTCACGATCGTGGTCACGATCGTCGTCGCCGTAGTGGTCGCGGAGGTCGACCACCGCGATCGCGTTCGCATTGTAGAGCGCGACGTAGGCAACATCTCCGTCAACGGCTATCGAGTTCGGTCCCGCGCCATAGGCTGGCTGGTTTTCGCCGGGCACTCCGATCGGCAGACCGAGGTCGATCTTCCGCACCTCTTTCTTGATGGACGTGTCGATCACCGAGATGCTGTCGCTATAGGCATTGGCGACCAACAGGTCCCTGCCCCAAAACGCCATGCCGGTCGGATGGAGACCGGTCTCGATGCTGCCGGTGACCGTGAAGGTGGACAGGTCGACCACCGAAACCGTGCCGGTGGCGGTCGATCCAGTCGGATAATTCGCGACGACCGGGGTGCCGTTGGAATACCCCTGGAAGTCTTTCTCGGTAGCAATCCGGCCGGCCTCGTTCGAGACGTAGGCGGTGCTGCCGTCGGGCGAAATCACGACGCTGTGCGGGACGTTGCCGACGCGGATTTCCGGACCTTCGGTCGGGGTCGTCGCGGTCAGGTCGATCTTGGTGAGCGTATCGTTGTTGTCTAGCACGACGTAAGCGGTCTTACCATCGGTCGAGATAGCGATGCCGGTTGGATAGGAGGTGTGAGTTCCGTCTGAGACAATCGAAACGGTCTGGCCACACGGAATTTCCGAGCTGCCCGTGGTACCCGGAGGGCTGTTCGGAAAACAGGTGACGGTGGTCAGAACGCCCGAGCTGTTTACGTCCATCGGAACACTGACGTGGGCGTCGTCTGAGAGCAAGCCGGTCACCGGATCAACGCTGGCGATGGCAACGAAGCTGCTGTCCTGGCTGAACAGCAGATGCTTGCCATCCGGCGTGTAGGAAATGCCGGTGGAGCTGCCATTTTTTGTGCCGAACGGCTTGTAGGTCTGCAGGACGGCGCCAGTCTGGGTGTTGAAAATCGTGACGGCTTGTGGGGCGCCCATTTGAAGGACGGCGGCCGTGTGATTGCCCGTGGGGTTGAGCGCAACCGACTTGGCGCGGGTCGTGGTGCCGAGGTAGACCTGGGTGCCGGCGGGGGTGATGATCGCGCCGTCACTGACGACCCAGGGGTTTGGCAAGTTGGATGGGTAGTTGGGGCCGTGGGACCCGTTCTGGTTCGCGCCTACTTGGTAGGTCGGGAACTGTACGGACTGTGCGAGCGCCGGAACACTGAGCCCGGTCGCCAGCAGGCCGACGAACAGACGGTTAATCCAAGGATTTTTTCGAAACATCTGTCGTTCTCTCCTTTTACGCGCTTATTAGGTGCTTACGTTTTTTTCCTCACGAAACCCGAAATCGGCTGCGCAGGATGCGATCGCTTCAGGAAACAGAAATTCACAGGCGGCTGGGGAGACGATGGCAGGCCGAATCAACCACTTGCGGTTCCTTCGACTGTCGACATGCCAGCGTCACGGCTAAAGTCTAACCAAGCGAAAATGATGCGGTCATGACGCGAAGATGACATTTTTGTCATCCAGCTGTGGGGGCCGGCATGGGCAATCTGA
>Ga0210401_10002784_pt1 | contig 19089 bp, 35 predicted proteins | sample IncBWH32MmetaG_FD_150866 | JGI IMG/M metagenome (GOLD analysis project Ga0210401, IMG submission 150866) | Forest soil microbial communities from Barre Woods Harvard Forest LTER site, Petersham, Massachusetts, United States - Inc-BW-H-32-M | ecosystem: Environmental > Terrestrial > Soil >... | reverse complement strand
TCAAGAAGCTCGGTTACCAGGAAGCGCTCTCCGCTCTCCTCCGAGGGATCGGGAACATCGAGGCGACGTCCGCGAACGAAGCGACGACCGACGCGATCGAGGCGTACGATCATGAGGTCGGTAAGTGCCTTCGTGCACTTCTCCGCCATGTCCCCGAAGCTGCGATCGTCCGCGCCGGAGCCCGTGTCCTTCGCGCACACGCTAAGGCCTACCCGAAGCGGGATCTCCCATGACAACCGATCTCCGTCACCCCCAAGAATCCCTCACCTCCGAGGACCGCCAGGAGATCGAGCAGATCGCGAAACGCGCGATGCTCCGTGTCCGATCCATGCAGTCAAAAACCATCCTCTCCGCCCGCATCCGCGCCTGCGCTCGGATCTTGGAAGAAGCGGCGAGGTTGAACGCGCAGATCGAAGCGAAAGCGAGGCGCGATCGTGACTAAGCCCCGCGTGCATGTTTGGTACGTCGGAAAGGGATGTTGGCGCGTAGGCGTCGAGGGGGATAGTGAGTACTTTACCGATCCTTTCCGACTCACCGTCGCCGTAGCGCATTACGAGACGCGAGACGCGGCAAACGTGTACGCAAAAGGTTTGCGCCGCACGTTGCGGGAGAAGAAGCTATGAGCCACGACCGCGCCCTCACCGGCCCCATCATCAAGCGCTGCCCTTGCGGCGCCCTCTACTCCCTTCCCGACTGGCAAGATCTGGAGCTTGTGGGCCACTACCCCGACGAGCGCCCGCCCCTGGAGCTGCGCAATTGTGAGTGCGGATCGACGATCGCGCTTGAAGTCGAGGCGGAGGACGCGTGAGTCGGTATCGTCTTACACCCCAGCATGGCGCCAAGGGCGGCACGGTTGTGCGAGATCGTTATGGCCAAGCGCACTACTCCCGCATGGGAGAAAGGGGCGGCGCGACGATCTTGGTCCGCTACGGCAAGGCGCACTATTCCCGGATGGGGCGAAAGGGTGCCGCCAAGCGCTCAAGGCTCCTTACATGGGAGCAGGTAAACCTCATCCGTGAGGCGTACCTTGCGGGAGAATCGCGGGGCGACTTGGCGCGACGTTTCGGCGTTTCGAGACGGACCCTCGGGCGCGCTCTTGTGGAGCTTACGGAAGATCTTGACTTGGATTCTCCGCTAGCTCCCTTCTCTCTGGATCCTTCTTGAAGTGTCGGATAGTGTAGGATTAGAATGAAACGTTACCCTGTAACGTCTACCTGAACATGAACGTTCGAGTAACATTCGACAGCCGATCCGCTCGTCTGGAATTCATCTCGGCTTGGAAGAAGCGTACCGGGGGCGAGCCGATCGATCGGGTAGTCAACGGAGTCTGTTATTCGGATTCAAACGCAGACCGAGCGCTAGATATCGCTAACGAGGTAGAGGGCGTTTCCGTGCAGGAGGTTTTATAATGCCCGCCCCCATCTCCCTCTCCCTCCTCCCTGGCTCCGCCGTCCAGATCCGTCCGAAGTCTTACCTGGGTGGAGACCTCTTCAAGCGTTACCAACAAGCGGTCGAAGGCGCCAAGTTCGACGGCGCGACGAAGTCCTACATTGCGCCCCTTGCCGTTCTCCCGGGCATCATCTCGCGGCTCAAAGTCGAGGGTTTCGCCCCTTCCGGTTCCGCCGAGCTTCACGCGGCCGTCAACCGGATCTACCTCGAGTCCCTAGCCCATACCCAAAAGGCTCAAGAGCAAGCCGACAAGGTCCACGCCTCTCTTCAAGCCCGCGGCCTATCCCTCTACCCGTTCCAGCGACAGGGCGTGACGTGGCTCTCCGGCGTCGGCGATCGGCTTCTCTCGGATGAGATGGGACTTGGGAAGACGATCGAAGCTCTCGCGGCGATTACGACTCCGGCCGCCCTTGTGGTGTGCCCCGCGGTCGCCAAGGGGGTGTGGGAAGCCGAATGCAAGAAGTGGCGCCCGGATCTTGTCCCGTTTCAGATGCAAGGTCGAAACGGCTTCCGCTGGCCCGAGGAGGGAGAGCTCGGGATCGTCAATTACGATATCCTTCCGCCGTCGCTCGAGGGGAGCGGCTGGCAGGGCGACGAGCCTTGTCCTTGCCCTATGACGCTCATCCCCGACGAATGCCACGCGCTCAAAAACTACAAGGCGGCGCGTACGAAAAACTTCCGCTTTCTCGCGGACGAAGTGAAGCGCAAGGGCGGGCGCACGATTGGTCTTACTGCTACGCCGCTCCTGAACCGCCCCCCGGAGCTTTGGGGCGTGCTCCAAAGTTTAGGCCTTGCACATTCCGCCTTCGGGAGTTTTCGCCAATTCAGGGAGCTGTACCAGTGCACGCGAGGCGAATACGCGATTGAATGGGGCCAGCCGCTCCCCGAAGTCGCGCCAAGACTTGAGCGCGTCATGCTCCGTCGTCTGCGCGCCGAAGTGCTCCCCGAGTTACCGGTAAAAGTTTGGCAGAAACTCTCTTGCGATCTTGATCGCGATACGCTAGACGCTTGCTTCGATGCACTCGAGGGGACGGACGGACCGGACACTCTCCAAGAGTGCGAAGATATTGAAGCGCTCCCGAGCTTTACCAAGATCTCCAAAGCGAGGGCTCTCCTCGCGCAAGCGAAGATCCCTGCTCTCCTTAGCCTGCTCGAATCGTTCGACAGCGCAGGAGAAAGCCTTGTCGTCTTCTCTGCGCATCGCGCTCCCGTGGATGCGCTCACTCAGAAAGGCTTTAGCGCGATTACAGGGGACACCTCTTCCTCTGAGCGCGTACGACTCCAAGATGCTTTCCAGTGTGGTGCCGTGCGCCGCATGGCTTGCACGATCCAAGCTGCGGGCACGGCCCTCACCCTTACCCGGGCCCATCAAGCGATCTTCGTCGACCGCTTGTTCACGCCCGCGCTCAACGCGCAAGGCGAAGATCGACTTTGCCGTATCGGGCAAACGCGAGGCGTCGTGATAACCGACTTAGTGGGGAATCACATCTTGGACGAGCGGCTGTACGAGGTTCTGATGCGGAAACAACGGCTCATCGAAGGGACGATGCGGGTATGAGAAGGGTACGGGCTTTACAGGTTTGGAAGTACGGGCGAACAACAGGAATCTGGCGCCCTGAACGGGCCGTTCACGAAGAAACCGACGCCAAGCTTTGGCTCCGCATCTTTGAAAAGGACGAGCCCAACGAATACTTTACGCTTAGTCGCAATGAGCCGAAGGGGCATCCCAAGGATGAGGGGACTCGGGGGCGGAAGTGAGTGACGGTCCTTCCCATTACGAAGTCTATCGCCAAGAAAGAATGCGCTTCGCCATGGTCGCAAAACGAAAACTTGAGCAATTGGTGCTCGCTGGTCACACCCTTCTCGCGGCCCTTGTCGCGGAGGGCCAAGATTCTTCTGCTGGCATCATTGCCGCTGCGGAGCGCTTAGAGCTTGCCTTAGAGGACATCGAACTAGGCTCCCCAACGGGGGCCGAGAAAGAGAAAAAGCCCAATGGCTAAGGAAGTAGAGTACAAGGTTCCCGCGGAAGCGGGAGAGCTCGTCAAGGTTCAGACCGATCGCCCGAGCTGGAAAGTCTCCAGCAAGGCAAAGGGTCACGAGAAGTGCCGCACGTCTACGGCGCGCGGGTGGCTTATCGATCGGATCAACATGCCTCCCGCGGCCGATGGGAGGGAATGGGCCTGTTACGTGATGCGTCTCACGGCTCCGTGCTTTTGCGTGGACCGGGATAACAAGATCGTCACGGCGCAAGTCGATGACGAGATCTTGGTTCCCGCGACCTACCAGCTCGACGACACGGTTCAAGGTGTCGCAACCTCTCTCAGGTTCGTGGGCTACTTTGAGATCAAGTTTCGTGACGAGATCCCCGCGAAGAAGGGCGATATGGTTCGCTACCACATCGAGCGGGGAGCCAGGCCTCGCCCGCGCGAAAACTTCTGCCTCCCCCCGAGCGCGGGCCGAAGTCCGGCCCTGCCCCCGGGCCTGTCCGGAGACGCGGCGGAGGCCGAAGTGCCGTTCTAGGAGCTTCCGAGCGGCGCCGCTTTGATAGGGCGCTGGGATTGACCTCAACCTCGTAGCGCGAGAGGGACTCGGAAGGTTCGAGCGGAGCTTGTGGTCGCGCTTGGCGTAAGAAGCGACCACCCGGATCACCTTGGCCCGTGATTCGCCTGTACGCCGGGGCATGGCCCGGCACTTCACCTTTTGAGGTAACCGAATGCGTCCACCTACCCAAGGCCCCGATATGGTCGCGCGCGACGTCCAAGATCTCGTGCGGATCCAGCGCCGCGCGCTTGCGAGCAAGCGCAGCGAAAAAGAGAAGAAGCGCCTGGTGCAGGCGCTGAAAGTGGCCCAAGCGATTCTCTTAGGCTCGGCTTTCTGCTGATGCCGTTTGCTCCCGGAGCCTATGAGGTTTTCCTGAGAATGTTAGCCCCTCTCCGAACCAAAGATCCTGTCCTGCGCGTCCGCCGCATGCCCGCCCAGCGCCCGGGCCGGTCGAAGCAAGATTACGCCACGCCTCCAGAGTTTATCGCGGCGGTTCTCAAACGGTTTCGCATTCCCGTTTTCGATTGCGACTTGGCTGCGAACGAGACGAACGCGAAGGCGGAAGTGTGGATTGGAGAACAAGAAGACTCGCTCTCTGTCAATTGGGTGAGTTTTGCGTATTCGCGGGGAAACCTTTGGCTCAATCCCCCCTTTGGGCACATCGATCCGTGGGCAAAAAAGTGCTCCGAATACACCGTATCCCGCTCCTATCCGGGGGCACGGTCGGGCCGGATCTTCTTTTTGACGCCCGCGAGCGTGGGCGCGAATTGGTTCGCGGAGCACGTGCACGGCAGGGCGCTTGTGCTGGCCTTGCAGGGCCGTCTCTCGTTTGATGGGAAGATGCCGTATCCCAAGGATTGCTGCTTATCCGTATTCGGTGAAAAGCCGAACTTTGAAGTGTGGGATTGGAGATCTCAAAAGTGAGTAAACCTAAGACCGTCGTAGGTGACGGCTCCCTTGCCCTTGAATTGCTCCGCGCCTTGGAAGACTGGTACAAGACGCGCGGGGCGCCCGACACGGCCCTTACGGAAGCTGCCGTTTTCGCGTACGGGCGGGCGAGCAATCGCCTTGACGCCTGCTACCAGCGCTTTCGCCGGGGCGGCGCGCCGGCCCTTACCTTGGTTCCGAGCCTGGAGAGAGCTCTAGAGAAGTCTCTCAAAAGTGCCGGGAAGTCTAACAAGAGTAAGCACCATCGCAACTGTTGCGCATGGGGAAGAGAAGAGATCTCGCTTTCCGAGTGCCGTTGCCAAGAGATCTACGGAGCGATCAAGTGACTACCGATCTCATTACCATCGAGCTTCCCGAGGGGTCTAAGTTCACCTTCCCCAGGAACCTTGACAACTGCGTGATGGGCGTCTTCGACGGCGAATACGCCTATCCCAAGCTCCCGGACGAGCCCGAAGTGAGAACAGTGTTGGACATCGGCGCCAACGTCGGCGCCTTTGCCGTGTGGGCGTGCCGTCGCTGGCCACGGGCAAGGCTGAATTGCTATGAGCCGCATCCGTTCGCGCGAGGACTCTTGGAAAAGAATACGGCGCACTTGCCGGTCACGATCGACGGGCATGCGATCTCTACCTTTGGAGGCGTGCATGGCGGCTCGGTGGATCTGTTCGAGGGAGCAGACAACGGGCAAGAGGGCTGCAATCTTGGACTGACCACGATCTACGATAACTTGCTGACGCACGTGGTGGGCAAGGTGGCAAACGTTCCCGCACTGCATCCTGCCGATCTTCCTTCGGCCGATATCCTCAAGATCGATGCGGAAGGCGTGGAATGGGAGATCCTAAAAAACTATCCGCACTTGGACGATACGTGGCTCGTCCTTCTCGAGTTTCATCGCGCGGAGGACATTCGCCCGATCGAGTCGATCATGGATCTGGCCGGCTTTCGGCAATTCCGAAGGGAGCAGCTCATCGATTGCGTAGGGCGGATGATGTTTACGCGGTCGCGGGCGACCTACAACCGGAAGCTCGGGGTGTACGAATGAGCGTGCAGCGCAAGATCAACCTTCTTACGAAGGTTGCCACCATCGCAAGAGACGTTGTTAGCGAATGCCAGGAAGAGGCGGGATATAAGATCTACGATGAGTCGATCGATTCGCTAATCCCTGCATGGCGAGGCTTGAGAGAGGCGCTTGCCGAGCTCGACACGTTTCTAAAAAGCGAAGTGCCCAGCTTGCCGGGGGATTCGCGATGAAAGTCTACCTCGCGAGCTCCTACGCCCTTCGCGACTCCCTCGTCCGTCCCATGATCGACCGCCTTGAAGGGGCGGGCATTACGATTAGCCATGACTGGACGGTGGGCGACACGGACCCGCACAAGAATGCGGACGGTGCGGCACGTTCGGAAACTCTTCTTTCGCGCGAGGAGCAATGGGGCCACGCGAAAGCGGATCTTCGCGGGGTGGAGATCGCGGACGTCGTATGGCTTCTTCTCCCCGAAACGGGCGGCACGGGGTGTTTCATCGAATTCGGGTATGCGCTCGCGATCGGCAAGCCGTGCCTGGTTTCGGGCGTGCCGCGCACGATCTTTCAGACGCATCCACTTGTTTTGACGTGGGAGTCGCACGAGGCGGCGCTCGCGAGTCTCGTCTCGCATTACGAAGCGCACGTTCGGAGCAACATGAAGCTTCTCGGTTGGCAAACTTCGATTGCGCGGGCTTTTGAAGTCACCAACATGGCGCGCCAAGAGCTTGAACCTTGGCCCATTCAGAAAGAAGGGATCCGATGACGGACGACAACGACGTCGAAAAAAAAGAGCTACCCTGCATCGTCTGTCAGCTTTGTCCCGTCGTCGACGACGCGGCCAAGCGCCCGGACCGGCCCACGGAGTTCAGTGACATGACGCACACGGAGCTGGGCTTCGTCGCGGCCATGGCGACGACGCTCGTTTCGGTCGCGCAGGACCGGATACAGCCCACATGCGATCGGCACATGAACGCGGTGGCCATGGCGATCCTCGCGGCCGTGGCGGATCTGCCGAAGCCGGAGGCGAAGCGGATCGTGAAAAAGTATGGGCTCCCGGAGGCGTGGGTTCGATGAAACTTGAAGGCGCGATCTTGGGCGCCATGTTCGTGCGCGCAGACTGGGATAAGCATCGCTACTCTTTCGGCTCTCAAGGTCCTAGCGGCGAATGGGAATGGCTCCCGCGCGTGGTGATGCGCCCGGTTTTGGAGCCCGTTTTGGTCCGCAAGCTCCGAGCGTTCGACCGAACGACCGCGCCCCCTTTTACTCCTGGAGTGACGCTGCGGTTTGAGAGGAGCGCCTACTAATGGGTAAAAAAGTCGTTATCTCAATCCCCACGATCGACGGGCACGTTAGCGGCTGGACTATGGCCAGCATCCTGGGCCTCTATAGGCCTGCCAAACTTCTTCAGCGTATCCGCGATGCACGAACCGCAGACGCAACGGAAGAGGGAACTCGAAAAGCGCTTGATCCCGAAGTGTGGAGTTGGCTCGAAGGCGTCGACTTTTTAGACACGTGGCAATGGGATTACGATCTCGCGCGCGTGCGGAGCCGGGCCGCGCGCCTCTTTTTGGAGGCGACGGATGCGGACTTTCTCCTGTTCGTGGACTCCGATGTGTCCTTTGATCCGTCCGTGGTCCGCAAGTTGGTCGCTCTGGACTTGCCAATTGTTTCTCTCCCTTACCCCAAACGACATATACATTGGTCCCGCGCCGCCTTGGCGATGAGTGAGGGTCTTAGCCCGGAAGCGGGAGCATATGACTACGTTCTCCGTACGGTTCGGCCGGAAGAAGTGAAGGGGGAGCTTGTCGAGGTCGAAGGCGTAGGGATGGGGTGCACGCTGATACGGCGTGACGTGCTCCGAGAGATGACGGAAGCCTACCGGCCCGAGCTCGAAGCGTTCGACAACCATCCCGATCTTGGCGGCCCCACGGTCATGCTTTTTTCGATGCGCTGGGGCGAGCTAAAAGGCAAACGTCACCTCTTCGGGGAAGACGTGAGTTTTTGCTCGCGGTGGAAGGATCTGGCCGATCGGAAGGGCGAGGATCCGCATCCGATCTACCTGTACGTGGGGGAGGGGAGCCCGGCGCATCACCACGGGATGCACCTCTACAGGGGCTCGATCGAAGGCTTTGCGCGCGCGGCGAAAGAAGAGCGATGATGCCCCGCGCCCTCTCGGAGCCCGCCGACATCGGACCGATTCAAACCTATTGGAGCCGCTAGCCTATGATCCCCTGTACCCGTTGCCCCTCCACCGCTACCCATTGGCCCGTCGCCACGTTTCAGCGTGCCCAAAAGAGGATGCGCGTCATCCTGAAGAAACCCGTGTGCGCCGAGCATCGCGTACCGATCGTGGAATCGTTCCTCAACCGGCACGAGATCGCGGTGTACCGCGCCATGTTCGCCAGCGAGCAGGGCGAGGCTCCGGACCTGACGCGGTCGCGGATGCTCTTTATTCCGCGCGGGGAGACGGAAGAGGATCTCGAAACAGCTTTCCGTTTGGCCAAAGAGAAGGAAGCGCTCGCGGCGGGGGGCGAGGGAATCGAGATCGTGAGTAGTGAGGGGCCGGAAGGGCTTGCGACGCTATGAGCGATCCCCCCGAGCTTGACCCGAAGAAAGCGATCCATCTGCTCTGCCCCCATTGCGGCGTACAGTGCTACGTCTGGCGCAGCCTCGACGGAATCAAAGGAAACGACGCCATGATGCATGCGGGGCCCGGTTGCGAGGGAATCGCGCGGGATCCGGATTCCCTCTTTCGCCACGCGATCAAGGCGGACGCTCCGTCGTGATCCGCCCCTCTCTCCTCAACAAGTGCAAGGCGCTGGCCCGGGAGCTGGGCGCGCAGCCGGACGACATCCAAAAGGCGGCGGAGCCGATCTTGGATTCGTTTCTTCTCTTGCTGCAATCGAAGAAGCGGATCGAGGACCTCAGGATTGACGTGCTCGGCTCGTTAGGGAAACTTTTTACTGCGCGCAAACAGTAATGCTCGGCGAAGCGATCGCCGGAGGCGTCACGCTCGTGACGCTCGCCTCGCTCTGGCTCGCGTCCGCGATCGATAAGCGGGAACGGAGGGACGAGACGGAGCCGGACGAGTGGATCGAGCCGTTCTGCGATCCGGCCTTATCGCGTTGCCCGTTCTGTAAGTGTTGCGGCTTGGATAAGACGGAATCGGGAGAGAAGTGCGGCCCCGGCGCTCCGCGGGCGTGCAAGGAAGGGCAAAGGTGTCCGGGCTACCCTCGCCTGCATCTTCACGTAGAGTGCCGCTACTGCGGCGCCACGTGGATGCGCGCCGCGAGCGTCAAGCCGTAGCGCCCTGGATCTCTTCTTCGCACATCGGCACAAGCCCGCTCTCCTCCGTCATCCGGAAGTAGGCCGCGCCCAGCGTCGGGCCCCCGCGGTTTTTCTTGGGCAAGGGGAAGTAGAGCTTTCGCGTTTGCAGCTCGTCGGTCTGCGTCTCGTATTGCAAAAGCACGTCCGTCCAGTGCACGGCGCTCATGGGCCCGGAAGCGTGCCCCTTCTTATTGATATGGCCCACGATCCAAAGCGTCGTGCGCGTCGCGTGCGCGATCTCGAACAGCCTTCGCGCGGCTTCTTTCATCATCCACGCGCTGCCCGGTGGAGAGGCTCGCTTCTTATCCCAGAGGCACGAGAGAGAGTCGATCACGCAATCGGTCGCCTTCGCTTGCGCGATCGCAGCTTCGATGCTCCCTAGCTCCGTGTCGGCGGAGAACATGACCTTCGAAACGTCGAGGCGCATCTCCGCCGCGCGCGCCGCGATCTCGTTCTCCGGTTGCTCGGCGGAGACGAAGAGCGGGCGCGTCGCTGCGGCCATGAGTTGGAGCCCGAGCGTCGTTTTGCCCACGCCGGGCGGGCCTACGAGAAACGCTGCGTGTCCGTCGACGATGCCCGGATGCGTCTCCCCGCCCAAGAGCAAGTCAAGAGAACGGATCCCCGTGGAGTGGCGGGCGAGCGGCGCCACGCTTTCGCCCAAAGGGTGCACGGCACCTTGAAGCTGCTTTTGAATCTGATCGACTTTGCCCGGCCGAATGAGATTCCAGCGCCCACATTCGGGGCAAGGGTTACTCGGCCAAACGGGAAAGAACGCGCCGCACGCGTGGCAAGTAAACCCGGAAGCGGAGATCATCCAGTCTTCTTCTTTCGCGGAGCTTTGCCGGACACTAACGCGGTTTGCAGCTCAATCGTTTTCGTTTCAATCGCAGTTCTGGCACGAAGCAATGCGCGTTCTTTCCGCGCCTTCTCTTCCAAAACCCCATCGTACACATACCCGGGATCGCCGAGATCGAGCGTCGACTTTTCCCAGATGCGATGCACCGTATCCAAGGGAATCTTGAGCATGATCACGATGTCCGCGACAGGGATTCCCTTACGAATGAGCTCTAAGACGTTCCCGTCTCTCGAGTCAGAACGGAGGTGACTATAGGGATTGCTTCGTCCGCCTGCACGGGGCCGGTAGGTGTCAGCAAGTGCCCTTACAACGGCCGGATCGTGGCACCAGTAGCCGTCTCTCGATTGTTTAGGAGTCAGGACTCCTCGCGCTTCGAGATTCTGAACCGTGCGGTAAGAAACCCGTAAGATTGTCGCGACTTGCTGACGCGTAAGCCAATTCGCGGGGCAAAACTCACCCGTGACGTAGTTTGGCAGGCCTTCGGGCATTCTTCTAAAGTTCAATCTACCAGGGCTGTAGCCCCCAGATCAACTTTAGCCTTTCCCGGTGGTTAGCCCCGCGTCTCAATGGGCAGACACGGAGGTTTGACCCATGGGAAAGTTTTCGGAATTCGCCGCACGACACCGTGAAAAGGCGAAGGAGCAGATGCAAAAGGCAATCGCCGCGGTCGAAGTGGTCGGCGCTTCCGGAGGGATCGCCTACCTCAATCACCGTTTCGGCGCGGGCGAGATCAAGCTGGGCGCCGCCAAAGACGGAACCGGTGGAGTCCCGCTGGACGGGTCTCTCTTTCTCGTGGGCCACCTTTTGGGCTTCATGGGAACCGGCGGAAGCAAGTACACCCCGCACCTTCACAACGTCGCGAACGGCTTCGGGGCCGGCTTCGCCTACCGCACGGGTGCCGATCTCGGTGACAAGGCGGCCGCGACGGCTGCCGCGGGCGGGACCACGACGACCACCACGAGCGGTCAGCTCGTCGGCGGCCAGCTCGTCGGCGCGCCGCAGCTGGCGCCCTACTTCGCGAAGTGGGGGCACCACCCGCAGAGCGTCGGTTGGCCATCGCATCGCCACTGGGGTGCGGGCGCGGGCTAACCCCTCTCCTTCACCAAAAAGGCCTCTTCCCCTCCCTACAAGCGGGGCAGATGCCGCGGGGAGGCTTCGGTAGTTCGCCGCAAACGTTTCACTCCAACCCAAAAAGGAAACACTCCAATGCGATCTCTTTACGCACGACGCCAGCAGTACCAGTCTGTCGGCGCCAACCTCGTGGGCTACGGCTACCGCGTCGGTGACGCCGCCGCGATGCCCGCGGCCGCCGTCCCTCTGACGGGCGCGATGCCCTACTCCGGCTCGACTCCGAGTTGGACGCCGAGCCAACCGACGCAGCTTCGCAAGTGGCTCCTCGGCTTCGGCTCGGCCACGGTGAGCGCCAGCGGCACGGCGAACCTCACGACGCAGCCGCAGACATGGTTTCGACCGGACCGTCTGAGCATCCCGTCCAGCCAGGCGCCCTTCTTCCTGATCACGGACATCAAGATCGGAAACAAGAGCCAGCTCTTGAACGTCAACGCGATCAACGCGCAGATGTTCATCGAAACGGCCGTGGACTCGATGGTCACGTTCGACACGGCCGATCCCGCCGTGACGATCACGATCTCGGTCTCGAACACGGACACCACGGCGAGCCACACGATCGTCCCCACGATGATCGGGGCAAGCGCGTACTAAACGAGAAAGACGCGGGCACGCTCTCCTCATGGCCTATGCTCCGCTTTTCTCCCTCGGCTCGTTCGACGAACTGGCCCCGGGGCAGAAGTGCCGGCTTGTGCTCGGACTTGTCCGCGCGCTGGTCGACGTCGACATTGAATACCTGAAGGCGCACCCGCAGACTCCGGCCTTGTATCATGCAGGTGTTTCTTATCGCCCGCAGCAAACGGTGCAAGGGCAGTACACGGGGATCGATCATTGGTGGGACATTCCGGCTGTGCGCCTGCACGGGGAAGGGTCCTGCGAAGATCTCGCCGCGTGGCGCGTGGCCGAGCTTCAGCTTGCGGGCCATAGCCACGTGCGTCCGTTCGTCCACTCGCGCGAAGTCTCCCCGGGCAACACGCTCTATCACATCGTCGTCAAGCTCCCGGACGGGAGCGAAGAAGATCCGTCCGCTCTACTCGGCATGTCCGGAGGGTGGTAGACCCTTCCCCCAAAGGAACCCCTACATGGCTCCCATCATCCCGCTTGTTGGCCTTGGCATCGCGGCGCTTTTCCTCCTCAAGAAGCCCGCCGCGAGCGCTCCTCCGCCCGCACCTCCTCGTCCCGCTCCCGGTCCGGGCCCGTCTCCGGGCCCTTCTCCGCCGCAGCCTCTTCCCGGCCCCTCTTCGGTCAACTTGATTGACCCGACTACGGGGCTTCCCTTAGGGCCGCAGCCTTCGGGCGCGCCGCCCAACACGGAAGTGAATCCGGGCGCGATCGCGACGTTCCCCGCGTCGTCCGTGTACGCGATGATCAATCCCGTGGACCCGACCACCAATCAGCCCTTGACGGGCACGGTGGACACGACGCAGCTGGGGAGCGCAGGAAGCTTGAATGTGCACCAATCGGCCGATCTCGGGAGCTCGATCATCGGTTCCCTCTCGCACGGCGACAGCGTGAAGATTACGGCTCTCGTGTACCTTCCCGGGTTCTCTCCTTCGGCGCCGTCGTCGACGGGGCTGGACGAGAAACAGCTTTACATGGTCCAGTCCACAACGGGCAAAACGGCGGGCTTCGTGTCGTCCACGTTTATCTCGACGCCCTAGAAAGGTTTTTTTCGCAATGTGGCATTACATGGTCGGAGCGTCCGTCCTTTGGTGGCTGACGCAGGGACAGAAAAAGGAAGAGGCGCCGCCGGCTCCGACGAATCCGGATCCGCTCGCGGCTTTGATCCCGGTCGACGCGTCGGCGCCCGCCGAGCTTGCCGCGGCCGTTCGGGATTGCTGGCAACGCGGGACGCAAAACGATCTTGTCGAATTCGCGCAAGCACTCGGTCTTTCCTATCCGGTTTCACGATCGACTTTGCTGGCGCGCGCCTACGAGCTCTCCGTCGCGCATTCGCGCATGGCCGCGATGCCGCAAACGGTCTCAGCGGCTCCGGCTCCGGCCACAACCGAGGCGCATCCGGCGCAAGTCGTCGGGAGCGTCGTCAACGTTCCCGCGAAGGAGAACGGCCGCGTGGTGGTGAAGCCCGCTACCGTCCGCGCGCTTTCCAAGGAAGAGATCCACGCGGCGGAGATGAAAGCGGTCGCGAAGGCGAGCGAGATGAACGGCAAGAAGCTCACGCCGATCGATATCCCCACGGCGGAGATCGTCGCCACGGCCGAGGAGAGCGCGGACGGCGCGCAGCCCTCCTAAGATGAACCCTTGGATCCCTCTTGGGGGCGCGCTCGCGCTCGGGATCCTGGTCAAAGGACACCTTACGAGCGCGCCCAAGCCCGCGCCCATCACGAGAAAGAGGGGACCTCAATTGTCGGCCGCAGCGTGGGCGCTACTCTGGAGCATGGCCGCGGATCTTGGGACCACGCCCCAAGTACTGGCCAAAGTCATGTACACCGAGAGTGGGCTTGACCCCGCACGCGTGAACCCCAACGGGGGCGCCGTGGGGGTCAATCAATTCGTTCCGCCCACGCTCGCGACGGTGACGAATCTGTCGCCCGCGCAGTACGGCGCGCTCCCCGCCGAGGGTCAGTTTCCGATCGTTGAAAAGTTTTGGGCGCGGATGCCCCGCGCGGCCATGAAGACGGAGCGGGATCTCTACTGGGTCAACTTCACGCCCGCGACCTACAAGCCCGGAATGCCGGACTCGTACGATATCCTCGCCAAGTTCTCGAACGGCGCGCCCGTGCCGGCTTCGCTTCGTGCGCAGATCGTGAATGGGAACCCGAAGATCGCGAACGGCAAGCCGACGATCCTCGCGGGCGACCTTCAAGCGTTTCTCGACAAGTCGACGGCCACGGGCGAGTTTCAAGATGTCTTGGCGCAGATCGCGGCGCACGCGCCGGGGCAAGCGATCGCGATGGGAGGACCAAGCTAATGGCTTGCTGTAAGAAGTGCGCGAACCCGATCACGAAGGCGCGCCTTCGGAGGGAAGCGCTCGCGCGAGGGAGCACGCACGTGGGCGGAGGACTCGTCTCGCCCGCCGAAGTGCAGGCACGCGCTACCTTGATCGACGGGCAATGGTCAAGCCTCGCGGTCGACGCAGCGAATTGCGGCGCCATGGATCCGAACACGCCCGACGGCTCCGCATTCAACACCGATCTCGCGGCGTGGAAGATCTTCTTCCAAAAAAACCACGACGCTTTCTGGACTGCCGGAAGCGTCATGAGCGAGCTGGACGACTGGCAAACGGCGCTCTCGAATTGGCAGGCGAAGCTTCGCGGTTTCGGGTGCAAGCAATCGGGGATCGTGGTCAAACCCGCCGAAACCACGTCGACGACCGCGAGCATTGAGGGAACGGTAAAGTGGGCGGCACTCGGCGCCGCAGCGATCGCAGCGGCACTCTTGATCGGAAAGGTCTAACATGCCCCTCCTGTTACTGCTTGGCCTCGGCGCCGCTCTCTTTATCGGCATGCAAGGCAAGTCCCGCCCCCCGATCCCGCCGCCCATGCCCGGCCCTGTACCGGGCCCTTTGCCGGCGGGTGTGGACCCTACGATGAAAGCGGGCGCGACGTACGGCTTTGCGGCGCAGTCTCCGTTCGACGTGGCCCACTTCACGGCGGCGCTCGCGGACGTGGGCGCGACGATCGAGACGTTGGGCCAGCCGATCGCGGGAACGTTCTCGGGTACGTTCATCTGGACGGGGCACGACGGCGAGCCCACGGAGAACCTTCCGGGCGTGACGTGGATCTTGATCCAAGCGATCCCGACGGTGATCGGAACGGCGCCCCATCCTCCGGCTCTTCCGGCCGCGGGCCCGCAGCACGTAGTCTCCGGCATGGGTGAAGGCGTGCGCTTCGGGGGCTTGGGTTACGACGGGCTCCGCCTTTCGGGACTCGAGGACCAAGTCTATCTCTACGGCCAATTGCCCTACCAGAACATCGCGCAGGGATCGGCGGGCGCCGTCGGCGCGCTTCCCGCGTGCGGGCCCGGCGGCGGGCAGCTCCTCCCTCCGAATCCCTACCAGGATCTTCCCGTAGCGCAGCTCTCCCAAAGTCGCGCGCTGCCCTTGGCGGCGCCGTGGACGGGCGCACCGCAGCGCGCGGCGCTCGAATTGGGGCAGACGGCGGGCGCGCGCATCGCGGCCGCCGAGCAAACGGGACCGGGATTCGATAACGATCCCCGGGTGATGTACGCTCGCGCGATGCGGGCGCGTCTCGGAGGCTAAGAGCACTGGCGATGAACGAGCTAGCCCCCATGAAAGAGGGATCGGAAAACGAAGCTCCTGTAGAGCTCCGCCCGGATCTTCTTGCGTGGGTGCGCCGCACGATGCTCAAAGGGAGTATTGCGCGGTACGAGGTGAAGCATCTGATCTCGGGTACGGGATCGTCCCATGTGGGAACGGCCGAGATGAGCACGGGTCCCTCTCCTGAAGAGGTAACGCGCGAGATCCAAAGCTACCTGTACGACGATGCCGAAGGGCTTGGCGGCCCGCAGCTCTACGCCGTTCTCTGTTTTCGCACGGGCGAAACGCGCTACTTCGCGCGACGGCACGTCAAACTCTTTTCAGGTAACGACGAAGACAGTTTGGATTACCAGGGCGTCTCCGAACCCTCGAACCCGGCCGGCCTCTTGGCGCAGACGCAGCGGCATAACGAAGTGCTGATGCGGATCTCGGTCGATGCCGTGACGGCATTGAGAAACTTCAATACGAAGGATCTCGACCGCTACATGCAGCGGACGCAAAGGTTGGAAGACCAGCGCGACGAGGTTTCCCAAAAGCTCCACCAATTGGCTATGGCCGAAAACGATCACTCGCTGAAGGTGATCCAAGCCAAGCGTGAGGACCGGCAACACGAGCTCATGCACGGAGTCATCGAGCTCGCGATGCCCGCGCTTCTTGCGAAGGCCTTGCCGGGAGGCGTCGGGGCGCCGCCGCGCGGCGGAGACTTGCTGCAAAACTTCGTGCTCGGGATCTCGCCTTTGCAGATGCAAAAGATCATCCCGCACCTGAATCCCGCGCAGCTGATGGGGATTCAAAGCTTGCAGGAAGCCTACTCGAAGGGAAAGGCGCCTTCGTTTGGGGACGTCATCGTGCAGCGCTTTCTTGACAGTCTCGAACCTGGCCAGACCGAAGCGCTCGATCAGATCCTCCGGCCCGATCAGATCGAAGAGCTGGTGAAGATTACGGCCATGTATTGGCAAGAGCGCGAAAAGCAAAACGGCGCCGATCCAAAGATCGGCGCCGCTTCGAGCGCCTTAGGCGAGGTGCACTGATGTTACAGCGTGGGACGCGCTGCGGGGGCCGTTTGCGCGATCGGCTGCGGCATCGGCGCGGGAGCGGGCGCGTCACCCTCCACGAAAAGCTTCTGAAGGGCACGCGCGTCGCTCGTCGCATAGTTCCGAACCCACTCGCCGAGGTGCCCCACGAGCCACTTGATGCCCGCGGGATCGAAGGAGAGCGCTACGCGGTTTCCTTGGCAGGCGCCGTGCGGAGCGCGGATCACGGTAAAGCCCGCGGGCTCTTCGATCGTTTCGTACTGGTTGCCTTCGCGCGGTTTCACAAGGACGGCTTCGGTCATGATCCTACTCCTACTTTTGGTGTTGGGTTTGGTCGCCTGTACGGGCAACATAGCAGACAAGGATCCTGAGATGACCTGGAAAGTCAACACCTCTCCGGCGCAGCGCGGATCGACGGTCACGCTCACGGGAGCGCAGCCGAAGCAAACCGTCGCGCAGCTGGCGATCACGTCCGACTCGGGCGAAGCCATTCCCGCGACATTCTACCTCGGTACCGATCCCACGGCCGTGCGCCAGGGGACCGGGCAATCGGGCCCGCTGACGGGTCTCCAAACAGGCGAGACACTTCAGTGGATCGTGGAATGGGGCTACGGAGGAGGGACGTTCGCCGAGCAGATCGAGGCGAATTCGGGCAAGTTTACGAAGACGGGCGACTGGTTTCGGCTGACCGCGCTCATCGTGGGCGCCCCGGGCGCCGGAGGCGTCAATAGCGGCGATGCGATCAAGGTGCGCGGTCTGCTCGTGCCCGCGACGGCCGCCGACGATCGCGACGATACGGTAGTCGGTCTCGTCCAGAGTGCAGCACCCCCCTCGGGAAGCCTCGCGGGCATCTTGCAGATCATCCCACCCGTCAACGCGGGTCCCCTCGGCGTGAATCCGCTCACGCTTCTAAGGCTCTGGGGATACAACGGCGGGACGACTTCAGACTACGTCATGCTCTTTGACTCTGTCTTGCAACCGGGCAACGGCGCCACGCCGAAGTACGTGGCCGCGTACGTCGCGAAGCAAGGGACGTTTTCGCTCGATAATTCCCCGGAGGGTCTCGCGTTCAGTAACAACGCGTGGATCGGCCTTTCGTCGACGCCCGACACGCTCACGATCGACGGCTCGGCGGACTTTTCGATTGACTGGGAGATCTGCCCGATTCCCACTTTCTAACGGTTTAGGAGCCTTGCACCCTCGTGATCAATCTTTACGTCTCCAATCCCGTGTCCGGTTCGTTCCCCCCTTCGGGAGCGGCCGGAGGGGACCTTTCGGATACCTACCCGAATCCGGTCGTCAACCAAGCGCGATCGGGCGCCGTCAAGTTTACCGTCACGGGCGACGTCATCGCGAATCTGGGCGGAGGCGCTTCGGGCAAACCCATCTTGCTCGGGGATAGCGCGGTATCGACCAACCGGGCCGCGCTTTACTTCAATGTCTCGACGCACGCGGGGATTAGCGGAACCAACTGGGCAGTCTCCGGCTCGGGAACGGACACCTACCTAGGCGCTCCGTCGGGCGCGGTGCACGTGCAGCTTGGCGCCGACGGCACCAACGTGGATACCGCGTCGTTTGACACGACGGGCTTTCACTTGGACACGTCGGCGGGCGTCGAGAGTTTCCAGATCGCGCGGGCAACGGGAGTTGCGACGTGGGCTGTCCCGTCTACACCCACGTTGCAGCAAACGGCGCAATCGGCGGACGCCGCGTGCTCGCCCGTTCTTCTTGTCCCCCAAGCCCCCTTTGCTACGGCTACGGGCACCAACCGCAATCCGGGAAAGGTCACGGTCCAATCCGCTGCCCCGACGAATGGGGGGACAGCCGAAGCGGGAATCGAGCTTCAGCGAGGCGCAGGGACCGTTTACGGGCGGATCCAACCACTTGTGGGAAGTCCGACGTTTGCGGCTTTCTACGGCGGAAGCGCCACCCCGACAGGAGCAAACTTTGCCCTCGTTGCGAGCGGTACGCAGACCGATCTTTCGGACGGTTCCGGAAACCAGATCATCGTTTTGACGTCCACCACGACGTCGGTTGCGGGAGGGCTCGTCAATATCAACTCGTCTACAACGCAACTTCACGCGGAAGGTTCCGGCGTGCAGCTCTTCTCCGCAACGGGCGCTTTCGGAGGGGGGACGGGAGTTTTAGGGGTGACTGCGGCGGCCGTCAACCCGACGACGAATCCCGCCAATGCGTTCGATCTCTATGCCGAGCACACGACCAATGCCGCCACCGTCCGAGGTTCGTCCGGTACGGTTACAACCCTTGCGCCCCCCTGAGGCTCTATGAGCGTACGGCAGATTCAATCCCCGTGGCTTTCGGACGTCTTTTCAACGGCGGGCGCCACTCCCTCGAATGGGAACAGTACTCTCAATTATGCGCCTCCGTCCGGTTCGTCGGGCTATATCGAAGTGACTCTCGTGTCCCGTAGTGCCGCGGGACTTGGGGGCGCCGTCAAGGTGGGTGCGCTATTCACAAACGTAGCCGGTACCGTTACCGTTACGCCCTTAGGAGCGCCTCTCGTTTCTCTGGTCGCCTCACTCGCTAC
>Ga0210401_10002783_pt1 | contig 19092 bp, 15 predicted proteins | sample IncBWH32MmetaG_FD_150866 | JGI IMG/M metagenome (GOLD analysis project Ga0210401, IMG submission 150866) | Forest soil microbial communities from Barre Woods Harvard Forest LTER site, Petersham, Massachusetts, United States - Inc-BW-H-32-M | ecosystem: Environmental > Terrestrial > Soil >... | reverse complement strand
TCTGCGCATCACCAGCGGCCTGAGCAGCTAAAGTCGTGCGCATGTCGGAGTTTGAAGATCCGAGTGCGAATACCGGGCGCTTCCGGGCCTTTGTCGAACGCGGTGATGAGGACGTCGCGCCGTCCCGTCGCCTTCCTGCTTCTCCGGCCGTGCTCATCGCCATAGGCGTGGTCATCGTTGTGGTCATCGTCGTGATCGTGGCCGTAGCCTAGCGCGAAGCCGTAACTGGCAGTAGCGCGCCGTACCGCGTCTGGTCAGGCCCGGATGACATCCTGTTACGTATGACGAACGCCGTCGCCGAGGATGATGAGCGACATCGGCTTACCGCCGTCCAGGGGCTGGCCGCGCTATCTCTGGACGCCCTGTCGTCGGTCGCCTACGGCCCAGAGGCGATCCTCATCGTCCTGGTCGCGGCCGGGGCGGCCGGGCTGCGCTATTCGCTTCCGGTGACCGGCGCGATCATCGTCCTGCTGACCGCGCTCGTGGTGTCCTACCGCCAGGTGATCGAGGCATTCCCCAACGGCGGCGGCGCCTATGCGGTGTCGAAGGCGCACCTGGGCACCCAGGCCAGCCTGGTCGCCGCCGCGTCGCTGATCGTCGACTACGTGCTGAACGCCGCGGTCGGCGTGTCGGCCGGCATCGAGGCTCTCACCTCGGCGTTCCCGGCGCTCTACGGGGCTTCGGTCTGGCTGTGCCTGGGCACGCTGGCCATCATCACCGGCCTGAACCTGTGGGGTGTCTCAGAGTCGGCCAAGGTCTTCACCGTCCCGACGGTGGCGTTCATCGCGGCCATGGCGGCGGTGATCCTCGGCGGCCTGGTCCGCACGCATCCCGCCGTGGTGCTTGACACCCATGTCGGTGCATCCACCGAGGCGGTCGGCATCCTCTTGGTGCTGAGGGCGTTCGCCTCCGGCTGCTCGGCACTGACCGGCGTGGAGGCGATCGCGAACGCCGTGCCGGAGTTCCGCAAGCCCCGGGCCCACCGCGCGCAGCACACCGAGGTCTGGCTCGGCATCCTGCTCGGCGGGATGCTGATCGGCCTGGGGATCCTGATCAAAAAGTTCCACGTGGTGCCGCACTCCAACATCACGGTGCTCGCCCAGCTCACCGAGGCCTCGCTCGGTCACAACTTCATCTTCTACGCGATCCAGCTCATCACCATGGTGCTGCTCGCGCTGGCCGCCAACACCTCGTTCGGTGGTCTGCCGGTACTGGCCGCCCTGCTGGCCAGGGACAACTTCCTGCCGCACATGTTCGGGCTGCGCGCGGACCGGCAGGTCCACCGCTACGGCGTGGTGGTCCTGGCCGTCCTGGCCGGCGCCCTGCTGGCGGCGTCCAACGGCAATACGCAGGCGCTGGTCCCGCTGTTCGCCGTCGGGGTCTTCATAGGATTCACGCTCTCCCAGTTCGGCATGGTCAAGCACTGGCGGACGCAGCGGTCCGATGGCTGGCTGAGCCGGGCGGTGATCAACGGCGTCGGGGCGCTTCTGACCGCGGCGACCACGATCATCGAGCTGATCAGCAAGTTCACCGCGGGCGCGTGGCTGATCGTGCTGATCATCCCGGGCCTGGTGCTGCTGTTCAACCGGGTACGTCGCACCTACGACCGGATCGGTGCGCTGCTCGGGATAGGCCAGACGCCGGGGCCGCCGGCCAAGCACAAGTCAATGGTCGTCGTGCCTGTCGCCTCGCTATCGCGGCTGACGGCCGCCGGCATCTCCACGGCCCTGTCCATCGGAGATGAGGTCATCGCGGTGACCGTGTGCTTCACCGATCCGGAAGACGAGGCGGCCGATATGTCGTTCCGTGACCGCTGGGAGAAATGGCACCCGAACGTCCCGCTGATCACGCTGCGCAGTACCCACCGTTCGATCGCCAAGCCCATCGTGAAGTACCTGTGCGACATCGAAGCGAAGGACAAGTATCACAAGCTGGTGGTGCTGATCCCAGAGGTGCAGCCCAGGAGGTTCTGGGATTACCTTCTGTTCAACCAGCGCGGCGTGATTCTGGACCGGGCGATCAGGCGCGGCACGGCCAGCGTGGTGCTGTGCCGCCTCCGCTACCGGCCAGAGCAGCTCGCCCCCCACCCCTCTGAAGGCGCCGCCCGGCCGGTGACCAAGTAGCTCACGAGCCGAAGGCCCGGGCCTCGCGCCGGAACACCGTGGTCGCCTCCGGGCTGGCGATGCGGTAGTCGTGCGAGGTGACCGCGTTGAACCAGACGAACCCGAGCAGCCCGTACGCGTGAATGCCCGCGAACAGGTCGGCGATCTTGTCCGGCTGGCCGGCGGCGTGGGTCACGCTCGTCTCGGCGATGAGGATCGGATCTGGGGTCAGCTCGCGCAGCGCCACGATGGTCGGCCCGAAGATGGCCGTGAACTGCCAGGACGGCTTGAGGTAGTAGCCGTCGACTCCCACCCAGGTCACGTACGAGCTCCCGGGCCACCAGGGCGCTGGGTGGAGCGTCCGGCCGTCCTGAGACTGGATGACGTTGACGGTCCACAGCCACGTCACGTTGCGGGCGCCCAGGGCCCGGAACAGGGTGACGATGTGCCGCCAGGCGGCCACGAAGGCCACGGGTGACGCGTGCAGGTAGCCCCACGAGTACCACGGAGCGTTCATTTCATGGCCGAAGCTGAGGATCACCGGGTGCTGATAGGCGCGCACCGCCCGGGCGTACTTTCGCAGGTAGGCGTCGTCCCGCCCGGCCGCGATCGCGGTGAGGCTCACGTCGGTCGGGTCTATCTGCACCATCGGTACCGAACCGTGCCTGGCCGTGGTCGCGGCGAAGTCGGCCTGGAATGGTTCGGACCAGCCGCTGTAGTACACCACCAGCCTCGGGCGTACTCCGGTGGCGGTGGCGAACGACGTGACGCCGGCGTACGAGGAGGGCGACGCGGGCGAGTAGACCCCCAGGTAGGACCCTGGTGTCTCGGGCAGGCCGACCCGGGCCGAGGGCGCGGGCGGCGGGTCGGCCTGATTCGCGCGCCCCGCGCTCAGCACCGCGAGCGCGCAGGCGATAACGGCCAGCGCGGCGACGGCGACCACGATGAGCCTGGCCCGGACGTCCCGGGAGCCGGTCACGATCCGGGCCGGGTGAACGTGCTGGCGCCGTGCCCGAACGCGGTCAGGGCCGCGGCGCTGGTGATGCTGAAGTCCTGCCTGGTCTTGTCCGTGGAGTCATACCAGACCAGCCCGAGCAGGCCGTAGGCGTGAATGCCGGCGAACACGTCGGCGATCTTCGCGGGCTGGCCGGCCGCCGCCGTGGCACCGGTCTCGGCGATCAGGATCGGGGCCCGGGTCAGCGCGCGGACGTGCGCGATCGTCGGGCCGAACAACGGGGCGAACTGCCAGTTGGGCTTCAGGTAGTAACCGTCGATCCCCACCCAGGTCACGTACGAACTGCCGGGCCACCACGGGGCCGGGGCCGGGATCTTGCCCTGCTGCGTGTCGTCGATGATGTTGACCGTCCACAGCCAGGTCACGTCGCTCGCACCGAGGTTGCGGAACAAGGTCACGATGTGCCGCCACGCGGCCACGAACACCTTGGGCGAGGTGTTCTGATAGCCCCAGGTGGACCAGTTGCCGTTCATCTCGTGGCCGAAGCTGATGATGACCGGGTGGCGGTAGGCCCGGACCGCCTCGGCGTAGGCGCTCAGGTAGCCGTCGTACCGGCCGGCCGCGATCTTGGCCACGCTGATCTTGTCCGGGTCCATCTGCACCAGCGGCACCGCGCCGTTGCTGGCCGCGGTGGCCGCGAACGCGGCCGGGAACGGCACGAACCAGCCGCTGTAGTACATGACCAGGTCGGGCCGGGAACCGGTGGCGTTGGCGAACGCGGTCACCCCGCCGTACGACGCCGGGCTGCCCGGCGTATATACCCCCAGGTAGGACTGAGGCGTGGTCGGCAGGTCGACCGGCAGCGGCCCGCCGTGCCCGGCGGACCTGTGCCACACACCGACGCCCACCGCCGCCGCGACGACGATCACCACGCTGGCCGCCGCGATCCACCGGAGCCGTTTGCGCCCGCTGGCCGGGTGCTGATTCATATAACCGCCTCACTCCCGGGCCCCCGGCCCGTCCGACCGGGGCCAGCTTCAGGCTCGAGGCGCGATGCCGGAATGCCGAAGCGGCCGTCGGGTTGTCTTCTAGATGCCAGTCCTGGTGGTAGATCCCGTCGTTCTGCGCGATGTCGAACCACATCAGCCCGAGCGTGCCGTACTCGCGCATTCCGTTGAACAGGTCGCCGATCTTCGCGGCCTGGCCGGCCTGCGGTCCCACGGCGGTCTCCGACAGCAGCAGGGGCTTGCCGGTCAGGATCCGCACCTGGGTGATCGTCTTGCCGAACACGCTGCTGAACGTGTCCGACGGACGGTAGTAGTAGCCGTCGATGCCGACCCAGGTGACGTACTGGCCGCCGGGCCACCAGGGCGCGATGGCCGGCGCGGTGCCGGGCTCGTCCGCCTGCAGGGTCCACAGCCAGGTGACGTTGCGCACTCGCTGGGCGCGGAACAACGTCACCACGTGCCGCCACGCGGCCACGAACGTCGCGGCTGGAGTCTGGCCGTAGCCCCAGGTGTACCAGGGGGCGTTCATCTCGTGGCCGAACCCGATGACCACCGGCTGGCCGAAGCGCCGGACGCTGTCGGCGTACGAGCGCAGGTAGCTGTCGTAGTCACCCGCGGCGATCTTGGCGACCGAGAAGTCGGTGGGATCGATCTGCACCACGGTGACCGCGCCGTGCGCGTGCACCGTCTGCGCGAACGAGGTCTGGAACGGCTCCTTCCAGCCACTGTAGTACCCGACCAGGTTCGGCGCCCGGCCCGCCGTCTGGGCGAACTGCGCCACCGGCTGGTAGGTCTGCGGCGGCCCGCTCTCGTAGACGCCCAGATACGAGGCCGTGCCGGCGGGCAGGCCGGTGCCCGCCAGGACCGCTGCGGGGCTAGGCGAGGCGAAGCGGACCACCGTGGTCACGATTGCCGCCGCGGCCACCGCGGCGGCCGTCACGATCACCAGCCGGGACCTCATCCGCCGCCGCCGCCGGGCCAGGCGGTGCGAGACGCGGGTCCACTCCGGATCGGCCGCCGGGTGGCCCGCACGGCGGGCCAGGTTCATGCGCCGCCTCCGTGATACACCGCTGCGCCGTGGCGCAGCGCGGCCGCCGCGGCCGGGCCGGTCAGCCGCCAGTCCTGCTTTCCGATAGCGTCAAACCAGGTGAACCCCAGCAGCCCGTACGTGCGGATCCCGGCGTACAGGTCGGCGATCCGGCCGGGCTGGCCCGCGGTGGACGCCACGCCCGTCTCGGCGATCAGGATCGGGTCCCTGGTCAGGGTGCGCACGGTGACGATCGTGGGTCCGAACAGGGCGGCGAAGGTCATGGACGACTTGGTGTAGTAACCGTCGATGCCGACCCACGTCACGTACGCGCTGCCCGGCCACCACGGCGCGGGGGAGGGGATGCCGCCCTGCTCCTCGATGACGTTGACGGTCCACAGCCAGGTGACGTTCCCGGCGCCCAGGGCGCGGAACAAGGTGACGATGTGCTGCCATGCGGCGACAAAATTCGCGGGGGACGTACGGCCGTATCCCCATGAGCGCCACGATCCGTTCATCTCATGGCCGAAGCTCAGGATCACAGGAAGGCGATATGTCCTAACGGCCACGGCGTAAGCACTGAGGTAGGTGTCGAACTTCCCCGATGCGATCGCGGCCAGGCTGACGTTTTCCGGGTCGATCTGCACCAGGGGTACCGCGCCCTCCTTGGCCGCCGCGACGGCAAAACTGGCGCGGAACGGCTCCCGCCAGCCGCTGTAGTACACGAGCAGATCCGGTTTGACCCCGGTCGTCCTGGTGAACGTCGGCACCGCGGCGTATGAGTCGGGTACGCCAGGTACGTACACCCCCAGATAGGACTGTGGTCTGGCCGGGAGCGTGGCCACCACCGGTGCGGAGATGGCCGGGGATCTCGCCGCCGTGGCGTGGAAGTGCAGGGCAGCAGTCACCGTGATCGCGACCCCGGCGAGGATGGCGACGGCAATGGCCATGATCCCAATGAGCTTCATCGTTGACTCCGTTACACCCGGGCGTGATTGCGGCGCGAGGCGAGAGCCATCCCGGTAATCAGGCAGACCAGCAGGCCGGTACCCAGGAGCGGCGCGAAAGCCGCGCCATACCGGGTCATCCGCCATCCGGCCAGCGTCACCCAGGCTAGTCCGGTGCCGCCGTTCCACAGGGTCAAGGCGATCCAGACGCGACGCGTCCCGGCCTTCCGCGTGCCGCCTCCCGTCGGCTGCCAACCCATTCGCTTACCTCGGCAGATATCCCACAGAGCAAACACGTGCGCCCATCCGTATAGCAGTTTGGCCATGAGGGCCTCGGGCCCGAACCGGCACCGGTGCCAGGCCGGGAACACGATCAGGTTGTAGATCATGGACGGCACGATGAACAGGTAGTTGATCAGCCGCACCCGCTCCGGCAGCAGGATCAGCATGGTCAGCGGGATCGCCGGGGCGACGAAGGTGAACAGCGCGGTGTGCGCGTAGTAGCAGAATCCGGACAGGTAGCAGCAGCGGGTCCGCCAGCGCATCCGGGTGGCCCAGAACTTCCTGGATACCAGCAGCGACATCGATCCGGCGCACCACCGGTACTGCTGGGTGAGGAACGCGCCCGGATCGGACGGGCACAGGCCGGCTGCCAGCGGGACCGGGATGTAGCGCAGGCCCCAGCCGGCCCGGCGCAGGTCGAAGCCGGTGTGCACGTCCTCGGAGTGCTCGATCAGCGTGGTGCCGCCGTTCGCCGCCAGTGCCTCGCGGCGGTAGATCGCACACGAGCCCACGCAGATCGCGCCGTCGTGCCGGTCCCGGGAGACCTGGACGAGCCGGTAGAACAGTTCCTGGACCGCGCCCGCGCCGCGTTCCATCCAGGACATGTGCCCGCGGGTATGGAAATACTGCGGCGACTGGACGATGCCCAGCGACTGGTCAGAGTCGAAATACGGCATCATCTCGGCGGCCAGGTCGGCCCGGGGCGCGAAATCGGCGTCCAGGATGAGGATGAACTCTCCGTGCGAGCACCCGAAACCGTATCGCAGGTTGCCTGCTTTCTTCATCCACCCCCGATCGGGGCGGACAATATGCGCAAAGCCGAAACTCCTGGCCATCGAGCCGACCCGCTCATTGCCACTGTCGTCCAGGACGTAGGCGGTAGCCACGCCCGGATAGGCGCGGACCAGTTCCAGGACATGCGTCCACGTGTTGTGCAGCACGGCGAGGGGTTCACCGCAGACCGGCAGGAAGACATCGAGGGACGGGTAGTGGGTCGGCCGCCACGACGCGACCATATTGCTGTGCGCGTCGTGATCGAATCCCCGGGTCCCGGCATTGACCAGCAGGGAGATGACGTAGTAAGCGATGGTCGCCAAGACGAACGGGAGGAACGTCCAGGCGAATACCGGGCTCTGGAATACGAATCGAGCCTGGCTGATCAGCAGCGCGCCGAAACTGGCCAGCGACGTCCGGATGATCACCGCGAGGTCCCGGTCGGAATAGCTAACCTTCTCGGCCTCGGACGGCGGCGCGGGAAGGTTCGGGCCGTACCTTCTGTGCCGTCCCGGCTTGCTGCCGGAAAGCGTCCGCTCAGCCGTGGCCATGATTTCCCTCATGGCCCGCTTGGCCAGGCAGGTACGCCCAGATCAAGACCTGGCCGATGCCGAATCCGTCTTGGAAGGGAACCGCTTGGACCAGATGGTAGGTCCCGGACCGGCGCACGTCGGCGACGATTTGCGAGTCGATGGCGATCGTGTCGGTGAAGCTGAGCGCGATGAGCGAAAAGTAGCCGTCATCGATAGCCGCCCGGTACGCCGTCGCGCCGGAAAGCAGCCGATGGGTGCTCGGGCTCTGGTACGTGAAGTACCAGGTCTGCGACCATCGCTGCCAGGGAACGGAGCTCTCCAGGTAGTAGGCCGGTACGTTGTAGTCCTCCGCGAGGTAGTTGCCTGGATACTCATGAGTCAGGGCCCGGAGGACCGTCACTTCCTGGGTGGAATCAGGCCATTCGGCGAAGAAGGTGCTCGCCTGGGTGCGGCCGAGGGCTCCGGCCACGCCTACGGCCAGTATCCCGGCGAGCGCGGCGGCGCCGCCGCGCAGCCACCGCCGCCTGCCGGTCCCGAACAGTTGCGCGATCGCGAAGCCGGCCGCGGCCGCCGCGAACCACACCCCGAAGTCGACCTGCTTGAACAGCGACGTCGTGGTGTGAATCCGCGCCTGATTCAACGGCACCAGCACCCCGGACGCGGCGAGCACGGACACGATCATCAATTGCACCCGGTCATGCCGGCGAACGGCATAGATGACGCCCAGGCCGGCCAGTACGCACACGAGTCCGCACCACTTCGCGGCGTCCTCCAGGATGAGGGACGTGGGCTTGCTGCCTGAGGCACGGGAAAGGGTGGTGGAAAGTACGCCCGACAGGTACCACGGGCCACCGAGCGCCAGGAGCGCGCTGACCAGGCCGAGGGTGCCCGCGGCGAGGTGCCCGCTGCGGACGAATCCCGGTTTCAGGCCGCGTCTTCTGGTCATCGTGATCGCGGCCAGGGCCACCACCGCGGGGTCCAGCACCGCCGTCGCGTACTTGGTGGCGTTGGCCAGCGCCAGCATCGCAATCCCGGCCAGCAGGAAGAACGTGGAATTGTCCCGGTCCTGCGCGCTCACCACGCACCAGGCTGACACGGCGAGGAGGAACAGGGCCATCGCGTCATAGGTGGCGAACGCGCCCAGGGCCTGGGTGGGGCCCACCACCGCGAAAAGCGTGGCGGCGAAGAAGGCCGCTCGCCCGCCGAACAGCTTCGACGTGGTGCTCCACAACAGGCCTGTGGCACCCAGCATGAAGGCCAGGCTCAGCAGGCGGGCGGCCGCGACCCCGCCGATGCTCGCGGTCAGCGCGGCCAGCGGCGGATAGATGACCGGTGCACCCGAGAAATAGGTGGCCAATGGCGGGAGCGGCGTGCCGTGCAGCCAGTGCGCGAGCTCGATGTGCCCGCCGAACAGGTAGGTGGCCTCGTCTAGGAACGCGGTATTCGACCACACCAGCCGCAGGGACAGCACGGCCTGAAGGGTCAAGATGGCGATCAGGAGCAGTCCAGGCGTGTGAGCGAACCGGCGACCGCCGCGATCTGACCTGGGGACTTTGCGTTGGGGCGCAGGCGTAACCGGTAGCTGTTGAGGTGTGAGCGGCAACGTCGCAGGATCGTGCGCCGGTACGTATGGTGGGCTGATGACGGCTGGGCCGCTGGCCGCCGGGGATCGGTCAGCATGGACGTCATCCTGCGGGAACGGAGCAAACGCCTGCTGCGCGCGGAAGCGGTGCCGCCAGAGCGCCGCGGTGGCTTCGCTGAACGGTGCCTCGAAAACGTCCTCGGTAGGCCGTTCGTTCATGCTGCGGGTCGGGTGAAGGCGCTGGCGCCCTTGCCGAACGCGGCCAGTGCCGTGGGGCTGCTGATGCTGAAGTCCTGGCCCTTGAAGTCGGTGGCGTCGAAGTAGACGAACCCGAGCAAGCCGTAGAGCCGGACGCCGGCGAACACGTCGGCGATCTTGGCGGGCTGGCCCGCGTTCGGTACCACGCCCGTCTCGGCGATCAGGATCGGGTCCTGGGTCAGCGCGCGCACGTTGGCGATGGTCGGCCCGAACAGGGGCACGAACTGCCAGTTGGACTGCAGGTAATAGCCGTCGATCCCCACCCAGTCCACGTACGAGCTGCCGGGCCACCACGCGGCCGGGGACGGGATGGCGCCGTCCTGGGTGTTGTTGACGATGTTGACCGTCCACAGCCAGGTCACGTTCCGCGCGCCCAGGGCCCGGAACAGTCTGACGATGTGCCGCCAGGCGGCTACGAACGTGGCCGCCTTGGTATGCCGGTAGCCCCAGCTGTACCAGGTGCCGTTCATCTCGTGGCCGAAGCTGATGATGACCGGGTGGCGGTAGGCCCGGACCGCCTCGGCGTAGGCGCTCAGGTAGCCGTCGTACCGCGCGGCGGCGATCCCGGCCACACTGATCCCGGACGGGTTCATCTGCACCAGCGGCACCGCGCCGTTGGCGGCCACCGTGGTGGCGAAGGCGGTCGGGAACGGCACGAACCATCCGCTGTAATACATGACCACGTCCGGCTTGGTCCCGGTGGCGCTGGTGAACGCGGTGATCCCGTCGTAGGAGGCCGGTGCGGTGTTCGTGTACACCCCGACGTAGGACTCGGGCGTGGTCGGCAGGTGGACCGGCAGCGGCCCGGTGGCCGCGTGGTGGTCCGCGGATTTGTTGTACTCGATGACTCCGGCCGCAATCGCCACAACGGCCAGCACCGCCAGGCAGGCGGCCAGGATCCGCCGGCCCCGCCGAGGGCGGCCGCGACGGCGGCCGCGCACCGATCCGTGCTTCGGCTGGCCGGGCCATGGCTGCAACCGCTGATGAGCGTCATCCTCCTCGTACGCGGGCGGGTAGCTCATGCCGTTACCTCCGTGAGCTCGGAGCGGGCGCGTTTCCAGACGCCCTTGGAAGGGGTCAGCAACGGCGCCAGCATGTAGAGCTGCACGCCGGCCAGGACCTCGGTCGCCCAGTACGGATGCCACCCGTACTGGCGGACCCGCAGCGCGAGTCCCGACCACATGAAGACCAGGACGATGACGATCCAGCTGCACAGGATCCGGTTGACGGCCACCGGAACCCGTCCCCCATCGGGGGAGGCCCCGGTCGGGACCCACTCCGCGACACGCCCCCGGATGGCGTACCAGACCGCGTAGACGTGGCAGCACGAGTTGATCACGCAGACCCGGAAGATCGTCGGCCGCCAGCCGCGGCTCAGCAGCGGGAACACGAAGAGCGTGGCCGCCATGGCGGGCAGCAGGGGCAGGTAGTTGTGCGGGTAGATCCGCTCCGGGTAGAACCAGATCATGGTCAGGGCCGGGAACGGCCCGGTGAGCAGCAGCGCGGCCGACGACATGTAATACAGGAAGGCGGCCCAGAACGCGGCCCGCTGCTTCCAGCTGAACGGTGCCTCCTGGAAGTGCTTGTCGACCATGAGCAGCAGGGAGGACCGGCACCAGCGAGCCTGCTGATTAGCCAGCGACGCGAAGTCGGTCGGCGCTATGCCCTTGGCCAGGCACAGCGGCAGGTAACGGGTCTCGTAGCCGGCCCACCACAGCTTCATCCCGGAATGGACGTCCTCACCGATCGGGACCCGGGCGAATCCGCCCGCGGCGATCACCGATGCGCGACGGTAAACCAGGTTCGTGCCCGCGCAGATCGCCGCCTTGTACCGGTCCCGGGCCGGCTGGATGAACCTGAAGAAGATCTCCTGGAGCGTCCCCGCGTACCGCTGGATGTACGACAGTGACGGATTCGCGACGTCGAAGTACTGGGCGGTCTGGACGATGCCGACCTGGGCCTCGGAAAAATAGGGCATGGTCTCGTGGAGGAACTCCGGGCGCACCGCGAAGTCGGCGTCGATGACGACGATGAAGTCTCCGTCGCTGATGTCCAGGGCGTGCAGCAGGTTGCCCGCCTTCTTCAGCTCGCCGCGGTTGGGGCGGACGACGTACCGGAAGCCGTACCGGCCGGCCAGGTCGCGGACGCTCTCCCGGGCCGAGTCGTCGAGCACGTAGACCGTCTTGAGCCCGCGCCAGCGCAGCTGGCTCACGTAGCTGAACGTATTCTTCAGCACCGCCAGCGGTTCCCCGCAGCTGGGCAGGAACACGTCCACGGTCTCGCCCTGCTCGGTGTAAGCGGCGACCTTCGCCTGGTGCTCCGCGAGCGTCAGCCTGGGCCGCCCGACCCGCAGCCAGAAGTTGACCGCCACCGGCGGCACCATAACCATGAGCAGCAGCCACATGAGCGGGGTGACCAGCCAGGCGCGCTGGGCCACGTGGACGTAGCCGTAGAGCACTCCGGCCGACGCGATCAGCAGCCACGCGAACGCCCATCGCCGGGGCCTGCCGAAGTACGAGTACTTCTCCCGGCGATCGGGCGGCTCCGGCAGGTACCCGGCCGGCTGCTCGGCGACGTAGGTCTCAGCGAGGGCCACGATCGCCCCCGGTCAGATTGCGGGCGGCCCAGATCGTGTAGGGCCCGGTGCGGGCCAGGATGTAATAGCCGCCCGCGTGGTGCATGTCCGAGCCGATCTGGCGGTCGGTGGCCGCGGTGTCGCCGAAGTCGAGGATCACCAGCGAGAAGAAATGGTGATCGATCGCGGCCTGGTAGGAGGGCCCGCCGGGCAGCGCACCCGGATAGCTGAAGAAGTAGGTGTCCGACCACCGCTGCCAGGGCACCTGGGCCCGCAGGTAGTACGCCTCGACGTCGTAGTCTTCGGCCAGATAGTCACCCGGATGGGCGCGGACCGCCGAGCGAAGCACGCTGACCAGGGACGTGCTGTCCGGCCAGACCCGGTACAGCGACACCGCCTGGCCCATCGATCCGAACAGCGTGGACGCGGCGATGGGCAAGGCCAGGACCGCCGCCCAGCCCCGGCCCGGGTCCACCCGGCTCAGCCGGGCCATGGCGTAGCCCGCCGCGATGGCCGCGAACCAGGCGCCGAATACCACGTGCTTTTGCAGGCTGACCGTGGTGTGGAGCCTGGCCTGCTCGGCCGGGGCGAGCAACGCGGCGACGGCCAGGACGGCGGGCAGGAGCCTCCCGCCGGTCTCGCTGCGCCGGGCCAGCAGCACGCCGAGGACGGCCAGGACCAGGATCAGGCTGGTCCACACGTACGCGTGCTGGAGCACCGCGCTCACCGGGACGTCGGACCCGGCCCGGGCCAGGGTGCTCGTCTCCAGGCCCAGCCAGTACTGGTGACCGCCGGCCGCGACGGCCGCCGCCATCAGCACGAGCCACGAGCCGAGCGCGGCCAGGATCCCGGTCCGCCACGCGCCGCCGGGCTGCCGTCCGCGCACGGCCAGCGCCACGACGACGAGCACCACCGGGGTGAACAGCGCGGTGGCGTACTTCACCGCGTCCGCGGCGGCCAGCGCGCAGCCGCACGCCAGCAGGAGGGCGATCCGGGTCCGGCCCTGGCCGTCCGCCGCCCGGACTCCGAGCCAGACGGCCAGGGCGAGCAAGAACAGCGCCATCGCGTCGAAGGTCGCGAACGCGCCCAGGAACTGCGTGCCGGCCAAGGTGGCGAACAACGCCGCGGCCAGGACCGCCGCCCGCTGCCCGTACAGCCGGACGGTCGTGCCCCACAGCAGGCTGGTGACCCCGAGCATGAAGCACAGCGAGAGGATGCGCGCGGCGGTCAGGCCGCCCATGCCGTCCGCGAGCGCGCCAAGCGGGGGATAGATGACGGGCGCCCCGGAAAAGTAGGCGGGAAAGTTCGGGATCGGCGCGTGGTGCAGCCACCGTGCCCATTCCAGGTGCCCGGCCCGCAGGTAAAGCGCCTCGTCCTGGAATGCCGTATTAGACCAGATGAGCCTGAGCGACAGTGCAGCCTGCCCGGCCAGCACCGCGAGCAGCGGCCACCTCCGGCCCGTCCGGATGACCTGGCCCGGGCCGCCTGGCCAGCGCCCGGCGCCCTGCGAGACCGCCGCCTGGCCATCCTGGCCGGCCAGGGCAACGGTGCCGAGCCCGGCCACGGCCAACTGGGCCGGCTGCCGGGCCGCGGCGAATGGCCTGACATCGTTCGCCGAACGCGGGCCGCCGATCAGCGCCGCCCTCCGGCAGGGCGCACGTACTTCCGGCCGCACGGTATCCAGGGCACTTTGGCACCCCCCCTAACTCACGTACTGCACTGAAAGGCTCACTTGCCGTATTGAGGCCCCCCGGGGAGGCAAAGAAGCCGTCTACGAAAAGGTACAGGGCATTTGCCCGAGAAGAGCGCGATTTGCCGATTCTGCCGGTAAAGCAAAAAGCATGCCAAAGTTGATCTTTGCGCCAGGTGCGCGGGGCAAAGTATTGCCTGAAACCAATGTGACACATGTACCAATGCGCGTCTTTCGTCCGAGTCCGGACCGCTGATATCGGCCGTTCCCGGTTAGCCGGTTAATTGACGGGCGGGCTTGACGCCAGTTCCCTGGCCACGGCCAACTGGAAGAAGGTCTCGGCCGTCGGGCTGTCTTCGATCCGCCAGTCCTGGTGGAGGATCCCGCCGTGCTGGGCTTTGTCGAACCACACCAGCCCGAGCGTCTTGTAGGCCGCCATCCCGTGGAACAGGTCCTGGATCTTGTCGGACTGGCCGGCGGCGGGCCCCACCGCCGTCTCCGACAGCAGCACCGGCTTGCTGGTCAGCGTCCGCACCTGGCCGATGGTCTGGCCGAACACGCTCGCGAAAGTATCGCTCGGACGGTAGTAGTACCCGTCGATGCCGACCCAGTTCACGTACTGCGCACCAGGCCAGAAGGCGGTGATCGGCCGGGTGCCGGACTCGTCGGCCTGAATTGTCCACACCCAGGTGACGTTGTCGGCGCCCGCGCTGCGGAACAGCGTGACCAGATGCCGCCAGGCGGCCACGAACGTCGCCGGCGAGGTGTGCACGTATCCCCACGAGTACCAGGGCGCGTTCATCTCGTGCCCGAAGCCGATGGCCACGGCGCGGGCGAAGCCCCGCACCGAGTCGGCGTACGAGCGCAGGTAGTCGTCGTAGGTGCCGTTCGCGATCGCGGCGATCGAGGCGTCGGTCGGGTCGATCTGCACGAACGGGATCACGTGATGCTGGTAGAGCGTCTGCGCGAACGACGTGTCGAACGGCTGCGCCCATCCGCTGTAGTACCCGACCAGGTTGGGTTCCCGGCCCGCCACCGTCGCGAAGTCCGCGACCGGATCATAGGACGGGGGGGCCCCGGGCTCGAAGACGCCCAGATAGGCGGCCAGGGTGGGCGGCAGCGACGCGTGCGCGGGCGGCGAGGAGCGCGATGACGTGGTCAGCCGGAAGGACGCGCCCGCCAGGGCGGCCACCGCGAGCGCGACGGCCAGCAGCGTGACCAGTCGGGACGTCATCCGGCCCGGCTCCCGGGGAAGACGACGCGGCCGACCATGGCCAGGTTGACCGCGCCGAAGAACAGCAGGACCGCGAACTGCGGGGAGCCGAGGGTGATCGTCCGCCACAGGGCCAAGGCCAGCCACGCCAGGGCCACGCCGCCGCTCCACCAGGCGACACCGAACCGGAATCGCGGCAGCGAGCTACCCGGCGTCCGGGTCGGATGCCAGCTCATCGACTCGCCCCGGACGCCGTCCCAGAGCGCGAACACGTGCGCCCAGCCGCGGGCGATGCTCAGCGGCCAGATGGCCGGCCCGTAGCCGGACAGGTGCCACAGCGGATAGAGCACGAACCCGGTCAGCATCGCCGGGAGCAGGATGACGAAGTTCCGCAGCCGGACCTGACCAGGCAGGAAGGCCAGCATGACGATGGGGATGGAAGGCCCGAGGAAGGTGAGCAGGGCGGTGTAGACGTAGTACATGAACCCCGAGATGTAGGTCAGCCGGGCCGGCACGGACATCGGCACCGACCACAGCCGCCGGGAGAACACGATGCCGACGTTCCCCGAGCACCAGCGGTACTGCTGCCTGACGAAGGCGTCCAGGCGGTCCGGGCAGATCCCGGTCGAGAGCAGGATCGGCACGTAGGTCAGCGACCAGCCGGCCCGGCGGACATCCAGTCCGGTGTGTACGTCCTCGGCGTACGGGATGAACGTCGGGCCGCCCTGCGGTTCCAGCGCGGCCCGCCGGTAGACGGCCGAGGTCCCGCAGCAGACGGCCGCGCCCAGCCGGTTGCGAGCCACCTGAACCGTCCGGTAGAACACCTCCTGGATCGGTCCTGCGGCCCGCTCGACCCAGGTCTGGCCGGGACCGCTCCTGAAGTACTGCGGGGTCTGCACGATCGCGGTCTTCGGATCGTCCAGGTAGGGCAGCGCCTCGGCCAGGAAGTCCCGCCGCGGCGCGAAGTCCGCGTCCAGGATGACCAGGTACTCGGCGCTGGTCTGGGAAAATGCGTACCGCAGGTTGCCGGCCTTCTTGCCCGCGGGCCAGTCCGGCCGGCGAAAGTATCCGAAGCCGAACGACTCCGCCATCGGGCGAGCGTCCCCGGCCGGGCCGTCGTCGAGCACGTAGGCGTGCGCCTCGCCCTGGTAGTCCTCGATGAGACCCAGCACCGCGGTCCAGGTGTTGCGCAGCAACTCGGCGGGCTCGCCGCAGATGGGCAGGTAGATGTCCACGTCAGGGTAGGAGGACGGCCGCCAGGCCTGGATTAGCGCCAGGTGGGCGCCCAGGTCGAATCCGGACCCGGCGAAGTTCACCGGCACGCTGATCAGCTGATAGATGACGAAGACGGCGGTGAACAACAGGAACGGCGACAGCGCCAGATCCTGCGTTTCGAACCTGAGCTGGCTGAACACGACGCAGCTCGAGCCGATGACGATGACGGTGGTCAGGTACGGCAGGTTCCGTGGGACGTAGCAGTACTTTTCCTCGTCGTCCGGCGGATGTGGTGCCGGGCAGCTCTGCTGGTGCGCTCCGGTTGCAGGCCTGACCGGTCGGGCGATGGTGCCGGTGCTGACTGGCTCCCCCTGGGGGGTCACGGTCGTGACTCGTATCGCCAGATCACGTAGGTGCCTGGCGCGGGACCGGCGGGCCCGGCGCCGTAGGGCACGACCTGGACCGTTTGATAACGATGGATGCCCTTCAGCGCCGTGGAGATGCTCTTGTCCAGCGCCACGGTGTCGGTGAAGTTGAGCGCGACCAGGGAGAAGTAGTGCTCCCCGATGTACAGGGTATAGGTGCCCGCGTTGCCGGACCCGAGTACCCCGGCCGCGTCGCTCGGACCGCCGGTCGGCGCGCCGGACGGCAGGTTGATGTTCCGCGTGCCGGACCACCGCTGCCACTGGCTTCCGGCGGGCAGATAGTACTCCGCGATCGACGGGTCCTCCACCAGCAGAGGCCCGCTGGTGTGCGCCACCAGCGGACGGAGGATGGCGATGAACGCGGTCGAGTTGGGCCAGGCGGTGGCGAACGCCTTGGACTGGGCGGCCGCGACCGAGAGCGGGAACGACAGCGCGACCACGCACGCCCCGGCGGTGACCGTGCGCATGTTCCCGGCCGGCGCGGCGGCGACGAGCTTGTCTACGGCGTAGCCCGCGGCGATGGCCGCGAACCAGACCCCGAGGTCGACGTGTTTGTTCAGCGAGGCCGTGGTGCGCAGGCTGGCCTGTTCGACGGGGATCAGCAGGGCGGCGCCAGCCAGCAGGGTCAGTAGCCACGTCTGCAGCCGCCCGGGGCGGGTCACCCAGCTGAAGACGGCGCCGCACAGGGCGGCGATGACGATGATGCCGGTCCACGACCAGGACTGGGTGAGCACGGTGAGCGCGGAGTCCTGGCCCGCGGTACGGAAGATCGTGGTGGTTGCGATCCCGTGCAGGTAGCGGCTGCCGCCGATCAGCACGGCCGGGACAAGCAGGACAGCCAGGACGGCCAGGATGGTCAGCGGGCGTGCGGCCGCGAGCTTGCCGCCCGGCTGCGGGTACGCGACGGCCAGCGCGAGCAGGAGCACGACCACGTCGAACAGGGCGTAGCTGTACGCGGTCGCGTCGGCGAGCGCCAGCGCGACGCCGGCGGCGATCATCCAGGCGGTCGCGTCCTGTCGCTGCCCGGCCCGGACCACCAGCCACACGGCCAGCGTGACCAGGAAGATCGACATCGCGTCGTAGGTGGCGAAGGCGCCCAGGTGCAACGTCGGGCCGAGCGCCGCGAACAGCGCGGCGGCGAAGAACGCGGCCCGGCGGCCGAACAGCCGGCCAGCCGTGGACCACAGCGTGACGGTCGCCCCCAGCATGAAGATGAGGGACAAGATCCGCGCCCCGGTCAGGCCGCCGACGCTGTCGGCCAGCGCGCCGATGGGCGGGTACAGGACCGGCGCCCCGGAGAAGTATGCCGGGAACTGCGGCAGCGGGTTGCCGTGCAGCAGGTGCGCCCACTCCAAGTGCCCGGCCCACAGGTAGGTCGCCTCGTCCTCGAACGCGGTGTCGGCCCGCACCAGCCGCAGCGACAGGGCCGTCTGGACGGCCAGCACGGCCAGCAGCGCCCAGCCGGCCGGAAGACGCAGCCTGGAGGTCCGTCCGTGCTGCCGCGCGTCCGCGGTCCCGCTCGGAAGCACCTGCTCCGTTCCAGGCTTGGCCGACTCCTGGGTCGCTGGGCCGTGGTCCATGGAGGTACCTGCTTACGGTCAAGGAGATGCCCGCGGGCTTTGGTAAAGCCGCGTCGGAAGCTCACGATATGTACAAGATCCATTACATTTCAGCGGTCCCCGCGGGCGGATACAGACACCGCAAACCAGACGGTAACTGCACGTCCCTCCGCAGGAGGGGATTTCGCGGATTTTGAGCCAGAAACTATCCCCGACGCCACATGGTGTCGGCGTGCCGGCAATCTCCCGTCCTCGGGTATCGGATAGCAGCCGTCACATTTTCGTAGATTTGCTTGAAGCTGCGCCGATCTTGTGCTCCGCTGTACTATGCGATCCGCATCTTCCCGTGTGCGCATCGCACAAGGGGTTACAGAATGGGAGATGAAGACCGCACTGAGCAGCAGCTTCCGCAGCGCGTAAAGGGTGTAGCCGAAACCAGGTCCGCCCCGTCGGCATGGTCGCCGATGTCCTCCGAATTGCGCCAGCGGATGCAAGCCGCGGTAAACGCCGAGCGAGCCCGGGTCGCCGGACGGGACCAGGAGCGCCCCCAGCCCAGCGCCGACCGTAACAGTCCTGATCACCACCCGGCTGACCGCAATGGTGCTGGTCACAAAGACGCCGACCGCAACGGCGCCGACCGCAACAGGGGGCCCGTACCACCCGTCGGCCGGGCCGGCCGCGCCGTGCGCCCGGAACCCCCGGCCCAGCCTGGACCGGCCGGTCAGCCCCGACCCGCCGCCCGTCCCGAGCCCGCCGCCCGCCCCGAGCCCGCCGCCCGTCCCGAGCCGGCCGCCGAGCCCAGCCCTGCGGCGGGCGCGCCGGCCTCGGACCCTCAGCCTGCTCCCCCCGCCCAGCCGCCGCGAGCGGCGGCGCGCAAGACGGCGGCCCGACGGCTCCTGGTCGCGACCGCCGCGATCGGTACCATGCTGACCCTCATCGCCGTGGCAT
>Ga0210401_10002781_pt1 | contig 19093 bp, 20 predicted proteins | sample IncBWH32MmetaG_FD_150866 | JGI IMG/M metagenome (GOLD analysis project Ga0210401, IMG submission 150866) | Forest soil microbial communities from Barre Woods Harvard Forest LTER site, Petersham, Massachusetts, United States - Inc-BW-H-32-M | ecosystem: Environmental > Terrestrial > Soil >... | reverse complement strand
GGCAGAAATTCCACTTATCGTCCTGTCCAGAATTCCGGGACCGGCTCTATCGCCAATGACGGGACACGATCGTGGCAGGAGGAGGACTGGAGACGATGGCACGACGAAGGATGGGAGCCGGCACACTTAATAGAAATCATCAGACGCGACGATCTGCAACATCTGTTCATCGAAGCCGAGTGGGATCTCGACCGACAGAAAAACTGGAAGGTCAAATTTGAGGAAGCCAAGGACGATATCAACAAGGTAAATTCCGCAATCCAGCAAGCCATCGATAACCGAGTCGTTGCGGCTAAAGCGGCGAATGCTCATCTCCGCAAGGCAGAGCTTGACAAAGCCATTCGGGCCGCCGCCTACGCTGAAACAAAGAACGAGATCATCAGCCATCTGAATCGGAAACAGAAGGTGGCAATTTTGTACGGGCCCGTGGAGTTTTTCGCGGCTTACCAGTCGCGGGCGGAGTTCGAGGCGCTGCATCACACGGAGGACATTCAGAAAGGCGTGGAGCGTGTGAATTTTCTCATACGGCACCGCCTGGCCGTACCCGACCTGGCACCTGACGTTCTGCTCAAGAAGGTCGCTGAGCTTACTTCGAAGCCGAAATTCATCGAGCGGCGGCGCGAATTTTACGACTGGCAGATCAATCAGCTGCAAGTGAAGCGCCTCGATCCCGAAACCGTTGTCAAGGAGCTCAATCAGAAGGTATTCGATTTCAACGAAGCGGCGTTGGCAAACGATCAGAAGTGCCGGTGGGAGACGGTTGTTTACGTAATGGGAATCGCTGGCGGGGCGGTTGGCGCCTGGGCAGCCTTTGATCCGAACTCGCTGACTAGCCTGGTACCGGATGCTCTCCGGTACGCCGGGCTCTTCGGCGGCCTCAATGCGATCGGCATCGCTACGGTGCGGAAGAAAAGGCTCGGGCGCGCGGAGCCCGACGCGCCGCAGCGAATCGCCGCAGCGGGCGCCATGTTCCATCAGATGGATGCCGATACGGGCTTCCAGTTCCGCACAGTCCCAGTCAATCGCGAGGTGCGGGACCTGCCGCGGAGGTTCTGATGCTCGTGAATTCGTTTGACGATGTTGTCCACAGGCGACGCTGCTCTCGCCTCCATTGCAACTCGTGAACGTGTTGCGGTGCATGAGTCAGCAATTGGCCCGACTGAGAAATCTTCACGGCTGGGACCGACGTCTGCTATCTGGGGTAGTGCAGACCGGATTTGCTCCTAGTGAGACTTTCGGCCCCTGACCCGCAGCGGCTGTTAAGGGAGCCCGGCCGTCGAAGAGGACATTCACGGCAGAAAAGTCGTATCTACAACGTCTTCGATCTTCACCGTGGTCTCACGTGGAACAGCGCCGGACTCTGTTGTGAATTGCCAATTCCCCTTCACCGCTGCGACCAAGTCTCGTCCACTTCCTCTCCCGCTTGGGGCCAATACTTGATTGAACGAAGCGACTGCCTTTTGGGCAACGTTTTGCGACGCATTGGTCCGCTTCACATAGAGTTTCGTGGCATCGCTTGCATGAGTTTTTATGAATTCAACTGTTTCCAGTGTCGCGTTAACGAATCTGGTGACAAGATCGTGGTTGTCTTTGATCAGGTAATCGGTCGTCCACACAACGACGGCCGCGTAAGGCTTGGGATAGATATCGGCCAGCGGTAAGAGCAACCGAACATCTCCAGTATCAACCAGCGTTAAAGCGGCTCCTTCCGCAGAATAAAATGCATCGATTTGGCCCGCCTTCAACGCGGCAACGTTGTTTTGAAGATTCCCAAGTGGGACGGGCTCCGCCTTGATGGCTAGTTTCTCATTCATAAACAGCACGGTTCTGTAGGACGTGTGAGTCGTCGCAACGATTCCAATCCGTTTTCCGTCTAGTTCTTTTGCGGTCTTGATCGGGCCGTTTCCGCTAACAAATATCCTTGCCCCTGTCTCGCCGAAGTAACTGGCGACGACCTTCACAGGTGTGCCGCCTGAGCGCGCCAGAGGCACCTCGGCCGTGTTGACGAAACCAAGCTTAACTCCCGCATCCACCCGCTCCTTCAACTGCGCCGCGGACCCCGCAGTCGGAACAAAGTCCGGATCGAGGCCATGCTTCGCCCAAATGCCTTGCTCCTTTCCTGCGTCAACAATCAGAAAGAACCACTCAAATGCGGGATTTTCGCCGGCCGCCTTGAATTTGTAGGGCACAGATTGTGCCTGTGAAGGCGACGCCGCTCCAACAACTGTCATAAGAACAGCACACCAAATCCTCAAGCATGACCCCATCGTATCACCCTTTCTGCCGGGAACGTTTGAGTCCAGTGGCCTTCGCCAAATTCGTGACCACAACAACCGAATGGATTGGCGTCCTTACCTTATCATGTCCGCCAAGAGATAGAGCACAGCGGCGAGGGTCACGGCAGCTCTTGGCCCGACTGAGAAATCTTCACGGCTGGAACCGACGTCTGCTATCTGGGGTAGTGCAGACCGGATTTGCTCCGGTTGAGACTTTCGGCCCCTGACCCGGAGCGGACCTCGGCATCATTGTTGCCGCAAGGCGGCGGCAAAGAATTGCGTGAGATCGTCGCGCGCCTGCTCGCGCGCTTGCGCATCCGGCCGGACGTGGATGATCCCGCCTTGCCGCCGATTCGCGGTTGGGTCGTTATATTCGAAGGTACCAGCGAAGCTGTCAAAGATATGAGTCGCGCCCGAAAAGATACGCAACGACATGTGCGCGACGTCGCTCGGTGCTAGATCGCGCAGCAACGCCTCGCAGGCACTTCCCCCGCCATCATAATCGTCCTCGCTGCCGACGAGTATCCTTACGGGCGCGTCGACGAGATCAACGAAGTCTGCGCCCGGTACGCGGTTATAGAGCCAGCAAATCGGGTACAGGGCCACGGCTGCCTTGACGTGCACATCCTTGCCGAGGGTGGCATCGCTGTGGCTGCGGGTCATCATGAGGAGCGTCTCGATCCCGCCCATGGAACTACCCATGAGGCCGATGCGCTGCGCGTCGATGTCCGACCGCTGGACTAGGAGGCGATAGGCACCGGCGACGTCAGGCAGCATGTCGCCCAGCCCCTTCGGCCGGCTTGACGCCCCACCGGGAAGGTCGCGGCCGCCCCATTGATCGACTTCGAGCGTTGCAATGCCCGCGCGGTTGAGTGCGGCCGCGTAATATACGCCGGTGTAGCTGAGGCCCGCCGTGCCATGCAGCATGATGACCGCTGGAATCTTCCCGTTTGCGTTCAGCGGTACCTGAAGTCGGCTTCCGATCATAACGGTCTTGCCATTCCAATCGACCGGGTAAGTTAGATAATTGATGCGGAGGCGCGGGGTGTCCTCCCAAGCATGAGCCACCGGCAGCGACGCAATTGCCAGCAAGACAATTGCGAGTGCCTTCCGTGAACGACAAAGCGAAACGGTCGCTGCATTTAGCCGTAACAGGCGCACGTGCGATGGCTCCCCAAGCGCAGGACTTTACCTATTCGCAGACCAACGATGAGACCCCGGTTGGAAGCACAAATCAAGGTCCGAAGATTTTCGCCGACAATTCCATCGGGTTAGCCTGCGCAAAGAACAGGTGCAAAATCTCCGCACGTCTCTTCATGGCACGAAGCGTAAGTGCCGGAACGCAGGGGGCATTTCCGGAGCTGGGGGTAGACCGGCTGTGCCATTCGCCTGTCGGCCACTGCCGCCCTTGACCCTCTGCGGACGTGGTCTCATCCTGCTCGAGGTGGGTGCCTGCTCCAATCCAGACCATCTAGCAAACAGGAAGCGAGGTGCTCTATATTATACTCGGTGAGGGTAATGCCAGTGAACCAGGCTGAAACTCTGAGCGATAAGCTAACGCTCCTCCTTGTCGGCTTCGTATTGACGACGATCCTAGGCGGGCTGCTGGGCGCGCTTCTGCAGCACAGATCGTGGCGATACAAATGGGATACCGAAAATTCGGAGAAGGTGATATCGACGTCAAGAGAATTGTTCCAAGAAATTAGCCGACTTATGGATCGGCGTCTCTACAGGGTTTATCAGTTTTATGTCTGGTCGAAGCGCGGCTCCGAGCCGGAGCTAAAAGCATCGCTCGAAAACTATCGAGCAGCACTGGCCGACTGTAACGACAATATAAACCGGCATTTGGCGATGCTGCAGATATATTTCGGACAAAACATCCGTGAGAAATTCGACTTTGAAGTGGGTCATAAATTTGTTCACGTCGGCGAGTTGGTAGAAGACTACTATCGTCGATCAGATAAAGACGACAAGGCGTTAGAACGATCCATCGAGAATGAGATTAGTGACCTTCGAGGTGAGGTCTATAACTACAACCTCATTTTGCTAGGTGAGATTGGGAAGAAGACTGAGCACGCAAATCAGCGAGCCGGGCTGATCGAAGATCTCAAGAATTTGCTCTAAGAAGATCACAGTTGCCGCTTCTGGCCCGACTGAGAAATCTTCCCGGCTGGAATCGATGTCTGCTATCTGGGGTAGTGCAGACCCGATTTGCACGGAGTGAGAGTTTCGGCGCCTGACCCGAAAGAGACATTTCGTGCGGAGTGCGGTCTGTGCCGTCCTTGGATCTCGGTGTTCATGCCGCGAAAGGCTGTGGCCATCCATTCGATCGAGCTTGGATCGCCCTTGATCTGGCGCTTCAGTCGGCAGCGTGCCGCAGGTACTCCCAGCCGCGGGCGTCGTCTTACCATGCCCTGCCATCGGCTTGCGTCCCCGCCGGGGTCGTTGGGTGGATATCCGCCGAGGTCATCGCGCCCGCAACGTCGGCGCCTCAAGACCGACTGCTGGCCTCCGCCACCGAAGGCGAGTAGACTGGCCTTCACCCATCCTGGAGACAAGCATGGCCACAGAGCGCGTAGAGCGACGGCTCACGGCCATCCTCGCCGCCGATGTTGTTGGCTACAGCCGGCTGACCAGCATGGACGAGGAGGGCACGCACGTCCAGTTAAAGGAACATCTGCGTGTCCTCGTCGATCCCAAGATCAGCGAACACCGCGGACGCGTTGTCAAGAACACTGGCGACGGAATATTGGCTGAGTTCGGCAGCGTGGTGGACGCCGTGCGCTGTGCTTGCGACGTCCAGCACGGCATGGCCGAACGCAACGCCGACGTGCTGCCGGAGAAGAGGATCGAGTTCCGCATTGGCGTCAATGTAGGCGATGTCATCATCGATGGCGGCGACATTTTCGGTGATGGCGTGAACGTAGCAGTACGTCTTGAAGGGATAGCGGAGCCCGGCGGCATTTGCGTTTCGGCTCGCGTTCAGGAGTACGCACAAGGCCAGCTCGATATCAACTTCGAGGACGCAGGCGAGCAGCAGCTGAAGAACATTGCTCAGCTTGTGCGAGTCTTTAAATTGCGCCTCCGTGATGTCGACCCATCGTCCACTGCGCCACTGACGGCGCCACGCGGCCGGCATGGTCGGCCACGCTTTTCTATCGTGGTGCTGCCCTTCACCAATCTTGGCGGCGACGACGAACAGGACGACTTCGTCGACGCTATCACGGAGACCCTGACTACAGATCTATCGCGCATACCCGATTTTTTCGTTGTCGCGTGCAAAGCTGCTTTCCTATACAAGCGCAAGGCGATAGATGCTCGCCAAATCGGGCGCGAGCTTGGAGTTCGCTATGTGTTGCAAGGCAGTGTTCAGAGTTGCACCGATCGCCTGCGCGTGAACGCGCACCTCATCGATGCAGAATCGGGCGCACATCTCTGGGCAGAGCGATTTGACAAACTGCGCATGGACCTCTTCGACATGCAAGACGAGATCACTGCGCGTCTCGCACGAGCCTTGGACATCCAGGTACCGGCTGCAGAGGTGCGGCGCCTGAGACTTGAGAAGCCTAATGAATTGGATTCGATCGACCTTGCCCTGCAAGCGCACGCGGTTTTCTTTCAGAAATTATCAGTCAGCGGGGCGCGCGAAGCACGTGGAATATTTGAGGAAGCGCTCCGCGCCGATAACAACAACGTCGATGCGCTTCTCGGTTTGGTCGAGACCCACATGTGGGAAGTAAACTGCTACATGTCTGATACGCGTGCTCAGCAAGTTCGTCTGGCCGAAGCCGCAATATCCAAAGCGCTGGAGCTGGCTCCAAACAGCGCCCGCGCGCATTTCTGCCACGCTTGGGTGTTGATGGCCTTGCGAGCCCCGGAACTGGCATTCCGCGCAATCGAGCTCGCCATCAGCTTGGATCGCGATCTGCCATTTATACATATGAGGGCCGGCTGGATTAAAATCTTTCTTGGGCGTGCAGAGGAGACCGAGGGGCATTTGAACAATGCGATGCGGCTCAGCCCGCGAGATCCACTGCTCGGAATCTGGTACTCAATGCTTGGCTTAGCAGATCTCCAGCTCGGCAGACTTGATCAAGCAGTGGACCGTCCGCGGAAGGCGGTCGGACTCACTCCAAATCACGAGATCCCCTATTTCTATCTGGCGGCTGCTCTGGCACTTCAGGGTCGCGCAAAAGAAGCGGTGGAGGCCTGTACAATTGGGCGACGGCTGGCTCCCAATTTTCGCATCGGCAAGTGCCGCGCCGAGGTCCAGAGCGACAACCCCGTTTTTTTGGCACAGCGGGAGCGGCTGTATGAGGGTCTGGGAAAAGCGGGGCTGCCGGAGTGATGGTCACCTGCCCGCAAGGCTGGACAGATCAGGTCACGCGTGCAAAACGCAAACCCCAATCGTGTCGAGGACGAGGTTTGCACGAGACATGATGACGGCAGGTATCGATTGACGCCATGCATCAAACCTAAATGGTGTTGCTCAAAGAACCGAGAGAGCGTGGCGCAGGGCGAACTTGGCGGCTTCCGGGGATTTCTGGTTCTGGCCCGACGCAGACCTCGTCCAACGTCTCTTCTTGAGTCAGCTGCTCGGGGCAAAGCGGACCCATTGTGCTCATCGCGAGCTTTTCTGAATCTGACCCGGAGTGGTCATTGACGATTACGCTGCTCGCGCCCCCCGGGAATGCTTCCTGTGATATATAAGATCCACGGCGATGATTAGGTGACAATCCCTTTGAGGGGCTCAGATGACGGACCGCGTTTATGCCATTCATACAGAGGAGGAATGCGAACGGTTGGACGCACAGGCGTTACTTGCGGGCGTTTCTGATCATGTAAGGCACGTTCCAGCGCATCCGGGCATGCGGATACTGGATGCTGGATGTGGCTCGGGAAGCATGGCGCGCGAGATCGCAAAAGTAGCTCCGCGATCGGTCGTCGTCGGCATCGACCTTCGAGATAAGTACATCGATTACGCTCGCAGGCGGGCAGAAGCCGAAGGCCTACAAAACCTCTCATTTGAGACGGGCGACGTTCGAGAATTGCCTTTTTCGGACGGCGCGTTCGACATCATCTGGACGAAGTACCTTCTGCAATGGGTCGCCGATCCGATGCGCGCTATGCGCGAATTTGCGCGCGTGCTGAAGCCGGGCGGCCTCTTGGTCTCGGCCAATTTCGATGGCTTCGCCGTCACCCACGAGCCGCCCGATCCCGCGATCCAGCCGATGACCGAATTTGTATTCAACGGCTTGGTCGATCCGTTCATTGGCCGAAAGATGCCGGGGATGTGCCGCGACTGCGGTCTTATTGACATAGACGTGAAGATGGAGGCCGACCGCGTTTTCACGGTGATCGGCAAAATCGATCCAGAGCGTAGGCGAAATTGGGAAATTCAATGGTCAGGGGCCCGTAATCGCACAGCCGAGCTCCTCGGCTCGCAAGCGCTCGCTAACGCATTTATCGAAAAATTCATCGCCTATCAGGACCGGCCTGATACTGCGACATATTGCACCCTCTATATCGTCAGCGCGCGGAAACCATCTTAACAACGGCGCCAAAGCACTTGGGCTGACCATCCCCGACACGCTGCTCGCGATCGCCGACGTGATCGAATGACGCCGCCATCCTGCAGCGCAGGAGTCCGCAGTTGGCCCTTCACGACGAATTCCGCCTGTCACGTGCACGTCGGCTCTGAGGGATAAGACCGGTCCTAATACAGATCCGGCAAGGCCGCCGCGATTGACCAGCGCTCCTCAAGCTCCGAGGTGAAGGCTGTCCGCTCCAATCGCCGCCGAGGTTGCCATTAAATCTGAAAGGCGCTGGCATGCAAAGAACGAAGATGCCACCGATTGTCGTTCGGCAATGTTGACGTCAAAATAGGTATATTGATCAGAAGTAACAGCGGAGATAGGCTACAACTGGGATCGTTGCCATCATTTGCGATCCGAAGATTTCATTGACCGACCAACTACGCTTGTTGCCCGCAAATGTATTTTGTTTTTTCGGGAGAGCGGAAGTGGCGTGGAGTAGAGTTCTTTGCTTTACCGATCCGCTGGCGTGCCAAGCAGCCTTCCCCTATTCTGATATTGAAGTACTTCCCAAGACGAAAGATTTTCGGATCGAGATGACCCAGGTCTCCATGAGCCGGGTCTGGTTGCAACGTATTCACTTGTCCTCGTCAACGGTCAGTACGGCCACAAGCAGGCCCGGTCGGCGATCGATCGGCTTTCTTACGGACTCCAATTTGTCACAGTACCATCACTGTGGAATTGAGGTCATGCCGGGCGACATCATTGTCAACACGCTTGAAGCTGAGCATCGACGATGCGGCTCCGGTCTTGACTACGGCTCGATGTCTATCCCAACCGACGAGTTTGATACTGCAGCCGAGGCGATAACTGGCGGCGAGTTGATGGAAGAATCAGAAGCGCGCATTTTTCATCCGCACCCTCAATTGATGTCACGGCTGCTGAAGTTGCACCGGGCGATCGGGCAGCTCGCACACGATACTCCCGAGCTTTTGCAACTGCCGGAGGTGCTTCGCGCACTGGAGAGTGAGCTCGTGCACGTCATGGTCAGATGCCTCGCCGATGCGGTCGCAAAGTCCAGCAACGGTGGCCGACGCCACGATGCCATTATGGCGCGGTTTCAAGAGTTTCTGGAGGCAAATCCTGACCGGCCTCTTTATCTCACGGAAATCTGTGCAGCGATCGGGGTCGTCGAGCGGACACTTCGGGCCTGCTGCGAACAGCATCTCGGCATGGGGCCGATGCGCTTCCTCACCTTGCGCCGAATGCACCTCGCGCATCGGGCATTGCTGCGCGCGGATGCCTCAAATTCGACCGTCACTCGCATTGTCACTGATCAAGGCTTTTGGGAGCTTGGCCGTTTTTCGGTCGCCTATCGCGCACTGTTCGGGGAGTCCCCATCGGAGACGTTGCAGCGCCCTGCGGAGCGGTTGGAAGTTCGGCCGAGCCGATGAGGCGCCGAAGACGTCATTGAAGAAGACGCAATTTGTCGCGATGCATGAGTCCGCAAGTGGCCCCAAGGCGAAGAAGCTGGGAACGCTGCGTTGGTCCGCTGATCAGGGGTAGACCTGACGTGTGCCACCGGGATCTTCGACCGCCGGTTGTGGACCCACGGCGGACATGGAGCGGCTCTGTTAACTATTTCGAAAGGTGGTCTGTATTGATCAGATGTTGAGGGGACAAGCGTGGAAGGCTACTCCCCATCACCGCCCCATAACGGCATCTGCCGGTGACTGAGAGCTCTGTAACGCTCCCGCCTGATCCAAGGCGAAGCATCATGATCACGTTTTACAGGCCACCACCATGTCCAAAGTGCAAAGCAACGGCAACGCTGGCACGGATCACCCCCGGCCGGTCGGGCTTTGACATCCAAACATTCGAATGCCGTGCTTGCGATCACATTTATCAGCGCGTGGTCGCGCTAGTCGATCCGATGAAATCCAAAGAAACCGCTGGTTGGCTCCGGAGCGAATTGCGCGCGCCGATATAGGCCGGCTTGGGAAAAGCCGGCACCGTGAAAATTTCGTCCCTGTCTGCATTCAGAACAGCAATGCGCCGCAGATGCCGGAGTCCCATCTTTTCCCCACGCGAGACTCTTCCCTAGCCGGTCAAGTTCCCAGCATTACCTATGCAGCTGCTTCCTTTCGGCGCTGCGACCGCTATAATAAAAGGCGCGCGTTTCATCGGAGCGGAGGGGGCTCCTGTGGGGAACCCAGACAATAACGGGTTCGATCCCAAGCCCTTTCTCGCCAAGGTAGGGGCTGGCAAAACAATCTTGAAATTTGAGAAAAATCAGCACGTCTTCAGGCAAGGAGATGTGGCGGATGCGGTGTTTTACATTCAAAAAGGTAGGGTCAAGCTCACTGTTCTATCCAAGCAAGGCAAGGAAGCGGTCGTCGGGATTTTGGAACCAGGCCAGTTCTTCGGCGAGGGGTGCCTCAATGGCCACCCATTGCGTATCGCGACCACAACTGCGGTGGAAAAATGCCTGATCACCTCAATAACCAAAGAAGCGATGATTGCCACCCTTCATAGCCGAAATTTTCCGAGCTGTTCATCACGTATCTCTTGACACGGAACAGCCGAGTTGAAGAGGATTTGATCGACCAGCTTTTTAATTCAAGCGAGAAGCGACTCGCGCGCCTTCTTCTTCTGCTCGCGCATTTCGGAACGGAAGGCACACCTCAGCCTATTTTAGTGGATATTAGCCAGGAAACATTGGCAGAGATGATTGGAACGACCCGATCCCGGGTGAGCCTCTTCATGAACAAATTCCGCAAACTCGGACTCATCAGCTACAATGGAAAGATAGAAGTTCACACTTCGCTGTTAAACGCCGTTTTGCATGAAAAGCCCGAGATTAGAGCGGGATGATCCATCAAGCAAAGCCTAACCCACAGTTGCTCGATGAGATATTCTCAGAGCGGCTTTCATCCGCGACTTCTGCTAGTGGCCCTGAGCCGCCCAGGCGCAACATCTGCTGTACGGTCAGCTCCCAGGGGTGAAGCAGACTAGTTGTGCTCGCCGTGAGTTCTTCGGCCTTTGACCCAACTCTGACATTGCCGATTTGATATGGCCACTTCGATCCGCCGACAATCTAGAAACCGGTTTTGCTTCCGGCTACGATTGGTGTTTGCATCGAAGGGCATGGCCCATGCGCATATTGGTAGTCTTTGCTCATCCACTCGATGACAGCTATGCCGCCGCGCTGCGCGACTCTATTGTGGAGACGCTAAAGGCCAACGGCCACACCGTTGATCTATGCGAACTCTATAAAGAGGGGTTTGACCCCATCTTGTCCGCGCACGAGCGACGCACTTACAGAGACACATCCGCTAATTTCAAGGCCGTGTCGGACCAGGTTCAGAGGCTACGGCAGGCGGAAGGCGCCATCTTCGTATTTCCATCTTGGTGGTATGGGATGCCCGCCATCCTGAAGGGATACTTTGATCGCGTCTGGCTCCCGGGCGTGGCATTCGAGTTCGGTCCGCAAGCCATTAGGCCGTTGCTTAGTAGCATTCGCTTATTTGGTGTTGTCACAACAACCGGTGCGCCGGAGTGGTTCACACGCATCTATATGGGCAATCCGTCGCGAAAGGTTTTGATGCGGGGCCTCGCGCGGCTGCTGGTCGCGCCGAGAGCCGAGCGGTTTTGGCTTGCGTTATATGGAATGGAAAATGCAAATTTAGAAAAGCGTTCGAGTTTCATTGAACAGGTGAAATCGCGCGTTTCGCGCATTCGAGCATGATCGATTGGCCTACACATCGACAACGAATGCGCATGTCCGAGTCTGGCCCGACTGAGAAATCTTCACGGCTGGAACCGACGTCTGCTATCTGGGGTAGTGCAGACCACATTTGCTCCGGGTGAGACTTTCGGCCCCTGACCCCAACCGGACATTTCCGCTTTGGGATAGCTTACCTTCGTCGTTATTGAACCTTCTCCCAAATCAGAGTGACCACGCTCATCCTTCCATCGCTAGAAAACGGTGCGGCGGGCGACGAGTACACCAATTTGTCACCCTCTCTTTTCAGTTCTCTGATCACCGTAGTGCCAGTCCAAACCTCATTCCAAGAGATATCGATGTGGTGCTGAATTGTTTTGCCATCGAACTCGTATGTTCCTCCGTAGGCTGTCATGGTGCGGAACAATTTCGCTCGGTCCTGATCAGTTATTTTCTCGACACTTTCAGATTTCGGTCGATCGTCTGTCACAATGAGCACGAGCATGCGGCCGTCCTTCCCGTAGCTAATGAAGCCCTTCGGGTTCGCGCCCCAGGTGTCCAAGGTCTCACCGGTTTCGACAACTTTGCGTTTACTGCTGACTAGCTTGTACGTGCCTGTCAGGTCCTCTTCCGCGGCAGCTGTAGATAATGCCAGCAAGGCAACGGCAACCGCTAACATCAGCGCTCTCATGATATCCTCCAGCCACAAAGGCTCCGCCATTTCGATAATGCAGAATCTGCTTTGAGTTGTCACAAACGACTTCAAAACTCATCCCAGGCGGGAATCGGACCGTCACGCTGCCACCGGCGGAGATCTATCCGAGATCAGTAATTGGCGTGAAACTGCAGACCCGGGCCGCAGTTCAGTCGCTAACGGGGGCAAATTGGACATAATGGCCGATTTCGGTCGAGAATGACCCCAGCCCGACATTCGCGTTCGCGTGTCTCGGCAAACGAGATTATACTCGAAGCACCGCAATTCGGAAGGTGACCACAGAAGGTACCTCAACCACGAGGGGGGAAGCCATGAAGGGCATGTGCCGAGTCGTTGCGACCGCCGTCCTGATCGGCGCCTCGCCGTCCGCATATACAGCGGAGGTTGGAACCAAGGATTTTGCCGCGCGAACCGAACTGCTGCCGATCCAGACGTTGACGCTCACGGACCAGCAATTCCTCGCAGGCGACAACAACGGCAAACCGACCAGAATCACCGGCCAGCTTCGCATCGCTCAAGGCACCGGCCGTCTGCCGGTAGTCGTGCTACAGCATGGCTCTGGCGGCTTCGCGCCGAACATCGAATACTGGTCGCGCGAGCTCAACGCTGCGGGCATATCGACGTTTGCCATCGACGGCTTCTCGGGCCGCGAGCTGATCGAGGTGAACAGCAACCAGTCTTTGCTTGGCCGTCTCAATTTCATTCTCGACATCTATCGCTCCCTCGACGTCCTCGCCGCGCATCCGCGCGTCGACCCGCAGCGCATTGCCCTGATGGGCTTCTCGCGCGGTGGGCAGGCTACCCTCTACGCCAGCCTCAAGCGATTCCACAGGATGTGGAACAAGTCCGGTGTCGAATTTGTCGCGTATCTCCCATTCTATCCCGATTGCGTGACGACCTACATCGATGACACCGACATCGAGAACCGACCGGTTCGCATCTTTGGTGGCACGCCCGACGACTACAATCCGATTTCGGTTTGCAAAGGTTACGTCGAACGATTGAAGGCAGCGGGTCATGATGTGGAATTGACCGAGTATCCGAATGCCTCGCACGCCTTCGACAATCCGCTCGGGGCTCAGCCCGCGGCGATTTCGCCGAAATTTGAGAGCGTGCGTAATTGCAGAATTGAAGAGGAGCCTGGAGGAGTTCTGGTCAATCTCGAGACCAAGCAGCCTTTCAGTTACAAGGACGCTTGTGTCGTACACGGTCCGCATCTCGGCCACGATCCCATCGCAACCGATGCGGCCGCCACGTCTGTCAAGATGTTCCTGAGGACGACATTCAAGCTCGATTGATCGGAGGTGCGGATTGAGGGCACTGCCGCTACGCGCACTTTGTTGATGTCCGCGCAGAGGCATGTCGCTTATTGGCACGAAGCTGCCGAGCCGGGATGTCTGCCCCAACGGTCGCGACCGAGGGTAACCCGGACATGACAAGGCAGGCCGATCAAGTCGTGAATGACCCGAGGGGAACATCGAGCCGCCCGCTGCGCTGCAATCAACGATTCCGCCCCGCATGGTGGCGGTTATGTTCATATTTATCGATGTTCGGCGTGCTCGACCGCGCCGACGATCGGTCCCATCGGCCGCAAACGGTCGTTGCGGTTGATATCCCGCGCGTAGAGCGAGGAGATTGAGCCGTCGAAATAGAGGGCGTCCGAGCAGGCGTAGCGCTCGCGGAAGACATCCGCGAAGGCGTGAAACGTTACGGCTTCGTTGGAAATCGCGAAGATCGCCTTGCGCCCGTCTTTTACGCAGACGCCGTTGCGGATATTTTTCGATTGGCCGTCTTCATGGATATGCGGGTTGAGCCGCCCGCGTGAGAGCAGAAGGGGCCCCGATTGCGTTGCGAAGGCGGGCCGTTGGCGCGACGCCAGGAAACGGCTCGTTTCGGTTACGCCCGCATGCGGACCGTCGATCCAGAACACGCCGTTCGGCTTCATATGAAAATTGCCGGCCCCGTTCGCCGTGTTGGCGCGGTGAAGCGTCTCGCCGCTCTCGACATAGAGGCCCACCGGCTTGCGGTCCGCGTCATACATGCCGGCGTTCATCGCGAAGACGAGGCGCTCGCCTTTGTCCGCCAAGGCGCTCTCCAGCGCGGAGAACGAGCCGTAGACCTTGCCTTTTCCGTCGCGCAGAAAGAGACGCATCATCGCCTCGCGCGCGTCGAATTCGCAGATCGTGTAAGAGGCGCCCTGGTCCTCGGCGTCACGACAGGCCGCCCGCGCGGACGCGCCGAAAGAGAACAGCGACACCGCGAGGACAAGGGAGCGCCCGCAAAAGTAAAGCTCTGTTACCATATCGCGTAGGCTCCCCCCGCCCGCCGGCGCCTTTTGGGCTGTGGGTAGCGAAGTGCCAACTTTAGCATAAATCGCCCCTTTAGACCAATCGTCGAGAGTGCGAATGGCTGCTTCTGGAAGACTGGAGCGGCGGCGACATCGAACCACGGGTGATTTCGGCGAACGTTGGTGATCGCGGCGCGGAGCAGCCATCTGTTTCGCGCGTGGAGTTTGCGGTTTCAAACCGGCGGATTGCGCGGCGCTCGGTTGTGGGTTGAAGCAGCCACAACTGCCCGGTTGACTCCCCTCACCGGTAAAGGTGACTTCCGTTAAGGGCTGTTCGCGCCGTTTCAACCGTATGGCAGACACTTCCGGCCTGCCCCGATCAACAGACATCAACAAACCTGCCTGACCAGTCCGGTTCGGGCGAATTGTTTCTCGTGCAGAGTCATGTGCACCACTCGCTTAATCGTCTCGGGCGGCAGCGGCTTGACCCGCGAGGGCCGGGTTGCGTCCTTCAAAAGCCCGTCGATCCCCTTGGCCGCATAGCGGCGGCGCCAACGGCGCACCGTCAGCAGGCTCTTGTCTACGGCCGCCGCGATCGCCTCCGCCGTCATTCCTTCGCTTGCCAGAAGCACGATCCGCGCTCTCCAAACCACCTTCTGGGGTGTGTTCCGGTCCCGGACCAGCCGCTCCAATCGCTCACGATCCGTGCCGCCGATCGAAATTCGTTCGATTTTCCTCATCGGCCGAGATTCGCAAATCTGAGCGCATTTGTGAATCGTCCGTCAGCATCGGGACACTAGGCCCATCGGTGTCTCTGCCAGTTGCGATGGCCACGCTGGAAAATCTATCATCATCTCCACGCCCTCTCGAGCCTTCCCGCCCTCACCGTGCTGAACGAGAGCGTCCGACGCTCAGGCGCCAGGAAGCGCGTAATGATGTAGGCAGTGCCCAGCGTCGCGTGACCGCAGAGATCGGCCTCGATCGCCGGAGTGAACCATCGCAGCGCGTAGCTGTCGCCCTCGGGAACGAAGAAGGCGGTCTCCGGCACATTGTTCTCGGCGGCGATGGCTTGCATCAGCGCGTCGGGAAGCCATTCCTGCAGCGGAACCACGGCCGCGGGGTTGCCGCCGAACAGGCGATCAGTGAAGGCATCGACATGATAGATTGGCAAGCGCATGACGCCTCCTCCAGGATTGCTCCCCAATGCGGTCCGACTATCGTACACGGGCAGATGCGACTTTGGCCCGACGCAGACCTCCTCTAACGTCTCCCCTCGCGTCAGCTGCTCGGGGTTAAGCGGACCCGTGTGCTCATCGCGAGCTATTCCGAGTCTGACCCCCGAGCGGACTTTGGCCAGAATTTATGTGTACTCTCTAATCATGCTCTACATCGTCGGTGGCTGCAGCCGCAGTGGCAAATCCTTACTGGCAGAACGAATGCGGACCAACCACAATGTCCCGTGGTTCCCGCTCGACGCCCTTAAAATGGGTCTCCATTTGGGAGCGCCGCTATTGGGTGTCCACCCGGAAGACGATGATCTGGAGACGGCTGATCGCATGTGGCCCGTTATCAAGGGTCTCATTGAAAACTTGATCTACGACGGACGAGACTATCTGGTCGAAGGCGTCAACCTACGCCCGACGACGATCGCCGAGTTTATCAAGGAAACTGAAGAACCCGTGAGAGCCTGCTTTCTCGGCTATCCCGACGTCGTAATCGAAACCAAAGCAGTGCAAGTCGCGCGGCATGTAGGTTTGCCGAATGACTGGCTCAATCGGATGGGTCCAGACTACGTGCGCCGGTATCTTGAGATAAGCCGTTCCTTGAGCCGCCACCTGCGCGAAAACTGTGGCGCGCTTGGCATTCCCTTCTTTGACACTGGCACCGATTTCGTAGGGAGCTTGGCTTCAGCAGAAGCTGTTTTGACTAGGAAAGACTGAGTGGAACGACTGCTCTTGGCCCGACTGAGAAATCTTCGCGGCTGGAATCGATATCGGTTGTCTGAGGTCGTGCGGACTAGATTTGTTCCAAGTGAGACTTTCGGCCCGTGACCCAAGGCGGACGTCTTTACAGAACGACCTGCGTTGCTAAGGTCAGCGCTGCAACCGCCGACCGACCCGCACCAGCGTCTGATCGGGGTCGGAAAGCGCGAATTCGTAAGTGCCCCAGGGCTTGTCTTCGGGCCCCTTCTTGCCGGCGAGTTCGTTTGCAAATTCGGCGGCGAGCGTATCGACGTCCTCCGTATAGAGATAAAGCCCGAACGGGTTGCGGCCCGGAACCAGCCAGTCCTCGACGGAATCAGTAAGGTGCAACTCGCCGCCCTTGCCGTCAGAGAGGATGCGATAGTTGCTTTCCCATTCAGGTGGAGGGCCGTCGCGGCGCACTCGCGAAAAGCCAAGCCTGTTATAAAAAGCTTCCGACGCGTCAAGGTCATTGCAGGGGAGCATGGCGACCATAGCGTGAGATGGCCTCATTTTTCTCTCCGGTTCGACGTGGAACACTGACGTCACGCGCAATCGCAGATGACACGGACCCGCCTTACTCTTTGGAAGCAACAACATGGTGTCAATATTGCGGGGGCGCAGATCACGCCTCGCGGGCTCTGTTTCCTCGCTCCGAATCCCTGCTGGGCCGTGTGGCCGTACGTTGACAGAAATCGCATTACGAGAGTGCGATCAAGGAGCAATGCGATCCTGAGGAGCGTCTGTAGTGATACCAATTTGCCAGCGCAGAAGTCTCCTTGTGGCCCGACTGAGAAATCTTCACGGCTGACATCGATGTCTGCTATCTGAGGTAGTGCAGACCAGATTTGCTCCGAATGAGACTTTCGGCCCCTGACCCATTGCGGACGCGAGTTGGCTAATTGGCGCTGCAGCTATCTAGCTCAAGAGCGAGTTTCTCCAGAGCTTGCGTCTTGCCGATTTGCGCCATCCAGCACCAGAGTTCCAATACGAAGTATAGACGGTAGAGGCCGAGCGTTTGAGGCCAGCATGATCGGTCGATTGGGCCGTATCCATCGAGCAGCGCGCGTCTGCGTGCCGCATCCAGATAATAGAGCGCCTTGGCTACGTCCATCAGCGGATCCCCGGCGAGAGCGCCCTCAAAATCTAGGACGCCCGTGAGCCGCAGGCTGCCGTTCGTTTCGGAAGCAAGCAGGTTGCCTGCGTGCAGATCATTGTGACATAGCACCGCCTGCCTGCACGCAGTGAGCGGCTCCCCCGGGCAGCGAAATGTCCTGCAATCTGCTCGGCCAGGCTCGCATCTCCACCACGCTCGAGAAACTCCTTGAGCTTGCGTTGGAATTGATGCGTCAGGTAGTCTTGATTTGTCGAATGCGCCGTCCAGATGCCCGTGGGCCCAATATAGCCGAACGCTTCCATCGGGATGCGATGAAACTCTCGCAGCAGCCCGCCGATTTGCGCGTAAGCGGAAAGCCGTTGCTCGGACGCCAAGGTCTTTTCCAGCTCACCTAGGATCGAACCATCGAGCCTAGTCATCAACGTGAAGTTCAAATCGAGCAGTGCCTTGGAGTCATCCGCGACCAAAATGCGCGGCACCGACAAGATGACGCGGTCCTGGATGAGGCCAACGACGGTGACCTCCTTTTGCATCTTCCAGTGCAGTTCGTCGGGATAAAGCTTCAGCACGACCGGTGCATGTGCGGAGTTCGCGAAAGCGATCTCGTAGACTGCTGCGATCTCGCCGCCATGAAGCTTGGAAACCTTCGCAACGGCTTGCCCCGGAACGACCCGATCAACGATCGCCTGCGCTGCCGAACCAGATACTTGCAAAATCGGGCTTGAGCTTCATCGCGCATCCATTCGAAAGATGGCCTCCTCGCACGTCGGAGCCACTTCCGCAAGTTGGCCCGACTGAGACTCTTGGCTGACATCGATGTCTGCCATCGGAGGTAGTGCCGACCAGATCCCCAAGTAAGACTTTCTGGCCGTGACCCACATCGGAAGTCACACTTTCCGATTAGCCGTCGCATTGTAGTGCCCCAAGCGTTGAGACAACCCGACGTCTCGGGTCAGTCGATAAAGAACTTGTCGTCGCAGTGGGTCACTTTCCGGGATACGAGGGTGGTCAAAATCCTCTGCGCCATCGTGAGACATCCCAAGCTTCGCCATTACGCGTCGAGATCGACCGCCACCTCTGTGAGGCGAATCTCTTCGAGATTACCAGCTCACTGAAAGCAGGCCCGAAGAATGGCTTTTGATCGAATGGCCAGAAGGGGAGAACGAGCCGACCAAATACTGGCTTTCAACGTTGCCGCAAAGGATCACTTTCGAAAGGCTAGTCGATCTAACCAAGCTGCGCTGGCGCATCGAGCGCGACTATCAGGATCTCAAACAAGAGGTCGGGCTCGGGCATTTCGAAGGGCGAGGTTGGCGTGGCTTCCACCACCACGCCACGCTGTGCATCGCGGCCTACGGATTCCTGGTCTCCGAGAGGGAGACGATTCCCCCCTCGGGATCTGGTTCCTCCAGGCCGTTCAAGAAACTTACGTTCCCAACGGTTACCGATCCAGGGGCTCTGCCGCTGCGGCCCGAACGT
>Ga0210401_10002778_pt1 | contig 19097 bp, 20 predicted proteins | sample IncBWH32MmetaG_FD_150866 | JGI IMG/M metagenome (GOLD analysis project Ga0210401, IMG submission 150866) | Forest soil microbial communities from Barre Woods Harvard Forest LTER site, Petersham, Massachusetts, United States - Inc-BW-H-32-M | ecosystem: Environmental > Terrestrial > Soil >... | reverse complement strand
CCCTTGGAAAGGTAGCTACGAGAGCCTGGCCTGAGAGCCTGCCCTGAGGCTCTCGAAGGGTGCCCGCATCCCTTGAAAGGCGGGCCTCGAAGGCAACGCGCCTACGCGAGCGCGGCCGCCAACCTTGCGGGGCTGACCGTGGCCACGCCGACTTCGCCGACCACGATCCCGGCGGCGGCGTTGCTCAGGGCGCAGGCCTGGTCCACCGGCATGCCCGCGGCCATGCCCAGCGTCAGCGTCGCGATCACGGTGTCGCCGGCGCCGGTCACGTCGAACACTTCCTGGGCCCGCGTGGGGATGTGCAGCGCCTTGGCCCCGCCGGCCAGGATGAGGCTCATGCCATGCTCCCCGCGCGTGATCAGCACGTGGTCCAGCTTGAATTTGTCGCGCAATTCCGTGCCCTTGGTCTCCACAATGGCCTCGGTGGGCAAGGCCACCCCGGCCATGGCCTGGGCTTCCTTCAGGTTTGGGGTCACGATGCTGGCCCCGTGGTAAAAGCCCATGTTCTCGGGCTTGGGATCCACGCTCACCACCTTGCCCTGGCTGCGGGCCTTTTGGATGACGGCCTGGCAGAGTTCCTCCGTGAGCGCGCCCTTGGCGTAGTCGCTCAGCAGCACCGCGTCGGCGGAGTCCACGGCCTGCAGGCAGGAGGCTTTGAAGCGTTCGGCGGCCAGCGGGCTCAGAGGCGACAGGCGCTCGCGGTCCACCCGGACCACCTGCTGGTGGCCGGCGATGATGCGGGTCTTCACGATGGTGGGCCGGTCCTTGTCGCGGTAGAGGCCGCTGGGGTCGATGTTCATCTCGGCCAGCTTGTCGCGCAGGCTGTCGGCCATGGCGTCGTCGCCGACCACGCCGGCCAGGGTGGCCTTGCCGCCCAGGGCCGCGATGTTGCAGGCCACGTTGGCCGCGCCGCCGGGCTTGAGGTCCTCGCGCTGCACATGCACCACCGGGATGGGCGCCTCGGGCGAGATGCGCTCCACCTTGCCCCACACGTAGTGGTCGGCCATGACGTCGCCGATCACCAGCACTTTTTTGCCGGCAAACTTGGGGATCCAGCCCCGCAGCACCGCGTTATCCACGCTTGCGCTCCTTGAGGAAGCCGCGCTTGAGCAGGTCCCGTTCGACCAGGAAGCAAAGAATGTGGCCCATGGCGATGTGGCTTTCCTGCACGTGGGGTGTGAAGGCCGTCGGCACGGTCAGGCAGAGGTCCACAAACTTGGACTTGGCCAGCGCGCCGCCGTCCTTGCCGCTGAAGGCCAGGGTGGCCATGCCCTGCTTTTTGGCCAGCTCCAGGGCTTTGAGCACGTTGGGGCTGTTGCCGCTGGTGCTGATGCCCAGGGCCACGTCGCCCTTGCGGCCCAGGGCCTCGACCTGGCGGCTGAAGACCGCGTCGTAGCCGTAGTCGTTGCCCACCGCGGTCAGGGCCGACGTGTCCGTGGTGAGGGCGATGGCGGGCAAGCCCCGTCGCTCCACGCTGTGCAGGCGGCCGGTCATCTCCGCGGCCAGGTGCTGGGCGTCGGCGGCGGATCCTCCATTGCCAAAGATGAGCCACTGGCCGCCCTTGGCCATGGAGCCGGCGACCATGGCCCCGGCCTTCTCAATGGATGGCACCAGGGTCTCCAGCACCTTCACCTTGGTGAGGATGGAGCCGCCCAGGTACTCGCGGATGAAGTGCTGCTCGCTGGCCTTGCTCTTTTTTATCATCTCAATTCTGCGGCTCGACCCACTCCGCGTCCTTCAGGTTGATGTTGATGGACCCGATGGCGATCTTGCTTTTGATGTAGACCGGGATGTGGCGCTGGTCGTCGGTGACCCAGAGGGTCACCTCCCCCTTCTGCTGGAACACGCCCTTGAATTCCATGTGCGGAACCACCACCAGGCAGTCGAAGGTGCCGGCCAGGCACTCGCGCCTTTCGCGGCGCAGCACGTCCACGCCCAGGGTGTAGCTTTTCCAATCGTCCGCGGTCACCGGCACGTTCACGTGGTCCCCGGGCGCCAGCTTCAGGGTGCGGAAGTAGTAGAAGCAGCTGAGCACGTCCTGGGCCAGCGGCGGCATGGCCACCTGCTTGCCCTTGGCCGGTTCGCGCATCACGTGGGCGCGCTGGTCGTAGACGTAGCTGGCGTCGGCCAGGAACCCGCCTTCGTGGATGTGCTTTTCGTAATGCCAGCTGAAGGCGCCGGCCACGTCGATGCCGCTCTCGATGCGGTCCAGCACCGTGAAGAAAGCTTCGAAGAACGGGATGGTCTTGGCCGAGGCCACCACGTGGAAGCAGGGCCGGCCTTCCAGCAGCAGCAGGTCCGGGATGGCCAGGGTGGCGTAGCCCGCGGTCAGGCCGCCGTACTGCACCGCGAAGGTGAGGGTCTCGCCGACCGTGAAGGCGTGGTTGGGGATCACAGGCCAGCCGAAGCGCCGGGCCTCGTCCACGGGCCTGGCGGGCGCGGCCTTGGCCGGGGCTGGCCGGTCCCCCAGGAACAGGCGCGCGCCCGGTGTGAGGATCCACGGGGCGCTCAGGCCGTTGGCCTTGGCCAGGGCGGTCCATTCGCCGCCTTGGCCCCACTGCCGCTTGGCCAGGCTCCACAGGCTGTCGCCCCGGCGGACCAGCAGCGTGGGGGCGGGGTCCGGGGCCTTGGCCGTGGGGCTGAGGCCCGCGGCCGACGCCGGCTCGCGCGGCGGCGGCAGCTGCTCCGGCCCCCGGCGCACCACCAGGCCTCCGCCCCCGGCGCAGCCGGCCAGCAGGACCAGCAGCGCCGCGGCCGGCCGGGCCCGGTTCATTTGTGCGATAGCGCGATGCCCGTGGCCACGCAGCTGAGGCCCACGGCCACGGCGGGCATGTATTTCCAGGTCAGGATCTGGTCCCACCACTCGGCGTTTCCGGCCTCGGACGCGGGCGCGGGCTCGAGCCGCTTGAGCGCCTGCTTCACCTCGACCAGCTCCTCGTCGTCGCTCTCCTGGCTCTTCTTCATGGTGTCCAGCAGCTCGGACAGGCTGTCCAGCCGGTCGGACCGCTCCTGCATCTGGGCGCGGGTGGCGGCCAGGTCCTTGGCCCCCGCCTGGAGGCTGTCCTGGGCCGCAGCCATGCTCTGCTTGAGCGCGGCCATGTCCTGGGCCACCGAGTCGATGCGGGCCACCTGGGCGCCCGCGCTGACCTGGGCCTTGGACTGGGCCTCCTCCAGCGCCTGCAGGCGCGCCAATGCCTGGGTCACCGAGCCCTGGGACGAGGTCACGCTCCGTTCCAGCTGGTCAGAATTCGCCTCCACCTTCTTCAGGCGGGCCTCATGCTCCTCCAGGGCCTGCACGCCGACGCTGACGGAGCGGGCCTGGGCGTCCAGCCGGGCGGCCTGGTCCAGGGCCTGGCTGACCAAGCGCTCCACCTTGTCCCCCAGGGCGCTGACCTCGGCCGCGTCCGCCCCCTGCACGGGCGTCAGGGCGATGCTGCGCGCCGGCGGCGGCGCGGGCACGGCGTCGTCGGCGCGGCACGGGGCCGCCAAAAGCAGGAACCCGGCCGCCATGGCGGCCGGGCCCAGTGGCCAGAAGGGTCGACGGGCCAGCGTCACGCCCGCCCGCCGTCGCCGTCCGGGCCCGCGTCCTGGGCGCTAAAGTGCTCGTAAGCCGCGTCAAAGACCGTGACCAGCAGGAATCCGCCGCCCATGAGCAGGAGCAGGAACTCAAAGGTCTCGGAGAGCACGGCGCTCACGGCCTGGCGGACGTTGGGGTCCTCCGGCCCGGACTCGCAGGTGCCGCGCACAATGCCGGCCAGGGTGAAAAGGAAGGCGAAGAAGATGAGGTTGGCCCAAAAATAGTCGGCCCATCGGCCGGCGGGTTTGGCCGGCGCGGCGGCGGGCTGGGCATCACGGTTCTTTTTGGCCATGCTGGACTCCCTGAAAGTGGGCTTCTTTATAGCACAGGCCCGGGGGCCGTCAAAGCCCGGCCAGGCCCCGCAGGGCCTCGCGGTCGGCGCGGCCGGCGGGATCCACCAGCCAGACCCGCACCTTGCGCCGGCCCCAGGCCCGGGCCTCCTCGGTGCTGTTGAAGCAAAGGTCGATGCGCCCGCCCTTGATGGCCCCGCCCACGTCCGCGGCCAGGGCCGGGCCGTAGCCTTCGACATAGAGCAGCGAACCCAGGCGGATCAGGCGGGGGTCCACGGCGGCCACGCCAAAACGGGCCCGGGCCCCCGTGCGGGTGGAACCCACCCAGCCCCGGCTGTTGTCCACCGGGCCGGGATCGTAGCCGGTGGCTGTGAGGCTGAGCTGCCGCCGCGCCACGGCCAGGCGCGGCCAGTTCCAATCCGGCTGGACCGACCCGGCGCCCCGCAGCACCCAGGCCGGCCGGCCCTGCCGCAGGCGGCGGATCGGCCTGACCACCTTCTCGTGGTCCACGTCCCACTCGATGAGCAGGGACCAGCGGTCCGGGCGGCCGTCCTGCAGCCGCAGCAGGCAGCCCTTGGGCAGCCGGGGCCCGGGGCTGAAGCGCGGCTCCGGCTCCTGGTCCCGCAGCACCACCCTGCGCACGGGCGTATGGGCCCGCACCTGGCCGCGCAGCTCGGCCACCATGCCGGCCAGCAGGGGGCTCAGGCCCAGCGCCAGCGCGAAGGCCAGCAGGCCCAGCCGCCGCTTCACGACCCCATGGTGCGTTTGCGGCCGACCACGTAGGTGGCGTGGGTGCCGGCCTTGCCTTTCACGGCCACGGCCTCCTGCACTTCGCCCTCGAAGAACTCCTGCACCCGCTCAAAGCAGTCCTCGCTGGTGCGCACCTGCCCGGCCTTGGCCAGCGAGCAGAGGCGGGAGCTGAAGTTGACCGTGTCGCCGATGGCCGTGTACTCCATGCGGTCCGGGCTGCCCAGGGTGCCCAGGATGGCCTCGCCGTAATGCACGCCGATGCCCAGGCCCGCTTCGAAGCGCTGGGGGATGCGGGTCTTCCACACCGGCATGAAGCGGGCGAACTCCTCCTGCATTTCCACGGCGGCCATCACGGCCGCCTTGGCCGCGTTGCCCTCGCGGTAGGCGGGCCCCTGCTCGAACAAGGCCATGACTGCGTCGCCGATGAATTTGTTCACGCTGCCGCCCTGCCGCTTGACCGCCGCGGTGGAGAACGTGAAGTAGTCGTTGAGGATGAGCGTCACCTGTTCGGGCATGAGTATCTCGCTCATGGCCGTGAAGCCCCGGATGTCGGCGAAGAGCACGGCCACGGGCCGCCGCTCGGTCTTGATGGTCTGGCTGCCGCTCTGGTTGCCGCGCAGGCGCTCGGCCACGGTGGAGTCGGTATAGGTGCCCAGGGCGGCCTCGTAGCGCTTGCGTTCGCTGTGCGCCCCGTGGAGCTGGTCCACATAGCTGTCGAAGAGCTCGATGATGCCGCTTTGGTTGTCCAGCACCCCGCGCCGCTTCTTGGATGCCTCAAAGCTGTAGGGCAGCAGGTCCCGGTCGCGCAGGCGCTTCACCAGGGCCTGCAGCAGGCTGCGGGCGAAGCCGCTCATGGCCACGCTGGCCAGCATGAAGGCGATGCCGCCGAAGAGCAGCGCGCCCACCACCATCTGGCTCAGCTGCGGCTCCAGCGCCTTCAGCGCCTGGGACACGTCCGGCCGCAGCTGGGCGTAATAGGGGGACAGCTTCTGCCGCAGCTCCTCGGCCAGGGGGTCCAGGTAGGCCCCCGCGGCCACGCCCAGCAGCACGCAGGTGAGGAACAGGAAGGTGTTCTTGGCTTGTGTGGCTAAGCGTTCCATGGGCCTTGCCTTTCGGTCAGCGTCGCGGGGCGGCCCGGTCGTAGCGCAGGCAGCCTTCCTCGCAGGGGCAATCCGGGCCCAGGGTGGTGTCGGGCAGCTCGCCGGCCGAGGCCAGCTCGCGCAGCTCCGGCATCACCCGGTCGCGGACTTGCTCGGGGAAGAGGGGGTTGATGTGGATCTCGCTGCCGCCCTCGAAGCCGGCCGGGGTGTTCACGCGCCACTTCACCAGCACGTGGAAGGGCAGCAGGGCGTCCGAGCCGCGCGGGCGGAAGTACCATTCCTCGTTGCAGGGCACGCGCTGGCCGGCCGCGAAATGCACGGCCCGAAGCAGGTCTGAGAAGCCCTTGAGCTCCTCCGCACTCAGGCCCGAAGGGTCCGAGGCAGCGGACTTGGAATAGACGGCCAGGCAGGGGTAGATGTGGCCCGGCTCCACCACCGCGATAGCCCAGGCGTTCTCGGCCAGGACCAAGCCGCGGGCCTTGCAGGTGGCCAGCAGGACCTGGTTGTAGAACGGCGGATAGCGCCGCAGCACCTCCAGGCGGCGGTGGATGCCCGCCCCCCAAGTGTCCACGCCCAGCACTTGCTTATGCAGGTGGTCGAAGCTGGCGCCGGCCTGGCTGAGCCAGTTCTGGTACACGGCCACGTGCTTCACGTGCGGGTTCTCGCGGTGGATCTCGCTGACCGCGTTCAGGGTGAAGCTCATGTACAGGAAGTGCTCCTCCCGCGTGAGCGTGCCGCTGCTCAGCAGGTCGGCCTGGGTCTGGGCGTTCTCGCGGTAGTGGCGGCCGCTCACGATCAGGTCGTGGCTGCCGCCGAAGAAGGCGTCGGCCATGTCCAGCTTCTGCTCCTCGCTGATGGCCGCGATCTCGTCGTGGGTGCGCCCGGCGTGCTCCAGCTTCTCGCCGATGACCCCCAGCACATGCTCCCGGCCCAGCGGGGTGGCCAGATAGGCGTCCTTCCACTGGCGCTGGCGGGGGCTGAGGCGGAAGCCGTAGTTGCGCTTCCAGAACTCCATGGGCACGATCTCAAAGAGGTTGGGCACGCGCCGGAACAGGGCGGGGTGGCCCAGGGCCTGCTCGGCGGTCTGTTTTTCAAGCACCTTGAAGCCGGCGCCGTCGCGCACCACCCGGCTCTTCTCGGCCGGGGTGTGGCGGGTGTGCTTGGCGCAGAAGGCGCAGACCGCGTCCAGGTCTATGTCCTTGGGCAGGGGCTGGGGCAGGCGGCGCGGGTCGTTGACGATGGGGCGCTGGGCCCGGCCGGGCACGGTCCAGACCTCCTCGCCCACCACGGGGTTCAGGATGCGCAGGGTGCCGTCGGCCAGCGTGTTGTAGACGAACAGAGGCTTGATCAAAGAGGGCGTCGAGAAGGCTGTGAAGGGTTAGGGCAGCACGCGCACGCGCACGCGGTCGTCGTCGAGCACGGGCTCATCGCAGGGCACCGGCTGGATGCGGTGCCTCATCCCGTGGTAAAGGCCCAGCCGCAGGTCGTAAAGGCCCGGCGCCAGGGCGCCGAGGTCCCAGGGGCAGGCCACTTTCTTGGGCTTGAGTCGGGCCGGGCTCTTGGCCGGCAGCTCCTGCTGGCAGAGGCAGTCCCAGTCCGCCCGGATGGGCCTTCCCTGGGCGTCCTCCACGGGCCGGACCTGCACCAGCAGGCCGCTGGTGTTGAAGGGCTCGGCCAGGTCCGGCGCCATCACCCGGGCCAGCACGTCCACGCTGCCCAGCGATTTGTTCAGGGTGGCGGCCACGCCCACGGGTTCGAACTGGCCGTTGTGGAAATCCAGGGGGTGCTGCTCCACTTCCACGTCGCCGAGCTTGACGAAGCGGGGGCAGTCCAGGCTCTTGAGCACCTGCACGTCCCACTGCTGCTGGGACCCGCTCTTGTGCTTCAGGTGCACTTCAAAGCGGTAGGCGCCGTCGGGAAAGGGCTGGCCCAGGTAGGCGCCGTCCCAGCTGATGCTGACCCTGTCTTCGGCCGGCTCGCCTTCCACCCTGAGCCAGGCGTCGGCGTAGGGGCCGTCCGGAGACGCGGGCCGGATGATGGCCCAGGCCGAGACCACGGGGTCGTCCACGGGCACGGCGATGGTCAGGCTGCGGCGGGCGGGCTCGGAATCCTTGGGATGGAAAAAGAGCCGGTAGCCGGGAAGGGTCTCCCATTCCAGCTTGGGCCGTTCTTCCCGTTCCACCAACGCGGAAAAGGCCCCGTTCGGAGCCGCGTCATCGGCTTGTGATAGGACGGGAAGGGCGATTAAGATGAGGGCCGCCAGGGCCTGGCTGAAATGCTTCATGCTGACACAGGATACCAAAGCCCGCCCGGTTTGCCATCCATACGAGGCCCCACAAATGCCCAGTGCACGGACGAAAAATTTGATCGCCCAGGACAAGCGCCACGTGTGGCACCCCTTCACCCAGATGCGCGATTGGCTGGCCGACCCGGAGCCCTTGGTCATCACCCGGGGCCAGGGGTCCACGCTCTTTGACAGCGACGGCCGCGCCTACCTGGACGCGGTCTCCAGCCTCTGGGTCACGGTGCACGGCCACGGCCACCCCAAGCTGGCCCAGGCCCTGTCCCGCCAAATGGCCCAATTGGACCACAGCACCCTGCTGGGCCTGGCCAACGAGCCCAGCATCGCCCTGGCCCAGGCTTTGGTCCAAGCCGCGCCCCAGGGGCTGACCAAAGTCTTTTACAGCGACAGCGGTTCCACGGCCATGGAAATTGCCCTGAAGATCGCCTACCAATTTTGGCAAAACCAGGGCGGGGCCGCGGCCAAGAAGCAAAGTTTCATCACATTTACCGAAGCCTACCACGGCGACACCATCGGCAGCGTCAGCCTGGGCGGCATCGACCTCTTCCATCAAGTCTACCAGCCCTTGCTCTTCCCCACCCTGCAGGTGGCCACGCCCTATGGCAGCGGCGAGCCCAAGGAGGGCGCCCGAGCCCTGGCCCAGGTCGAGGCGCTATTGAAGAGGAAGCGCGGCCAGATCGCCGGGCTGGTGGCCGAGCCGTTGATGCAAGGCGCGGCCGGCATGCTGAAGGCGCCCGCCGGCCTGCTGAAGGGCCTGCGCAAACTGGCGGATCAGTACGACGTGCTGCTGATCGTGGACGAGGTGGCCACCGGCTTCGGACGCACCGGAAAGCTGTTTGCCTGCGAACACGAGGGCGTGACCCCGGACCTGATGGCCTGCGCCAAGGGCATCACCGGCGGTACCCTGCCCTTGGCCGCCACCCTGGCCACGGAGCGCATCTACAAGGGCTTCCTCTTCCCTTACGCCGACCAAAAGACTTTTTTCCACGGCCACACCTACACCGGCAACCCCCTGGCCTGCGCCGTGGCCCTGGAGAGCCTGAAGCTCTTCAAGACTGAACGCACCCTGGCCAAACTGCAGCCCAAGATTGAGTTCTTAAAGAGGAAACTGCCCGTGCTGCTGGAACGCCCGCACGTGGGCGAAATCCGCCAAGTCGGCTTCATGGTCGGCATCGAATTGATGAAGGACAAAGCCAAGCGCACGCCCTACGCCTACGCCGAAGCCATCGGCGCCAAGGTCTGCCGCCGCGCCCGCGACTACGGCGTGATCCTGCGCCCCCTGGGCCCGGTCCTTGTGCTGATGCCGCCGCTCTGCACCAGCATCACGGAGCTGGAGTTTTTGCTGAAGGTGGTGGAGGCCAGCGTGAAGGATGTGACGGAAAAGTAGCGGCTAGGGCGCCACGTAGGCATAGGCCGCCACCCAGTTGGGATCCTGGCGGGTTTTGGGCAAGGATCCGGCAAAATAGTGGGTTCCGCCTTGGTACTCCTGCAGGCACACATGATCGGGTCCGTACGGCGTGGGCGAGGGCTGTGGATCGGGATAGGGCCCGTGGGGGTCGTAGACAGTCATCAACTGGGTCAAGGTGCCGGGCTGCCCATAGCAATATTTTGTGAAAGGACCTTGGACCGGTCCCATGCAGTTTTGGGTCGGGCCGGGTTGCCAAAGCAAAGCCAGGTCGTGGTTGCTGAAGTCCACCGGCGAGACCGGCACCGTGGACCCGGCTGGGACCACCAAAGGGCCAGCGACCTGCGGTTCAGCCCGGAAGGCGTCCCATTGGGCTTGGCTCCGGAAGATGACGAACCCGGATTGCTCTGGAAACCCCATGGGGCCCAAATCCACGGCCGGCACGGCATAGCAACCACCACGGGCCTCGGGACCCAGCGGATTCGTGTTGGCTAGGCACGCGCCCAGGAAAGCCGACGCCAACAGGCAAGCGGCAACAGATGGTTTGCGGACCATGGTCCCCCCAGAGGATCTCCCCACGCATCCATCGTCCAAGCTCCGCCATACTTTAGCTTTGCCCTGGATCATAAAAACAAGGAACCGGACCCTGTGGCCCGGTTCCTTGTTTTTTGTGGGTCCAGCCTACCAGCTGAACCCGGCGCCCGCTCCCACCTGCGTGCTGGTGCCGCTGGTGGCGCCATTGATGGTGGCGCCCCAGTTGCCGAAGCTCTGGGCGTAGGCCAGGCCCATGGCCGCCTGGTCGCCGCAGCTGCCCACGCCCAGGGCCACCTTGCTGTGGCCGGGCAGGCCCGCGGCCGTGACCGCGGCGCTGGTGGCGGCGGACGACAGCGCGCCGATGCCTCGGGCGTAGGACTGGGACTGCTGGCTCTGGCCCTGGATGGCGTCGTCCAGCTGGCCCAGGGTGGCCGCGTCGCTGCGGGCCGTGCCCGGGGCCACGTTGGTGATCTGGCGGGTGAGGCCGATGGACGCGTCGCCCACGCTGACAGAATTGGTCCTAGTGGCACTGGAACCTTGGCCAAGCGCCACGCTATTGGGGGCCGAAGCGCTGCTGTTGGCGCCGAGCGCCGTGGAATAGGCCCCAGCGGTGCTGCGGTAGCCCGTGGCTACGCTGTCGGTGCCCGAAGCGACACTGGAGGCACCGTTTGCAACGGACGCCACGCCCAGCGCAGAGGCGTTACCCCCGGTCGCGATGCTCCAATTGCCGTTGGCCGCGCTGCCGGCACCATTGGCCAGGCTGGAGACCCCGCCCGCCACGCTGTTGTTGCCCAAGGCCGTGCTGCTGATGCCGCTGGCTACGCTGGCCGCGGCCATGGCCAGGGAACCCGGGCCGCTGGACTGGCTGCCGGCGCCCACGGCCGTGCTGTTCACGCCCCCGGCCGCGCTGTTGGCGCCCAGCGCCGTTCCGGACAGGGCGCTGGCCTTGGCGTTGAAGCCGAGGGCGCTGCTGTCCACGGCCTGGGCCTGGCTCATGCCGCCCCAGGCGCTGGACGCGTCCGCGTTGGCCCGGCTGCCGGCGCCGCCGGCCGCGGACAGGCTGCCCGTGGACTGGCTGGAGCTTCCCACGGCTAGGCTGTTGCCGCCGCTGGCCAGGCTGCCGTCGCCGAGCGCGGCGGCCCCCCCGCCGGTGGCCTGGGCGTTCTCGCCCACGGCCACGGTGTTGAAGCTGGTGGCGTGGCTGCTGGAGCCCAGGGCCACGGCATTGGCGCCGCTGGCCAGGCTGTAGCTGCCCGCGGCGAGGCTCTGGCTGCCGCTGGCCTGGGTGAAACCGCCCACGGCCGTGGCGTCCGTGCCCGAGACCACGCTGTCCACGCCCAGGGCCGTGCTGTCAAAGACCGAAGCCGCGGCCCCGGAGCCGACCGCCGTGCTGCCCCCGTTGGCCACGCTCTTGAAGCCCAGCGCGGTGCTGCCCCCGCCCGCGGTGCTGCTGACGCCGTAGACCGTGGACCCCTGGCCGGCGGCGTTGCTGAAGGCGCCCGTGGCCGTGCTGCTGACCCAGGCGGCGCTGCTGCCCAGGCCGGTGGCCGTGGAGGCCCAGGCCGAGGCCACGCTGTTGGCGCCGCTGGCCGTGGCTCCGGGCCCGGTGGCCTGGCTGTTGTAGCCCGTGGCCGTGCCGCTGAGCGGGCCGGCCACGGCGTTGGCGCCGTCCGCCGTGCTGGCGCTGCCCTGGGCCAGGCTGTTGATGCCGCTGGCCACGTCCAGGCCCGTGGGATCCTGCTGGGCCGGGTCCGAGGCTGTGAGGCCGCCGCTGGCGTCGGCCCGGGCCCGCCCCGCGGACAAGGCCAGGGCCAAAAACAGGCAGGCCCAGCCGATAGGCCGGGCCTGCGCAAAAGTCTGGGTGCTGGATCGCATGCTGAATCCCCCAAAATAATCCGCGCCCGGACGGGCCGGGCGGAGCTGGCGAAAGGGAGGCGCACGAAAAATTGATTGTAGGGGAGGATGCCCGCTGCCACGGGTAAATATTTCAAGTCAAACTCAGCCCAACGAAACCCTGTTCCGGCCGGCGGCCTTGGCCGCGTAGAGCGCCGCATCCGCACGCTTCAAGGCGGCTTCGCCGCTTTCACCCTCGCGCACCGAGGCCGCGCCGATGCTCACGGTGACGCGCAGGGGCTCTCCGGGGTCGCCGAAGACAGCGTGCTCCACGGCCTGGCGGACCTTCTCGGCCGCCACCTCCGGCTGGTTGCGGCCGTGCATGGGAAGCACCACGGCGAACTCCTCGCCGCCCACGCGGGCCGGCAGGTCGGCGCGGCGCAGGCTGGCCCGCAGCACGTCCGCCAGCTGGCGCAGCACCACGTCCCCGGTGGGATGGCCGTAGGTGTCGTTCACCCGCTTGAAATGGTCCAGGTCCAGCATGAGGATGCCGACCGACCCGCCGTGGTCGCCGGAGCGGGCCAGCTCGCGCTCCAGCACCCGGTTGAAGAGCACGCGGTTGCCCAGCCCGGTGAGGGGGTCGTGCACCACCCGCTCGGCCAGGGCGGCGTTCTCCTGCTCCATGGCGGCCAGCTTGCGGCTGAGGGCCTCCATGAGGCGGCCGCGGGTGAGCATGCCCACGGTCTTGCCCTTCTCCACCACGGGCATGCGCCGGACGCGCAGCAGGTTCATCAGGTCGCTGACCTGCTCGATGTCCTCCTCCGGCTCCACCCAGCTGACCGGGCTGGTCATCACCTGGGCCATGGTCATGCCCAGCACGCTTTCGCGGTGGGCGGCGAAGGCGCGGATGAGGTCGCGCTCGGTGAAGATGCCGATGGGCTCGGGCGGCGGGTCCAGCTTGGCCCGCGGCCGCCAGTCCTTGGCCACCACCAGCACCTGGCCGATGCGGCCCTCGGCCATGGTCTCGCAGACGCTCAGCACGGTGGCGTTCTCGGGCACGGCCAGGGGCCGCGTGAGCATGTAGTGCCGCACCGTCCACACCTGGGGCACCGGCGCCGCCGGCTGCCGGCGTTCCACTTCATCGGCCATCCATCCTCCCGCACATACAACAAGGGCGGCCCGCGGGCCGCCCTTGGATTCTACCTTATTTCACCCGGCCTTACTTGGCCGCCTTGGCCTTGTCGCGGTCGGCCATGCTCTTTTCGGCCTTCTTGCGCTCGTTGGGGTCCAGGATCTTCTTGCGCAGGCGGATGTTCACCGGCGTCATCTCCACCATCTCGTCGTCCTCGATGTACTCGAGGCATTGCTCCAGGCTGAGGATGCGCGGCGGGGTCAGGGTCAGGGCCTCGTCCGTGCCGGTGGAGCGCATGTTGCTCATGGCCTTGGCCTTGCAGATGTTCACGCCCAGGTCGTTCTCGCGGCTGTGCTCGCCCACGATCATGCCGGCGTAGACCTTGGCGCCGGGCTGGATGAGCATGACGCCGCGCTCCTGCGCGCCGAACATGCCGAAGGTGTTGGCCACGCCCGGGTCGGTGGCCCACATCACGCCCACGCGGCGGGTGGTGATGTCGCCCTTGTAGGCGTCGTACTTGTCAAAGACGTGGTGCAGGGCGCCGGTGCCGCGGGTGATGGTCATGAACTCGGTGCGGAAACCGAGCAGGCAGCGGCTGGGGATGCTGAACTCCACCCGCACCTGGTTGTCGCCGTAGGGGGCCATGTTGATCATCTCGGCCTTGCGGGCGCCCATGCGCTCCATCACGCCGCCCATCACTTCGCTGGGCATGTCGATGATGAGGCGCTCGTAGGGCTCCATCAGCTTGTTGTTCTCGTCGCGGTGCATGATCACCTTGGGCTTGCCCACCTCCAGCTCGAAGCCCTCGCGGCGCATGGTCTCCAGCAGGATGCCCAGGTGCAGTTCGCCGCGGCCCGACACCACGAAGCTGCCTTCGCCCTCGCCCGTGTCCACGCGCAGCGCCAGGTTGCTGAGCAGCTCCTTCTCCAGCCGGTTCTTCAGGTGGCGGCTGGTGACAAACTTGCCTTCGGTGCCGGCCAGGGGGCTGGTGTTGACGCCGAAGGTCATGCTCAGCGTGGGCTCGTCCACGCTGATGCGCTCCAGGGCCTCCAGGGTCTCGCTGAAGCAGATGGTGTCGCCGATGAACACGTCGTCGAAGCCGGCCAGGCCGATGATGTCGCCGGCGCTGGCGCTTTCCACTTCCGCCTGCTTGAGGCCGTCGAAGGCCAGCAGCTTGGTGGCGCGCCCGCCGATGTTCTTGCCTTCCTTCATCAGCGTGAGCGGCTTGCTCTTGTCCACGCTGCCGCGGGCGATGCGGCCCACCGCGATGCGGCCGACGAAGTCGTTGTAGAGGATGTTGCTCACCAGCATCTGGAAGGGCGCTTCCTCGTCCACCGTGGGGCAGGGCACCTTCTCGGCGATCATCTCCATCAGCGGCTTCAGGTTGCTGTCCGGATCCTCCATCTTCAGGCGGCAGGTGCCGGCCCGGCTGCTGGCGAACACGTAGGGGAATTCGCACTGCTTTTCGGTGGCGTCCAGGCTCAGGAACAGGTCCAGCACCATGTCGTGCACCTCGTGGGGGCGCGCGTCGTGGCGGTCGATCTTGTTGATGACCACGATGGGGTGGTGGCCCAGGGCCAGGGACTTTTTCAGCACGAAGCGGGTCTGGGGCAGCGGGCCTTCGGCCGCGTCCACCAGCAGCAGCACGCCGTCCACCATCTTGAGGATGCGCTCCACCTCGCCGCCGAAGTCGGCGTGGCCGGGCGTGTCCACGATGTTGAACTTGATGCCTTCGAACTGGTAGCTGGCGTTCTTGGAAAAGATCGTGATGCCGCGTTCCTTCTCCAAGTCGTTGCTGTCCATCACGCGTTCGGTCACGGCTTCGTTGGTGCGGAACACGCCGCCGGCCTGCTTAAGGATGGCGTCGACCAGGGTGGTCTTCCCATGATCGACGTGGGCGATGATGGCGAAGTTGCGGAGATTGGTGCGGGCTTTGACGGGCATGACTTCCTTCTCGTGTGGGCGGCAGAGGTCTCAACCCCCACCCGTCCGCTTACGCGGACACCCTCCCCCGCTGGGGGAGGGGCTGGCGTTGTATCAGCCCTTCCAAGGCCCGGAACGGACCAAGAAGGAGGGCCAAAGATACCCTATGGCGAAGCCACAGAGCAAGCCGCCAAAATGGGCGGCGTTGTCGAGCTGGACGGGCAGGCCCAGGAGCGCGAAGGCCAGGCCCAGTCCAAAGAGGAAAACCATGGAGCGGGCCAGCCACTGGTGCAGGCGCTGGGCCAATCCAAGCGGAAAACGGGGGTCTCGCCGCCAGCGGGGGGCCAGCAGCACCCCAGCCAGCCCCAGGATGGCGCCGCTGGCGCCCAGGCTGGGCTGGGTGGCCGGGTTCAGCAGGGCGCTGGCCAGGCCGGCGGAAAGGGCCGCGGCCAGGTAGAGCGCCGCCATGCGCCAGGGCCCGGCCAGGCGCTCCACCAGCGAGCCCAGGCTGAAGAGGGCCACCATGTTCATGGCGATGTGCAGCACCCCGCCGTGCAGGAAGGCGCTGGCCAGCACCCGCCAGTACTGGTGCTGGCCCAGGGTCAGGGCCGGTTCGTTCGCCCCCAGCCGCAGCATGGCGTCCAGGTCCGCCGCGTCCGGGGCCTGGCCGTGGAGCCGGCCCTGGCTGGCCAGGGTCCATTGCAGGGCGAAGCCCGCCACGTTGAGGGTGATCAGCGCCCAGGTCAGCGGCGATGGGGACGGCTTGAGCATGCGGCGGGCCGCCCGCTCGTCGTGGTCGATGCGCTCCAGGCGCTCGGCCAGGGCCGCCTCGCCCGGGTCCAGCGCAGGGTCGGCGGCCAGGCCCTGCAGCAGCGCCGGCGCCGGCTTGGCCCCGGCCCGGCCGTCCCACAGCGCCTCGCCGTCCAGGCTGAGCACGCCCCGACCGACCAGGGTCTTGCTGAGGAAATGGCCGTCCTCAAAGCCCAGCAGGGCCTCGCCCAGCTGGCGGGCCCGCGCGCGGCTCTGGCAGAGCACCCAGACCCCGGCGTAGATGCGGCCGCGCACCATGCCTTCGGCCGCACGCAGCGCCGTCCGCAGCCCTTCGGCCCGGGCGCCCGCGGCGCCTGGATCGCCGTTCAAGTCGGCCAGCAGGGCGTGCACGCGAAGGTCGCGGCCTTCCCAGCGGGCCAGCACGGCGTCGAAGCCGCCCTCCATCTGCCCGTGGGGGCCCAGCAGGCGGCCCAGGGGCACGAAGTCCTGCTCCAGGCTCAGGCGCCGGGCCAGCCGTTGCACCGCGTCCAGCACGCTCATGGCTTGGGCGCCGGATCGGGTGAGGCGTTGAAGGCCTCCACCCGGGCCCGCAGGGCCGGAAGGCGTATCCACCGGGCCCACAGCTGGGTCAGCCCCACCGTGAGCAGGCCCCCGCCGCTCAGCGCCAGGCCGGCGGCGGGAGCGTCGCTGCGGTAGACCAGCAGGCCGGCCGCCACCAGCCCCAGGCCCACGGCCCAGCCGGGCGTGGTGATGGGCCAGGCCGCGTCGCGCGGAAGCAGCGCCACGGCCACGGGGCCGTCCTCGGGCAGGCGCACGCTGGGGCGCAGCGCGTCCTCGTAGCCGTCCGCGCGGGCGGCCAGGCTGACGCCCGCGGCGTCCACCACCCGGCCGTCCAGGCTGAGCGGCGTGCTCCCCAGGTAGCTCCCGTCCAGGTACAGCTCCACGGAGCCCAGGCCCACCCCGGGCCTTCCCCAGGCGAACGGCTGGATCTGGGCCCGGCTCAGCAGGCTGCCGGCCCCGCCGGCCTGGGCAACCGGGCTGGCGTCGACCGGGGCGTAATAGATGCCGTCGTCGGGCCCGCCGGCGGCGGCCGGCCCGGCCCAGGCCGCCGCCGGGGCGGAGAGCCATAGCGCGGCGAAGAATAGGGTCCGCTTAGTCATCCCAGTCCACTTCCACCTGCAGCCTGATTTCCCTCAGCACCGCGGCCACCCGCTCGCAGTCGGCGCGGGCGCCCTCGTAGACTTGCGCCCGCCCCTGGGTATGCACGGTCCAGGCGTGGGCTTCGGCCGTGGCCTCGTCGCAGCCGGTGGCCTTGATCAGCTGTCCGATCACGTCGTCGAAACTGTGCCAGTCGTCGTTGTACAGGATCACCCGGCCCGGCTTGGCCAGGGCGCCTTCGACGCTGCTGTCGATGTCGGGCAGGCTGATGGGCATGGCTCCGACCTTAGCGCCGCGCGGTCAGGCACCAGTGCTGCTGGAACCCGGCGTGGGAGACCACCAAGCTGAACCCGGCCTCCTGCAGGGCGTGGACGGCCTGGGCCTCGGGCACCCGCACCCTGTTCGGCGGTCCCAAATCGGATTCGAGAGCCTGGCCTGAGCCTGTCGAAGGCGCTTTCCAATCCAGCAGGCAAAGCAGCCCGCCCGGCGCCAGCACCCGCCGCAGCTCCCTCAGCCAGCCGCGCGGGTCGCGCAGGCGGTGGAAGGCCTGCTGCAGCAGCACCCGGTCGGCGGAGGCCTCGGGCAGGGGCAGGCGGTCGGGCTTGGAGCGCACCACCTCCACCTTGGAGTAGCCGGGATGGGCGGAGTAGCCCTCCAGGCGGGTGAGGAAGCGCCGCAGCCGCTCCTCGTCCAGGTGGGCGGCCAGGAACACGCCCTTGCCGCGCATGGCCTCGAAGACCGGGAAAAAGTAGGCGCCCACCCCCGCGTCCACATCCAGGAAGCGCTGGCCGGGCTTCAGGGCCAGGGCCCCCAGCACCCCGGCGGCCGGCAGCAGGGCCAGGCGCTGAGGATGCTCCTCGTCGTCCTGGCTGGGCTGGGGCTGGGGCAGCTGCGGGCTCATGGCTGGGCCGAGGGGCTGACGTAGTGTTCCGGGTCCATCAGGAAACGGGTGCGGGCGTCCAGGCCGTTGGCGTCCTTGGCCGTGGAGAAGTAGTAGGTCTGGCCGCGGTAGTTGACCGTGGGCGTGTCCGCCCGGATCTGCAGGCTTTCGCCGGTGACCGGGCAGCGCACCGATCCGTTGGCCTGCGGCACCAGCGACTGGGTGGTGAGCGGCGCGGCCGCCGCGGCGGGCCCGACCCGCCTCCAGATGAGGAAGCCGAAGACGGCCACGTTCAGGGCGATGAACCAGGCCGCCGCCACCAGGCTCCACTGGGCCTTCCTATCCACGGGCGTCCTCCCCGGCCAGGGTGGCCTCGAGCAGGTGCCGCTCGATCCATTCCGCCAGGCCGTCCTCCTCCGGGCCCGCCACCACGGCGCCGGCCAGGGCCTTCAGGTCCTCGCGGCCGCTGGCGATGGCGATGCTGGTGCCGGCCCAGCGCAGCATGCCCACGTCGTTCCAGCCGTCCCCGGCCGCGGCCACCTGGTCCGGCTTCAGGCCCAGCCGGCCGGCCAGTTCGGCCAGGGCATGGCCCTTGTCCGCGCCGTGGGGGATGAACTCGAGGTACTCATCCGCGGTGATCATCAGGTCGCAGCGGCCGGCGAAGCGCGGGGCCAGCTCGGCGCGCAGGGCCAGCACCGTGGCGGGGTCGGTGTAGATGAGCAGCTTGGTGGGCCGGCCGCCGGCCAGGGGGCGGTGGCTTTCCACCGCCTGCATGGGCGAGGAGGTGCGGCCGTGGTAGAGGTCCCACCAGGGCTGGATCTTGCGGGCGTAGAGCACGCCGTCCAGGTAGTAGTTCAGCGGCAGGTTACGGGCCTCGGCCAGCTCCACCACCTCGGCCGCGAGGTCCGCGCCCAGGGTGTGGTGGGACCATAGCTCGTCCTGGGGGCCCCGCAGCATGGCCCCGTTGTAGCTGATGATGGGCCCGCTCACGCCCAGGTCCTGGGCGATGTGCCGGATGCTCTCATGCATGCGGCCCGACGCCAGGCACACCGCCACGCCGCCGCGCTGCAGGGCCCCCAGGGCCGCGCGCAGGCGCGGGGTCGAATGGGTGCCGGCCGTGCCGCGGTCGATGAGCACGGTGCCGTCCAGGTCGGTGACGAATAGGCGCAGGTCCTTCATGGGGTGCTGGGCTTGCCCTTCACGTGGAGGATGCTGTTGTGGCCCCAGTAGCCGTCGGAGATGGCCTCCTGGGCGGCGGGGTCGGCGATCCATTTTTCGCCGTTGAGCACGAACTTGTATTCGTAGGTGCCGGGGATGAGGCCCACCTTGGTCCAGAAGGTCCCGTCCTCCTGGGCGTTCATGGGGTCGGCCAGCACGTCCCAGCCGTTGAAGCTGCCCACCACGCCCACGCGGTCCACGTGCTCGCCGGGCTCGGGCCGGTA
>Ga0210401_10002777_pt1 | contig 19101 bp, 19 predicted proteins | sample IncBWH32MmetaG_FD_150866 | JGI IMG/M metagenome (GOLD analysis project Ga0210401, IMG submission 150866) | Forest soil microbial communities from Barre Woods Harvard Forest LTER site, Petersham, Massachusetts, United States - Inc-BW-H-32-M | ecosystem: Environmental > Terrestrial > Soil >... | reverse complement strand
CCCTTGTTTTCCGGTCTTGCAAAAACGTTGAACAACTGTTATGTTTTGTTCAACAATGGAGGTTGCCATGGCTGTGCGGACCCGCACGTCGACAGAGACCGAGGAGCACATTGCGCTTAAGCGCAACCGGCTCGTGCTCGAGCAAGCGCGCGCCGTCGGGTTGCTCGGTGAGGCCAAGAACACGCGCTTGTCCGGCCGCGTACCGGCAGGCCTGATCGAAGCGGCAAAGAAGCGGGCTCACGTATCTTCCGATACCGAACTTCTAGAGCTCGCGTTGTCGCGTTTGGCGCTCGAAGACGATTTCGGCGCGCGTCTTGTTCGGCGCAAGGGAAGCGTCCCGGCAGATATTGATCTTGCCATTTGATCTCCAGGGAACGCTGCGGAGGCTGAAGCCGCACAAGCGTTTGGAGCGGTTGACGCGACGAGCAGATTCGGAGCTTACCTGGGCATCCGACGAGCCGCTCATCGGCGGCGCGCTGATTCTCGATACCAGCGTTTATCTCGATGTCTTGCAGGCGCGCACGCCGGACGCCGTCGATGAATTGCTGACTTATCGCGTCTGCTACCACTCGGCCGTCTGCCTTGCCGAACTAACGCATGTGTTCGGGCGGCTCGATCCGGCTCACCACTCAACGAGTGGGGTTCTGCAAACGGTGCGGGATGTGATTGAAGACATTCCGCGGCATCGCTTGCAAGCTCCGGATTCGGCGACGTGGGGCGAAGCGGGAATGCTTGCGGGCGAGCTCTTTCGTCTCAGCGGCGCGCCGAAGGGTGCGGGTCATGAGCGGAAATACCTCAACGATGCGCTCATCTATCTTCAGGCGCGGGGTATCGGTGCCAGCGTATTGACAGGGAATGTCGGCGACTTCGACTTCCTGAACCAACTTGTTCCGGGAGTTCCGATCATTCTGTATCGGCAGGCGTGAGCCCGCTCAGAAAATTCCCGCGGTGCCGCAAGAACTCCGGGTCCCCACGATACCCGGCTTGGCCGGCACGATACCCGGTTTCATACCCGGACTTTATCGGGTATGGACGGCGATCATCGGGATTGGATGGGAACGATTCTGACCCGCAAACCATTGTTTTGCAAGCGCTTTGGTGCGTGCTGGGAACGGTTGGGATGGTTTGCTGGCGGAGAGGGAGGGATTCTCTGCCAGGGTCCCAAGGACCTCGAAAACTGCAGTAAAATCAGCGTTTCCGGACAACCGCGGTGGGTTGTGTGTACCGGCAGTATGTACCGGACCAAGCCGTTCGGCTCAAGCTGAATCTAACGAATGGTAAACGCTTTCCTACTTTCATGCACTAATGATCGAAAATTGGGGCCGGTCATTTCCTGTCTTACGCGGGCTCTTTTGCTTGGGACACGCCCGCTGTCCGTATGATCGACCTGCGACCGGCATGAAAGTCGGTCGCAGGTCGGCTATTTTGGTTACCTATCTCATTACTTAAGATTGTCAGCGTCAATGACTGCTTGAGAGAATGCCAGCGGCGCCTCTTGCGGAAGATTGTGACCGATTCCGCCGGTCAGCGTCCTGTGTTGATATTTACCGCTGAACTTTTTCGCGTAGACGCTTGGTTCAGGATGAGGAGCACCGTTTGCGTCACCTTCCAAAGTGATGCTTGGAACGTTTATATTCGGGAAGCTCGCGAGCTTCTTCTCGATGTCATCGTATTTTGCTTCACCCTCGGCAAGTCCGAGGCGCCAGCGATAATTGTGAATAGAGACTGCAACGTGGTCGGGATTGGCGAAGGCAGTCGCGGAGCGCTCGAAGGTCGCGTCGTCAAACGCCCACTTTGGTGAAGCTTGTTCCCAGACCAACCGAGCGAACTCTTTAGTGTACCTCTGATATCCAAGCAGGCCCCGTTCGGTCGCGAAGTAATATTGATACCACCAGAGCAACTCGGCCTTGGGCGGCAGCGGCGCCTTGTTGAGCGCCTGACTGCCGATCAGATAACCAGAGACCGCCACTAAGGCCTCGCAGCGCTCGGGCCAAAGCGCTGCGACGATGGCCGCCGAGCGTGCACCCCAATCACAGCCGCCGACAACGGCACTCTTGATCTTGAGCGCATCCATCAATGCGATCACGTCTGCTGCAACCGCCCCTTGCTGCGCGTTGCGCATCGTGGAGTCGGAGCGGAATTTGGTGGAGCCATAGCCGCGCACATAAGGAACGATGACGCGATAGCCCGCCTTGGCGAGCTGCGGCGCGACATCGACGTAGCAATGGATATCATAGGGCCAGCCGTGCAGCAGCACGACCGGCTTGCCATCCACCGGACCAACATCGGCGTACCCAATGTTCAGATCACCCGCGTCGATCTGCTTGATTGTACCGAACGACGTGTGGGTGCCGCGGATCGTGTCCGGCGCGGACTGGCTGGCGGCTTGCGCAGTTGCAGCGCTGATCCGGGTGAATGGCAGCGCGGCGGCAATGCCCGCCGCGGCAACCAGCAAACGTCGCTTGGGATCTACGTCTTCCATATCGTCTCTCCAGTTAACGGGAATTCCCGATTCTATCGTGAGGTGCGCTTGTATCTTGACTGTGTCCGCATGAGCCGCGCTTGTAAGCTCATGTAGCAATCGGCGGTTTAGGCGACGACCTCGACATTCTCCGACGGCAGATCACCACCGAAAGCAAAGCCTTGGCCGGGCGCAGCCGCGAATAGTCGGCGGGTATAATCTTCTTTCGGACTACCAAAGACCTCGAGGGTCGTCCCCTGCTCCACCACCTGTCCGTTTCTCATCACAACGATCCGGTCGCACAACTGACTGGCGACACGCAGATCGTGCGTGATGAACAAGATGCCGACGCCAGTCTGTGACTGAATGTCTTCCAGGAGTTGAAGAATCTGCGCCTGAACGGACACGTCGAGCGCGGACACCGGCTCGTCGGCGATAATCAGGCGCGGCTGGCAAGCAAGCGCGCGCGCGATGGCGATACGTTGCCGTTGTCCGCCCGAGAACTCGTTTGGATAACGACGAAGCGCGTCCGGCTGCAGGCGGACCAACCTCATCAATTCTTCCGCACGCTGCCAGGCGATGTCCGCCGATACACCGAAGTTCAGCGGCCCCTCCACGATCGAGGCGCCCACCGTCTGACGCGGATTGAGCGAACGGTAGGGATCCTGGAAGATCACTTGCACGTCGTGCCGGACCGGCACCAGCTGGCGGGCCTTAAGATAGGTGATATTGCGCGAGTTGACGACGATCGTTCCGCCTGACGGCTCAGCCAGGCGAGCGACACAGCGGGCAAATGTCGATTTGCCCGAGCCGGATTCGCCGACGATGCCGACCGTCTCGCCGACCGCCACCGAGAGGGACACCTGCTTGACCGCTGTAACCGTCGTCTTGCGCGCAGGCCACTGGCCTCGAACGAAGCTCTTCGAGACATCCGTTGCGGACAACAGCGTAGCAGCATCAGCGCGTGTAGGACGCGCTTTGGGATTCAGTGTAGGAACAGCCGCCATCAACGATCGTGTATAGGGATGTTGAGGTCGCCTCAGCACGTCTTCCTTGCGCCCGGCCTCGACCACGTGTCCCAGACGCAACACCACCACGCGATCGGCAATATCGGCGACCACACCGAAATCGTGCGTGATGAACAGGACCGCTGTGCCGTTCTCGGCCTGCAGCTCGCGGATCAGCTTAAGAACATCGGCCTGTGTCGTCACGTCAAGCGCAGTCGTCGGCTCGTCGCAGATCAATAGCGCGGGCTTCAGCACCAACGCGATCGCGATGACGATCCGCTGCCGCTGTCCACCCGAGAGCTGATGCGGATAGGAGCGATAGAGCCGCTCGGGGTCTGGGAGATTGACGCGTGCCATCATCGGAAGGATTGCCTGAAAGCGTGCGTCGGCACTCATCCGAACGTGCTGGCGCAGCATCTCGTCGATCTGCTCACCGCAGGTCACCACCGGATTGAGCGCGGTCATCGGTTCCTGGAACACCATGGCCATGGATAGCCCGCGCAAGCCCCGCAGCGCACTCTCGCCCAATCCGACCAGTTCGCGGCCGTCGAGCTTGATCGATCCGACCGATGGGCGCAGCCCGGATGGTAACAGCCCCATGATCGCGCTCGCGATCATCGATTTGCCGGAGCCGGACTCTCCAAGCAGACAGACCGTCTCGCCTTGATCGACCTGAAAGGACGCATTCTCGACCGCGTAAGGGCGATCCGCTCTCGGCGGCAACGGAATCGTCAGTTCGTTGACCGCAAGCACGGGTTCGTTGCGCGGCATGATTGGCGTCGTCGTCATGTCACTCTCCACGCTTGTTGAACTTGGGATCGAGTGTATCTCTCAAGCCATCGCCCAACATGTTGACTGCGAGAACGGTGAGCGCGAGGAAGATTCCCGGAAACAGCACGTTGTGTGGGAATTGATTGAACTGGGAGCGTCCTTCCGCCATGACGTTTCCCCAGCTCGGCAGATCCGCTGGCAAACCGATGCCGAGGAAGGACAGAATGGCCTCCACCAGAATCGACGATGCGCAGACATAGGTTGCCTGAATGATCAGCGGGGCAAAGGAATTGGGAAGCACGTGCCGGACCAATATCTTCCAGGTGGGGGTTGCGAGCGCGACTGCGGCCTCGACATATGGTTCTTCGCGGATGCTCAAAACCAGCGAGCGAACCAGTCGTGCCACGCGAGGCACCTCCGGCAGAGCGATCGCGATCACCACGCTGGTCAGCGTCCCGCCGAACAGTGCGATCAGGGTGACGGCAAGCAGGATCCCCGGAATGGCCATGACGCCGTCCATGATCCGCATGACAATGCTATCAAGCCACTTGAAATAGCCGGCCATCAATCCGAGTGCCACGCCGAGCGTGACCGCGAAGACCGCAACCGAAAGCCCCACGACGATCGACACGCGGCCGCCATAGAGCGTCCGGCTCCAGATGTCGCGCCCGAGGCTGTCCGTTCCCATCAAAAACCAATGCGGGATGACATTGCCGTCAAGCGTCGTAAAATCAGCGTGTGTCCCCGGGAGCGCATTGCTGATCGATGGATCGATCGCGGTCGGGTCCAGCGTGCCGAGCCAGGGCGCAAAAATCGCCATCAGCACAAGAACGAGGAGCACCAGGCCCGATATCCGCACCGACCAATTGCTGAACAGTCGCGCCGAGATCGACCGACGACGCAATGCGCAGGCCTCGGGCGATGCCGCAGCGAGCGTTTCAATGGTTGCCTCAGTCACGCGAGCCTCCTTATTGGCGGATGCGAGGGTCCAGCAACAGATAGCTGAGATCGACCAGCAGATTGATCCCGACATAGATCGCCGCGAACAGAAGTGTGATGCCCTGGATCAGTGGAAAATCCCGCGACAGCACCGCATCGACCGTCAACGATCCCAATCCTGGGATGGCAAACACTGATTCCGTGATCACGACGCCGCCGATCAACAGCGCAATACCGATGCCGATAACCGTGACGATCGGAATGGCCGCATTGCGCAAGGCGTGATGAATGAGGACGCGCAATTCGGAGATACCCTTGGCGCGAGCGGTTCGGATGAAGTCCTCGGTGAGTGCTTCGGCGACAGAGGCGCGGGTGACCCTCGCGATCAGGGCCAGGTAGACGATCGACAGGGTCGCTGCCGGCAGGATCAAATTGCGCAACCAGGGCAGCACGCCGTCGGCGATCCGGTTATAGCCCTGCACGGGCAGCAGTTGCAGGCGGAGCGCAAATATCCAGATCAGGACATAACCTGTCACGAACACGGGCACGGAGAAGCCGAGCGCCGAGAACGTCATCAAGCCACGATCGAGCCAGCCACCGTGCCGCCATGCCGCCAGGACCCCGAGCGGGACGGCGAGCAGGACCGTGACGATGATCGTGAGCGTGGACAGCGCAATGGTCGGTTCGATGCGCTGTCCGATCAGCTTCGACACAGGCTGCTTCATGAAGAACGATTGGCCGAGGTCGCCGTGCAGCACGCCGAGCAGCCAGCGTCCGAATTGCAGCAGCAGCGGGTCCTTCAATCCGAGCTGCGCCCGCACCGCCTCAAGTGCCGCAGCGCTGGCATCATTGCCCACGATCGCAGCCGCAGGATCCCCTGGCGCAAGTCGCGTCATGAGGAAGATGATGACCGCCACGACCAACAAGACCGGAATCGTGGCGATCAGCCGCCTGACAAGGAAAATGGCCATCGGAGATCAACCCTTCTGGATGCCCCAATACACACACACCGGTGAGCTGACGGTGCCGGTGATCACGTCCTTGCGCGCTGCCGTGATGGTCTTGTACTCGCCAATCGGCGCGACGATTGCCGCATCGTAGTTCCGCTCCTGGATCTGATCGGCCAGCGACTTGCGCTGCTCATTGGTTGTCGCCAACAGGAACTCGTCCTTGAGCGCCTCGAGCTTTGCGTCGGTTGGCCAGCCGAACCAGCCGTTTTCGCCGTTGCCGGTGAGCGGTGCGTAGAACAGCGGGTTGATGTTGTCCGGGATGTTCCAGCCCGTGATGAAGGCACCCCATCCGCCCTGAGCAGGAGGCGTCTTCAGGGCACGCCGCGCGACCAGGGTCGGCCAATCCATCGACTGCATATCGACGTTGAAGCCGGCCTGCTTCAACAATGCCGCCATCACGGGCGGGAATTTGTTGAGGATCGCGAAACTCGCCGGATACATCAAAACGACCGGCTCGTTGTTGTAGCCTGCCTCCTTGAGAAGTGCGCGAGCGCCGGCAAATTGCGGCTTGCCTGTGTAGTAGGAGGTTTTTTCGGAATGGTAGACTGTGCCCGTCGGATAAAGCGACGCATTGGTGTTGTACAGATCGGGGTGAACCATCTGCGCCTTCATCAGCGCATCCTGGCTGATCGCCATATAGGCGGCCTGTGCCATCTTCGGGTTGTTGAATGGCGGGTACAGATGGTTCAGATGGAGTGCGAAGGATCCTTTCGGCACGAGATCCACAAACGCGATCTTCGGGTTATTCCTCAGCGCCACATATTGATCGGCCGGTACCCATTCGATCAGATCGACTTCGCCGTTGATGATGGCATTGGTCTGGGTTTGGCCATCGGTCAGAATGATCCATTCCATGCGGTCGACATTGACCACCTTGCCGCCCGCTGTTCCCGACGCCGGCTCGTCCCGGGGCACGTAGTCCGTGTTCTTGACATAGACGACCCGTTCGCCCGGCCGATATTCGTCCGTCTTGAAGACGAACGGTCCGGAGCCGATCTGGCTGGTGATCTGTTGATCCGGTGGAGTTTCTGCGACCCGCTTGGGCATGATGAACGGAGGCACCGACGCCGGCTTCGACAGCGCTTCCAAGACCAGTCCAAAACGCTGCCTGAGCGTGAGGACGAATGCGTCGTCGCTCTTGGCATCCAGCGAAGCAGTTGCCGCCAGCAATCTTTGGCCGAGATTGTCGCGCGCACCCCAGCGCTTGAGCGACTGGATGACGTCCGCCGACGTCACCGGCGCGCCATCATGGAACTTGAGGCCCTTGCGGAGCGTGAAGGTCCACACCTTGCCATCGTCGCTCTGGCTGTATTCGGAGACCATCTGAGGCTTGACCTGGCCCTGGCCGTCGACACCGAACAGCGTGTCGTAGATGGCATAGCCGTGATTGCGCGTGATGATCGCAGTCGTCCAGATCGGATCGAGAATCTTCAGATCGGACTGCGGCACGACGCGCAGGACCTTCGGTCCCGCGGCAAAGCTTTTCCGCGGCGCTGCAGCTGCAAGTATGAGGCCGCCAGTCATCGCCAGAAATGAACGCCTATCAGTCATTTGACCTCCCTCTTATTGCTTTGTTCGAATGGTTGAATGTCGAGTGCGGCCTAGGCAGCCCCTGGCGGGGCAAGTTCAGCGATCAGCTCGATCTCGACACAGGCGCGCAGCGGAAGCTGGACGACACCGAATGCGCTTCGCGCATGCGGTCCCATGTCTGGAAACACCTCGCCGAACAGCTCGCTCGCGCCGTTGGCAACCAGATGCTGCTCGAAGAAATTGGGCATCGAGGCGACCATGACGGTCAGCTTGGCAATGCGTGCGACGGAGTCGAGATTGCCGGTCGCATGCTGAAGCGTCGCAAGCAAGTCAATCGCAGTGGCACGCGCGGCCGACCGGCCCTCCTCCAGCGCGATGTCATCGCCGAGCCGGCCGATCCAGACCGCACCATTGCGCCTGGCGAGGTGACCGGACAAATATAGGGTTTGGCCCGTACGCAGATAGGGCGCGTAGGACGCCGCCGGGCCGTGATCGGCGGCAGCACGATGTCCATAGTCTGAAGACGTTGATAGACGCTCATCTTGTCCTTCTCCATCGTCCGCCTCCCAGGCTCGCACCAGGAAGGCCGACGGATTGATCGGGGCTCTACGCCGAGAGTTTGGCAGGTGCAGCGTGGGTTGCGGCCTTGAACACGGGACCGTTCGGACCGAGCCGAATGCCGTCACGCAAATGCTTCCACGGCAGCGCGGTCGGATCGGCCAGGAACGGTCCGGGCGAGGCCACCACGATGATCTCCTCGGAGATGGCCGCGAAGTCGGCACGGAAATGCACCGAGCTCTTGTTGACCAGGATCCTCATCTTTTCCGGGTCGATACCTACGGTCCGATACATGTTGCGATCGAGCAACTGGGCTTTCGCCGAGGTCACGACGATGCGGATGTCGTCGATTTTCAGACAGGCGGTCGGGCCAAGATTGGCCTGCTTGCCATTCATCATCGGCCCGCCATAGATGAGCTTGCCGTCGGACAGCGTTTCGACCTGGAAGCGGGCGGTCAACGGACTGTCGCCCGGGACCTCGGCGCATCCGCCGAGATCGATAGAGATCTCGGCGCCGACACCGGCGGCATGGGCGGCGGCAGCGGCCTTGGCATCGCAGATTAGGCCAATCGCCGCATCCTTGGCACCGTGACGGATCAGCGCCTTCAACAGGCCCGTTGTATTGGAGTTACCACCGACACCCGGATTGTCCTGCGTATCGGCAAGGATGACCGGACGCTTCGCGGTCCGTGCGATCGCGATGGCGCGCACCACGGCATTGTCGGCATCTTCAAACTCGACGCTCCATGCCTGCTCGGCATCGACGATGTGCTGGTAGATCCGTTCCACGGCACGTTCGATCGCATCGCGGTCGCTGCCATAACCCCAGACGGTGGCGCCGCATTCGGGAAAGTCGGCCGCGGAAAAGCCCGGCGCGAATGATAGCGAGGTCACAGCACCCTCTTGCTGCTCAAGCAAGTCGTAAACGCCGCGCGCCGGCTGCAGCATGGTCGACATCGCGTTGACGGGGATCAGGAAGGGGATGCGCCTAGCTGCGCGGTGGAGCGGCGCGCGCGACGACACCAGATGAAGCAGCAGCTCGGCGGCGCGCCGTCCAGTGTCGGCCATGTCAACGTGCGGATAGGTGCGGTAGGCAACGACCGCGTCGGCCAACTCAAGCATCTGCTCGGTGACGTTGGCGTGCGAGTCGAGAGACACAGAGATCTTGATCTCGCGCCCGACGATCGCGCGAACCCGCGCCAACAACTCGCCCTCCCCGTCATCGAGATGCTCGGCCACCTGTGCACCGTGCAGGTCGAGATAGATCGCATCGTAATTCTTGCGCTTGACCGCCTCGAGGATTTCGCCCGCGATCCGCTCGTAGGCGTCCTCAGTGGTGTGAGCTGACGCGCCGGCGCCTGCCCAGATCACCGGCAACACCTCGTGCCCATGCGCCTGGACATGCTTGATGAAGCCGCCGATCGGAATGTTCACGTCCAGCAGGCTCAGGACATCCTCGCCCCTCACGAGGCTCGGAAAGTCCTCGCCCCGGACGAAACTCTCGTAGGTGGCCTTGGACGGCGCGAACGTGTTGGTTTCATGTTGAAAGCCGGCGACAAGAATCTTCAACGGAGCTTCCTCTTCCTTGTTGACCGCGCGCGGGCTCACTGCCTGCCGCACGGAGGCTGTGGGCGGTTTGTGCTGGTCTGGCTCGCGATTTCGATGGACGGCCGGCCTTCCGACCTACGCTGTCGTTGCCGATTGAAATCCGCACCGGCTGGACGCGTGGGAGAATAGGCTTGACCTGCGTTCGAGCAACAGCAATCTTTGTTCTGGTTCGTTGCTCAAATAGCAACAAAGGCCGATCATGCGAGAACCAAGTCAAAGCCGCCTGCGCTATTTCGAGGCCGTCTGCCGGCACGGCACGATCCGTGGTGCCGCCGACCAATTGAACACGGCGCCCTCAGTCATCACGCGCCAGATCGTGCTGCTCGAGAAAGAGCTCGGGCTAAAACTGTTCGAGCGGCAGGCGCGCGGCATGAAGCTGAATGATGCGGCGGCCCATGTACTGGAGTATTGGCGCAGCTGTCAGGCCCATCGCCAGCAGTTGACGGAGCGGCTGGAGGCCATCGACAGACTGGACGAGGGCTATGTCAGGATCGTGTTAAGCGAAGGCTATGTCGATCATCTGATCGAGCACATCGTAGGCCCCTTCTGTGCGCAGCACCCGAAGTTGTCGATTGCGATCGACCCGCTACCCGTCCTGGATATCATGAATCAGGTCGGAGAGGACGCCGCCCATATTGGGCTGGCGTATAATCCGCAGGCCGATCCCCGCATTCAGTTCATCGCAAGCGTGCCCGCGCCAGCCCGATTGCTGGTCCGCGTCGACCATCCACTCACGCGGCACCGCCGTCCGATCACCGTGAACCAGTTGGCGGAATTCCCGTTTGCATCGATGCCGCGGGGTTATGGCGTCAGCCAATTGATCGATGCGCTAGAATATTCCGAACACGTCAAGCTTCGGCCGACCTTCATCAGCAGCTCAGTGGTAGCCCTGCGGCGCTATGTCAGGGCGACGCAAGGCGTCGCGATCCTCGGCGCCGGCGCCGCCGCTGCCCCTGAAGTCGCGCGCGGTGAGGTCGTCATGCTGGATATTGATCACGCCATTTGCGCCAAGGCCAAGCTACGGCTGATTACACGCCGCGCCCGGCCATTGTCGCCCGCGGCGGCGCAGCTATTGAGCAATATGCGAAACCGGCTTGCCTCGTTCGGCATTATGCAGGGCAAGTAGCCGGCTTTGATGCCGCCTACGTCGACGCCTGCCACGTAAGCACCTGTCAAAGCCCGGTCAGCCGGTTTCGCGAATGATCGTCGAGACGCGAGCGATCTCCGAAATGCTAAACGTGCCCCCTGGAAAGAGCGAGACGATCACGTCGGCTCCCGCCTCGCTCAAGACCTGGATCCTGACCTGCTCGGCATCGGTCAGGTAAGCGTTCTCGTCGACACTGACGACCATATCGAGATTATGGCCGAAAAGCGAAAGATAGCCCGACAGGACCTCGATCTTGATCCGGGTCTGGTCGACGGCGAACAACAACCATTCCGAACGTTCGTAGGTCCTCAGATTGACGACGGTAGGCCCGTGCTGAGCAAACCGAGCAACAAGCGCCACCTTCATTGAAAAACTGTTTGGCGCCCGGTTATTGATCTGCGGAATGGTCGACATGGCTTAACAAGCCCGCGCCTGTCGGGTCATCAAGATCATCGTAATGACGCGCATGATCCCGCCTCGCCCTCCGCGGTGATGCTAACGAGTGCCTGCATCATGGTCTTTGTCCGAGCCATCGGTGCCAGGTTCGTTACCGAGAAAAAAGCGCGGTATCGTTCACAGAACGAGACCACAGTCCGCACCCGGCCTCGGGAGAGAAATTGAAGCGGGCGCCGTCTTTATGATCCAGCTGCTTGTCTCACAGTGCAGAACAGAGCCCCTCCCCGTCCCGCTCCATCTCGCCACGGCATCCACGGTGACGGCCTAGAACGCCCCTGTCGCGACTACTTGAACGTGGCGCGCCGTCGTACGCCGACACGACGAAGTGGAATATCGAGGAAATATGCCCTCGCGCGAATAGCAGCTTCGGTTCGATCGAGCCGCTCAACCATTGTCAGGAAGGATGCGCCGGAGACGGCCAGCTCCTTTAATTGATCGTCGTCCGCGACGGCCCATGGCCTTGATGCTGCTCTTGGCGTCTCGCAAGTCTCACATTTGCTCTGGCGCGTGTTGGTCATGTTCTACTCCGCCGGGAGAACTCGTTTGCGTGCTGTGCGGGCCAAGTCCGACGAGGCGTGTCTTCAAGGATCGCCTCCTGCTGGGCGGCTTGAGATAGGACAACGACCGCCAGCAGGCGACTCGATCTGATCAAACAGGCTTTTTGACCGAATGAGGCTTACTTGGCGGCGTCAAACTGCGGCGAAACCCAGCTCCGCAGTAGATGGCAGCGGAGAGAGAATAGGCCGACCATCCGTTCGAGCAATAGCAGTCTTTGTTCGACTTCGTTGCTCAAGTGTCAACACACCCGCGCCCGGCGGCTAGAGGCGCCGCTGGGCAGGGGGCGCTTGGTTCGGTGATCGCGACGCCAAGGCCACCCCGCCATGTACAAGCCACCAGCATCCCATTCGGCCTGCCTTGGAGACAACCGACGAATCCTCTACTCAAAGTCGCTGACCGTCCGAAACGTTGGTCTTCGTCGAGTGACCAAAGATCACCTTGCGGGACCATTCGCTCAGGCCTTGAGCCTGCCGACTTGACGCTATAGTACACGTCACATCATGACTGATTGGTTTGACAGCGCCGGCATCGCGCAGCAGCCACGCGATCGTATCCTCGGGCATGCCAGCGCGTGGGCGTTATGGACGCAAGGGCATTCTCGACCCCAAAATCGCTGCTCACGGCAAAGAATCTCGCGGACGCAGGTGCGTTGAGGGTTCTCAAGACGTATTGAGCATTCGCATTTTTTCTAAATGGTGATCCGCTGCCATCGGCCAGCGGCATGGCGTTCGCCAATGGGTTTGAAGGCGAGTTTGACTCGGATGGGCGGCCTTCAGCGCGCCAGGTGATCCAGCGCGTCGATCAGATCGCCTTTGATATCATCGTAGTCTTCGAGACCCACAGACAGACGGATCAGGCCGTCTGTAAACCCGTGCTTGGTTCTCTCATCCGCGGAATAGGTTGCGTGGGTCATGGAGGCTGGATGCTGCACCAGCGTCTCGGCGTCGCCGAGACTTACGGCACGGGTGGCGACTTGCACTGCATCCATGAAGGCGCGTCCAGCGGCGAGGCCGCCCTTCAGCTCCATGGCGATCATGCCGCCGAACGAGCTCATCTGGCGGCTCGCCAGCATCTTCTGGGGATGGCTATCGAGACCAGGAAAATAGACCCGATCCACGGACGGATGGGTCTCGAGGTCGTGAGCGAGCTTCAGGGCCGTTTCGCAATGACGGTCCATGCGCAAGGTCAGCGTCTTCAGTCCGCGCAGGATCAAGAACGCGTCGAAGGCCGAGATACAGGCGCCGTTCATCTCCTTGATCCCGACGAACCGGAACTGATCGATATGCTCCTTGCGTGCAATAACGGCCCCGGCCAGCAGATCGCCATGCCCGCCGAGATACTTCGTCGCCGAATGCACAACGATGTCCGCCCCAAGCGTGATCGGCTTTTGTAGATAAGGCGTGCAGTAAGTGTTGTCGACGACGAGCAAGACACCCGCGCGGCGGCAGATTTGAGCGATCGCGGCGATGTCGATCACGCGCATGTTGGGATTGGACGGCGTCTCGGTAATCACCATCCGGGTTTTCGTCGTGAGCCCGGCTTTGAGGTTTTCTGGGTCGGTGAGGTCGACAAACCGCGTAACGATACCAAAGCGCTCGATCTGGTGATGTAACAGCCCGAAGGTACAGCCGTAGAGCGTCTTGTCCGCAACGATCTCGTCACCGGCCTTGAGCAGCGTCCAGATCACCGCCGTCAGAGCGCCCATTCCAGATGACGTGGCGAGTGCGGCTTCACCCTCTTCGAGGTTCGCGAGGCGGCTCTCCAGAACACTAACCGTCGGGTTGCCGACACGGCTGTAGACGCATCCTTGAGCCGCCCCTGCGAACCGGTCGCTGCCGGTCGCCGATCGATCGAACGCGTAGGTCGAGGTCAGGAAAACCGGTGGATTGAGGGCGCCATGATAGTCGAGCGGATCGTAGCCATCGTGGATGGCGCGGGTGGCAAAGCCACGGTTGCTACGGCTCACTTGCACGGATTCACTCCAAAAGATCGAATATTTGGAGATTTATGCCACAAAATAGCGATCAATGGTGCTAAACTCGCTATTCTGTACATCATCGATTAGCACAATTGTAATCGCGAGGAAGAAGAGTGAGTAATCCTGCCAAAATCACGCTGGATGCGATCGACCTGAAGATTCTAGAAGAGCTGCAAGCGGACGCGAGACTGCCCAACATCACATTGGCCGACCGCGTCGGCTTGTCACCGTCTCCTTGTTCAAGGCGAGTTAAGCTTCTTGAAGAGAACGGCGCGATCGAGGGCTACCGCACGATACTCAACCGGGCAGCGGTCGATCTCGGCCTCACCGTTTTCGCGGGCATCAAGGTCGAGCGTCATTCGCACGAGAGTGCCAACGCGTTTGTCGACGCGGTTGTCGCGATGCCGGATGTGGTCTCCTGCCATCTGGTATCGGGCGATGTCGATTTCCTGATCGAGGTGGTCGTGCCTGACATGGCGACCTACGAGAGCACGGTGTTGCGCCGCCTTCTGTCCCTGCCTTCCGTGCGCGACATTCGATCAAGCTTTGCGATGCGCACCTACAAGGCCGCAGGAGCATTGCCAGTGAAGGGACGCCATATTCGGTAGTAAACCGGGAGGCAGCTATCCCAGATCGCGATCTGCCCGCCCTGAAACTGGCCGGGAACTATCTGATCCGCCATCCAACAATAAAATGTCTCTAGGCTGCCAGAGCACACTTTGCGGAGCTATTCCAGCAGTGAAGCTGCCAAGCAAGTCGTCGATTGCATCGACTTGCGGTACCACCATCTAGTGGAACAAGCACCTCGCATAAGGAGAGACCGAGTCTGGTTGGCAGCGTTGTGCCTCGGCGTACAACGTCCCAAACGCGAGCGATGATCTCCCCGATCCGGAAATGCCGGTGAACACAACCAGCGCGCCCCGCGCAATATCCACAAGTACGTCCTTGAGGTTTTGTTCACGGGCGCCTCGTATGCGGACGGTAGCTCTTGAAGTATATGTCCCCGACCCACAAACGATTCTACGGAGGCAGGTCCATCATCGCTGCCTTTTCAAAGGTGTGCCCCTTACCGTCCGCAGCAGCCACCCCTCGACGTCGCGCGAATCGTGCAGTTCGGCTGACAATTCTCCCGCAAACTCCCTCCAAGCGTGGAGATTGCACACAGGAACACCAACGATCGCCGGAATGCCCATCCAGGCCGCTTTCGCGATCAGATCGCGCATACCCGCGCCTTCGGCTTCGACTTTGCCAAACTTGTTCAGTACCAGGAGTTTCGGGTTGCCCTTCAGCTCCCGCTCAATCTGCGACACGACCTGCAGCATGGCATCTTGGTCCAGTTGGCACCCCTTGGCGCCACGGCCTCGGCCCGCGAAAATCGAAGTCTGCTGCCCGGTTGCCAGATCCTCGAGCAGCATGTCACATCGATGACCGGCTTCACGTGACCTGTGCTGAACGACGCCCACCAAACGGAAACCCCGCGCGCGACAGCGGTCAACTACTTCCTTTAAGATGTCGTCCGGATAGGCCCGCTCGTTGTAAACGAGAGCGGCCAGAATGGGGCGGGACATCTCGCTGTCGCGCACGGCTAACTTACAGTCAGGTTCGAGCATTGCGGCGGTCGCTCTCATCAGCTACCGGTCATCGACATGTGGCGGGCTCGTCGGTGACCGACCGGCGGTCAAAGATGAAATCATGCCCAAGAGGCTTTCGACGCATGGCGGTGTCGATAGCTTCGTTCAACAGCTCATCTGACGAAGACGCCCGGAGCCGGTCGTCCTTGCCAAGACACACGAATACCGTCCCAAGGTTGCCCAAGAGGCTTACGGGCACGCCTACCCGTTGCGCTGTCCGGGCCGATATGCCTGTTCGGCCTGTTTCACCGACCGCCCATGGACGAATACTCAATTTCTCAGGCAATTTTTACAACAATTCGACCACGAATCCGCCCCTCGAGGATTTCGGAGCCTCTATCGAATACTTGATCAAGCCCAATCTCGTGAGTGATTTCGGATAACTTCCTGGAATCCAGGTCACTGACCAGACTGACCCATGCGGCCTTTCGCAGCTCAATTGGGCACATCACAGAATCGATACCCAATAGACATACACCCCGCAAAATAAATGGCGCCACCGAGGTCGGCAGATCCATGCCGCCCGCGAGGCCGCAAGCCGCGACGGCCCCCCGGTAATTCGTCATCGACACGAGATTAGCCAGCGTGGTTGAGCCTACGCTATCGATCCCGCCTGCCCAGCGTTCTCTGGCCAGCGGCTTGGCTGGGCCGGTGAGCTCATTGCGATCGATCACCTCGGACGCACCGAGGTGTTGCAGATAGTCGGCCTCCGACATGCGCCCGGTCGATGCGATCACCTCGTAGCCACGCTTCGACAACACCGAGATGGCCACCGAGCCGACACCGCCTGCCGCGCCGGTCACTACAATCGGACCGCTCGCCGGGGTAATGCCATGCCGCTCCAACGCAAGTACTGCCAGCATAGCCGTATAGCCGGCAGTGCCGATCGCCATCGCGTTGCGCACGGACATGCTGTCAGGGACACGCACCAGCCAATCTCCGTTGACGCGAGCCTTCTCGGCATAAGCGCCCAGATGTGTCTCGCCCAGCCCCCAGCCGTTACAGATCACCTTGTCGCAGGCCTTCCAATGCGGATGCGACGACTGCTCGACCGTGCCCGCAAGATCGATGCCCGGAATCATTGGAAAACGCCGTACGACCGGCGACTTGCCGGTGAGGGCAAGACCGTCCTTGTAATTCAGCGCCGACCATTCCACCCGCACTGTGACGTCGCCATCCATCAGGTCCGCTTCGTCGAACTGGGTGAGCCTGGCAACGGTGCCCTTGTCCGCCTTGTCAATCCTAATCGCCTTAAACGTCGCCAATGCAGATCTCCACGCGTGGCTTGAGGTGAGGGGCGTGCTCTAAGGGAAGCAGTTTCAGCTCAAGGTCCACGGGCTCCATCCACGATCGACACCTTCTCCATGAGCGATCGAAGTCGAACGAGGGCTTCTCCTGCTCGCATACCATCGTCGGCAATGCTGTTGAGCGAACGTCGGACCTCTTCGAGATTTTGCGGTTCGGCGCTCAGCCATTCAGACCCCGCCTGGGCATTAAGGACATTCGCCGTGATCGCGTTGACGACCGCGGTATAGGTACGCACCAGTTCCACCGGGGCCTCCAACGAATCTTCCCCGTTCGCGGCCGTAATAGCTCTTTCCGTCCGCTGAATGGGGGTCACACTCAGCGCCCCTTGCGTATCGATTGATCCATTCCCTTACTCCTTCTAATCATTCGTACTGGCCGAATGGAGGGCAGAGCTTTGGTAAGTCCGACAAAAGGCGGCAACGGTGTTGGAGCAATGTCAATCATTCCGCCCCGCGGCATCGTCACCACCTTGACTTCATCGATGGCAAGCGCGGTTGCATCGGTGCGAAATGCTAGTTCATCCATTGCCAGACATCGTATATTCAAACTGCCAGCGCTCGTCGCGCCATCACCTTAATCAGGTGAGCGCGATAGTCCGAGGAGCCATGAAGATCGTTCAACAAGCCGTCGTCTGAGATCGCCACATCGTCGAGTGCGGCCGCCGACCAGTCCGCCTGCAGGGCCGCCTCTATCGCCGGCGCTCGCATGACGCCGCTTTGTGAAGCCCCCGTCACGGCGACGCGAACCTCGCCCGACTTGGTCTTGGCCACGAACACACCGGCCAATGCAAAGCGCGAGGCCGGATGTGGAAATTTGGCGTAGCCGGCCTTCGCCGGGATTGGGAAAGACACGGCGGTGATGATCTCCCCCTCCTCCAGCGAGGTCGTGAACAAGCCCTCGAAGAAATCATCTGCCGCAATTGAGCGCCTGTTGGTCTTGATGGTGGCGCCTATCGCCAGAACCGCGGCCGGATAATCTGCGGCGGGATCGTTGTTGGCGAGCGAGCCGCCGATGGTGCCACGATGCCGCACGGCCGGATCGCCAATCAGCGAGGCGAGGTACGCCAGCGCCGGAATCGCCGTTTGCACAGTCTTGCTGGTAGCCGCGTCGCAGTGAGTCGTCGCTGCCTTGACCATCACCGCGTCACCCGACGCTTCGATGCCGATGAGTTCCTTGATCTTTCCGAGATCGATAATGTCGGAGGGCGATGCTAGACGCTGCTTCATGACGGGAATCAGCGTATGGCCGCCGGCAAGGTATTTCGATTCCGAGCCTTTTGTGAACATCATCGCGGCTCCGTCAACGCTGGAGGCGCGGTGGTAAGTTGTCTCGTACATGGCAATGCTCCCTACTGCGCTTCGCTGTGAATGGCGTGCCAGACCCGATTGGGCGTCGCCGGCATTTCGAGTTTGTTGTTGCCAATGGCATCCGTGATCGCGTTGATCACGGCGGCGGATGCGCCGATCGCGCCGGCCTCGCCGCAACCCTTGACACCGAGCGGATTGCCGGGACACAGCGTGGTGGTGTGGCTCAATTGGAACGACGGCAGGTCGTCGGCGCGCGGCATAGCGTAGTCCATAAATGACGCCGTCACCGGCTGCCCGTTGGTATCATAGACGGCATGCTCAAGCAGCGCTTGGCCGATACCTTGCGCAAGCCCGCCATGGACCTGGCCCTCGACGATCATCGGGTTGATCAACCGGCCGAAATCATCGGCCGCGACAAAGTTGACGAACGAAGTCTTTCCAGTGCCGGCATCGACCTCGAGTTCGCAGATATAGGTGCCGGCCGGGAAGGTAAAGTTGGTCGGGTCGTAGAAGGCCGTTTCTTTCAGGCCCGGCTCCATGCCGTCAGGTAGGTTGTGCGCAGTATAAGCGGCGAGCGCCACCATCGGCAGCGCGATCGACTTGTCGGTGCCGGCAACCTTGAACTCGCCGTTCTCGATCACGATGTCGCCCTCGGAAGCCTCCAGCGCGTGGGCTGCGATCTTCTTGGCCTTGGCCTCGATCTTCTCCATCGCCTTGATGATGGCCGCGCCACCGACCGCGAGCGAGCGCGAACCGTAGGTGCCCATACCGAACTGCACTTTGTCGGTGTCGCCGTGGACGATCTGTACCTGGCTGATCGGGACGCCCAAGC
>Ga0210401_10002776_pt1 | contig 19103 bp, 15 predicted proteins | sample IncBWH32MmetaG_FD_150866 | JGI IMG/M metagenome (GOLD analysis project Ga0210401, IMG submission 150866) | Forest soil microbial communities from Barre Woods Harvard Forest LTER site, Petersham, Massachusetts, United States - Inc-BW-H-32-M | ecosystem: Environmental > Terrestrial > Soil >... | reverse complement strand
AAGAAAAGATAGTTGACGGCAAGAAGCGTGAGGATACCAACCCCCGCGCCACGCATCACAACGACCATCTTGTAGCGGCCACTATAAGCGCGTGAACGCGTGTAGAAACCGTTCAGCAGGAACACCAGCGGGAAGACAACCGAGATGCAGAGGAAGTAGGGGACGTAGTAAGAAAGCGCTTCCTCAAGCCGTGCGGTGGCCGCGGTCGAGTCCCCGCGCGAAAGCAGGAAGACCACCGGAATACCGAGCGCGATGATCATGCAGATCTGGACCAGCGCGAAATCGGCCAGCATGCGCGGCAGGGCTTGTGATGTTTTGAAGTTTCGAACCGACGTTAACATTTACTGCCTCCCCGAGAGTGACACTTCTTTACGTGTGGTGGCTGACTGAGCCAATCGGCGAATCGCGCGCGAGACGGTCTCGATGGTCGAGTCCGAAAGCGATTCGTAGATCGGCAAGCTGAGAATTCCGCCGGTGACTTCTTCGGTGGTTTTGAGATCGTTTCGTCCGGCGTCGTGAAAGGACTTGTATAGCTTTTGCATATGCATGGGCGGGTAGAAATATTTCTTGGTCTCGATGTTTTCGGCCAGCAAACCTTCGGCGAGTTCGTCACGGTTCATGCCGAATTGGCGGAGCGTGACGTGGATCGAGTAGTCCTTGTAGGTGTTCACATCACTTAGATGCACGGACTGGAAGCGAAGTCCCGGAAGGGAAGCCAGCTGATCCGTGTACATCTTGGCGATCTGGTTTCGGCGGGCGACGCGCTCGTCGACGTGCGGGAGTCCTGCCAGCGCCAATGCGGCGTTAAATTCAGACATCCGTGCATTCATTCCCAGCCATTCCGGATCGTAGGAGCCAGTGTCTCCGTAGTTGCGCATGGCGCGGAGGGCTCTAGCAAGCGTGGCGTCGTTGGTGGTGACCAGGCCACCTTCTCCGGCGACCAATAACTTGGTCGGTGAGAGCGAAAAGACTTCGGCGTCGCCGAATTGACCGATGGGACGGCCTCGGTATTGGCTGCCGAAAGCGTGCGCGCCGTCAAAAATCAGTTTCAGATTATGACGGGTCGCAATCTTGGAGAGCGCGTCGACGTTCGCCGGATTGCCGTACAGATGTACGATCAGCAGCGCCTTGGTGCGCTCGGTGATCCTGCGCTCGATGTCTGCTGGATCGACGTTCCATGTATCGGGCAGGCAGTCGGCGAAAACCGGGGTCAAGCCATTCCAGCGAGCCGAGTGACCGGTGGCGAAGAAAGTGAAGCTTGGAATGATGACCTCGCCAGTGACTCCTAGTGCGCGAAGGGTCATCATCAGGCCGCTCGTGCAGCTGGAAACGGCCACGCAGTGCTTCACTTGCAGTCGTTCAGCGACCGCCGCTTCAAACCTTCCGACGATGTCGGCGTTGGTAATCAAGCCGTTTTCGTACGCCGCACCATAAGTCTCCAGCACGGTGCCCAACGACGGAAGAGAGGGCCGGATAAAGCGGAAGCGCTGAGAGAAGAGAGGGCGACCCCCGTGAATTGCCGGCAGGTCATTCTCTCCCAGTCTTTCACTCGGTGACATGAGTTCTCCTTTGATGTAGATGCAGAAAATGGCGGTCAGAGGACCGCCCACAAATTTCTGCCGGATGTTGATGCTGGATCACTAAGGCGCTTTGAGCACTACGTTGGAAGCTGTGAAATCATTTTGTACTGGCGAACTTTGCCGTAGGGCACCAGTTCGCGAGGAGTCCAGTCCTCAAAAACCAGCTTGCAGAATGTGTGGAACAGAATCTTGACGTCGGCGATCAACGAATGATTTCGCGCGTAAAATAGCTGAAGGGCAAGTTTTGTTGGGCGAATCAATTCTTCGTAAGTCTTTTCCGGATCTTTACTGCCTTCCAGCACCGCCGCTTCATTCGAATTCCAGATTGATGCCCAGTCGGTGATCCCCGGCCGGAGTTCCAGAATCGCGCGTTCTTCGTCGGAATACATGTCCACATACTTTTGCACTTCGGGTCGCGGGCCGACCAGGCTCATGTCGCCGACGAGAACGTTTAGAAATTGCGGAAACTCGTCCAGTTTGTGGCGCCGGAGGAATTTGCCGATGGGGGTGATGCGCGGATCATCTTCGGCGGTGGCCGAGCCGCCAAGATTTTCAGCGTTGATCACCATGGTTCGAAACTTGTAAACGCGAAAGGGTACTCCACGCAAGCCGATGCGAACGCCGCGATAGAAGACTGGACCGGGAGACCCAATTTTGATGATCAGCGCGACAACGAGCAGGATCGGGGAGAGCACCAGCAAAGCGGTCAGCGCGACGAGAAAGTCGAAGCTGCGTTTCAACATTTCCGAAAAGCCATTCGCTTGCGGATTCATCTTGCTTGTTGCTCCACGATGTTGAGTTCACGCGAACCCTTTTGCCCGGCAGCCAATAACTCGCGATAGACTCCAAGGGTCTCGCTTACCACGCGTTCGATCGAAAATTCCTGTACCACGATGTCGCGGCCTTTCAAACCCATGCTGGCGCGAAGCGACGGGTTCTCGATCAGCAAGCGCAGGGCTTCGGCCAGCGCGCGGGTGTTGCGCACCGGCACGAGCAAACCATTTTCGCCGTTACGCACGATTTCTCGGCAACCCGGAGCATCGGTCGTGACGATGGCGCGGCCGCAGGCTGCAGCTTCGATCAAGACTTTCGGAACGCCTTCCCGCAGGGAAGGGAGGCAGACGATGTGAGCCTGCGCCAAGACGTCTTTCATGTTGCCCTGGTGACCCCACCATTCGACCACGCCGGAGTCTGCCCATTGCTGCAATTGCGACGCGGTGATTGCTGTGGGATTGCCAGGATCGGTTTCGCCAACGAGAACGAAGCGGGCGTGCACGCCCGAGTCACGGAGGCTACGGGCTGCGTCCACAAACTCGTCCACACCTTTGTCGCGCAGCATCCTGGAGGCAAGGACTACCACCGGCACTCCATCGCGTTCGGGTGTTGGGATGTAGGTATTTACATCGACGCCGGAACCTTTGATCAGGGCCGTATGGCGCGCCGGCAGAATCTTGTTTTGAACAAAGACAAACTGGTCGTCCGGATTTTGGAAAATGATGCGTTGATTGCCGTGACGGAACGCCACCTTGCAGCTTAGCGTCACGAGCCTCCGAATCACCGCGGCTTTGCGAGTCTCGGCGATGAATACGTAACCCAAACCTGTGAGCAGGCCCACGACGGCAGGAACCCGCGCGCCATAGGCGGCCAAGCCTCCATAGAGCACGGGCTTCAGCCGCAGGTGGTGCACGAGGTCAGGTCGAAGCTTTCGATAAAGCCGGAAGAGCGCCACGATGGTTGCCAGTTCTTTCCACGGATGCAAGCCGCTACGCGTCATGGGTACCGAGTGAAACCGAAAGCCTTCACTCAGCAGGATCGCGGCCGCTTTTCCGTCGGGAGCAGCAATGTGAACATCGAAGCCGGCATCTCGAGCGGCTCGCGCCATTTCAATGCGGTAGGAATAGAAAGAGTTCACATCGTTGTCGACGAACAGCAGTCTGGATTGAGCTTCCAAGTGGTCTCGCAACGGGACAGCTTGATTCGTGCCCCTACCGACGTGACGTTTCGAGCTTTGGGCCGCTGCGATCTGGCAGTAGAGTTCCTGATAGCGTTCGACGATACTGCCGATGTTAAATCGCTGTTCGACCCGATTTCGCGCGGCTCTTCCCATTTGTTGGCGGACCGCAGGATCGCCCGCGAGCATTTCTTGCCATGCTGCGGCCAACGCTTCAGGGTCGCTGGCGGGAACGACCTTGCCGGTGTCGCCCACGATCGACGCCGAATCGCCTACATCCGTGACGACACATGGTGCCCCGCAGGCCATGGCTTCGCCCACCGCCATCGGGAATGCTTCACTGAGGGACGCGGAAGTCGCAATGTCGAGCGCGGCGAAAAATCGCGGCATGTCTTCGCGACGGCCCAGCAGGTGACAAACACCGCTGAGGCCAGCCTCGTTGACCCAGGCAGTCAGCTCGGAATTATTCTCGTCTACGTCTTTCCCGCAAAGCACAAAATGAACATCCGGAACTCGCGCGTGCAGCGAAGCGGCGGCCCTAATAAAGTTTCGATGGCCTTTCTGGATATGGAAACGGGCGGCCATGCCAATCAGCAGGGCGTCGGCGGCGATTCCCAATTCCTGCCGCAGCCCAAGTCGCGCTTCCGCGTCGGGATGAAATCGCTGTACATCGAATCCGTTCGGAATGACTTTCATCTTTTGTTCGGAATAGCCGAATCGCGCATGTGCCTCGCGCGAAGCCTCCGAACAACAAACGATGCGTTCCGGTAGACGGCGAGACAGCAGTGCGCAGGCGCGAGCGGTCCAGATGGTCGAACGCTTGTTCTGGTCCGGATCGAGATTCGTATGGTGAATTCCCCAAACGACAGGTAGCTTCCCAGCCAAGTAAGCTGCCGTGCCACCAATCAGATCAGCGTGATACATACAGGTTTGAATCACCTGGGGCTTCGATTTCTTCAGCCACTCCGCTAATTGCAAAATCCGAAAGGGATTGGCGGCGCCGCGCCGCATCCCCAGAGCGCGCACCGGTGTTCCAGACGTAGCGAGCCGCGCCGCGATTGGTCCCAAGTCGGTGAGCGAAATTACCTCGTTCTCGAACCTATTCGCATCCATTCGAGAAGTAAGAGAGTGCAGGAAGGTTTCGGCGCCATCGGCCTGAAGGCCCGTAATAATGTGCGTGACCTTGATCACAGTACCTGCTCCCAGGCAGAGGTCGTGGCCTCGTACGACTGTGTTTCGCCAGCGGCAGATGGATTGCCGGTTGCAATTTTAGCGACTCCGGCCATAGACAGCGATTTCATCCCGTGCGTCAGGCGGCACTCCGAGAAAACTTCCAGGACATTTCGCAAGAAATCCAAATTGTCCCGGGTGTGTGCACCGAAATTGTGTGGGTGCCACCACAAGTGGAAGATTCCGCGACGCTCGGCCGCCTCCCGAATCCCGGAACAGATCCGTCGTAGTCTTACTGATTCAAGGCCCCTTCGCTGGACCGAGTAGGGACGTAGAAACATGCTCGATCGGACGTCGCAAAGGCCATTCGGCTGTAGAACTTCATCCCAGCCGACGACCTTAGATCCCGAAAGCGAAACGTAGTGGTCCAACAAGCGCGGTGCGCGCACAGCCAGCGTCTCCTCGCTACGCTTGCGCGGCCGGTACATCCAGTGCGGCTCGTTTCCCCGATACGCCGATATGCCGGCTTTCTTCAGAATCTCCTCATACCCGGGGCGGAACTGATTGCGAGGGAACACGATCGAATGCAATCGAATTCCATGACTTTCAGCGATCGCCACTGCGCTGGACAAGTCAGCGGCGAATGCCTCGCGTGTTTCGCCAGGCTCCTGGCAGTAGTAGTGCGAAAATGTATGTGTGGCGATTTCTTGTTTCGGGTGTTTCGCAATCCGCGCGATCAAACCGGCGGCGAAGTGCAAAGGGTCGGCGTCCTCGTCTTCACCCGTCGGTTCAACGTAGGGATCCAGACGCTGATCCACATATTGTGGGCGCACGGGCGGAGAGAAATCTTCGCGCTCGCGGCGCGACTCCGCAAAAAGAAACCCAACCGTTGCCCAAGTGGCCGCGACGTCGAACTCCTCGAACAAATCAAGAATCTGAGGGATAGCTTTGCGCGCTCCCAGCAGGTTGTCTCGGTACGGCCCGTCGGGAGAGCATTTGTCACGCACGCCCCAGTGCAGCTCGAAGTCGAGAGAAATCACGAGCGCGCCAAAATCTGAGTTATGTGCGAAGTGCGAGTTCATTTGGAGTGGTTTTCAGCGCTGCTACGCAAGTCAACTTGGCCGGGTGCGTGGGCTTTCACGCTACCGTTGATCTTATAAAACCGCTTTGACGCGTTGTCTGGCGTCGGCATCTGCACTGGCCTCAACCGGGAAATGGGGCGCCGGTGAGCCGGCCGCTGCCAGGGCGACTTTGGCGCGAATCGCAAGATGCCATAGTCCGCCAAAAGCTCCATCCGTCCAGGTGCTTTTTCGTTGATCGTAGGCGTCAACCATGGCCGGTAGACTCGTGATCGAGTGCTTACGTTCCCGGAGGCATCGCCGGAAGTGCTCTGAATCGAGGTAAAGATCGTCCGTTGAGTGAATGCAAATCGTCCATACGCCGAAAGGCACAGCGCGGAATCTCCACAGCTGTTGCGGAACCCACATCACATTCTGAGAGTCGCGGTAGGGGTAGAGAGCCAATCCGTCGCTGATCGTGCGAATACCCAAACCAATGAGAGTCGAAACGGTATTCTCATCGAATGAATGTGCGGGTGCGACCCAACAATCCGCGCGTACGCCCTCACGGGCGAAGATATCAAGCGCCTGCTTCAATTTGACCTGCTGCTCTTCCAGAGGAACGCCGGCAAACTCGCTATAGGGCTTCAACCCGATGATGCCTGAGTCCGTGGTGACATAGCGATGTTGATAACCGTGTAGACCGATCGTCCAGCCGCGTGCTTGCCACGCCCGTACGCGCTCCCAGAAGCGCTCATTTGGTTCACATTCGTGAAGAGCGGGATCCTGATTGTCGGGGATGACCGAAAGAATCGGCCGGACATCCTCTTCAACCATGATGTCTTCCAGTTTCTGCCAGACGTCCCAATTAATCGTCGGGCACATGTCATCGAACCGCAGCAAGAACTTGACACCCATGTTCGAGCCCTGCCTTTTTTAGTCAACTGCCCAACATCCGGAGAGGGTGAAACGGATACAACATACGTCTGTGAAATTTACGTGATACCCGGCTGAACGGATCCCGCTCGAGCCATGCGGGAAGATATACCCAAAACTGGCGTATCCGCAACGGCCGCATCTTCGACTTTGCCCGAGACCAGACTCTTGTGCTGCTCCAGCCACGACTGGAACATCAGTACGCCCCACATCTGCGGTTGCCAATTGCGACGGCCGCTGACGTGCTCCGACCATTTCTGTCGAATTGGGGCGGGGAAGAAGTAACCTTCCTGCTTTAAGCGTGATTCGTTCAGCAAGTCCTCGGCCCAAGGTCGCATCGGGCCCAGCAACCAGTCGTGAATGGGTACGCTGAACCCTCGTTTTGGTCGCTCGACGAGTTCCTTGGGGACGTAGCGATGGAGCAACTGACGGAGCGGGCGCTTTCCCGTGTTGCCTTTGACCTTCATCGCCAGCGGCAGCCTCCAAGCGAACTCAATGACCCGATGATCCAACAAAGGAACCCGAGACTCCAGGCTGACGCCCATCGATGCGCGATCGACCTTCACAAGAATGTCGTCAGGCAAGTACATTAAGGTGTCGAGGTACATCATGACGTGCACGAAATCCTCGATCTGGGCCCGCCTGCTTGGATCGGTGAGAGGTGTTAGAGGTTCTTTTGCGCCGATTATCACCGATGCTGGGTCCATCCAGTAAGAGCAGAGCACCCGGTAGAGCGCCTCGCGTTGATTCACGTTCAGAATTCCTGCCAGCTTCTGCAAAACCCGATTCAGGTCTTTGCGCCTCAGGTTTTGCGGAAGCACCGATGGGCTTCCACCCAGCAACGAATTCCAGTCGAATCGCGACAACGGATTCAGGGATTTTGCTAGGCCGGCCTTCAAGGGGCGGGGCATCCAGCCGATGTTTTGCTGAACCCTTCGCCCCCAGAGATAGGTGTCGTAACCACCGAAGAGTTCGTCTCCGCCATCGCCCGACAGGCTGACCGTAACCTTGCGTCTCGCGAGTTGCGAGACCAAAAAGGTCGGAATCTGCGACGAGTCGGCGAAAGGTTCGTCATACAGAGTGGGGAGGAGGGGAATGACACCCATCGCTTCCGCAGGGGTCACATACAACTCCGTGTGCTCGGTTCCAAGGTATTTCGCGACGGCCTTTGCCGATTCCGCTTCGTTGAACGCGGAGCATTCGAATCCGATCGTGAACGTCTTCACCGGTCGGCCACTATTGGCCTGCATGATGGCGACAACAAGCGATGAATCGATCCCACCAGAGAGGAAAGCCCCGAGCGGAACGTCCGCCTCCATGCGCATACTTACAGCATCGTTTAGTAGAGCGTCCAGTTGATTGACAGCATCGGCTTCACTCCCTTCAAATGGTTGAATAAGCCCATCTTCTGCGGCGCGTTTGGCTGACCAGTACGGCTTCGGCGAAGCGTCGGCCCCAAATCCACGAATCGCAAGAAGCGTCCCCGGGGCGAGCTTGAAAATTCCTTTGTAAATCGAGTGTGGCGCGGGGATATAGTTGTGACGAGCGTAAGTCGCCAAGGCTCCACGATCAATCTCGGCGCGAAATGCAGGGTGATGATGCAGAGCCTTGAGTTCAGAGCTGAATAGCAAAGTCTTGCCTGCCCAGCCATAGTAAAGTGGCTTTTCGCCCGCACGATCGCGGGACAGATACAATGTCTTCTCCTGGCGATCCCAAAGCCCCAGAGCAAACATGCCGTTGAACTTTTTTATGGAGTTTTCGACGCCCCAATGTGCGATGCCTGCCAACACGACCTCGGTGTCCGAATGCCCTCGGAACGTTTGCCCCAGTGATTCCAGTTCTTGTCGCAACGCTTTGAAATTGTAAATCTCGCCGTTATAGGTAATGACGTAGCGCCCGCAGGACGAATGCATCGGCTGATGTCCCGCCGAGGAAAGATCGATAATCGACAGGCGCCGGTGACCGAACGCGATCCCGCACGCCGGATCGGCCCACACACCCTCGTCCTCGGGACCTCGATGGCGCAAGCTCGTCGCCATCCGCTGCGCGATTGCGCACAGCTCTTCGTGCCCTTTGCTTTCTGACGTCTCTAGGAACCCGGTTATTCCGCACATAAGAATTATTCTTCTGACTTCCAGCGACTAAGCGTCCAGCGACGGTGCAACCTTTTCTGCATGTCCCAGGTCGGGCGCAGCACGTAGCGAACCTCCGCGCCCCACACATTGCAAAAGCGCGTGCTCGGTCTTATCACCGAGTTGAGTGACGGCAAAATTCTCCAGAATCCGTTGCCGTGCTCGCGGGTTCAGCGTCTTGAGATCAAGCTTTCCGAGGAGTCCCTCGGCGAGCTTCTCAGCATCGTCCGACGGCACAACCGTTCCCGTTTCACCCACGACCAGAGCCGAATCGCCCACATCTGTTACCACACAGTGCCGACCGCAAGCCATCGCTTCCCCTACAACGTTGGGAAACCCTTCGCTGAGTGATGACGAGCAGAAAACATCGATAGCATTGTATGCGGCTCGCACGTCGGAATGTCCCTGGATCCAGCGAACGCGATCCTCGATTCCGAGTTCGCGAGTTTGCTCTTTCAGTTGCTGTAAATACGAGGCCTTGCCGTGGCCGACGCAGACAAAACGAACGTCCGGGCGCTGCGCCGCGATCCGTGCCGCTGCTTTCAAAAACATCGGATGATTCTTAATCGGGTCGAATCGCGCCACGTTACCGACTACCTTCTGGTCATCGCCAATACCCCATTCTGCGCGGACGCGATCGCGTTCGTCGTGATTCGGATAGAAAACGTTGGTGTCGATCCCATTCGGAATGAATAGCATCTTTTCGCGCGGAAGGCCGTCAGCGACAGCCTGTTCCAAGCCCGCCAGGGAATTGACGACGACCCGGTCGGCGAAGCGAGACAACTTTGCCTGCAACCAAACGGCGACGCGCTCGGGCCAGTCCATCACTAGTTCGAGGTTCGAATTGCGCACGCACCAGACAAGTTTGACTTTGGGATTGAACACTTTCGCCAGGGTCGCGACTATATTTTGGGTATACATCCACCCATGCAACACTGTCGGGCGTTCCTCGCGTACGACCTTCAGGGTCTTCACGAACAGCGTTAGCAAGTCCCAGCGCGAACGCTTCTCGAGTGAAATTAGGCGGACGCGATTGGAGTGCAGTTTTTTCGCAAGCGCCCCGCCAGGATAGTAACTAGCGATAACGATCTCGTGACCCCGGGCCGCGAGCTCGTTCGCCAGAGTGACTAGCTGACGTTCCGCACCGCCGATGTTCAGTTGCCTTGCCAGAAAGAGAATTTTCAATGTCGATCCTAGTCGGGAGGGACTGCCCAAACCTCCGAAAATGCGCCATGATTCAGCTCAGCTGTGGGCGTTTTGTGAGGTGGAATTCGAGACCGGCTTTCTTGTGAACGAATATTCGTCGCAACCTGCACCCAGCAGTCCGATGCAGGGATAGACAAAGGAGCGAACCGCTTCGAATCCTAAGCCGTGCATAAAGCCCATAATCTCTTTTGGCGAAATGGATTCGTAAGGATAGCCCCCCAGCCAATCGTGCGTGTCGTTGGCCATCTCCATTCCGCGCTGTTTCCAGTACTCTTCGCGTTTTTTTTTGAGGCTCTCGCCCTTCAGTGCCAGCCGCAAGCGCACCACCTCGACGTACACCTTGGCGATGACTTTCTGCACCCATTTCGGAGAGCGCGAGTAAATCCGCTTCTCCACGCGCCACATGCCGCAAAATGGTGTCTTACCATATAGTCCCAGGGTTAACATCCCGTTCGGCGCGACTAACTTGGAAGCCTTGGTAATCGCGTCGTACATCGCCCCGGTGTGATGCAGTACGCCAAAGGAATAAACTACGTCGAAGGTTCCCACGGTGGATGGGTCCAGATCGAACACGCTGATCTGCCGGCAATCCCAATTTGCGCCAGGTACGTGCCGCGACAGGGTCCTCCGCGTGGTTTCGACTGACTGCGGATCGAGGTCGACGGCTAGAAGCTGTCGGGCCCCGAGTCGCACCGCAGCAAGAGAAAACAGGCCCGATCCACATCCGATGTCGAGAAACGTTCGTCCCTCGATCGCTTCTTTTCCCACCAAACGGACGATAGATTTCTCCGCTTCCTCAATCCTTTTTTCGTCAATCTTCTGGGCGTACTCCGCCCAGTTCTCACCGAACGAGAAGTGGCTTTCGAGCTCGAGTAGATTTTGGCTCACGATTTCCCCCATCCTTCCTTGCAAAGTCTAGGACGCCTACGTCGGCTCCGATAGCGAGGTCCGCAATCAACCCCCTGCTGCTGCCGGCCGGTTAGCGTCCCTCAGCACGGTCCATAGCAGCACAACTTCTCCCGCACACAGCACCGTCGATGTGATGATCACCGCAAACGCCGCGCCCAGCAGCCCGTGTGTGGGAACCAGAAATTTGCTAGCGATCGCAGCGCTTGCGACCGCGGTGAGGAGCAGTGGAATCTGGCGGCCGAAGCAGCGCGCGGCCGTCACAGCCGACGCCATCAACCCCGCCACATAGGTCACCGCCCCGCCCACCATCATCGCGATCAGCACGTCTGTGTGTTCCGCATATTCTGGGCGGTAAAGCAAAGTCAGCAGCACCCGCCCGAACAGCACAGCGACCCCAATGCCACCGAGGCCTAGCACCGCGGCAATCCCCACAAGCTTCAGCAGCAGGGAATTAAACTCGCGTACGTCTCCCGCGGCGTAGTGCTTCGCCAACCGGACGAATGCCGACTGTCCCAGTGAGTTGATGATCAGGTTTCCTGACGATACCAGGAACGCAGTTGCCGTAAAGATGCCCAATGCCCGTTCACCTTGTGAGCCGGCGATGAAATAACGCGGAATGTTGGGCAGCAGCGATACCAGCATCGCAATCACTCCGAGCGTGATGGACGTGCGCAGCAGTTCCATTTGCACGCCGGCATTCCACGTCGGGCGCAGCGACTCTTTGTCTGCTGCGAGGACCTCTCTCACTTGCTTTGGATCAGAGACGCCGCGAGGCAGAACGTGTGTACGTTTGCGAATATCGTACGTTAACGTGACCAAGGCCCGGGCTAGTGTCAATCCCAGCGCGCCCCAGATCACGCTCCGGGTCAGATAGATGCACGCGCCCATCGCCGCAAGCCCCAAGGCCCCACGGACGATCATGGACTTCGCGATGCGGTCCATGTGCTCATAGAACTGCATCCGGGCGTAGTAGAGGTCGCTGACGATCTCTAGGGCTTGCGCAACGCCGATAATCAGAATCACCCACGTCGAGTCCCTGGAATAGTGTGCACGCCCTGCGAACATGCCGCCGAGGAGTCCGGGATAACGCATCACCAGCGCGATGCTCCCGATCACCACTAGAGACAACACCGTCGTCAGCAGCCGAAAGCCCAGGTATTCACCGAAATGGACCCGCTTCCGAACGTCGGTAGTGAGCACCGCGCGTAACTGCAAGGTCGACAATGCCAGAACGGGCGTCGCGATCGCCATCGCCAGTCCGTACTGCCCGACCATTTCCGGATTTCCAATCTTGGCCAGTACGACGAGCATTGCCCATTGGCAAGCAGAATAAACGACGTTACCAACAAAGGTCCAACTGAAGTTCCATCGAAGAGAGGCGCCCAGCACCGGACTCTTTGCAACGCTCCCGCGCGCTGCGGCCGAAAGTTCCGCCGATTCCGGAGTAGCGGCATTCACTTGTTGGCTTCCTTCACTCGGTTCCTGCTGGCGTTCGCTGTTTGCGAACGATGTTGTCCCCACCAAACCAGGCTCCGGGGAAGATATAGAGTTGGGGGCCGAACTCATTGGCGCTCCAAAGTTGACGGCTTTTCCAGCCCAGCTTTTCGCAACTTCACATGCAACTCGCGAAGCATCCTTGATCGAGCTGGATTGTGTGCTGCCTGGGCCATTGCGGCGGACGACAAGGTGCGCGCGGCAAAATGCCTCTTCGCCGCAGCCACCTGGACTCCCACTGCGTCTGCGGCAAGCAAACCAAAAAGTAGCCAGGTCGGTTTCTCGTTCTCCCAAGTCATTCCCGAGGCGCCCAAACCCCAAGTCAGCAACATCGCCAACCATAAGCTGCGGCGCAGCACGGGCAGTTGCAATGTCGAGTGAATTAGCAGCACCAGCAAAAGGACGAACACAGCAAAACCGACTACGCCTTGTTCTACCAAAATCGATAGGAACGTATTGTGCGCGACCCATGCGGTTACCACGTTCCGCTCGATGGCCGTTTGAAACGCGCCAGCTCCCACGCCGAAGAACGGATGCTCAAGGAAGATATCGATGCCGGCCCGCCAGATCACCGTCCGGGCATCCATGGTTCCCTGGCTGATCTCCGTGCCCGTAGTGCTCATGCGCTCCCAAGTAGAAGCCGGCACCATAGCGATCGCGGTAAAAACCGCGGCAACCACGACAACGCCCATAACCACTTTCTGGCGCAACGTCCACTTTCGGAACGTCAGGGGGATGATCAGCAAGCCTCCGCAAAGCGCGATCAGCGCGCCTCGCGAACCCGTCATTAACAATGCACTGACGGCCAAGACCACGTGCAAGCGGTAGAGCCATACCCGGAAGTCCGGCTTTTCCGACGTCGCCAGATAGAGCGCCATCGGAATGCCCAAAGCAAGGCGCAACCCAATGTCGTTGGGGTTCATGTTGAACGTGGCATTACGCCCGCCGCCAGCGGCTGCGCCGACGTGAAGTAGCGCTCCGATTGCGGACACGCCCGTCCCGACCAGATACGCTTGCATCAAGTTAACTCGCTGGCGGGGTAGCGGGGCCAATTCCCAGATCAGCCACACCATCGCGAGGAACTGGACGTAGCTAAGAACTTCCTCTACGGTATCGTCGGGAGACATCGTCCAGAAGTATGTCAAACCCGCCCAGATCACAAAGGCCAGCATCACGAGATGTACGGGCAGAGGCGATCGCAACTTGCCTTTTTCTATTACTGAAAATATTCCGACGGCAAACGCCGCTAAACCAACCAGTCGCCCGAACGTCCCTACCCCCGGAAGGATCAGCGCATTTTCCAGCGGAACCGCGAACACGAACACGAGCAGCAACGCGAACGCCGTGGACGTGAGCAGCTGGCCGCCTGCTGGCGTTGCCAGACGACTACCGCTCGTCCGGTTATCCCGGTTCGTCCAGGGCATTTGCTGGTTGGGCACTCTGGCAGAGGACATTTGTAGAGAGTCACCTATCTGCTGCGGTTTGCAAGGTCAATTGAATGAGATAGTTTTGGCCCGAAACGTGGTTGCTTTTGCGTCAGGCGTTGGGAGTTGGAGGGTGCTTGGCGTCCGCAGTCTGGCCATAACCGTAGCCATACCCGTAGCCATACCCGTAGCCATAGGTACGGCCGGGTGTTTTGCGTGGATCCCAGCTATTGAGGACGGTACCGAGGATTCGCGTGCCGTCTTCGGATAGCCGTTGGGTTGCAATCAGGGCCGCCTCACGCATGGTGTGGCCGGCGCGGACGACGAGAACGACTCCGTCCGAAAGACCTCCCAGGAGGCGCGCATCAGCCAAGTGCATCATCGGCGGAGCGTCAATGATTACCATGTCGAATTCGGTGCGCATTCGCGCCATGAGCGCTTCAACCCGTGGTGAGTGAAGCAGTTGCGAGATGTTCGTCGTGCGCGTGCCGCTTGGAAGCAGCGACACACCCGTGATCCGCGTCTCGATTACCAACTGGTTTAGGGGTACCGTTTCCAGCGGCGCCTCCGATAGCAGAACATCGCTCACTCCACGCGTGTTTGCGGCCCCGAAGATCTTGTGCAATTTCGGCTGTCGCAAGTCGCCGTCGATTAACAGTACCCGGCGTCCCATTTCTGCAATCGCAATGCTGAGATTGCTGGCTACTGTGGTCTTGCCCTCTGCGGGACCAGGGCTAGTGACCACAATCACCTGGGGTCCCTCGGAATTCTGTCCCGGAAGCAAAATGGAGGTGAGCATCGCTCGGAAAGATTCCGCTACCGCGGACGGTTTGTGCTTCCAGGTAACCAGCTCAAGGCAATCGCTGGGATCAGCAGGTCCGAGTGCACGTTGGCTGCGCACCGCAGGCGTGTCGCACACCTCCGCCATAGGAATGACGCCCAGTTCCGGAAGATTCAGGTAGACCTGCAAATCCCCGGGAGCTTGAATGCTGCGATCGAAGCGCGTGCGGAACACTACGAAAGCGAGTCCCAGGAACACGCCGCAGAACAATCCTAGCGCCGAATTCACCGGCACGTTCGGCTTCGCCGGCAGAAAGGGAGGTTTGGCTTCGTCAACAACCAGCACATTGCTCGCCCGCATCGCGGACGCCAGCGAGGCTTGCTTAACGCGATTGAGAAGGGTGTCGTACAGTTGCCGGCTCGAGTCTACCTCACGGCGCAGCGTGTCGTAATGGATGGCCTTGTCGGATTGATTGGCAACCGTCTTCTGTTGCTCGATGTAGGATTGCTGCAACAATTTCTCGCGACGCGCTGCCGCCGCATATTCGTTGCCCACGCGGCGAAGAACGTTCGTGCGTTGTTTCTCGAGAGCGCTTTGCAACTCGTTGATCTGCGCCTGCACACGCTGAACCTTGTAGTGCTCCGGTGTCAGCGTTGCGCTCAGTTCCACGAGTTGCCGATGCAAGTCCGTCAGCTTCAAGCTGTATTCGCGTAGGGTCGGGTCGTCGATTGTTTCCGGGAGAGACTCGGCCGGTTTGCTCTTTGCTTCTTCGAATTTCGCCTGTTTGTCGACGCGGTCGGCCTGCGCCTTATCCAGCTCATCCTGGAGTTCCTTGAGTCTGCCTTCGGTAACGTTTTCTTTTTCGGTCATCGTTAGCCCGGACTGGCGTGCGTAGGCTTGGAGCGCCGCCTCGGACTTTTCCAGGTCGGCCTTCATTTGGCTCAAATGACCAGTCAGCCACTCCCCGGTCCGTTGGCTGGATTTCCAGCGCATTTCCTGGCTTTGTTCGATGAATTCGGACACCAGCGTGTTGGCAAATAGCGCCGCAAACTTCGGATCTTCCGAGTCGTACATCACTTCCACGAGGCGGGTCTGGCCGGAAGCGCGCACGGTCAAGTTGCCGCGGGCTTTCGCAACGAACGCATCTTTATTCACTTCCTGGCTGGGTTCCGAGAAACCTAGCATCCGCTGCACGCGGTCCGAGAACGCTGCCCAACCGCTATTCGGACGTTCTTGCTGCAGATCAATCTTATTGGCGACACGTTCCAGCAGAGAATCACTCTGCAAGATCTTGATCTGCGTCTGGAAATAGGAGTCTGAGGTAGCACCCGGACCGGCATTGGTCGGATCGACGTTCTTTAGATCCATGAACTCCGAGTTAAAGTCCTGAATTTCCAGCGAGGTGCGCGCCCGATAGACAGGTGTCTGCAGTAAGCTGAACAAAACTGCCAAAGCGAGCCCCGCCAAGGCGAAGCACAGCAGCGTAACTTTGTTGCGGACGAGGATATGCCAATAACCGAGCAGGCTATCGTAGCCCTGAGCCTCTCCGTTATCCGCCTGGGCAGGCTCATCCATCCGATACACAGTGGGACGATTATCCGTATAGGTACTGAGTTGTACGGCTCGCGTCCGATTGTTTACTCGATCGAAATGCTTAGACATTTATTACCTGCCGTTCTGCCCTGCGGCTAAAATTGACATGACCCTAGATCGCACTCTGTTTCTTTAAACGGCGCTTACGGGCGATAAATCGCCAGACCCGTGCCGGTGGAAATAGCCGCTTCGATGACACGCAAAGCGACCTTCTTACCCGTACTGTCGGGGATAAATAGAATGTCGTTGCCCTGCATGGGGACGTCTCCACCCTTGCCTTGCAAGATGCTCTTCAAGTCCACGGGAATTTCCGTGCGTTGGTCTGCTCCGGGGGCCAGGCGCAAGATCTTTGCATGTTTCGGGTCGGGTGCTGGCCCTAGCCCCTCCGCTAGGGACACCGCTTGCAGCACCGACATGGTCTGTTTTTCGCCGAGAATAAAGCCTCCCGACTTCTTTACGTCGCCGGTCACGTAGATCAATTCGGCTTTGGGCACCGAGATGACGTCGTGCGGGAAGATCTGAATGTTATCCTCAGGTGTCTTTGCTTCCATGATCTCCTGGTAATTCACCTGGGCCACGCTAAACCGTCCCGAAGCGTCCAACGTCGCGCCGGCCAAGGGTATGCATCCCCATTCCACTTGCCGCGTGATACGGATACTGTAGCCTGCATCCGGCCGCACGCCTCCAGCCATGGAGAGCATTTCTAGCAGGGTCTTGTGTCCTTCCACCTGATGTACACCCGGACTATTGACCGCTCCCAGAACCGAGGCGGGTTGGCTGCGCAACTCTTTAACATCAAGAGCCGCCTGCGGATGCCGAATGTAGGTGCTCAATCTCTTGTTCAATTCTTGTTCGGCTTGCTGGACCGTCAAGCCCGCCACATGCACTCGCCCTACCAACGGCACTTGAATGTCACCTTCACCGTCGACGCGCACGGTCTTGGTGGTTAATTCCTCAAGCTCCGGCCCCGAGATTTGGAGTTCGTCCTCCGGACCAAGCAAGTAGGTTGAGCGTACCTGGCTGCTGCAGCCCCCCTTTTGGGAATCCGTTGCCGCTGGCGAGGTCGCCTGTCCGTCTCCACTCACAGCCATGAAGAGAACCACCAGGCCGATCGAGAAGCCTCTTAAAGTAGTCATCGACCCTCCTCTCCGAACTTCCCTCACCTTATGAATTTCAATTTTCACTTGCTGTCCTCATAGTCCCTTTGCTCTTTAGATCCGCCCCGAGGAAATTTCGGTTGCAGCGGGGTTGTTCGAGCTTGGTGCCAGCTCACTCGACGCATTCATCGGATGGATCCATTCGGGAGCCACTTCCACTGAGATCGACCGCTTGAGAAGAGTCACCGCGACGTAGATCCGATGCTGATTTGCAATCTTCGTCAGCACCCCTTCCAATCCCCGCAGCGGCCCGTGTTTCAGTCGCACCTTCTGGCCCACCATCAGTGACGGCCACGGTGTAACGGGCAGCCCGGATCGCAGCACCGATTGTATCGCCTCGATCTCGCTCTGATCCACAGGCTCCGGATTCTTGCCAACGCCCACCAGATACAAAAAGCCAGGCGTCGTCAGCAGCGGAAGACGCTCCTCGAGATTGAGTCGGCAGAACAGGTATCCCGGGAAAAGCGGGAGATCCATCACCTTCACCCGATCGGACCACTGCCTACGGCTACGGATCAACGGGAGAAATTCTTGAAATCCCTTGCCTCGGAGCGCTGCAGCCACCGGTTTCTCGTAGTTCGGACGGACCCGCAATGCAAACCAAGGTGGCAGAGACATTGTTGTGTCACTCTCAACGCTCGGTCCGGGCTCAAGCTCTCCAAGGCTTCGCCCGACGCCGGCATCGAGGTCGGACTCACCTGAGTGCCCAAGATGTCCGTCCGCTCCGCCAATTTCTGATTCTCTCATCCTATATCCGCCCGATCCGTGCTGTTGAGACAAGCTACCGCCCTTTGAGTCACATGTGTCTCTCAAATTCATCCAACCCGTCGGCGCGTCTTACGTTGCGAGCGCCAGAATCCACTGCATCCTCAATAAGATCTAGACAGTTGGACATTGCACACATCTACAGGCGACACCGTGGTGTGACTCGACAACTTTGCCATGACCTGTCCTTTCGGCCAATGGGCCTCACGTTCCTCAATCACAGTACCGAAGTACCGGGCAGGAAAGGAGGTACGCCCCGTCCATCCAAGCAGCACCGCCGTACCATTGACAGGAACACATGCTAATCCCTCAATGTTTTGCGGCTCTTTGGTCCGCCCCGGGGCCCTCTTATTCACCACTTGCCCTCCCGCCGTCCTCTCCCGTTTCTTCCAATCGGAGTTCATCGATGGCGGAATCTTCCTGGTCGGCCTTCTGCGCGCGAGTTTCACGCAGGTGCGTAGTGTGGTTCATCGCGGCGAACCCGCAGCTATCAGATCCTGTGACTCGACATTCCGATCGGACGACTCTCCCGATCGCATGAATTTCCGACGGGCGAGCTGAATGCTCGGGCCTAGGCAAGAAAACATTCATCTCGACGGACACGCCTAGCGGCGGCACAAACTCCGCCTGCACATAGATACCGCGACTGCCCAAGTCTCGGCAGTAGCCGTCGCATCCTTGCACATGGCCGGCGTCATCCTGCCAGGAAAACACCACAGGAAGCCGCAACGGGTAGCGTAGTGCTGTTCTTCGTTCCGCGACCCGGCTCGATGGACTTGAACGCGCGAACATCTGTACCTCCCACCTGCGTATGGGGAACAACCAAAACGTGCGACACCCATCCGTCATACCAAATCTACTCCCGCGACGGGGATAGTAAAGAGGACGAGCGTCGCCAAACTTAGAGGTCTGTCGACCTCCCTATGAGCGTGTAGCCACATACAGTC
>Ga0210401_10002775_pt1 | contig 19109 bp, 18 predicted proteins | sample IncBWH32MmetaG_FD_150866 | JGI IMG/M metagenome (GOLD analysis project Ga0210401, IMG submission 150866) | Forest soil microbial communities from Barre Woods Harvard Forest LTER site, Petersham, Massachusetts, United States - Inc-BW-H-32-M | ecosystem: Environmental > Terrestrial > Soil >... | reverse complement strand
CCGCAACGATCACCGCTCGTCGTGCGGCGCCGTTCGCGTCCATCGCATCCCGCCTCCACGTTCGTGACGACGCGTACGCCCCTTGCGAGGCGGGATGCGCGCAGAAAAACACAAATTTCTGAAAAACGGAAGAGATTTATTTTTCGCACGCCCTCTTGAACGCGCCGATCATATTGAAGCGGTTCGGTAAATTCGCGTTTCGGCGCGCCCCAATCAGGGCACCGACTAGCCAACTGATGTCCGGTCAACATCCAACAGCGACGAAAAAGCTGATATACACGAGGTCGCAGAAGGGCCAATTCCAGACATCAATAGCACATCGCCTCCGGCGACGGCTTTCTTCATTACAAAGGGTCAGTATGCAGCCGAAAACCGTATCGCACTGGGTCGCTAAAAGCTCTTGGGCCGCCCGGCGCGAAAGATCGGACCCGATCAGCGCTTCGCGACTTTGTTGTACTCCGCAATCGCCCGCTTTAAGTCGTCGTATTCATCGCAGGGGATGAGACAGATTTGCTCGAGAGCGGCGAGCTGCTGTTTGGCTTTCGGCAGATCGCCTCGGGCCAAATGGGCTTCACCGAGGTGTTCGTGCGCGCTGCGGTGCCGAGGATTGAGGGTCAGAGCCTGTCGATAGTGCTGCATCGCCGGATCGAACTGCCGCAGCCTGCGATAGGCATAGCCAAGGTAGTTCTGGATATCTGCATTGCGGGCGTCGCGAAGGGCCGCATTCGTGAGCGCCTTGATCGCTCCTTCCCAATCGCCGGCGCCGATCGCTCGCTTGCCTGCCGCGAAATCGGGATCGAGCGCTGCCCAATCCGGCGTTTCCACCATTGCTGCCATGGTCGAGCAGATCGGCCAAGCTTCGGCCGGGGTGATCGTCCCGGACGCAGGATTGCCTGTGCGGGCCAATGTTGCAGGCCGATCTTGCCCGGCAGGTGCGGTCAAAAAGTACGCCGCCGGCACTCCAGCCAACACACCCGCCGCGGCAGCGATTAGGATCGAACGCATCATGATCTTCGTGCAGTTAGTCGGCCGCCGGCAGGTCCGCCCGGCAGCCATTCTACTTATCCTCTGCCACGGCAGCTTACTGCCGCATCAAAGAGGCCTTGGCCTCGCTGATTTCCACTCGTTCGGCATCGGCGTCCTTGGTCATCTCGGCAAGTTTTCGGAAATAGGCCGTAGCCTTCTCGGGCTGATTTGCGGCCTTTGCGGCCTTAGCTGCGCCGTACAAGCCACGCAGACGGTTGGGCGTTGATACCAGCGAAGTCTCGTATTCCGTTAGAGCTAGCCCCGGCTGTTGCTGTTCGAGCAGCAAATCGCCCAACAGTTCGCGCATCGGGTAGAGCCGGTTCTCCATCGCGATGTGCTTTTCGCTGTCGTCCTCCAGGTCCGCCGCTGCGCGCATGAGCTTCAGCGCTGCCTCCTTTTCCCCCTTTGCCTGCGCAATCCAGGCCGACGCAGCCAACATCTGGATTTCGACCTGTGTGGCCCAATAGGACTGGCTTGCGTTTTCCAGCGAGGCACGAATCACTTTGAGATTTTCGACGTCACGCTCGGCAGCGGTGAGGTCGCCGCTGCGGGCCGCGCCGATGGCGCGGGCGAAATGAGTGATAGCCTCGGCCTGTGGGAACTTGCTGCCCCTCGGCTCAAGAACGGCAGCTTCCTTCCACGCTTGGCGTTCCAATGCAAAGCGCGCCGGCACCGCCGCAAGCGCGGTATAGCTGGCGAGGTATTCAAACCCGAGCTTCGTTATCGCGTTGCTGTCGTCGCGTAGCTGCCTCGCCGGTCCCTCCTGTCCCATTTGCAGCAGCGCGTATTCGGCGAAGTCCAGATGGTGCGGCTCGCCCGGGTGCGTCGCCCCCGGCCAGAGCTTTGCCGCCTGCTCCCGGGCGATCATCCGCGATTTCGTGTTCGATGCGACCGACCGTGTCCACAGTCCGAGCATGGAGTAGGTGTGCGAGGGCATGTGTTGGGCATGCTGCGCTGCGGGCGCGACCTCGGCATATCTATTGGCGGCATCAAGACCGCGTTGCGCAAGCGTCGGGTAATCGTAAGTATGGATGAGATAGTGCAGCACGCCCGGATGGTCCGGTAGTTTCGCCTCGATCTTTTCCAGGATCGCCCCGGCCTTGAGCTGATTGGCAAGCGTCTTGTCACTGTGCAGCGCCGTCTCATTGAGGGCGAGCGCGTAGAAAATGGCCGCCTCAGAATCATCGGGATATTTCTGCATCAGCGCTTCCATCGCCTTTTCGTAGGCAAGCCCGCGCTGGGTTTGATCGACCTTGTCGTAGTCCTTGTAGTAGGGCTCGATCGCCAAAAGCCAATCGCGCTCGCGTTCAGTCTTGGCGCCCAGCGCCTTACCCTTCTCGACTGCCTCCAACCCGTTCTTCAAAACCGCTGTTGTCAGCGGCAGGATCATCGGGTTGGGACGATGGCTGATCGCGATGCCCCAGTACGCGATCGCGCATTGCGGGTCGGCGGCAGCGGCTTCGGTGAAGGCCTGGACGCTGTCTGGATAGAAGAATGAATGCACCATCGCCAGACCACGGTCGAATTTCTCTTGCGCCTGCGGCGTGCACGACGTCTCGAAGTGCACATTGCCGAGTCCCTGTGCCCACGCCGCCGTGACGAATGTGCCTGCCAACAGCGGTGTCACGAGCATTGCGATGCGTGTTCTCATGGCGTTCCCTCGTTGCAGTCGAAGTAGCAGTTTCGCGCGATCATCACCGTGCATCCGCGCGTACAGCGATGCTCAGTGAGAGACCGGCATAAAAGGATTGTCGGTTTTAGGAGAATGCGTGCCTGCCGAGAGCGTCCTCGCTGCCCCATTCGGCTCTCGCGGAGATGTCGGCACATCCCGTCTCGAAGAGCAGCTTTGAAAGAAAGACTACACAATCCCACGTCTCCACAAAAGGGGCCCAGGATGGAACCCGGTGCGGCACGTTCGACCAAACCTCGTAGCCGCAACGTCCGTTGAGGGTCTTGGTCGTGTAAAAACCGTCTGAGGGGGACGGGGCTATGGGGCCCCGGGACCGGATGTCTCAGGCCGCGATCGCAGCGATGAGCGGCTTGATCCCGACAATGTTCATGACCCGCGTCAGATTGTAGGCCAAAACCGATAGTGCCATTTCGGCGGCTACTTTCGGAAGCGTTTTGGTCAGGAAGTGCGTCGCCCCCATGCGGGCTTTCATCGTGCCGAACGGGTGCTCGACTGTCTCTCGGCGCTGGCGCATGGCTTTTGGATTTGCATCAAGGCGCTGCTGCACAGCTTCGAGCAGATGCTCATGCTCCCATCGCGGAATCCGCCGCTCTGGCCCCGTCGTGCACTGGGATTTGAGCGAACAATTCTGACACGCTGTGGTCCAGTAGCGCCGCATCCTCTTGCCATCTTCCTCATTCGTGAAGCGATACGGCAAGCGCTCGCCGGCTGGACAGCGATAAACGTCCTCGTCTGGCAAATATACGAAGTCCTGCTTGCCAAAGCGGCCATCCGACTTGGCGCCCGAGGTCAGCGGCTTAGGCAGAGTCACCGTGACGCCGGCCTCGTGGCACGCGAGGATCTCCAGACTGCTGAAGTAGCCGCGATCGGCAACGGCCTCGAGCGTCTCCGTCTGTAGAACATCCTTTGCCTGCTTAGCCATGTTAGCAAGTTGCGCCCGATCCGAGCCGCTGTTCGTGACCTCATGCGTCACAATCAGATGGCGCTCGGTGTCCACGGCGACCTGCACATTGTAGCCGACAACACCGGAGCCGCGGCCGCTCGTTGCCATCGAGCGGCTGTCGGGATCGGTCAGGGAGATTTGCTGGTCCGGCGACGCAAGCATCTGCTTCTCGTAGACGGCAAGCTTGCCCATTTCGTCCTTCAGCTTTGTCAGCTTCTCGGTAAGCCTCGTCACCTTCGCGGCCAGTGCCTCCGTCGGCTCCTGCCGGTCGGCCGTGTCAAGTTGGCTCAGATAGCGCGCGACACTTTCTTCCAGCTGGGCACGCCGCCGCTGCACCTTCGCCTTTGTGAAGTTCTTATCCCGATTGTTCACGGCTTTGAACTTGCTGCCATCAATGGCAACGCTCGCTGTCGCGAGAAGGCCCATTTCACGGCAAAGTTCGACAAAGCGGGCACAGACCTTGCGAAGCGCCAGGCCATTGTCCTTGCGGAAGTCCGCGATCGTCTTGTGATCAGGAGCGAGCCGACCCAGCAGCCACATGACCTCGACATTGCGTCTGGCTTCTCGTTCGAGCCGCCGGCTTGACTGCACCCGGTTCAGATAACCATAGATGTAAAGCTTCAGCAGAACCGAGGGATGGTACGACGGCCGACCAGTCACCGCCGGCTCTACCCCGTCGAAGCTCATCTCAGCCAAATCCAGTGCATCGACAAACACGTCGATCACGCGAACAGGATTGCTCTCGTCAATGAAATCATCGAGGCATTCGGGCAATAGCGTCCACTGCCCACGATCCGCCTCTTCAACGAAGCGCCTCATCAATTCCCCCCGAGAGAAGCACGGGAGAAATCATACAGCGGCACAGCGTTTTCACACAGCCAGGGTCAAAACGCGAAGAACTGAAACTGAGCACTTCTCGCCCGAGATGCGCTCAAGAGCGGACATCGGGAATGACAGAGCAGGATCGTCAAGTCGGCTTCAACTCTTGAAAACATCGAAGTAGTGGTTTCCGCCCTCATCCTCGTACTGACTGGCGATAGAAAGGCCAACCGCTGAGAGCTGCCGCCGGTACTCCTCGGCTCCAAGGGAGCGTGTTTCCCGTCCCGTCATCATATCATCCCCGGATCCTATTTCCGCTGGGCATGTAAATAGCAGCCTGCCGCCCGGCACCAGTATGTCGGCAATCCTTCGGATCAGGCGCCGCTGATCTTCGGGCGAAAGCAAAAACATGAGTCCCCATGCCAGGACACCATCGAAGGTTCGATCAAAAAATTTCGAATCCTGGACGGCTTCGCAAGCGATGGGCGTGTTTGGGAGATTGCGTCGGAATGCCTGGACGAAAGACGGTGCGGCATCAACGCCATAGACTCCAAGTCCTTCGGCCACCAGAATCTCGGTAATGGGAAGGCCGGGCCCACAGCCAAGATCGACAACAGCGGCCCCGCGTGGCAGCGCCTTGGCCCAGTCGCGGACCCTCTTTACCCCGATCGTCTTCGATCGAGCGCTTACAAACTCGGCAGCGATGCGCTCATATCCGTTCGATCGATCTACCATGTCGTCTCCATATCAAAGCGAGTTCGCGCCATACACGCAGCGGCCCCGCCGTGTTGTGGCCATCAGCCGGTCGGCGGCACGGCGCCAGGTCGTGGATCGATGGGGACCAGGGAGGAAAGCCCCACCATCTGCTCGAAGAGGACCGCCGCCTGGAGCAGCTCGGCCTCGCCTCGATGAGGGCCGACCATTTGCAAGCCGACCGGGCGGCCATGCCGATCGAAACCACATGGCACGGCAATGGACGGCAAAGCCATCAGGGTGGTTGCCGCTGTTATCAGGGAGCTCCCCAGATAATTCTCGAGCTTCTTGCCATCGATCGTTGCCGGCATCCGCAACTCGACATTGAAAGCCGGCGTCGAGGCTCCCGGCGATACCAGAAGATCGTAGGTCTCGAAGAACTCGACGACGCGCCGGAACAGGGCGGCCCGCTCGCGCTCGGCGGCGGCGAGCTCGCTTGGCGACTGTCGCAGGCCGTGCTCGGTGTTCCAGATGATATCCGGCTTGATCTGGTCGCGGTGCGTTGCGAGCAACAGCTCGCGCTCGACCACGAAATGTTGCGACCTCAAGGCGAGAAAAGCCTGTGCGATGTTGCCGAGGTCGGGAGCAGCTTCCTCGACATCAGCGCCGAGCTCCTCGAAACGGCGCGCCGCCTTTGCACAGATCTCCCGCGTCTCCCGGTCGACCGGCACCCTGCCGCCGAAATCGGCGGTGTAGGCGACGCGCTTCGGCGCAACGGGGCCGGCAACTGCGGCGGCGAACGAACGATGCGGCGCTTCGAAAGTCAGGGGATCACGCGGGCACAGGCCCGCCATGGTATCGAGAAACAGCGCCACATCGGCCACGGTGCGTGCCATCGGCCCCTGGACCGAGAGCGGCGAGAACAGATTGTTGGACGTACCGCGCGTGACCCGGCCCGGCGAAGGCCGCAAGCCGATGACCGAGCAGTAGGTGGCTGGTCGACGCAGGCTTCCCGCATGGTCGGAGCCGTGTGCGAGCCATACCTCGCCGGCAGCGAGCGCGGCGGCGCCGCCACCGGTCGAGCCGCCCGGGGTTAACGCGGTATTCCAGGGATTGCGGGTGCGGCCAAACACCTCGTTGAACGTCGAGCCGCCGGCGCCGAATTCCGGCGTGTTCGACTTGGCGATGACAATGCCACCTCTGCGCTCGATCCGTTCGACCACCGGGTGTGAACGCGTCGGCACATGGTCGCGGAAAATCGGTGAGCCGTAGGTCGTGCGCACTCCGGCGACATCGGCGAGATCCTTGATTGCGACCGGCAAGCCGCACAGCCAGCCGGGCTCAGCCTCAGCCTCGCGACCTTCGCCGCGCATCAGCGCTTCGGCATGGGCACGCGCGCGATCGATACATAAGGTCGGCAGTGCATTGATCGCCGGCTCGACTTCCGCAATCCGACGCACCGCGGCGTCAATGAGGTCGAGCGGCGTGACCTCCCGGCGCTTCAAGCGAAGCACCGCCTCGCTTGCTGTCAGCCGGTATAGCTCATCGTGAGGAGACGACATGGAGGCCCCAATTCTGCCGCGCAAGAAAGCCTCAGGTCCGGCATCGGGTCAACCGGCTGATCGCGGCCAGGCAGATTGTCAAAACAAGGTGATCCGCGAGATCCGCTCCGGAATCGCCCAGTATGATAAGGGTGATAAGTCTCGATCGGCCAACGGCCACAGGCACTGAGACTCGCATGACACAATCTCTGATCGATCGCTGGTATGCCGCGGTGCGGACCGGCGACGCTGCTGCGCTAAGGGACGTCGTTACCGAGGATGTCGTGCTGCTTTGGAACGGTGACCCAGCCCGTTTGCCATGGGCCGGACGCCATTCAGGTGCCGACGCGGTTTTGGCGTTTTTCAAGAAGCTCGGCGCAGACATTGAGGTTGTTTCGGTTTCGCAAATCTACCGCCTGGATGCGGCCGATGCTGTCGTCGTCGCGCTGGAAGGCGAATGGCGGGTTCGCCGGAGCGGCTCCACAATCAGTGCCCGCGCCTGCAATGTCTTCCGGTTTCGGGATGGTCGAATTTCTTCCTACGAAGTCTACAACGACAGCGGCCGCTTTGCCGATGCCATCAATTCCGAACGGCTTGAAAGTTAGCCGTCGTATGTGAGTAAGCGCCCCAGAGCGGTGAGCTGTGATCTCAGTTTTGGGGCAAACTCGACAAAATTCAATCTGAGCATCATGCGCGACCAAACCGACCAAGCAAATGCTGCGATCGGGTTTCGCCATGGACGCGCCGTTAGCGAAATTTTGATCGGTCGGCCGAAACGACCGTGATGCGGCGGGATTGCTTTCCCTCGCGATTCATCAAAAGCTGCCGAGAGCGGCGGCTTATTTTGGCAAACTTCATTTTTAAGGAAATTGCGCATGCACCGTTGCTTGATTGCCACGCTCATGATGCTCGCAGCCCTGCTCTTTGCCGCAGCACCGGCCTTCGCCGGTGCGCGGCTGGCACTCATCATCGGCAACGGCAAATATGTCAACGCGCCGGCGCTGGAGAACCCGGCCAACGATGCCGCCGATCTCGCGCAGGCGCTGCGCGGCGTCGGCTTCGAGGTGATCGCGTTGCAGGACGCCTCGCGCGACGCCATGACCAAAGCCCTACGGGAATTTTCGACCCGCTTGCGCGGCACCGAGATGGTGCTGTTCTTCTATGCCGGCCACGGCATGCAGATGAACGGCGAGAATTATCTCCTGCCTATCGACGCCGACATCCAGACGCCGGCAGACGTGCGTTTCAACACCGTCAACCTCACCGACATCCAGCAGGAGATCGAGGCGAACGGACGCGTCAACATCATGATCCTGGACGCCTGCCGCAACAATCCGTTCGCCGAGCGCCTCGCGCAGAGCGGACGCGCGGCGCCCTCCCGCGGGCTCGGAAGGATCGATGCGTCGGGCGAAGGCTCGCTCATCGTTTATTCGACCCAGCCCAACAACGTCGCGCTCGACGGTTCGGGACGCAATTCGCCCTTTACCGCCGCGCTGCTCAAGCATGTCGCGACGCCCGGCATCGAGGTGCGGCAGATGCTGTCGCGCGTGCGCGGCGACGTGCTTGCTACGACGGATCGGAAGCAAACGCCGTGGGACAGCTCCTCGCTCACCGGCGACGTCTATCTCGCCGGCGCATCAGCGGCGCAACAGGCGACCGTGGCGCCCAACCCGCCGCAGGCACCTGCCACGAATCCAGCCGGAGCGGGCGATGGCTCCCGCACCAACGAGCAGGTCGCCGCAATGCCGACTGCGCCGCTGCCGGTCCTGAAGCCCGCAGCACCGCCGCAGAACGATTGCGACCGTCTCGTATCCTTCCCCCCGCCCTTTGCGACGCCCGAGCAACTCAAGCGCTCCAAGCACGCCGACTGGCCGGCGGCGGTCTCGGCCTGCGCGGCCGTCGTCGCCGAGCAGCCGGGCAATCTGCGCATGCAGTATTATTATGGTTTAGCGCTCGACAAGACCAACAACGTCGTCGAGGCGCTGCGCCGCTACAAGATCGCGACCGACGGCGGCGACACCGATGCGATGAACTCGCTTGGCTTCCTGTTCGCGACCGGGCGCGGCGTCGTGAAAAATCCCGAGCGCGCCTTCGAATTGTTCAGCAAGGCGGCCTCCGCCGGAAACCCCGACGCGATCTCGAATGTCGGTTCGATGTACAGCAACGGCATGTTCGTCAAGCAGGACAATCCCAAGGCGCTCGACTATTACGAGAAGGCGGTCGAGGCCGGCAATTCCTTTGCCCTGAACCAGATCGGCGTCATGTATTTCAACGGCAAGGGTGTCGATCGCGACTACCACGCGGCGGCCGAATATTTCCAGCAGGCGGCCGACCTCGACGACGGCTATGCGCTGAAATTCCTCGCCATCATGTACGAGCGCAGCCTGCTCGGGCCTAAGGATCTCGAAAAGGCCGGCGCGTTGCGTGCCCGTGCGCAGATGGTCGACCCCACCAGCCAGAACCCGGACGTGCCGGCCGCGGTCGCAACATCGGTCCATCACACGTCCGGCGGCCGGCCGCACACCGTCATCATCCGCCGCTATCGATTCATCGGCTGCTCCTGGGTGTGGTGCTAGCCTGGCGCTGATCGCTTCATCACTCTGCGGCTTCCGGCGCGGTCACCTGCACCGCCCTCGCCCGCTCCTTCCAGACCACGAGCAGGATGACAAAGACTGCTCCCGTCACGGCCGTGCTCACGGGCAGGCCGAGCATGTGGCGGCCGGCGAGAGTGTCGCCGATCGCGGTGCCCGCGGCGCGGATCGCGACCACCGTCGTCCAGAAGAGGGGCAGCAGCAGAAGCCTGCCATTGCGCCCGGCAACGAACAACAGCGCGACGATCGGCGAGAGCAGGATCGCCGCGCCCGCATCGTCCAGCTTCAGATTATGCGAGCTGTAGTCGCCGATCACCGTGCCCAGCGTTCCAGCCAGGAACATGCACACCCAATAGCCGAGGTCGGCGCACAGCACTTCGTCGGCCTTGTTCGCGAGCCGCTGCCAGGTGAACCGCCAACTCAGCCACACCGCTGCGATCAGCAGGATCGCAAGCACGACCATGACCCAGAGCCGCGGCAATTTCAGATCGCCCGCGGCAAAATCCGCGAAATTGGTCGCCGCGGTGCGGACGATGATGATCGCGCACCAGTAATAGACCTGATGCCGCAACGTATCGAAACGCTCGGCCACCATCACGATGGCGAGCGCAGCGGCGAGGAAGGGTAGCCCCGCGACATGGCCGAGGCCGAGATTATGGGCGAAGAAGTCGCCCATATTGGCCCCGAAGATGCTGGCGATGCACAGCGCCGCCCAATAGCGCGGCCCGAGTGCGGGAAGATGGATCGGTTTCATGCGTGTCCCGTGTATGCCGTCAGGCCCTGTTGGTTTCCGCTCGGCCCGGATGCGTGCCGGCTCGCTGCGGCAGCAGTGCGACGCAGGCGATGATCAGCGCCGCAAGGATGGCCGAGGCATAATAGCGGCTGAAGTTGAGCCCGCCATTGCTGAGCGGCTTGTCGAGCAGGTCGCCCAGCGTCGCGCCAAGCGGCCGGGTCAGGATGAAGGCGGCCCAGAACAACAATGTCCGGGACATCGATGTGAAGTAATAAGCGGCGGCGATAGCGACGAGGCCCGCGCCAAACACCAGTGCACCGCCTTCATAGCCGAGCCCATTGGTGTCGGCCATCCAGTCGCCGAGCGCGGTGCCGAGCGTCTGCGAGAACAGGATCGCGACCCAGTAGAAGGTCTCGACCCGGGGCGTCGACACCGTGTTGACGGAGATCGAACCTTCGGAGCGGTACCAGATCACGAGCGAGGCGAGCAGCAGCACCAGCAGCAGCGATGCACCGCCGGGATAGCCGATGCCGAGCGAACGGTCGGCGAAGTCGGCCATGGTGGTGCCGGCCGTCGTGGTGGCGACGACGACCAACCAATAGAGCGGCGGATAAAATTTCCGAGCCAGGATCTGCGCGACGACCGCGACCACGAAAATGCCGATGAAGATCACGCTAGAGAGCGCATAGCCGAGATCCATGGACATGGAGACGGCGTCACCACCGGTCTCGCCCAGCGTCGTTGCGAGGACCTTGATGATCCAGAAGATCAGCGTGACTTCCGGAACCTTGCTTCTCTCGATGTCCTGGACCATGCGGCGGCCTCCTTGTTTCGTCTGGTTCGCCCCCGAACGGTTTCCGCAAGCCTGGGCTGCGCCTCGGTCGCGCGCCGAAGCCGATTGAGATGGTCGAGCGAGGCGAGCGCCGCATCCGGCTTTGCGGCGGCAAGCGAGAGCGCGAAGGCTTCGAGACCGACAAGGGTCACGCCATGCAACGCGACCTGACCCGGACGGCCGCGCGGAATGGCCACGCAGACATCGGCGAGCTTTGCCAGCGGCGTGTCGTCGGATTCGGTGATCAGCACAGTCGGCAGGCGCAGCGCCCTCGCCTCGGCGAACACCGCCTTCACCTCGCGGTAGAGCCGGCCATAGGCGAGGATCAACAGCGCATCGCCCGCCTGCAGATCGAGCAGTTGATCGGCCAGCATCGAGCCGGTGGCGTTGATGGTCCGGCTGCGCCGGCCGCTGCGCGCCAGCAGCACCGACATGTAGGTCGCAAGCGAGGCCGAAGGTCCGATCCCGAACACGGCGATGCGGGAAGCGCCGTCGAGGAGCCGCACCGCGGCTGAGATTTGAGCGCGGCATTTTTCGGATCGCAACACTGCGAGCCCTTCGGCGTGAGTCCGCAGCACGCTGTCGAGTGCCTTGCCGGTGGTCTTATCGAGATCGACCAGCGTGCGCCGCATGTCGTCGGCGGGCGTCGAGCGCTCGCTTGATCTGAGAATGGCCGTCTTGAGATCGGCGAGGCTCGGAAATCCCAGAGCCTGGATGGTACGGAGCACGGTGGCATCGGAAGTCCCGATGCGTTCGCCCAGCGCAGCGGCGGAACTCGCCAAAACGAGCTGGCGGTTCTGGTCGATGAAGCGAACCACACGCAAACCTGTGGCACCGAGCGGCGATTTCGCCCGCCTCAGCATGCGATCGAGGTCGGTTCCAACGTTAAGTCGCGCGCTCAAACGCAAATACCACCATGTAGTGAAATGGAACTCGACATGCTCTGATGTAGCATATACTACATCGATCGAATGAGAAGCAGTTTTTCTCGATGATCGCGCGACGCGCCCCTTGGCTCGCTTGTTCCGTTGTCGCGGGCGCTGTGCTGGCGCTGCTGATGCAGCCGGCCGTTGCCGGACCGCCCTTCGTGTCCGACGATCCCGAGCCCACCGATACCGGCCATTTCGAGATCTACACGTTCAACAACGGGACCAACACACGCTCCGGCACGTCAGGCGAAAGCGGGATCGACTTCAATTACGGCGCGGCGCCGAATCTGCAGCTCACCGCGACCGTGCCTGCGGGCTACAGCGACACCATGGGCGGCAGCACCGAGGTCGACCCAGGCAATGTCGAGCTGGCCGCGAAATATCGCTTCCTGCATCAAGACACATTCGGCCTCGACGTCAGCGTGTTCCCCCGTATCTTCCTGCCGAGCGGCTCGGCGACGATCGGCGACAATCATGTGTCCTTGCTGCTGCCGATCTGGGTGCAAAAGGATTTCGGCCCGAAATGGTCGGCGTTCGGCGGCGGCGGATGCACGTTCGACGAAATCAGCGCCGCCGATTTCTGCCAGGCCGGCACTGTGCTGACCTACCAGCTTCTGCCAAAGCTTCAGATCGGCGGCGAGCTGTTCCATCAGACCGCCGACAGGCAAGGCACACCCGCAGCCACCAGCCTCGGCATCGGATGGCGCTACGACGTGACCGACAATTATCACCTGCTCGGCTATGTCAGGCGCGGGATCGAGAACACAGACGAGACCGACCGCTATTCCTGGTATGCCTCGGTGCTGTTCACGTTCTAGCGGCGAAGACGTTCACGAGCTCTGTTCCTTCTCCCCTTGCGGGAGAAGCGGTACGCAGTTGTCCAAGCGGAGAGAGACCCCTCACCCGGATCGCATCTGGCGATGCGACATAGCCGAAGCTCCGCTTCGGCGTTCTTCAAGAACGGCCGCCAAAGGCGGCCTACGCCTCTCCCACAAGGGGAGAGGTGCACCTTCAACGCGGCCGGGATCACGCCCGCATCAACCAAAATTGTGTCGCGCAAGGGTTGACGCGACAGCCTCTTCTCCCGCTGCATAGCGCGAGCGACCCCGCGCTCTCCCGCGCGCGGGAACCGTAGCGCTTCCTCGAAGGCCGAATATGGCCACCGCATTGAAGAGGCAATGGCAGCGATGAAATCGTGGCTTCACGCCTCCCTGGCGAGCTTCGCCCTTCTCACGCTCTGTCTCACGCCGGTGCCGAACGCGGCCGCGGATTCCGACATGGATAGCAAAGTCCAAAACCTCGTTGCCGCCCATCTTGCGCCCGCGGTCACCAGCGGCGGACTTGCGGTTGCGGTCTATACCACGGGCCATGTGCAGTTCTTCAATTACGGCCATGCCGACATTGCCGGCAAACAGCCGATCACGGAGGATACGCTGTTCAATATCGCCTCGCTGCGCAAGCTGTTCGAGGCAACGCTGGTGGCGCGCGGCGCGCTGCGCGGCGAGATCAATCTCTACGATCCCGTCAGCAAATATGTCGGCGAGCTCAACGGCGACTATCTTCACCGCGTCACCATCGGCGAACTGGTGACGCACACGTCGGGACTGCTGCTGCCGACCGATCATCCGCCGTGGCCGAATGAATCCTACACGCAGGCCCAGTTCTTCGACATGCTCAACACCTGGAAGCCATCAGTCGGCGAAGCGCCGGGCCGCCAGCGCATCTATACCCATGCCGGCTATGTGCTGCTGCAGGTCGTGCTCGAGCGCCGCTATGGCCGGCCGATCCACGAGCTGATCGAGGAGCGCATCCTCGAGCCGCTCGGCATGCACGCAACGTTCCTGCCCGAGCGCGGACAGGACAATCGCGCCATCATGCCCGCCGAGCTGTTGCAGGAAACAGTGCAGGGCTATTCCGACCAGGGCGTGCCGATCGGCCCGCCCGGCAATCAGCAGAGCTATTTCGATTTTCCCGGCACCGGCCAGATGTTCTCGACCGTGCGCGACCTCTCGATCTTCGTCGCCGCCTGTCTCGACGGCAAGGTCAGCGATCCGCAACTCCGCGAGGCACTCAAGATGATCCAGCGCGAGAGGTTCGAGGTCAGCGCCAAATTCGGCCAGGCCAAATTCGGGCAAGCCATGGCTTGGGAGAACGTGCATCTCGATGGCGTCAACATGATCGACAAGCCGGGCGGCCTCAACAACGCGTCCGCCTATATCGGCCTGGTGCCGAAGCGAAACATCGGCATCGTGCTGCTCGCCAATCGCGGCGAATTTCCGCACGAAAACGCGCGCTACGAGGTGCTCCCCGCTCTGTCGCGATGACGGCCTGCGGGTAGACCCGCACTTCGGCGCTGCTATAGTAGCGCTGATCAATCGACTGCCCGGCTGAACGGGCAGCGGGGAAGTGTGAGGAGACGTGGTGCTGACGAGAACAGCGAGCCTGTTGATCGCGTTCGCGATCTCTGTTGCATCCATCATCGGAGCCCGTGCCGAGGCGCCCTACCCCAACCGTCCGATCCGCATTGTGGTGCCGTTCGGCCCCGGCGGCTTTGCCGATTTCACCGTGCGCATTCTCGGGCAGAAACTCACCGAGCGTACCGGCGCGCAGGTCGTGATCGAAAACCGGCCGGGCGCCGGCGGCATCATCGCCGCCAACGCCGTGCTCGCCTCGCCGCCGGACGGCTACGCACTGTTCGTGTTCTCCAGCGGCATCGTGCTGTCGAAGTCGCTGTTGAAAACGATGCCGTTCGATCCGGTCACGGCGTTCTCGCCGATCTCGACCATGGCGCTGTTCGACCTGCTGCTACTGGTGCGGGCGGATTCGCCGCTGCATACGCTCAAGGACGCGCTCGACGCCGCGCGCGCCAACCCGCAGAAGTTCGACGTCGCGACCATCAGCCCCGGCAGCACCCAGAACGTGACCGCCGAGCTCTTGCGCGCGGTCAGCGGTGTGCCCATGACGGTCGTACCGCACCGGACTTCCTCGGAAGTGCTGACGGCGTTGTTACGCGGCGATGTCCAGGTCGGCGTGGAAACCTATGCCGCGCTGAAATCGGCAATCGACAGCGGACAGGTTCGCGCCATCGCTTCATCGGGCAGCCGGCGTTCCGAGCAGCAGCCTGACGTGCCAACCTTGCGCGAGAACGGCATCGACGCCGCGGTCGACGGCTGGAATTCGCTGGTGGCTCCAGCCGGCACGCCGCGCGAGATCATCACCTTCCTCAACGACAACATCCGCGCCATCATCTCCGATGCCGACTATCAGAAGCGGATGGTCGAGCTCGGCGGCGAACCGGTGACGGGCACGCCGGAGGAGCTCGGCGCGCGGCTCAAATCCGACGCCGAGATGTGGGCCGGCGTGGTGAAAAAGGCCGGCCTCGAGCCGAACTGAAAGCAAGAGGGCGCAAGCCCGCCCCCTTCAAGATCGATGCTCATGTGCCAGTCTTCACCACGGACGATTGTCCCTTTGTTGACCATAAGGGTCAGTCCCCCTACCAGGCCACCGTCGACTGGCTGGTCGATGCCATTCCCAATGCGGGCGCCCAGGAGAAGATCTATGTCGCGAACGCGCACGGTCTTTATTTCGGCGGCGGCTGATGCCGGCGCGTTAGCCGGCCCATAGCAACATTTCGCTATCAGAAATTTGCAAGTTCACGACATGTAAACCTCACCCCCGGCCTAGTAGCCGAACGGGCACATCACTGATCAAATCCCGAGCAATTTGCAGCGAGATATTTAGGATTTTCTTTTAAAGCGGAGAGATTGTCTCCGTCCGTCGCAAATGACAGGTCAGATAAGGGCCAGCCGCGATGATTGAGGGGAAGTCATTTTTGAGAGAGTTGGACGACGCCGTCCAGCGCGGTTCGGAAGAGAGCCGCACCAAGGCGCTTTCGTATGCGACCGACATGCTGATCGTCGGCCACTATACGGACGACGAAATCTGGATTTTTGGCGAACTGATCGGCCGGCTGGCGGGTGCGATTGAAGTCGCCGCGCGTGCCCAGCTCGCGAGGCGACTAGTGAATGTCGCCAACGCACCGATCAACGCCCTTAAAAGGCTTGGCTCCGACGATGCGATCGAAGTCGCAGGCCCGATCCTGCAGCACTGCGAGCGCCTCGATGCCAAAATGCTGATCCACAATATCAGGACCAAGGGCCAGCCGCATCTGCTGGCGATATCCAGGCGAAAATCCATTCCCGAGGTCGTGACAGACGAACTGGTGACGCGTGGAGACCGCGACGTCCTCACTTCCGTAGCTGCGAATAACGGCGCCTGCATTTCCGACTTCGGTTTTCTGCACATGCTCAAGCGCTCCGAGAACGACTCCATTCTCGTCGAACAGCTCGGGCTGCGTAAGGACATTCCGCGGCACGTCTTCCAGCAACTGGTGGCGAAAGCGTCCGCCGATGCCTGCCGAAAGCTCAAACAGGAACGTCCCGACCTGGTCGACCACATCCACACCTCCGTCGCCGAGGTGACCGGATCATTGCAATCCAAATTTGGACCGGCCACGAAGGACTACTTTGCGGCAAAAAAAACGCTGACGGCGCTGCAACATCGCGGCGAGCTAAACGAGAGCAAAATTCTGAGCTATGCCCGCGACCGCAAGATCGAAGAATCAACAGTTGGACTATCCCTGCTGTGCGCGCTACCGGCCAATGTCGTCGAGCGAGCCCTTGGCGATCGGGAAATGACCCTCATCCTCTGCAAGGCCTGCCGCTTCGAATGGGAAACGACCATGGCAGTGCTGTTCCTCGGCGCCAGGGATCATCAGATCACTGCCCGCGTTCTGGAGGAGATGAAGCACGAATATGCGCGTCTTGACGCCAAGACGCCATTGCAGGTCCTAAATTTCTACCAGACGCGCATGGATGCATCGGCCGCCCTCAGCGACGAGCGGCGCCTGCCTCAACTCCACAAGACATGAAACCTTAGCTACGTTCGCGTCTTCGGCGGCGCCTGCACGGACGGCGCTGCCGCAGCAAAGAGATCGGCGCGGCTGCCGTTTCGCGGCGGATAGATGCGTTCGCGGTTGATGGTTTGCTTGGTGACCTTGGCGGCCGCCCCGGTCGTGCGCACCTTGCGGTCCCAGCCCTCGGTGTAGAGCGCGCCCCAGGCGCCGAGATCGAGCACAGTGACGTACCAGTCGATGTCGAGCGGAATCATCGCCTCGCCGAACAGCTCCGCGACGACATTATGGCCGGCATAGCGGCCCATCGGCCGCGCGAACTGGCAGGACATGACGGTTTCATGCTCGCCGTCGAGCCTCGCGCTCGCGGCATCGCCGGCGGCAAAGACATGCGCGAGGCCTTTGGCGCGCATGAACTGGTCCACCGAAAGACGCCCATGCTCATGCTCGCCCGGCAGTGTCGCAACCAGCGGGCTCGCGCACATGCCCGCACACCATACGACGGTCCGCGTCGGAATGGTCTCGCCCGACGAGAGCCTGATGCTATCGGCGTTGACGGCATCAACCCTTACGCCGAGCCGCGTCTCGACCCCGAGCGCCGACAGCGCCTCGTTGATCACCGGCCGTCCGTTCGCCCCGATGGTGGCACCAACCACGGGATTGGGATCGAGCAGGATGACGCGGCGCTCCCCGTAGACGCCGGCTTTCTCGAGCTTGGCCGGCATCTCGGTCGCTACTTCGATTCCCGTGAAGCCGGCGCCGACGACGACCACGGTCGAACGCGCCGGTGATGGCGGCGCACTGGCGAGCGAGGCGAGATGGGCGTTGAGCTTTTCCGCCGCCGCGTAGGTGTCGACGTCAAAGCTATGGGTTGCGAGCCCGGGGATCGCAGGCCGAGCCAGTTCGCTGCCGAGCGCCAGCACCAGCCGGTCATAGGCGATGCTCCCCCCATCGCCTGCGGCGGTGACATGCTGGTTCGCGACATCGATCGCCGCTACCTCGGCCACCCTGTACGTGACGCCGACCGGATCGAGCAATCCTCGAAGCGAAATCGCGACGTCGCTCAGATCAACCTCGTAATTGCGGACGCGGATGTTGTGATAGGGATTGCGGTCGAGCACGAGGATCTCGAGCTCCGCGGCACGCGCGCCGATCTCGTCGCGCTTGCGCGCGGCGCCGATCGCGGCCCACAGCCCGGCAAATCCCGCGCCGAGGATGAGAATACGTGCCATGCTTGTGCTCCGGCCCTCCCGGCTCCGCCGATTTCGGGGAGTCGAGGCACCCTAGCACAGATCAGAAGGGCGATTTCAGCCGGCCGCGACGGCTGCGCCGCTCACCACCTCGCCGAACGAGGCAAAGAACTCGCCCGCAAGCTTCTTCGCGGTGGAATCGATCAGGCGGCCGCCGAGCTGCGCGAGCTTACCGCCGATCTGCGCGTCGACTTCATAGAAGAGGATGGTGACGTCGGGGCTTTCCTCGCTGAGCTTCACCGTCGCACCGCCCTTGGCAAAGCCGGCGATGCCGCCGTTTCCTTCGCCGGTGATGCGATAGGAATTGGGCGGATCGAGATCGGACAGCGTGACCTTGCCGCCGAAGGTTGCCTTCACGGGACCGACCCTGAGCACCACCGTCGCCGTCATCTCGTTCGGCGTGGTCATTTCGAGCGACTGACAGCCGGGAATGCACTGCTTCAGGATCTCGGGATTGTTGAGCGCCGCCCAGACTTTTTCTTTCGAGGCCGGGATACGCTGGCTGTCATTCATCTGCATGTTTGGTCTGGCTCCTTGAAGTGGGTTCGCGCTGCCCGCGCCGCCGCTCGATGGTGATCTCGGCGAGGATCGACATCGCGATCTCTTCCGGGGTGATGGCGCCGAGATCGAGCCCGGCGGGCGCCTTGACGTCGTCGACCGCACCAGTGTCGACACCTGAAGCGATCAGCTTTTCGCGCAGCGCCGCCATCTTGCGGCGGCTGCCGACAAAGGCGCGGTACTCGGCCTGGATTGCGATGGCCTGCTTCAGCGCGGCCTCATCGCCCTTGCCCTGCGTCGACACCACCACGAAGCGGCGGGCATCGTTGAGATAACGCGGCGCAAAGCCGTCGACGATCACATGCGCGTCGGGCTCGGCCACGAGATCGGCGGCGGGCGCGGCGAGCGTGACGTGATAGCCGAGCTGGCGTGCTTGCGCCGCGAGCGACATCGCGACCGGGCTTGCGCCCAAGATAACCAATGAGGGATGTGGCAATACGGGCTCTACAAAAATATCCATCGTTCCCTTGCTCGGGCACATGTTCGACGCGAAACGCACGCCGTCCTTGTTGTCGCCCGGCTTGACGCCTAGTTCGGCGAGCAGGTTCTCCGGCTGCACCGAGACCATGCGCGGCTCGCCATCGGCCAGCGC
>Ga0210401_10002774_pt1 | contig 19112 bp, 11 predicted proteins | sample IncBWH32MmetaG_FD_150866 | JGI IMG/M metagenome (GOLD analysis project Ga0210401, IMG submission 150866) | Forest soil microbial communities from Barre Woods Harvard Forest LTER site, Petersham, Massachusetts, United States - Inc-BW-H-32-M | ecosystem: Environmental > Terrestrial > Soil >... | reverse complement strand
AAACTTCGTAGAACGAGAGGCCCTGATTCGACTGATGGAGAAGAACGGGGAGTTGGGGCTGCATGCCTCGCAGGCTCTGAGCCGGGAGTTTCAGTCGGCGTACCGGGATATTCACGATCTGGTGCTGACCCGTTCCTCCGCGGGCAAGCTGGCGAGACTGCTGCTTTCATGGACGCCGATCCGAGAGAAAATCGAGCCTTCTGAAGTCCGCATCCGCGCCACCCTGACTCATGAAGAGATGGCACAAATGATCGGCTCGTCGCGGGAGACGGTGACCCGCTTACTGAGTGATCTCAAGAAAAAGGAATTCATTCGCCAGGACGGCACCACACTGGTGATCCGCAATCGAACGGCGCTGGAAGCGCTGGCTGCATAATGACGGGTGCAGCCTCGGCGGACGGCTGGATATCCTCCCTGGCCGTCCGCCTCCCCGAAACTTGGCCATTTTCCCGGGTTATGTAGGTGCCGACCCTGTTGCACTCACTGATGCGCCTTCATGAGCTTGCGTATCCTGCACAGAGCGGCAGATCCGCCAACTCCGCTTCCCATCCCTGCGGAAATGGGAAGCTCCGGTCGGGATGACAAAGCTTAACGGGCTACAGTGACTGTGAAAATTCCTTAGAAATGGAATCCAATCTGAGCCGTTAGAGCGCGCGGCGTGACATAGTGCGTGCCGCTGAAGGTCGAAAGGAAGTTGTACAGCACGTAGTTGTTGGTCAGGTTGATGACCGTGAGTTGCGCGCTCCACTTATACCTTTCACCGTGAAAAAGATTGTCGTGGCCCAAGGAGAGATCGAAGAGGCTGCGCGCCCTGATGCGCTGCGGATTGTGATCGTCATTTTCCGTCCCTGGTGCTGGAACATTGATGAGGGTTGATCCAAACTGCGACGCAAGGCATGGGCTTGGCAAAGCATGAAAGATAGTTGCGCGCTCGCCGTTGCAGGTGAAGCCGGCCTGAAATTGCTGGTCGGCAGTCAGAGGCGCGCCGGAGATGGTGTTAATCAAATTTATCGCCGGTTGGCCATTGATCGTGGTGGAGGCGCCCGCGCAAGTTGCGGTTGCCGGGTTATAACAAGGCGTCGCTCCCGCTACTAGCCCACTGTCATATCTCCAGTTGAAGCCGAGCCAGGGCCCGGTCTTCCACGGCTGGTACTGAAGATGTGTGGTCTGGTTAAACTTTTCGTCGTGGTCGATGCGGAAAACCCCGGTCGCAGGCGGAATGATGGGAAGTCCCGCGACTTGCGGCAGGAAGAAGCGCGCAGCCACGCTCGACATGGCCACAAATGCGGAAAGCCCGTGGTAATTCGGAACGCTAACACGGAGCGTAAATCCCGGGATCTTTGAGTTATGCCACTGGATGGGAAAAGTGATGGGGGTCGCGCCCACGACTCCGAAGTCGTATCCGTTGTGCGTGTACTTCCAGATGTATTCGCCGTCAACCACGAGATATTTTCCAAGGGCTTGCTGCAATCCGGCGTGGAATTCATTGCGATAGCCGGGATCAATCGGTCCCGAGTTGCAGGGCACACCGAAGGGCGGCACCAAGGCGGCAAGAAACGGGATATTGCACCCGGTGCTGGCGATGACCAGATTCTCGTTGAACGGTGATTCCATGCTGCGCGCGTAGGAGACTCGAAGAATGGTGTTGGTCGGTTTGATGTTGTAAGCAATCCCCAGACGCGGTTCTGCCTGGCGGCCAATAGACAAGCCGTTATACAAATCTCCGCGAAGTCCCAGGTTAAACGACCAGCTTCCCTTGGTGATCGAGTCCTGAACGTAGAGCGCCAGTTCCTTCACATCGGTGTGACCATGAAACGGGAATAGAACGCCCCCGGCTTGTGTCAAATCGTAGGGCTTGAGTGCGGCGCAGGGAGTATTGGGAATGGGGTTGCCGCTCGCGTCCAGGCAGTTGTAAAACGCGGCAGCAGCCGGATAGAACGTCGGATCGACGATGCCGATGTTTTCATTCTCGGTCAGAAAGGTCTGCTGATAGGTGACGCCCGCCTTCACGTTGTGAATACCTTTCGCGTAGGTCACATCCGCCCGAAGGCCGGCGTTGGTCAGTCTCCGAGACTGGCTAACGGTCTCGCCCTGAAGATCCGGAGAAAAATCCGCATAAGGATCGGCGCTCGGATAATAGTTATAATCGTCACGCCGGACGTATGCACCGAACGTAAGCACTGCCGAGGGATTCAAAACGTGCGTCCAGGTCGGCGCGATATTGAAGGTTCCTATTTTCTGGCGCTGGTCGGTTGCTTCCAGAGCATTGCCGGTCACGGGATTGGGAAGACCGAAGTGAAATTCCTGGTCGAACGAATTGGGACTCTGAAACCAGGATCGGGCATAACCGAAATTCAGGTGAAGGGAATCCGCTCCTGACACCTGATAATCCACACGGTCGAACAAATTCTCTTCATTCCCTTTATCGTGCATCACCGCGAACTCCGGGGGATCGAGGAACCGTCCGGTGTTTAATCCGTTCGCCGAGATGAAGTTTCCCCATTTTTGACCGCCGTAGGCCAGATTGAAGCCCAGGTTGGAAGATCCAAACGAACCGTACGAGGCATTCACGCTGCCGTGCGGCGTGGTCACCCCCTGGCCTGAACGTGTCGTAGCCACAATCACCAAGCTCGTCTTGCCCCCATATTCAGCGGGCGGTGCGCCCTGGATGACCTCCAACGAATCAACCGAATCTAGGGGAATCTGATTCGAGAAGACTTTGCTTTGCTGATCAGTGATGGCTTGACCGTCAACCGAGAAAGAGTTTTGCGCGTGGTCTCCCAATCCATGAAACAGCCCGTTCGAGTCTGCGGCAACTCCCGGAGACGCTAGCGTTACCAGTGAACTCAGTGAAGATGACGCACTTTCCAGCGGGATCTTGTCGAACAGTCCGCGATCAATATCAGTGTGACTCGTTGGATCGTTTTCCAGCAGATCTTCACCAGCCTCACTCTGCACCGTGACGCTTTCGGAAGATCCTCCTACCTGGAGCGTGACCTTGATGTCCAAAGGCACGGCGGAGCGGATTTCAACATCCTGAGCGTAAGGAGAAAATCCTGCGCCGGTCACGCTTAAGTGGTAGGGATTGAACGGGACGTTGGCGAAACTGAACCTTCCAGAGGCATCGCTGGTGGTTGATCGGTCAAAGTGGCTGACCGGGTTATGAATTTCCACGGATGCATTCGGAACCACCGCGCCCGAAGGGTCGAGGACGGTCCCGCCGATGGATGCAGAATTGGACTGCGCATGGACATGAAGACCCAGCGCCAAATAGAAAAGCAGGATGAAGGTCGCGTGAAGCGACTTCTTGTAAGAAGCCAGCATAAGTTCCTCCAGAAGAATTGGTCTAAGAAATCAAGGCCACGTTTTCGTGGGTACGTGAACCGAGCTACGTCAAGTTTGAAATCTGATCCCTAGACGCTAGGAGGCGGGCGGACACAAAGGGCAAACGCAATCACGCGTTGCTTGGAGGAAAGTGGCTTTGGCCGGAAGGTAGCTATTGGAATGAACGTCCTGTCCGGCAGTGTAGAAGTAGCCTTGGGGGAAGCTGAATGGGCGGCGACGCAAACTGTACACTTTGCCGCTTCGGTCGCACTCGAATGGTGATGCGCAACAAATGCTAATGCTGAGCACAACGTCAGCACTAGACACACCAAAGCTATCGGCTTCGAGATCGACCGCATGCTATGAATACTTGACTTGAATCTACACCGAAACAGGAAGCAGATGCAATTATGATGCCTGATTCTGCTACCGCGGTTGTTTACGAAAAGCCGAACAACTGGTAATCCAGTTTTCAGCCGTGGTCCCGGGTGGCCGCCCAAGGCGAATCTGCGACACACGCCATAAGTGTTTCGTCAGCGCGTTAGTGCTCGTGGTGGTGCGAGGAAGCGACCCCCAAGTACAGACCCAGCAGCGCAGACACCAAGGAAACCAAGATAATAAACAGCAGCTGAATGATTCCCCTTCTAGATCTCCGTCCGTTTCGATGTGGTTTCATTGCCCGATTCCCGAACTCCGCGGCAATAATCTGGTGGAATTGAGAATAAAGGCCAACTCCGAGGTAACGTGAATAAAGGCGGCCAGCAGCGGATTCAGGAACCCGAAAGCCGCCATTCCGACGCCTATGCTGTCCACCACAAGCGTGCCTGCGAAGTTCTGCATGATGATGCCGCGACAGCGGCGGGCGATCCGCAACGCTTCTACGAACTTGGCGAGATCGCTTCCAATCAAGATGACGTCAGCGCTCTCCCGAGCCACATCCGTTCCCGATCCCATGGCAACTCCAACGTTGGCCTGCACCAGTGCTGGCGCATCGTTGATTCCGTCCCCGACCATTGCGACCTTGCGATTCTTCCCGCGGAGTTCGGTTACCCATTTGGCTTTCTGATCTGGCAGAAGCTCACCCACAGCCTGGTCGACGCCGAGATCACGTCCCACCGACGTAGTCACTTCTTGCGTGTCGCCGCTGAGCAAGACTGTTTTCAGACCCATCTCTCGCATAGCTGTAACCGCGCTCTTGGCTTCGGGACGCAAGACATCAGCAATGCGAATTGTGCCGAGCACTCGCCCACCTTTGGCGACACAGACTTCCGACACCCCGCCGAGGCCATGGCCATTAGTAGGCAGAACCCTTCTCAAACCTCGTTCCATAAGGAGCGTCCGGCTGCCGACGACAATCTCTTCCCCTCGGCAGGCCGCAGTAATCCCTTTTCCAGGCGTATAAGCAAAGTGGTCAGGTTCGACAATGGGGATGGCGAGATCGGCTGCGCGCGCAATGATTGCCTTCGCGAGCGGATGTTCAGATTTGCATTCTGCGATGCCAGCGGCCGCCAGAATGTCTCGCTCGCTAAAACCATCGGCTGAGACTACCTCGCGAATTTGAGGCGTTCCGAAAGTCAGTGTGCCGGTTTTGTCCAGCAGCACGGTGTCCACCTCGGCCAGCGCTTCAAGATAGAGGCCGCCCTTGATGATCGCACCCTGATGGGCGGCTCGGCCGATCGCTCCCAAAATGGCGAGAGGCGTTCCTGCTGCGATGCCACAAGCGCCAGCAACGATTACAACCGAAATCGTTGACCGCACATTGTGAGTGATAATGAACGTTAGGACGGCAGCGCCTAAAGCGAAGTAAACCAGGTAGCCGGCCAAGCGGTCGGCTGTTTTCTGAATCGGAGCTCGCGATTTCTCGGCATGTTCGACGGCCTCGATGATCCGGCCGAACGTGGTGTCGCGTCCCAACTTGTCCGCACTGATCTCCAGGGCTCCCGATTGATTGATGGTTCCTGCATAAACCGTGCTTCCCGGCGATTTCTCAACCGGCATTGCCTCACCTGTGATAGCTGCCTGCTCCACAAAAGATCGCCCGCTCAGCACCAGGCCATCGACTGGGATACGTCCTCCCGGCTTGACGATTACCGACTCCCCAAGTCGAAGGTTCTCCGCAGGTATTTCCGCTACTTCGTTATTACGTCGGACCGAGACGGTTCTGGGCAGGAAATCCAGCAAGTCCTGGATGGCACGTCGCCCTCGTCCGACCGTCAGCCCCTCCAAGACCTCAGCTGCGAGCACGAAAGCAGTGATCACCAGAGCGGTGAAGAATTCGCCGATAGCCAAAGCCGAAAGCAGGGCGATGGTCATCGAGAGCTCCATGGTCATTTTCCGTTCGACGATGTTCTCGAATGCCTCCTTGAATATTGGGTATCCGCCAATCAGGGTGGCTAGAATGCCGATGACACTAATCCTGGGGAAGGGTTCCCAAACGCGGAACCAGACCGCCGCCGCGGCCGACGCCACAAATAGAATGCGCAGTAGCTCAGCCCATTCCAAGTTGTGCTCGTGTGGTTCTGAATGGTCCGCAGAATCGTCGCGGTTCATCTGTGGAGCGGATTTCTCGCCGTCGGAGGTCAGAGAGGGTTTTGGTTCGAGATTCTCGACGGGTTGTGGAATACTCATAGAATTCTCCGGGGTTGTGATTTACGGGAAGAATACATATACCATACGGGGTATAGTATACATAATGAGCCATACGATCAAGGACAAAGGAAAGCTGGTCCTCCGGGCTAAGCGGATCCAAGGTCAGGTGGAAGCGCTGGCACGGGCTCTCACCGAAGAGCGCGACTGCTCAGAGGTTCTCCAGCTTATGAGCGCCGCGAGGGGAGCCATGAATAGTCTGATGGCCGAGCTTTTGGAAGGCCACATCCGCAACCATGTGCTCAGCGAAAAAAAATCCAATGCCGGACAGACCTCGGCCGCCGAGGAAGTGATCGCGATGGTCAGGTCTTACCTGAAGTAACGCGGTAAGGAGCGGGATTTGAACCGCCCGGCCAGTTCGCTTTCAAAAGAAGCTTACAGCCCAAAGAGTTCCCGCAAACGCTTGGTTTGGGCGCGGCTGACCGGGATTTCGGTTTGTTTCTTGTCGTCCAGGCGCAATTGATAAGAACTCTTGAACCAGGGAACGACTTCCTTGATGCGGTTAATATTCACCAGGAACGAACGGTGAGCTCGCCAGAACAGACTGGGATCGAGGCTGCCCAGCAGTTCTTCGAGCGTGCGGCAGTTGGATTGCCCTTCCATCCCGTTCGGACCACTCGTCACCACGGTGATAATGCCGTCCTCAATCGAAGCGAAACAGATGTCTTTCTGATTTACCAGGAACAAGCGGCCGGCCGCCTTCAGCAGAATTTTAGAGGTCTGGGGCTTCTGGGAGTCGAGCATCCGCATCAGAGTGTCCAGTTTCGCGGACGAGGAGCCGCTGCCTTCGACCTTGGCTCGCGCCCTCTCGACCGACTGGGCCACCCGCTTCTTGTCAAAAGGTTTGAGCAGGTAGTCGACAGCGTTTACTTCAAATGCCTTTACAGCATATTGGTCGAACGCGGTCGAAAAGACAATCTTCGGCAGCGGGACTTTCCGATCCAGAAGCTTCTTGATGACGCCAAAGCCATCGAGGCCCGGCATTTGCACATCGAGGAAAACCAGGTCAGGATTGTGCTCGCGGATCAGACTCACGGCTTCGACGCCGTTCTTACCTTGAGCAACCACCTCTACGTCCCCAACATTTTTGAGAAGGAAAGCGAGTTCGTCGCGAGCCAGTTGCTCGTCGTCCACGATTACAGCCGATAGCGACATGACGATCCCCTGGAAAACAGTTTCTCTTTTTAGTATAGCGACCGGTTCCAGCCATGGTCAACGCAGGGGATCGCAATGGGGGGAGGCAAGACCAATGCGGTGGCCCTCGCCAAGAGTAAAGACTCTGTCAAAGACAAACCCCTCCCGCCTGATATCGATTCAGCTACATCTCGTAGTTGCCTGTCACGGCAGAGGCCGCGGGTTCGAGTCCCGTCGTCCCCGCCAATTCTTCTTGAACGGCTTTACAAAACGGAACTTTTGGACCTGGGTGCCGTTAGGGTGCAACCGGTTCGGCGGTTTTCCCGGTCCCATGTGCAGCAAAAGAATGGCTTCAACCACACCAGCCAGAAGGTGGCACCGGTATCTGGCTTATGGATTCTTGCCCGGCTCCTAAAACCGCTGGCTCATCAATCCACGCTGCCAAACTGCTTCAGATCTTCGGGGCCTTCTTTCAGGGTGACGACTTCTTTCCCCTGCACCATCTCGCGGACTTTCTCCACTACGTCGGGATTGGCCAGCGTGGTAATGTCGCCGGTGTTCAAGTTGTTCGAAATCGCGGCGAGCACGCGGCGCATGAGTTTGCCCGAGCGCGTCTTCGGCATGTCAGGAACGATGTGGACCTTCTTCGGACGGGCGATCTTGCCAATGATGGTTTCAATGGCTTTTGTGACCTTGTCGAGGATCTCCTGGCTGGGCTGAATGCCGGGTTGTAGCGCGATATAGACTTCGGGCACACGGCCTTTGATTTCGTCTACCACCGGTACCACCGCAGCTTCGGCAACTTCGGGGACGGTCAGGCATGCCGATTCAATTTCCTTAGTGCCCAGGCGATGTCCGGCTACGTTGATGACGTCATCTACTCTGCCCAGAATGCGGAAGTATCCGTCTTTTGCGAGGACAGCTCCGTCGGCCGCGAAGTACGGCCAGTCGCGCCACTCCTTGCTGTTCGGGTTCTTGCAATATTTCTTGTAGTACTGATTGACGAAGCGATCGCGGTCGCCCCAAATGGTTTGCATGATTCCGGGCCAGGGATTGCGAATGCAGATGTTCCCCGCCTTCCCCGATCCGGCGCTGACTTCGTGACCTTCTTCGTCCAGAATATAAGGATAAATTCCTGGCAAGCCTGGGCCTGCGCTGCCGGGTTTCATGGGATCCAGCGCTGGCTTGGTGCTGCAGAGAAATCCGCCGTTCTCCGTCTGCCACCAGGTATCGACGATGACGGCTTCACCCTTGCCGACTTCCTCGTAGTACCATCGCCAGACCTCGGGCTCGATTGGTTCTCCGACCGAAGTCATGTGCTTGAAGTGATAATTGTATTTCTTGGGTTCGTCGTGTCCGGACTTGCGCAGCATGCGAATGGCTGTGGGCGAGGTGTGGAAGATGTTGACATCCAGGCGTTCAGCAATTCGCCATACTCGGCCGGCGTCAGGATAGGTTGGGACGCCTTCATACATCACGCTGGTAGCGGCCAGCGCGAGTGGACCGTAAACAATATAGGAGTGCCCCGTGATCCAGCCGATGTCAGCCATGCACCAGTAAACATCCTCGGGATGAATGTCCTGGATATATTTGGAGGTGCCGGCCACATAGGCCAGGTAGCCGCCGGTGCGGTGTTGGCATCCTTTAGGTTTTCCGGTGCTGCCACTGGTGTACATGAGAAACAGTGGTGCTTCCGCATCCATAGGGACGGGAGGCACGATCTTGCCGACATAGTTCGGAAGGATCTCGTCAACGAAGAAATCACGATCTTTGACAAACGACGAAGCGGATGCATTCTTGCCCGCGTGACGTCTCCAGACCAGAACCTTGTCGACGACCTGACCTTCCTTTTTGGCTTCGGCCAGCGCGATCTCTGACGCCGCCTTGTGGTCGATCATCTTGCCGTTGCGATAGTAACCGTCCATCGTAATCAGGATGCGGCTGCCTGAATCGGCGGCTCGCATTCCGCAAGCCTCGCCGCTGAAGCCGCCAAACACAACAGAGTGAATCACTCCGAGGCGAGCACAGGCCAGCATGCTGATCGGCAACTCGGGGACCATTGGCATATGAATGGTCACGCGATCTCCGGCCTTCAAACCACAAAAATCGCGCAGCAGCGCCGCAAATTCATTTACTCGCACATAGAGTTCGCGATAGGTGACGGATACCGGTGCTTCCGACTCCAACTCCGGAACAAAAATCAGCGCTGCTTTGTTTTTGTACTTGGCCAGGTGCCGGTCTACGCAGTTGTAAGAAGCATTAATCTTGCCACCCACGAACCACTTCCAGAACGGTGGATCATTAGTGTCAAGAGTGGTGTGCCAGTACTGATCCCAACTCAGCAGGTCGGCGTAGTCGCGGAAGCATTCCGGGAAATCCTTCTCGCTGAAGCGTTCCATGATTTTGGGATCGGTTAAATTCGCCTGGCCGACGAACTTTGGCGAAGGATAGTAATATTCCTCCTCCCGCCAATGGACCGCAATCTCGGTCTCGTTGGTCGCCGTTACGACTCTGTTCTTCTCCACAAGTGCAGACATATCAGTCACTCCCTACTCTCAAATTCGAGCCAGACGCTTTCACCGATTCGAAGCAGATGCCAATCCCGGCGGGGCTCCTCCGCTGGCCTCATCCCAAATGCGCACTCCGTGAGTTTCGCGCAACAGCAAACTTCCCACGATGAACGTCATGCTGGCAACAATCATCGGGTAATAAAGTCCGGCGTAGATGTTTCCGGTTGCCGCCACGGATGACAGGCCGATCAACGGCAGCAATCCGCCAAAGACACCGTTCCCGATGTGATAGGGCAAAGAGAGCGAAGTGTAACGGATCTTTGCTGGAAAAGCTTCAATCAGGTAGGCGGCGATCGGGCCGTAGACCAGGCATACGTAGAGAACCTGCACAAACACCAGCAGAACCAGCATGGTGCGATCCGGATTCGGCGCTTCTTTGGCCGGTACCAGCGCCCCCGTTGCATCGGTCGTCATCGCCGTAAGCGAAATCGCACCTGTCACTTTGTTGCGCGTCGATTTCACGGTGACCACATTGTTTCCCGCTGCGTGTTCCATGGCTTTATAAATCGGGATGTAGGTAAGCACTCCGAGCAGGCAACCCGCCATCATGAGCTTCTTGCGTCCGATCCGGTCGGAAAGTGCACCGACTACAGTAAAGAACGGCATTCCGATCAGTAGCGCGATCGCGACCACGATGTTCGCGGTCTTGACGTTGATCTTGAGAATGGTCTGCATATAGAACAGCGCGTAGAACTGACCGGTATACCAGACCACGCCTTGCCCGGCCGTGGCCCCAAAAAGAGAGATGAGGACGTTCTTCAGATTGGGCCATTTGGTGAAGGCGTCCTTCAGCGGTTGCGTCGAGGTCATTCCTGCGCTCTTGAGCCCGGCGAAGATGGGCGACTCTTTCATCTTTAAGCGAATGTACAGCGAAATAATCACCAGAATGATCGACACTAGGAAAGGAATGCGCCAACCATAAGTCGCGAAGTCTTCCTTCGACATCGCATTCTGCGTGACCAGAATCACGATGAGGGATACGAACAAGCCCAGCGTGGCCGTGATCTGAATGAAGCTGGTGTAGAACCCGCGCTTGTTGTCAGGAACGTGTTCGCCGACGTACACCGCAGCGCCGCCGTATTCTCCTCCCAGAGCGAGTCCTTGCAAAACGCGAATTAAAATCAGGATTACCGGCGCGAACCAACCTGCGCTGGTATAGGACGGCATCAAGCCGATGGCGAAGGTCGAGAAGCCCATGATTGAGAGCGTCACCAGGAAGGCATACTTGCGTCCGACCAGGTCGCCGATGCGGCCGAAGAACAGCGCGCCGAAAGGCCGCACCAGGAAACCGACCGCGAACGTCGCCAGATACGCGACGTAGGCGAAGGTGTCATTTCCGGGAGGATAGAACTTCAGCGCCAGTACCGCCGCCAGGCTTCCAAATATGTAGAAGTCGTACCACTCGATCATGGTGCCGACAGACGAGGCCATAATCACTCGCCAGATGCTGTACTCCGCGTTTCCAGTTCCCGACACTTGCACCGCATTTGCCATATCTTCCTCCGGTGGGCGTAGTTGCCTTCGTATCTGTTTACAACTGGATTTCGCGCCGATTGTGGGTTGTCAGTGGAGCGCCGCTACCCTCACCCTCGTAGAACACTGGCAGGGTAACGCCATCCGCCATTTCTGTCCAGCACCCAGCGGATGCCAGTGCGAATCGCTGGCTCGAAGCGCAATCACGGCCGACGATTCGGGGCAGCATATGCGGCTTTTCCACGAGACGCTGTGATCTGCGTCACTGCTGCTCGTTTAAGTGACCCAAACACCTTCCTGCGGTTGGCTAGCGATTCCGAGCCGCTTGTGTTTGGCCACGCGCCGGGCGCGCACAGGCCCGGAAATCGCCAGTTGTCACTGACGATGCCTGGGGCCGTCGATCACAAAGGAGCGTGACTGGCGTCACAAACAAACGGTCCGCTCGGGCGTACACATATTCTGTCGCCGTCCATCGAGCACGGCCATGTTCTCGCGTTCAGGAGCCCCTTATGCCCGAGCAACAACAGCTTTCAAAAGATGCAAAAATGGCCATGATTTCCCAGTTTCTGGGGTTCATGCTTGATGCCTACGACATGGCATTAGTGCTGGTCATGGCCCCAATTCTGGTCAAGGTTTTCATCTCTCCCAAAGGCAGCGCCGCCTGGCAGTACATCGTGATCGTGTTCACCTACTCCATTACCATGGCCGCGAGGCCGATCGGTTCAGCGATATTCGGTCGCTATGCCGACAAGATCGGACGCAGATTTTTGCTGGTCTTCACGATCGGAGGCGTGGGCGTGATGTCCGTTCTCGGAGGCTTACTGCCGACCTATGCGCAAGTCGGCGTCTGGTCCTATGTCGCCTTCTGTTGTCTCCGCCTGTTTATGGGGGTCTTCTTCGGTGGCGAATATGCCGTGGGTCACACCTTTGCCATCGAATATGCTCCGCAAAAGAAGCGAGGAACTATTGGCGGTTTTATCCAATCGGGGTTCCCGCTGGGATACGTTTTTGGCTCCCTGGTTTTTGCTCTCGTTTCTTACCTGACCACCAAAGAAGCCATGCTGGCCTATGGCTGGCGAATCGTTTTCATGACCGGGGTCGTCCCTGTATTCCTGGCGCTTTATATTCGGAGCAATCTGCACGAGTCGCCGGAATTCGAGAAAGCCAAAGCGCGGGGCAAAATCGAAAAGTCTCCGTTCTTGAACCTGTTCAAGCCGCCGCAGTTATTTGACTTCCTGCAGGTGTTCTTCTTTATGACGGGACTGTTCCTCACCGATTACTCGGTGTACGGATTTCTGCCCAACCTCCTGACCCTGAAAGGACGCGGTTTCGGTACTACCACCTATAGCCTGATTTACGGCTTCGCGTTGTTCATGGCGTTCCTGGGCTACAACTTCTACGGCTGGCTCTCGGATCGAACCGGGAGAAAGATCCTGACGCAGTGGTATTGTGCCTTTCTCGTAGTGTTTGGAATTCCGGTCTTCTACGTCCTTTATCATGCAGCCATTGCCCGCAATCTGTGGATGGCAGTGCTCGGCACAGTGATGGCAGCCATGCTCAAGCTGGCATGGGGAGTGGTGCCAGCCTATCTCTGCGAGCGATTCCCAACCAAACGGCGGGCCGCAGGCGTGGGCTTTGGCTACTCCTCGGGTGCGCTGCTGGGAGCATGGTTCAGCGTATACGTGTGGTGGGCTCACAAGATTCCGTTCGTCGCCGCGATCGAGAAAGACGACATGTGGTTATCGCCGGCCGTCATCCTGACCATCGGCGCGGTCATGACCTTTGTCAGCTTGCTGTACTCGCCGGAAACCAAACACCTCCAACTGGACGAAGTAGGAGAAAGGGAGCGCGCATCCGACGCCGCCAAGGACGCAGCCAAAGAAGCGGCAGTCAAAACGGCGCTGGCAAGTTAGTCCGACTCTGCCAATTACTCGAGACTTGCTCACGAGCGGTACTCTGCTCGCTATTTCATCGGGGGCAAGTACGGAATATAGCGCGCGAACAGCCAGCACAGGAAGAACACGACCGGGATGTGAACCATCAACTGCAGCACGCCATATCCCACGATGTCTCTGGCCTTCAATTTCAGAATGCCCAATAGCGGCAGCATCCAGAACGGATTGACCAGATTAGGCAAGGCTTCCGAGGCGTTGTAGATTTGCACCACCCATCCGAGATGCACCTGGTGCAGATTCGCAGCCTGCAGAACATACGGCGCTTCGATGACCCACTTACTGCCGCCCGAGGGAATGAAAACTCCGAGCACCGCGGAATACATCGCGACCAGCAACGGATAGGTGTTGTGGGTGCTGACCGAGGCGAAAAGCTTAGCCAGCGCCTCGGCGATTCCGGTTCCCACAATCATCCCAAAGATCACGGCATAAAACGGAAACTGGATCAGCACGCCGCCAGTGGCTGGAATGCACTCGGCCACAGCGCGCATGAAACGCTTCGGACGCCAGTGCAATAGAAGTCCGACCGTGATGAACATGAGGTTGTAAGTATTAAGATCGAGCGCGGCCAGCGCGCCTTGCGGCGAGGTGCGGAACACGTCGATCAGATACCAGCACAGCAGCGAGGCGACCAGAACGGTCAGCAGCGGACTGTACTCCAGCCATTCGCCGGGTTTGCTCTTGGGCTCGAGGCTGGAGCGAATGGGTTCGTATTGAATGCCGTAGGATTCCGCAGTTCGGGCGTTCTCTGGCGACGGGGTAGACGAGTAGGCGATTAGCACCGACAGCACGATCAGGACAACTGTGGTGGCGATGCTTTGCCACAAGAAGAGAGTCTGGGTAAGCGGGATCAGGCCGCTGATGCTGAACAGCGACGGCGGCATCGCCGACTTGGTCGCCATCAGCATGGCTGCGGACGAAGATAGGCCCATTGCCCAGACTGCTCCGAGGCCGAGATAGGCGGCGGCGCCGGCGGCGCGGTAGTCCATTCCTTTGACGCGATGAGCCAGTTCGCGAACAAAGAGTCCGCTGAAAATCAGGCTCAAGCCCCAGGAGATGAGCGACGTCAGCATGGAAAAAAGCGCGACCAGGGCGACTGCTCCGCGCGGCGTCTTGGGAATTCCGGCTAAGGCGCGGATGGCGCGGTACACGATCGGCGTCGACGCCACAACATAGCCGCCGATAATGATCATCACCATTTGCATGGTGAACGGGACGAGAGCCCAGAAGTTCTTTCCACCCTGGATGGCCAGTTTGCTTGGTGCTTGATGAAGCAAGAGGCCGACGACAAAGACCACGACGATTCCGATCAGCGCGAAAATCAGCGGATCCGGGAACCAGCGCTCGCTCCAGTTGGCGAGCCCCAGGCCAAAGCGGACAAGATGCTGTTCCTGAGTTGCTGCGGGCTTCTCTCGTGGCGTATGCATAGCCCATCCTTTCGGTTCGGCAGAACTGCTTTTGCAAGTCTCTTGCCGGAATATGCCCGCCATTGTACGCGTGTTTCGTACAAAGCATGTTTGTGTATGATTCAAAGCTAAGATGAGGCGCTGGCTCTTGCCGATCGCACTACTGCTCGTCGTCGCCTCGGCATCGCTTGTTATGCGTCACTTTTCACAAGAACGGGCGCGGCAGAACTGCGAAGGGGCCTATCAGTCGGCTTTGCGTTCGTATTCAGAGGCCCTTCGGCCCGGTATGACCCGGAAGCAAGTGGAGGATTACCTCCGAACGAAAAACGTCAAATTCCGTCAGATGTGTTGTGTCGACGCAAGCCACAGATTTTCCACAAATGTCTATGACGATATCGCGAAGATTGGTCAAGAGGATCCCCAATGGTTTTGCAACGAGAAGAATGTCTACGTTGCTTTCCAATTTGCAGGCCCCGAAAGAAACCCACCAGAGCCGGGTGCAGACGCCTCTGACAAACTGAGAGCCATCTCCATATACCGCTGGAATGAGGGCTGCCTCTGATAGATGTTCTAATTGTGCTGACAAGTCTCACTCGGTGAAGCTCGCAGCATGTCGTCGCGATCTTTCTTGTGCCGTATATTTCAGGAATTTGTTGTGCCCGATTCCACAATGGGTGTAGGATGCGGTCCATTAGGCTTGCAGGATCGGCCATAGTTTGCTGGATCTGGAGCGAGTCGTGAATACTTTCCCGGTATTGTTGGCTGCGCTGTGCGTGTACGCCCTCGGTTACCGATACTACAGTGCGTTCATTGCCGCGAAGGCGCTGGCGCTCGATGATCGCCGTACCACTCCTGCGCACCTTTACGCGGACGGGCATAACTATGTTGCTTCGCCGCGGTGGGTGCTCTTCGGCCATCACTTCGCCGCCATCGCGGGAGCAGGGCCGCTGGTCGGGCCCACTCTGGCCGCGCAATTCGGATTTGCCCCCGGCTTTCTTTGGATTTTGATCGGTGCCGTGCTGGCCGGATGTGTGCAGGACTTTACCGTGCTGGTGGCTTCGGTGCGCCACCGCGGCCGCTCGCTGGCTGAGGTTGCCCGCACCGAAATCAGTCCGTTCGCAGGCCTCGTCGCCATGATCGCGGTGCTCTTTATTCTTCTGGTCACGCTCGCTGGTCTCGGCATCGTCGTGGTGAATGCGCTTTCGAATAGCCCGTGGGGAGTTTTCACTATCGGGATGACCATCCCGATCGCGGTCATCATGGGACTGTGGATGTTCAAGAGCCACGCCGGAAAGATCACCGTCACTGGACCGAGTATTTTCGGTGTCGTCCTCTTGCTCAGTGCCGTAGTCGCCGGTCATTGGGTAGCGCAGAGCGGCGCCGCAGCGGCCCTTACTTTCACGCCGCATCAGATCACGTTTCTCATGGCGATTTATGGCTTAGTGGCTTCGGTTCTTCCCGTTTGGCTGGTGCTGGAGCCGCGCGACTACCTTTCGACATACGTTAAGCTGGGCACGATTGCTGTTTTGATCGTCGGTGTTTTCGTGGTCCATCCCAATATTCAATTTCCAAACTTTACACCTTTTGTTCATGGCGGCGGGCCGATTATCAAGGGAAGCCTGTTTCCGTTTCTTTTCGTGACCATCGCGTGCGGCGCGATCTCGGGCTTTCACTCGTTGGTGTCTTCGGGCACCACGCCCAAGATGCTGGACAAGGAAAGTGACGCTCGCTTCATCGGATATGGAGCCATGGTGGCGGAGTCACTGGTGGGCGTGCTGGCACTGATTGCGGCGTGCTCCATGTATCCGGGCGACTACTTCGCGATCAACACTACGCCCGCGGTCTTCAGCCATCTGGGATTGACCACGGTTAACCTGGATATGTTCTCGCGCGAAGTCGGAGAGAAGCTCGCGGGGCGCACAGGAGGAGCGGTGTCGCTGGCGGTCGGCATGGCGGGAATCTTCCGCGGGTTGCCTGGAATGGACCGGCTGATGGGTTATTGGTATCACTACGCCATCATGTTTGAAGCGCTCTTTATTCTGACCACGGTAGACACCGGAACGCGCGTGGCCCGCTATGTTCTGCAGGAACTCATGGGCAAGGTGTACAAACCTTTCGGCAACAACGCCTGGCTACCGGGAAATCTGATTACCAGTTTCTTTGTAGTGTTGGGCTGGGGATACCTGATTTACACGGGAAATATTTCGACGATCTGGCCGCTGTTCGGAACCGGAAACCAGTTGTTGGCGACGATCGCGCTGGCGGTGACGACTACATTCCTGATTAATATGGGCAAGCAGAAATATGCCTGGATCACGGCGGTCCCGATGTGTTTTGTGGGTGTTACTACACTCACGGCGGGAGTGCTGTCGATCAAGAACATTTTCTGGCCGTTGACCTCCAAGCCCGGTCAAGTGTTTACCGGCTATCTGGATTCCGTGCTTATGTCCATCTTTATTCTGGGTGTGGTTCTGGTCGTATTCGACGCGGTGCGACGGTGGATAGCCGTTGCGAAAGGTGCTCCCGCGCCATTGGAAGCCTTCGGCCCTCCGTTGACTACTGCCGGCGAAGTGAAGATGGGGTGCTGCTAAGGTTTGCCCGGTGGTAGATCCCGCTGCGCGGGGATGGTGTTCACTGATGCGCTCGCAGAAGAACCTTGTAGCCGCGTTGAAAAGCACTCAGGTGCGCGCGCATAGCCGCGCGGGCGCCGCCAGGGTTTCGGCGCTTCAAGGCCGCGAGGATTTTGTCGTGCTGTTTACACGCGAGGTCCATACCGTTGGGCAGAAGCAGGCTCTTTCTGATCAGTTCCTGTAATGCCCCGCGAATGTGGCCGAGCAAATCGGCCAAGACTTCGTTCTTGCTACTGGCGGCGATCGAAAGGTGGAAGTCCAGGTCGAACTGCTGAAATTTCCCTCTGTCGCGGTCCTTAGCGACCTTCATCTTGCTGACCAAGTCTTCCAGCGTTGCCAGATCGCGACGAGTAGCACGCCGCGCACACAAAGAAGTCAGTTCTGTTTCCAGTACCAGGCGGGTCTCGGAAAGGTCGGTCACATCCTTTTCACTGCTGAGGATGCCTCTTGCCAGCAGCGACCGATTTACGTATTTAGAAGGCCGCTCAGCGACATAGCTGCCACCCCCGGCGCGCATGCGGATGATGCCGACGAAAGCCAGAGATTTCAAGGCCTCACGCAGCGTAGACCTGCCCACGTTGAAGGCGCGGCAAAGCTCCGCTTCGGAAGGCAGCTTGTCACCTGGCTGCCAGCGCTTAGCTGCGACTTCGGCTGCGAGCTGCAAAGCCACTTGCTCGCTGAGCGTCGTACGGGAAACTGGTTTCAAGGGACCAATGGCTTTCATGGCTCTCGACTCCGGCATGAACCGAGGAATCCTTGAGGGCTCTCGACCGTTAGGAACTTACTCCTCTGCACCACCCTTTCCTGTGACGGCGGTCACACTCATCGGTGAGCTACGTCGCAGCTTGTAGGACAAGATGATAAGAAAATTCCTCATCCTTACGGCCCCTGTCCGAAGGATGGCCTCGACCCTGAGAATCCCCGTTTGTTGGGGAGGAGCGTCATGACGGAGACAATTATTGCGAGCGTGGTGCTGGATAAAGCACTACGCCTATCCCTCGCAGAGGGTGTGCCCGGCGCCACCCAGATGTCACTTGCAGTACGATCACTTTCACCTTTTCCTTCTCTACTCGCACGTAGAGCTATCCCGCGCAGGCGCAAGAGATTGCAGAGCTTCACCGAAACACCCACAAATTTTAGGAGGTGCCCGTGACGTCAGCCACTGCCCAGGTACCCAAGACGACTCAGGAATCGGTCAACCCGCTGGCATGGGTGATCGCAGTTTTAGCGGCGGTGGTTGCCGCCGTGCTGGTTTTGAGGATTCCTCCCCTAGCCCATCCTTGGCCACAGAACTATGACCCGACTGGGCACTGGTGGTTGTCCACCTTGCTAGCCGCGCTGCCGGTGGTGGTGCTGCTCGGAACTCTGGCTTTGCTCCACATGAAGGCGCACTATTCAGCGCTGCTGGGGCTGGCCACGTCACTCCTTTGTGCGATCTGGATTTTCGGAATGCCGGCCAAACTAGCTGCCAAGACTGCGGTGTTGGGCGCGGGCTACGGCTTGCTGCCGATCGGTTGGATAATCCTCAACGTGATCTTCATGTATCAACTCACCTGTGACGCCGGACTGTTCAAGGTGCTGCAAGAGAGCCTGACCGGCATCACCCAAGATCGGCGCTTGCAGCTTTTGCTGATCGCCTTCAGCTTCGGCGCCTTCTTTGAAGGAGCGGCTGGGTTCGGCACACCGGTGGCCGTGACCGCAGCGGTGCTGATCGGTTTGGGGTTCAAGCCGCTGCAGGCGTCTGGGTTGTCGCTGATCGCCAACACTGCGCCGGTCGCCTACGGAGCGTTGGGAACTCCCCTCATTGCCTTGCAGGGAGTTACCGGGTTAAACCTTCTCGATTTGAGTGCGCAGGTTGGCCGTATCCTACCCTTCTTCTCGGTCCTTGTGCCTTTCTGGTTGGTGTGGGCATTCGCAGGCTTTGCGGGAATGCTGGAAGTCTGGCCGGCGGTGCTGGTCGCGGGCGTATTCTTCGCC
>Ga0210401_10002770_pt1 | contig 19147 bp, 16 predicted proteins | sample IncBWH32MmetaG_FD_150866 | JGI IMG/M metagenome (GOLD analysis project Ga0210401, IMG submission 150866) | Forest soil microbial communities from Barre Woods Harvard Forest LTER site, Petersham, Massachusetts, United States - Inc-BW-H-32-M | ecosystem: Environmental > Terrestrial > Soil >... | reverse complement strand
ATAACTGAGGAGATTCCCCGTGTACAAGACACACAGACATCTGGTAGTTACGCTGATCGTCATCCTGGCTGCCGGAACCGCTTTCAGCCAATCAGTTCAATTGAATATTCCGCGCGATAGCCAGCACGCCGTCGTGAGCCAACGGATTGGCATCACCGATATCACCGTCAATTACCATCGCCCGCTGGTGAAAGGCCGCACGATTTGGGGGAAAGTCGTTCCCTACGGACAAGTCTGGCGGGCCGGCGCCAATGAAAATACGACAATCACCTTTACCGACCCCGTCAGCGTCGAAGGCAAGGCGCTCGATAAGGGTACGTACGGCCTGCATATGATCCCGAACGAAGATCAGTGGGTCGTCATCTTCTCGAAGATCAACACGGCTTGGGGAAGCTTTACCTACAAGGAATCAGAAGACGCACTGCGGGTAACCGTGAAGCCCCAAGCGGTGGATTTCCATGAAGCCCTTGCTTACGACATCGATCAACCGACCGATAATTCCGCCGTCGTCACGATGCGATGGGAGAAGGTGGCGGTACCCTTCAAAGTCTCGGTTGACGTGAACCCGATCGTCGAGGCTAGCCTGCAAAAGCAAATGCGAGGGATCTCGCAATATACCTGGGACGCATGGGACGACGCTGCCAACTATCTGCTCGCCCACAAGGTCAATCTTGATGACGCGCTGCAGTACGAGGACAAGTCGATCCAGGTCGAGGAGCGGTATGACAACTACATGACGAAGTCCCAGATCCTGGAAGCGTTGGGCAAAAAGGACGACTCGAAAACAGCCCACGACAAAGCCCTCGCTCTAGCGTCGCCGCAGCAACTGCACCAGTATGCGTTCCAGTTAAAGGGCGCCAAGAAAGACGACGAAGCCTATGCTGTCTGGCGGAAGAACGCCAAGGATCATCCCGATCTCTGGTTCACGCACTCGGGCATGGCGCGTGTGTATTCGTCGCAAGGTGACTTCACGAACGCGCTTAAGGAAATGAAGATCGCCGAGTCAGGCGCTCTGATAACACCAAACCCATCATCGAGGCCTATATCAAGCGACTCGAAAACAAGGATGACATCAACAAATAGTCGGAAAGACGAACACAAAGGGCGGCCGGCGTGGGTCGCCCTTTCTGTTTCTTCAAGGCTTGTCAGGCTACCGTTGTTTCCGCTGGCTTCTGCTCCGGATACTCGAAAACCCCACGCCCTGATTTGCGTCCCAGTCGCCCGGCCTTCACATATTGCACAAGCAATGGCGCTGGGCGGAACTTCTCGCCGAGCGTTTTGTGGAGGTACTCGAGGATGTGCAGCCGGGTATCCAATCCAACCAGGTCGACCAGCTCGAACGGTCCCATGGGATGGTTCAGTCCCAGCTTGAGAGCCTTGTCGATGTCCTCGGCAGTGGCCACCCCCTCCTGCAACATGTAGAAAGCTTCGTTGCCGATCATCGCGTTGATGCGGCTGGTCACAAAGCCGGGGGACTCCTTGATCACCACAACTTCCTTGCCCAAGCGCCGGCCAACATCGACGGCTGTCTCCAGAGTGTCGTCATCCGTTTCGAGCGCACGCACGATTTCCAGCAACTTCATCTTATGCACAGGATTGAAGAAGTGCATGCCGACGATCTTCTTCGCGCGATAGGTAACGCTTGCGATCTCAGTGAGGCTGAGCGAACTGGTATTCGACGCTAGCATCGTTGTCGGCCGGCAGATTTTGTCGAGTAATGTGAAAATCTCGATCTTCGATTCCAGCTCTTCTGGTACGGCCTCGATTACGAGGTCGGCCTGGCGGGCGGCCTCATCTACCGATCCGGCGTACTCCAGCCGCGCAAACGCGGCGTTCGCGTCATGCACCGACACCTTGCCAATCTCGACCGCCTTGTCGAGATTCGCGCGAATTTCCGTTTCAGCCCGGCGGAGGGCATTGGGCAGTATGTCTTCGAGGACGGTTCGATAGCCGCCGAGAGCCGCGGCATGGGCGATGCCCCGGCCCATCGTGCCGGCACCGATGACCGCGATGGTCTTGATTTCAGGCACTACTTTCCGCTTTCTTCCAGGTGTTGCAACACTTCGTTGAAGCCGTTCGCGGCGGAACCCATGTACTCAGAAAGCCGCTTGCGCTCCTCCGCACTCATGGTCGGAATCGCAAAGCTGATGCGGCGCAAAGTCGCGTTGATGTCGTCTACGTAGTTCATCAGGCGGATGAGTTCCCCGGTTGCTGGCATATGAAGGCTCCCTTGGCTTGCAAATCAGATCTATGCCCCATCTGACGAGAAACTACAGATGTCGACACGGGCTGCAAGCGAACTTTCCATTCTGAATCGTGAGAAGGAATTAGTAAAGCGAACTGAGAGGGAGTTGATTTCCCGCGAATCTCATTGGTATCGGATAATAGGGCAGATGCTTCGCGACAAAAATCTGGTCCCGCTCTCGCGACAGCACCAGCACGCCTTGGCACTGTGCGTAAGAATCAATCGGGCAAGCCTTTCGACGCCTGCTGAATTGAAAGCATGGCAATCTGAAATCGCGCAGCATTTCGAGCAGGAGATCTCGTATCACTTTGCCGCGGAGGAAGCACATCTTTTCCCGGCTGCGCGGCGATTCGGGGAACTCAGAGCGCTCGTTGACGAACTTGTATCGGAGCATGCTCAACTTCGAAATTACTTTGCGCAGGCAGGGTCCGGAAAGCTCGATGGGACGGCTTTGCTTTCGTTTGCAGAAAAACTGTCCTCGCATATTCGAAAAGAGGAACGGCTGTTTTTCGAAGGAATGCAGAAAAGGCTGGATTCGGAAGAACTTCTCAAGATTGGCGGGTTGGTCGAGGGGAGTCTGGCCGCCGCACCCCAGACCTGCATTGTTCCCGCCGAAACAAAACTGAGGGAGTTCGGTTCTTAACCCAGTCCGTGACGCCGGCGGAACGCTGTCGCGCCCTCACGTCCCATGTAGCGCTCGAGCACACCGGCCTCCGTCTGTCGCAGGTCGACCACCACCAGTCCATCCAGCACATCAGAAAACTTTGGATCGACATTGAATCCGAGCAATTTCCCGCCAACTTTCGCGTATTGCTTCAGCAGAATTGGCAGCCCTTTGCCGTCGATTTCCACATCGGCGATTGGTTCCGACAACTCTTCCAGATCGCGCAGCGCGTGACACACCGCCCGGCAATCCCGGGGGCGAAGGCGACCCGGACGGAACGGTTTCCTGGGCGCGACGAGTTCCGCAAGATCGTCCCCTTGCCGGCGATCTTCGAAAAATGAATACATCAGCTCTCGCGAAGCACGGTTATAAGTATTGCTGATGCTGACTGCGCCAAAAAGGACAGCAATTTCCGCACGAAGAAGTACGAAGCGCGCGATGGCCTTCCAAAGCAGCAGGAGCGGAGCGTACTGGCGCTGATATTCGGGACGCACAAAGGAGCGTCCGAGTTCCAGCGCCGGACCTAAACGCTCAAGCAGCCGCTCGTCGTAGCGAAATAACGTGCTCGTGTACAGGCCATTCACCCCATGCTGCGCAACGATTTCGGCCGTGTTTCCGGCGCGGTACGCACCCACCAGTTCGTTTTTTTGTTTTGCCCAGAGCAACAGGTGCCAGTAGTGGCGATCAAAGCAATCCAGGTCTGTACTCTTCCCGGTTCCCTCCCCCGCCTGCCGAAATGTAACCTCGCGCAACCGTCCGACTTCCTGCATCAGATGCGGTATCTCTTCCGCCCTCGCTACACACACAACCAACTCGCTGTTTTCGACCAGTCGACGTTCGGGTGGGATCGCCTGAAAATCGCAGGCCAGCAATTCCGGCGGCAACGCCGCCGCGATCGCCTCTTCTGATTTATGCGGCAGCACGGAGCGCAGCGCCCCCGGAAAATTGATCTGTTTTTTTCCACGTTGGGCCAGCAGATACGTTCTCCACCGCAGGTATTCGGTCGCCCGCCAGTTATCCGCAATTCCGACGACCGACTGGGATGGAATGGCGCTGCCCACGCGCAACGTCACGCTCTTTCCTGATTGCTGCAGAAATTCCTGCAGAAGAAACGCCATTCGCAGGCTGGGGTGAATCATCCCCACTAATTGAAATCCCAGGCTATTGCGCCCGCAGAAATAAACAGGCAGCGCGGACGCTCCGGTTTTCCGGATCAGCCGCGTGGCCGTATCGCTCCATTGCGGGTCGGCGATGGTGGCTTGCGGCATCTGCCAGTGCGAAACCTCGCCCGCCGGAAAGATCGCGAGCATGCCGCCCTCGCGCAGCCACTCCAACGCCTGTTTGAGCGCTCGACGGTTCCGCTCCGTCGATCCAGGCATGTGCAGCGGGTCAACGAAAATGCAATGTTCGTCCAGTTCGGGAACTCCCTCGAGCAGGAAGTTGGTCATGATCTTGACGTCGGGGCGCACGCGCCCTAGTAAGACTGCCAACACGGCGCCGTCGAGCATGCCGTAGGGATGGTTGGCCACAACAACAACGGCGCCCTTTCTCGGGATGCGCTCGACGTCGCTATCGGAGACGCGCAGGTCGACTTCCATCTCGCGCAGGAGATTTTCGAGAACGAATCCGTCTGCCGAATTTCGCACCCGTTCATACAACTGGTGAGCCTGATCGAGCGGCAGCAGCTTCTCGGCAAAACGCGGCAGGCCTGCGAGCAGCGGGGCATTCGCGAGCACACCACCGCGAACCTGATCATCGATCGGGGACAAAATTGGCATAGTGGCATTCTTAACGCGTCAGCTTTGCACGGTGATGAAGGCCAAATGAAATGTTCGTGAATCACGCTGAGAGGAAGCACGAAAGTAACCAGGGGTGTCTGGCTAAGGTGGAATGCTGCGAGCTTGGCGCGAGGGCAGCCGGTTAGGAGGTTGTGGGGTCTTGTTTTCAGTCAGGCCGTCGTTGCGGCTTGTGAAGCTACGTCTCCAACCGAAACCGGCTTTCGGCGAGATGGTACATGCGTCTCCACAATAAACGGTTCACGGTTACGACCGCTGCAGCCATGAGGATCGTCGCCGCCAGCAGCTCATCGAAGTTCCCCCTGTCGGTGGCTTTGCTGATGATGGCCCCGAGCCCGGTGGTCGTGAATGTCTGGCCTTTGAAGTGGAAGTATTCGGCCACGATGCTGGCGTTCCACGCGCCGCCGGACGCGGTCACCATGCCAGTCACAAGGTAGGGAAAGATGCCCGGCAGGATGAGCTTTTTCCAACGCTCCCATCCGAAAATTCCGAAGGTGGAGCAGCACTCCTTCAAATCGGTCGGGATTGCCATCGCTCCCGCGATCACATTGAACAGGATGTACCACTGCGTTCCAAGCAAGAGCAGCACGATCGATCCCAAGCCCAGGCCCCCGCCGACGCGAATGAGAAGCAGTAACACGACCGGAAAAAGCGCGGTCGCGGGAACGGAGGCCGCGATCTGGGCCAGCGGTTGCGCAATGCGCGCGAGTTTCGGATTGAACCCGATCGCCACGCCGACGGGAATGGTCCACGCCGCACCGATCACCAACGCTACTGTCACGCGAAGAAATGTCGCTACGAGCCCCTGTCCTAGTTCCTGGACTTCCGGCCGGTGCAATCCCATGAGGATCACTGTGACCTTGGCCACCGCAAACGCAATTAACGCGAGTACGACCAGCGCGACTACGCGCATGACCCAGATCTTCCAACGCTGCAGCGGATTCTGCTGGTTTGCTCTGTCGTGTTGACGCGCGAAATACATCATGAGTCGCTCGCGAAGAGGTCGCAGCGCTTTCTTGCGAAGTTGGGCCACCGCTCGAGAATGCTCGAACGTGTTGAGCACCCAGGAGCGCGGTACATTCGTACTCTCCACCTGCTCCACCTTGAACTTCTCCGCCCACGCGATCACCGGCCGCCATACAAATTGATCAAGCATCACAATCACCGCGATCATCGTGGCGACGCCCCACAAAATTGAGCGCGTGTCGCCTGCGCTGGCGGCGGTCTGCAAATAAGAACCCAGTCCGGGCAAGCGGAAGTCGCGCGCGCCCAGCACGAACATCTCGCACGCCATCAGAAAGAACCAGCCTCCCGCAACCGACATCATGGAGTTCCAGACCAATCCAATCGCCGCGAAGGGCAGTTCCATCTCCGTAAAGCGCTGCCACCAGTTGAAGCGATAGATCTTCGCCGCCTCGCGCATTTCTCGTGGAATGCTCTTGAGCGAGGCATAGAAGCTGAAGGCCATGTTCCATACCTGCCCGGTAAAGATCAGCAGGATCGCTCCCAGTTCCACACCCAGTTGCCGTCCGGGAAATAAGGCCACCATGGCGAGCATGACGCCGGGCAAAAAGCTGAGAACGGGAATCGATTGCAGCACGTCGAGCAACGGCACCATGAATTTCTCGGCGCGCGGGTTGTATGCGGCGATGTACCCGTAGACCAGTGTGAAGACCAGGCTCAGCAGGTACGCAATCGAAATCCGCAACAGCGAATAGCCCGCGTAAACAGGAAGAGCCCAAAGGCTTCGTGAGATTTCCACCTCGGGCGTGAATGGTCCAAGCCAGATGCGGCCGACCAGTAGCACGCCGTAGAAAATCGCCAGTCCGGCACCGAACATGATCAGATCGGGAAGACGAGACGCTTCGATGCGAGGGAGTTGCGACCACAGGCGATACGGCGAGAATGCGCCCAGCCCGGCCGGTCGTTTCATGACTTGGCTAATGGAGCGGGCGGGTGCGCTTCAACCTGCTGAGGCTCGGCGAGGACTAACCGATCGGTTTCGGAATCGTAATCAAAAATTTCGGCGTAGCGTCCCCAATTCATCGCCGTGTCGAGCTGGCGCTGGACTTCATCCTGACTGAAATGTTCGTCGAGGATGTCGTGGAAGAACTCCGCCGGAATCGAATGGTCGGCTTTCGCCTTCAGCACGCTCTCGATCTGTTGCAGAACCATGACGCTTTTGAGGACTGCCTCGCGGAAGAGCGTCTTGCGCGTCTGGATATCGGCGTCGGCGAAGGCGATGCCTTGGGAGGTGATCGTAACCTCGCCCTCGTTGAGGGTAACAAGCCCGAGAATGACGCTCGCTTCCACGATGGGAAGTAAATCTTCAACATCCATGACCAGCTCTTCCGAGAGCTTATAAAGATCTTCAACGCCTCCCCGGTCGTTCAGCAGTTCCAGCAATCCGGCAATCCCTCCGACTCTCGCGTGCGGCAACATCTGATACTTCTGCCGGAGTCGGGTTGTCGGGGGCGCAGCCGCTTTCAGCACGTGCTCCACTTCTGGCTGCGTCATGACTTTGTAGATGTGATCGACCAGCTCAACGAAACGGCGATCTTTGCGATCTCTCCAATGGGGCAGACCCACTTCGAAATCCGACCGAATCCGCGCCGGATTCCTGCCCAGCACAATGATGCGATCGGCCAGCAACACTGCTTCTTCAATGTTGTGCGTCACAATGAAGATCGCACTGGTAGTCATCTTCTTGTTGATCCAAAGCTCCAGCAGTTCATTCCGCAGGTTTTCGGCGGTGAGCACATCCAGCGCCGAAAATGGCTCATCCATGAAGAGGACCTCCGGCTCGACGACCAAGGCGCGTGCAAAGCCAACGCGCTGCTTCATGCCGCCGGAAAGTTCTTTGGGATAGGCAGTTTCGAATCCGTCCAAGCCGACGGTGTCCAGAGTCTTCAAGGCGCGCTTGCGGCGCTCGACAGCACCGATCCCGCGCGCCTCCAGAGGGGCCTCGACATTTTCGAGAACAGTGAGCCAGGGAAAGAGGGCAAAGCTTTGAAAGACAATTGCGACATTCGGCGTCTGCGTCTCAAGCGGCTTGCCGTGCCAGAACAGTTCTCCCGATGAAGGCTTCGAAAGACCGCTCAAAATCCGCAACAACGTGGACTTTCCGCATCCCGAGGGTCCAAGCAACGCAATAATTCTGCCCGGCTCAATCGAGAGATCGACTGGCGCGATCACCTGTATGCGTTTGCCGTCGGGCTGCGGATAGAACTTCTCGACGGCGCGGGCCTGAATGATTGCTTCGCTCAACTCGTGGAGTCCCCGTTTAACCTATACATGATCGAGCGGGCCCGGCGGAAGCTTCCCGACACCAGTAACAGGATATTAACAATCGAGGGATGATTACGCGGCGAAGTCGTCCGGCGGGGGAGCCGCGATGGTCGCAGGCAAACGATCCGTAATCTCGGCCAGGAGGGCAAGTTTGGATGCGAGGTCTGCCGTCAAAAGGCCCTGCTTCAGGCGCCATCGCCAGTTTCCGTCTGGTTCGCTTGGCATGTTCATCCTAGCTTCGCTGCCCAGGCCGACGACATCCTGCAGCGGAATTACGGAAAGGTCGGCGACCGATCCTTGCGCTGTCCGGATGAACGACCAGTGAATCCCGTCGTCGGCTTGCCCAAGATAGGCCTTCGCACAGCGTTTTTCGTGTTCGCTGGCACCGGTCTTCCACCATCCTACGGTTGTGTCGTTGTCGTGCGTGCCCGTGTACACAACAGTGTTCGGGGTAAAGCGCTGGGGCAGGTAGATGTGGGCGCCCGTGTCGCCGAAACCGAATTGCAGGACAGCCATCCCGGGAATCTGGAGCCGCTCGCGCAAAGCGTGCACTTCCGGTGTTATATATCCCAGGTCTTCTGCAAAGAACGGAAGCCCGCCTAAAGCGTCGCGGACTTTGATAAACAGGTCATCCTTCGGACCGTCGACCCAGTGCCCGTTAATCGCGGTCGGCTCACTGGCTGCGATCTCCCAGAACTGATCGAAGCCCCGGAAGTGGTCGAGGCGGATATAGTCGCAATGCCTTGTGGCAGCTCGCAGCCGCGCAACCCACCAGCCATATCCGCGAGACTTCATTACATCCCAACGATAAAGCGGATTCCCCCAACGCTGCCCGGTGGCACTGAAAAAATCGGGCGGCACACCGGACACGACGATCGGACTCAAGTTCTCATCCAGGAGAAACAGTTCGGGATGCGTCCATACGTCAGCGCTGTCGTAGTTCACGAAGATTGCGAGATCTCCCACGATTCGCACCGACTTTTGCGCACAATAATGCCGAAGGGCTTGCCATTGTTCGGCGAAGGCAAACTGCAGCACACGACGCATCGTCAGCTCGCCCGCTAATTCCTGGCGGACCTTCTCGATGGCCGCAGGCTGGCGATGGACCAACTCCCGGGGCCATTGATTCCAATTTGCAAGCTTGTGATGGGCACGCAACGCGTCGAAAAGGACGAAGTCATCGAGCCACTCGGCGTTCTCATGGCAGAAGCGCTCGTAGCGGGCGCGGCCATCCCCGTTCATGCTCCTGGCAAACCGGGAAGCAGCCTCGGCCAGCAGTGGCATCTTGCGCCGAAAGACTGCGCCGTAATCGATCGGCTCGACCGAGTCGGGCATGTCCGCGATCAAAGGGTGGTCAATCCATCCCCGCTCGGCCAATCGTTCGAGACTGATCAGGAGGGGATTGCCAGCGAACGCCGATGTCGAGGAATAAGGAGAGTTGCCGTAGCCAAGAGGCCCGAGGGGCAGGACCTGCCAGAGACTTTGCCGAGCTGCCGCAAGAAAATCGACGAACTCATACGCGGCGGGACCAAAGTCTCCAATGCCGCCGCGCGCGGGCAGCGATGTCGGATGCAGCAAAATGCCAGTGGCGCGCGGAAAAGACATGTGCACTTGTTACATCGATTGAGTTGCGGTTCGATGGCGAAGACGTGGCACAGAGTTGTATGTGGGGGAAAGGTGGAGGCCTAGATCCCTTCCTCGCCTCCCCGGCCTTGCGTCAGCGTCTTCATCTCCTGCTGGTTGATCTTGATCTTGCCAGACTTCTCCATCTGGGCCCGTAGATTGGAAAGGAATAATCCGAAAAGATTTTCCTGCTTCTGTCGGCGCAGTTCGTCACGAACCTGATCCTTTTGCGCAGCGAATTCCTGGTCTGTAGGTTCTTGTTTTTCCAGCAACTGCAACACAACACCGTTGGTTCCCGCCGTAATCGGTCCGCTGATCTCGCCGGGCTTCAGGTTGAACGCAACCGACGCCTGGCCAGTCAAACTCCCGATGTCAGGAACCTGCCCATTCGGCAGCACAAATTCACTCGTCTTCAGCGTAGCGCCCAGCTCTTTCGCGGCTCGTTTCAAATCGTGCTCCGATTTCGCACGATCCGAGAGCTCCTGATTTTTCTGTGCCAGAAGGATGGCGGCGCGCTCGTTCTTGAACTGATCTTCGACTTTTTGCCGGACCTCCTCAAACGTCGGGGTTGCCGGCGGATGAATGCCGAGCACTTGAAAAACCACTGCTCCCTGGGACAACTGAGCAAGATCGGGCGCAGCTTTTTCCTTTGCACTGAAAACCGCATCCATAAATGGCGGAGTGACGCCGACGCCGGGCAACGCGTCGGTGCGACCGACGAAATCGGTGGTAACCGGCGTCAATCCCTGCGCTGCTGCTGCTTTCTCAATCCCTTGACTGCGAGCCTTGTCGAGCAGTGTATTGCCGGCGGTCTCGATCAAACGGCTTACTTTGTTCTGCCGGACCAGCGGCTCGATCTCATTCTTCCCTTCATCGAGCGTTTTCAAATGCGCCTGGTGCTTGTCCTCGACTCGAATGATGTGAAAACCATAGGAACTCTTTACCGGGTCACTCAACTGTCCGACAGGCAGTGAGAACGCCGCCTTCTCGAACTCTGGCACGGTTCGGCCCCGGCCGATCCAGCCCAACTCGCCGCCCTGCTTTCCGCTACCTGGATCCTCGGAATATTTTTTGGCGAGGTCTTCGAACTTTGCGCCGCCCTTCAACTGCTTCAGGATGTCTTCCGCTTTCTTTTGAGACTCTGCGACTGCTTTGTCGTCGAGTTTTCCATCGGGCCCGGCGGCCGGCGTCTTGATCAGGATGTGGCTGACTTTCACTTCTTCCGGCACACGATATTGATCCTGATGCTCGTTGTAGTAGTTGCGCAGGTCTTCGGGCGCCACTTGCACCTGGCTCAGCAAACGCGCCTTGTCGAGCATCACGTATTCGATTTTGCGTTTTTCCGGAATGGTGTTGTTGTAAGTCGCCTTGTTCCTCTCGTAGAACGCCTTGAGTTCATCTTCGGTCGGATGTAACCCTTTGCGAAGGTCATCCTGGGAAAGCACGGCATACTCAAACTTTATCTTGGTGCTCTTCTTGATGAATTCCTGCTTCACGTCCGAGGGAGAGACAACGGCGCTCCCGGCGACGATCGTTACCAGCTTCTGCTGAAGAATGTCGTCCTTCACGCCTTGTTCGAAGGTCGCGACCGTCAGGTTGTTCTGGGTGAGGAGGCCCTCATAGGCTTCCTGGCCGATGAATTTCCCGCCTGGAAAAAGCGTCGCCCCATAGCGACCGTGCTCCAACTCATCGCGAACGTCCGCGTCGGTCGCCTGCAGGCCCATCCGCTCGGCCTCCGCGACAATTGCCTTCCCGGCGATCAGGCTCTCGACAGCCTGTGGGACGAAGAGAGGCATAAGCTGCCCCATCATCGACTGCGCCTGTGGCCCGAGTCGTTGCTGCGCCATCAGACGCGCCCGTTCCTGCACCTGCACGGTCGTAATGTCCTGGCCGTCCACTTTGGCGATCACGCCCTTCGGCGGTTGCCCCATCAGGTCGGATCCCAGTCCGCCCGGGATGAGAGTGATGACCATGCCGCCGCAGATGATGAGCAAGAGGCTGCTGAGGATAATTTTCTTCGTAGGGCCAGGGGTTTGCAGAAATCGAATCATTTCAAGATTGCTCCAGGATTTTCGGGGGGAACTACTGATTATAAACTACCCGCATGAAGACTTTCAGCTGCTGTGAGGTCTGCAAAACTGGCCATTCGGCCGGAAAAGCTTCGAAAAACAGCTATTGAAACGAATCAATAAAACGTGTTATCAAAATCCCGCACTTCTTTCCAGCGCTGAAGGAGCCTCCATAACCCGCAGCCAGAATCCGCGTTTTTTGACACTTCAAAGGGGCCCGATCATGAGTTTACGAAACCTGTGCTGGGTAGCCTGCCTTGCGCTTGCTCCGCTGGCCGTTGCCCAGACACGTTCCGCCGTTCCATCCCAGACGGGAGAATCCAGAGTCGTCCTCGGCGAGGGGTGGACGCTGCAATCCTCCAGTAAGGTCGAGCAGACTGGGGCAACCATCTCCAAGCCTTCTTTCCAACCCAACAATTGGTATTCGGTGACCGTACCCACCACCGTCGTCAGCGCTTTGGTCAAAAAGAAGGTGTTCCCCGACCCTGATTTCGGGATGAACCTTCGCAAATTCCCCGGTGTCACCTACCCCATTGGAGCCAACTTTTCCAATCTTCCGATGGACCCCGACAGCCCGTACGCGGTGTCCTGGTGGTATCGGAAGGCGTTCGCTTTGCCGGCGAGCGACGCGGGCAAGGCGATCTGGCTTAATTTTCGCGGTATCAATTACCGCGCGAACATCTGGCTGAACGGAAAACAAATCGCCAAATCGGACGATGTTGTGGGTGCGTGGCGCACCTACGAGTTCAACATCACGAATGCAGCCAAGGTTGGCGGGGAAAACGTGCTGGCCGTTCAGATCTTCGCGCCCACCGAGAACGATCTGGCGATCACCTTCGTGGACTGGAATCCAGCGCCCCCCGACAAGAACATGGGACTGTGGCGCGAGGTATACGTTTCGGCTAGCGGCCCAGTTGCGCTTCGTTCTCCCGCTGTCATGTCGCATGTTGATACGGACGGCAACGCTCAACTGACTGTCACGGCACAGCTCAAGAACGCGACAAGCCAACCGGTCAAAGGCGCATTGAAGGGCACGATTGAAAGCGTGCAGTTTTCGCAAGAGGTCGAACTCGGAGCAAACGAAAGCAAGGACGTCGTCTTCGAACCTGCGCAATTCTCGCAGCTGAGCTTCACGAAGCCTCGACTCTGGTGGCCTGCTCAGATGGGCAAGCCCGAGCTCTATCCGCTACAAGTGCAGTTCGAGGTGAATGGCAAGACCTCTGATCGCGCCGAGATTCCCTTTGGCATCCGCGAAGTGACTTCGGAAGTGGACCAAAACAAGAGCCGTATCTTTTCAATTAATGGCAAGCGGATCCTGATTCGCGGCGGTGGCTGGTCTCCCGACATGATGCTGCGCGAGAACTCCCAGCGCCTGCACGACGAATTTCGCTACGTGAAGGACATGGGGCTGAACACGATCCGCCTCGAAGGCAAACTTGAGACCGAAGAGTTCTTCAACCTCGCAGATCGAGAAGGCATCCTCGTCATGGCGGGCTGGTGCTGCTGCGATCACTGGGAGCATTGGGGGAAGTGGAAGCCGCAGGATTTCGACATTGCGAAAGCTTCCCTCGAAAGTCAGGTTTATCGTCTGCGCAGCCACCCGAGCCTTGTGATGTGGCTTAACGGCAGTGACAATCCTCCTCCGCCTGATGTGGAGCAATCCTATCTCGATGTCGAGAAGCGATTGCTGTTCCCGGTGCCCACGGTTTCGTCGGCCTCGGGCGCGCCCACGACGATCACCGGGGACAGCGGAGTGAAGATGAGTGGTCCTTACGAATACGTCGCGCCCTCTTATTGGACAGAGGACGCTTTGGGCAGCACCAACAAATGCAAGCTCGGGCAGTGTGGGGGGGCCCACGGCTTCAACACTGAGACCAGCCCTGGGCCGGCCGTTCCGCCGATCGAAAGTATTAAAGAGATGCTTCCTAAGGAACATTGGTGGCCGATTGACGATTGGTGGAATTTCCACGCGGGGGGCGGCGAGTTCAAAGACATTCACGTCTACACCGATGCCCTCACGGCTCGGTATGGCAAGGCCGATACGCTCGAGGACTACACGCGCAAAGCACAGCTCATGAATTACGAGGGCATCCGGGCGATGTTCGAGGGCTACAGCCGGAATAAGTACACGTCCACCGGCGTCATCCAGTGGATGCTGAACAACGCCTGGCCCTCGATGATCTGGCATCTCTACGACTGGTATTTGCGCCCGGGAGGCGGCTATTTCGGCGCTAAGCGCGCGATGGAAGCGCTGCATCCCGTGTACGGCTATGACGACCACTCCGTTTGGGTTGTGAGCAGCCAGTATGAAGACGCGAAAGGGTTGAAGCTTACGACCAAGGTCTACAACCTCGAAATGACGGAGAAGTTCTCCAAAGAGTCGTCGCTCGATGCTGCCGCCGACAGCACACAAAAAATTCTGACGCTTCCAGAGCTGCCGGATGCGACGCCCGTTTATTTCCTCGCCTTGCGACTCGAGGACAGCGCGGGCAGACTCGTTGGCTCGAATTTCTACTGGCTCTCGACCAAGCAGGAGACCCTCGACTGGCAGAAATCCAACTGGTACACGACCCCGACCGCTTCCTTCGCCGACTACAGTGCGCTATCGCAACTTCCAGAGGTGAAGCTAAGAGTCACGAGTCGTACCGAACGCAAAACAGATGACGCGGTAACCCACGTGACGATCGAAAACCCCACCAAGTCCCTCGCGTTTTTTGTGCGTCTCAAATTGAGCAAGGGAACTGGAGGGGAGGAAGTACTGCCAGTGGTGTGGCAAGACAACTACGTTTCTATTCTGCCGGGTGAGAAGCGCGAACTCAGCGCAACCTATCGAACAGCCAGTCTTGGCGCGGCAAAGCCTGTGGTTGAGGTAAGTGGATGGAATGTGCAGTGACTCGAACAGGGTGTGACCAAGAGTTCGGAACCAGACGAGCCGTCTCAGATTGAAATAGAAAAACTGTGAGATAGTGTCGGTACAAAATTTTTGTCAGTTATAAGTGTTGCGAACTTCAACATGCTCTGTTATTGTTCCGCCGATTTCAGTTACATCACGCAGTCGTTGAACGCCCATCTGCTCCGGCAGGGGCAGCTCTCCCCAAAAGACCCCGTTGCCGACAGCGATGGGGTTTTTTCTTTTGGCTCGCCCTACAAGGACGTCAATGGCCACTGAGGCTACACCCACCACCACAGCTAGCGCCCCTCGTTTACGCCGTACTCTCACCCTCTGGGATCTTATTCTTTACGGCGTCATCGTCATTCAGCCAGTCGCTCCGATGTCGGTGTTCGGTGTGTTGAGCGACCGTGGCCGCGGACACGTCGTCACAGCCATTTTGATTGCGATGGTAGCGATGCTGTTTACAGCGATCAGCTACGGTCGCATGGCGAGAGCGTATCCGAGCGCGGGTTCCGCATTCACCTACGTTGCCCAAGAAGTAAATCCGGCGATGGGCTTCGTGACCGGGTGGAGCATGGTCATGGACTACATGCTCAATCCTCTAATCTGCACGGTCTGGTGCGCAGGCCAGGCGCATGACTTCGCCCCGGGTGTCCCGGCGTGGATCTGGAAGATTTTCTTCGTCATCGTATTCACTGCACTCAATATTCGAGGGATCAAAACCTCGGCACGCATCAACACGGGGATGGCCATTGCGATGGGAATGGTCGTGGTCGCCATCATTGTCGCTGGCGCGCGCTACATCTTCGGTGCGCCGCACGATGCAGCGTACTTCACGCGCCCATTCTACGATCCGCAGACATTCTCGTTCGGTGCTCTGTTCGGTTGCACATCGATCGCAGTGCTGACGTATATCGGCTTTGACGGAATCTCCACGCTCTCGGAAGAAGCTGACAATCCCCGTCGTAACATCCTGCTCGCGACAGTGCTCACCTGCCTCGTCATTGGCATTCTGTCCGCGGTTGAGGTCTACATCGCGCAATTGATCTGGCCTGCGTCCGAACACTTCCCCGACGTCAACACCGCCTATTCCTTCGTCGCCAGGCGAGCGTGGAGGCCGCTGTTCCCGATCGTCGGCTTCACACTGCTCTTGGCCAACTTCGGCTCCGGCCTCGGCGCACAGATCGGCGCTGCTCGCCTGCTCTACGGCATGGGACGTAGCAATGCGCTCCCTCGATCCTTCTTCGGAGCGGTGGATGAAAAGCATCGCGTCCCGCGCAACAACGTATTCCTGGTTGGTGTGGTCGCACTGGTGGGCGCATTCGTGCTGGAAATGGTCGCGGGATACAAGACTTACTCGCTCGGGACCTCGGGATTGTCGTGGTCCACATTCGTCAGCATCATGAACGGGGGCGAAGCGTATGGACTGGGCGCGGAGATGCTGAATTTCGGCGCGCTCATCGCCTTTATGGGCGTGAACGTCGCAGCGTTTCTCCGTTACTACGTGCGCGGCACCCACAAGAAACTGTCAAACCTGATACCACCGGTCGCGGGCTTCCTGATCTGCCTGCTGCTGTGGCTGAACCTGAGCCGGCCGGCCAAAATCGCTGGCGCGATCTGGATGGTGGCAGGGATCCTGTTCGGCGCGATCAAGACTCGCGGCTTCAGCGGCGACCTGGTGAACTTCGAGTTGCCGCCCGAGGAGGCTTAGCGACCATTTTGCGGCTTTAGCTGACGCGCTGCTTGCATTTCTGTTTGGGTCCTGCGCGCGATTCCGTCGGGTATTGGTTTTCTTTTGGACTCACGATTACCGCGTGGAAGAAAAACCGCAACAGGATTTTCAACCCGATATGAGCCCACTCCAGGAGAACATCATGCGACCATTCCTATTCGCCCTAATCCTTTTTGCCACCAGCGCATCTCTCGCACAGTCTCCAGCAAAATCTGTTCAGGAACGCCTCGGCTACCCTGCCACAGCTCGCCTGCTGGTGATTCACGCTGATGACTTCGGCATGAACCACTCCGTCAATCGTGCTACTTCCGAAGCCCTAACCAATCACTGGATCACTTCCGCCAGCATTCTAGTTCCCTGCCCCTGGTTTCTCGAAGCGGCCGCGTTCGCGAAGGCCCATCCGGACCTTGATCTCGGCATTCACCAGGCACTCAACAGCGAGTGGACCACCTTCCGCTGGGGGCCGATCACGTCAAAGGACAAAGTTTCGAGCCTGCTCGATGATCAGGGATATCTGCCGCTCGACACGCCCGCCGTGGCGAAGACCGCGAAGCCTGCGGAAGTGGAAACCGAACTCCGCGCCCAGATCGAGCGTGCTCAGAACTTCGGGGTGCACATCACGCATCTCGACACTCATATGGCTGCGCTGTTCGGCTCGTCCGATCTCTACAGCGTTTATCTGAAAATGGGACACACCTACAAGGTACCGATTCTCGAAGAGTGGCAAGGCACCCACGGTCCGCTGGGAATCAATCCCCCGCCGGAAGAGATGCTCGTCCAAAAAGTGATTTCCATCGAGCCCGGAGTCGCAGCCGCCGATTGGGTCTCATGGTACGAGAAGCAACTCGCTCCACTCGGGCCGGGCGTCTACGAGATGATTATTCATCTCGCTTACGACGATGACGAGATGCGCGGGTCGGCATTCGATCATGCTGATTGGGGCTCGGCGTGGCGCCAGCACGACTTCGACATGGTCAAGGGCGCCGAATTCCAGAAATTTCTCAAAGATCAAGGATTCGTTCTGGTTGGGTGGAAGGACCTCGGCAAAGCTTTGCCCACCAATTACGGCAAACAGTAATCCGCCCGGAGATCGCTGCATCTAACTGTCTCTGGGTAGAATGAAGTTCATTCTTAAGGAGACTTCAAATTCATGCAGCGGGCTTTTGGACTCAACATTCCACAAACGTTGGAGGATGTCTGCGATCCGTCAACTCTCGCGCTGATTGTCTATGACATGCAGGTCGGCATCGTGCACCAGCTTGCGGACGGTCCTGCGATCACCAACCGGGTCCTGCAGGTGCTCGACGATGCTCGAAATGCGGGAATCCGCGTTTTCTTTACCCGCCACCTGTCGCTGCCGAAAGAACTGATGGGCGCGTTTCAAATCCGTACGGCGATGGCGTGGCAGCGCGTGCAATCTCCGGCAGAGGTGAAGCCGTGGTTCACCCGCGATGCTCCGGGGTTTCAGCTTGTCCCGGAAATGGCGCCGCGCGCGCGCGAAGCGATCTTCGACAAGATCACCATGTCGGCATTCGAAGGAACTCCTCTTAACATTGCCCTCCGCGATTGTGGCATCAGCGCGTTTGCGATCGCTGGCATTGCGATGGAGATCGGCATCGAACCCACGGCTCGACACGGCGCCGACCTCGGTTACATTCCGGTCATCGTCAAAGATGCGTGCGGTTTTGGCCATCGCGAGGCCGCAGAAAGGTCGGTCGCGAGCCTGGAATTTGCGGGAGATTCCTTGTTTACAACCGTGGGCGAGTTCTGCGCGTTGCTCGGAAAAAAGCGGTCTGTCCCGGACGACAAGTGAAAAGCGGGATCAGATCGCAATCGACTGGTAGGACGACGACGTGCTATCGAGCACGAATCTTCGGGAGGATCCTACGTAGCGGGACAGGGCATGAACGAGGACCAGTCAATCGCGCTTTGAAACTCTTCGTCGGGCGGAAAAACTGATTTGAAGGTAAATGCGAATTGCGTCGGACCATGAGCGTCCAGATGGGCAACGCGTTTTTTGGCTTCGTCCATTCCCGGACGGTGACCTGCAGGCACCCACCAAAGCGCGAGATAGGAACTTGAAAATCGCTCGAACCATTCTTCGCGATGTCGCAGGAACTCCGCGTGTGCGGTGCGATACACGTAGTGCTTAAGGTTCTCGATCGTCTCCCAGACAGACATGTTCATGAGAACGCGATCGTCGTCGTAGGGGCGGAAGTAGGTCGCGTTTCCTGCGGAGGTCTGCAGTCTCCATACAAAACCTCGACTCTGATCAGCGAGCGCATTGATGTCGTCGAGTCGTGTCATGAATCCTGCCATACGAGGATCATCCAGAGGGAATCTGATGCGGCCGATATTGACTTGCGCGACATGGTAAGCAGACATGTCTTCCTCTCCCGTCGACAACGATGCCGCTGATACTAGCACGCGTTCCGCTCGCACGGATGAAGTAGACTGCTTCGCAAACAGCAATTCCTTTCACAAAACAGGCAGGAGCCGATATGTCTGGCCTTTCGCTACTTTGCATCGCGTTCTTGGGCTTCACGACAGCCATTGAGATAGACGCTGCTAATCAGCAGCAGCCATCGCCTACGGAACAGGAGCTACTGAACGCAAGTGCCGCACGTCGCGATGCCTATAACCGGCGTGATTTCGCTGCGCTCGATCGATATATCGCCGACGATTGCCTGATCAGCACGGATGACGGAGTTCTTGTCACGAAAGCCGAACTGTTGAAACATCTGAAGACCTTGCCAACCGAGTACGACCGTATCGCTGACGCGCGTGATTTCATCGTGCGAGTGCATGGAAGCGTAGCGGTCGTTAATCTTCGCTCT
>Ga0210401_10002769_pt1 | contig 19148 bp, 15 predicted proteins | sample IncBWH32MmetaG_FD_150866 | JGI IMG/M metagenome (GOLD analysis project Ga0210401, IMG submission 150866) | Forest soil microbial communities from Barre Woods Harvard Forest LTER site, Petersham, Massachusetts, United States - Inc-BW-H-32-M | ecosystem: Environmental > Terrestrial > Soil >... | reverse complement strand
CGCCGAACCTCCAAACCTCAAACTCGTGCGCGTCCGGGTCGTGCGTCCCTTTTGTTGTCGATGGAGCGCGGGGGCGCTGAGTGGAGATGTGTGGATTTTGCGTTGGGGGTCTTTGCGTAGAGAAGAAGTTAATGCTTCTTGCGCGCCTTCTTCTCCTCCAAGATGCCGCGCGCAGCAATCCGAGCCAGAGCGAGGACGATTCCGGAATTCGTCATAACGGCGTCCCGCCAATGCTCCTCGGCAGCCTTGCGAAGAAGTGCAAAATCCTCTTCGGTCATTTTGACGTTCACCTGAACGGTTCGTTTCATGACCTCTTGAATCAAGCATTTTCACTTGATCTACAAGGTTACTCATCGTACTCTTAGTACCACATGCCACGAGTCCCTAAGCAAAAACAGATTCAATATGGGGCGGTTGCCCTCCTCTGGGCGCAAGGTAAGACTGTGTCACAAATTTCGGATGAAATGGGATGGACCAGACCAAAGTCAAACTTTCCATATAGCTATACCTATGGCGTACTCAAGACGCTACGTAAGGGGGTTTCTCGAGGCCTCATTACGATCCGAATCAATGAAAAGAGAAAAACGCCCACTGCCGGGCGCAGTTCTCAGGTTTGTCCTCTTTGTTCCCGAAGGCTGGTCCACCGATCCTAGTTGGGATGCGGACAAGCTCACGTTCGACATGCCGAGTTGCGCAACTCTACCCTCCATTGCGTATTTGCTTGTTCTGCAGGTCGTGGATAGCCTTTGTCAGCTTTCGCAAAGTACGGGGCTTGATCGTGTTTTTCCCCTTCTTGAAGTTCATTATTGCGCACTTGGCAACTCCGGACTGGCGACTGAGACTTCTAGTAGAAAATTGCTTCGCTAGCATCCGGATTTGATCGAGATATTTCGGGTCGACTACTCTTTCGTACTCGCGGCATGTCTCGTCCTCCGGATCCAGTGCTCCCGCATCAGCCAGCATGGACGGATCAGGGCCGCCCGCCCAGCGTGTAGACGCCTCTTTGCCAATGTAATGAAAATCACCGGCGACGATATGCCTACGGGCAAGCAGGCCGACCGTCCTGCCCGTGCATACAGCGCCGTTTGGAGTGCAGAACTTGCTTTCGGCTCTCGACAGGATGTGACTGATTTCATCTTCCATCGTCTTGAGAGACAACCAGCCCGGAGGTTTGGGCAATCTCGATGAATGCTTATCGTAAATATGGAAGCTCTCACCGCTGACAATGTTTACCATCGTGCGGCCGTGCAGATCATTCAATCTTTCCGAGTGTGGCATGATGAAGTATCCCTTCCAAAGCAGGCCTTGTTCCTTCTTGGGGAATGGGACCGTCATCCCGGTGAAAGGGCGAAGATCGTCCTTGAAAACGCCGAGCCGTGCCAAGACTTGAGGTGTTGTAATCGGTACCGCCATGACGGCTGGCTGCTTGAGCCACGCTGGCGACCTATGTGGAAGGCCGAGCTCCCGCGAGAGGATGAAATGCCACACCTCAAAAATCCATGGTGGCAGGTTTTCTTTCCATTTCCGGCCTGTCCGGCCCTGCCACTCGACAATCGTGTAGGGTGCCTGTAGGAATCCGAGACCATGGCCGGAAGGTCTCCGGACCAGCAGTCTGTCTCCGTCCAGATTAAACAGGCAATACAGCTTTGCTGAAACGCCGTAGAAGTTCAGCGGCTGGCGAACGCATTTCGCATCGAAGTTTTCTCCTTCCAGTTTCAGGAAGGGAGTTTTCAGTGTTTTGCGCCACGGACTCAACCGTTCGAACTTCTCACGAATACGGTCCACGTCAGCGAAAGACAGCGCCCGGATGGCGGCGTTTCCGCTTCCCTCTTGATAGTGGGCGAGGCTGTCTGGGCCACCCGCGCATGGAACCAGTCCGCCATCTTTGGTGGAGACGATCATGGCGCTGTCCGTGTCCATGGCCGCGATCTGACCTCCCATGTCCTGCACGGTGCGTTCCAACATGGCACACAGCAAATGCGACCCGCCCGTGACGAGTGACGCGATCACCTGGCAATGGAATTCCGAAGGCCGCTCCCAAATCTCAGCAGGCGGCGTCAGATAGTCCGTCTCTCCGGAGAACACCCGCAAGGGAGAGCGAGAATCCAAAGACCTGACATCCAACTGGGAGAAGATTCCGAACGCGGCACTGTTCGCCGCAACCTTCAGTCCGCCTGCCAACTCTGGGCTTTTAGACTTCATCGCGGAGCGCAATTCAACCAACTTCACGGCCAGATCGTTACGACGAGGATCTACTTTCATCTGGGAGTGCAGTTTCACTACCTTGAGTCCAGGTCGGACTCCGTGGGGAACAACCTTGATGGCTTTCAAAATCTTGAGCGGTTTACCCGTCATCAGTTTTGCCGCGATTACGTCCGGTCCCGTCATCCAAATTGGCTGTTTCGAAGTGAGATAATTCCAAGCCATAGTCGGGTCGGAATCCACTCGCTGGCCAAACTTCGCGCGCATCGGAACGACATCGTCGTCAGGTTCCACTAGGGCGAACCAGCGAAGCTGCCTCCAGAATGCCGGGCGAAAACAATCTTCAAGTTCCACGCGTTCCACGATCTGACGTGCTCCGGCGGTGAAGACGGGAAACTCCAGACTCTCGGCACACAACAGTTCGTGACAACCTAGCAGATAGCTTACCGACGGGAACTGCGCGTGGAAATCGACGTATGTGACAGGCACGGGTGTCCGCCGGATCAGGCATTCAGCCCGACCGCCCGCAGAGGCTTGTGCAGCGATCCCATTGATCCTGTCCGGAATCCTGAACTTTTCCTGGGGTGGTTTTATCCCCATTGCGGAAAGATAGGATTTAGCTAGAGTGGCCGGTGAGTAGCAGCGGTCGGGTGGTAGATCAACTGGGTGCTGCCCGAATTCCCGCTGGAGGCGATTCAGCAATTCCAGTTCGGCAGTCACATCTCTTAGCAGGCCCTCAATTGCTGGCTTGGTGACGCGCGAATAGGACCTGCGCCTCCTGCTGGCAGGGGATCCGAAGATGTCACAGGTGGTTAGGAATGAGTGCACCTCTCCGGTGAGGACGGAGGTCAACGTTTTCAGGTCGAGAATGTGGACGTTCGAGAACTTCTTGTTTTCTTCTTCCTGCTCCGCATCGCTGTCGTGAAATTTGTACTTGATCGGGCGATAAATCGCCTTCGCGGCATCTATGCTTTCAATCGAAATCCCAGGTTCGTATCCGCTGGGGCGCATCTTGCCCGTCTTCTTGTCCCGGAACAATCGGAAATAGAACGAGAAGGCCCGTCTTGTTTTCGCGGATTTGTTCCACTTGATCGCAATCCGGCTGATCTCACGTGGTGCATCGTATGCAACGATCAGCGTTCTAGCTTTCAGGTACTTCAAGAAAACGCCGCGTCGGAACGCTTCCACGCTTCCAAGCTCATGGGCGCTGTCCTTCACAAAGCGCGTCAAAGCCCGGAATTCCTCCGGATGACCTTCGCGGTAGAACAGACCAATTTCCTTTGCGACATATTCCTCATTTTTCAGTTCAGCACAGATGTAAGCACCGAAAAGAAGGTCTTTCTTCTCATCGCCTGTGGTCGCGCAGCGGAATATGAGCGCACCCTTCGGCTGACTCGCGCGTTGCTTCGAGCGGTATTCCTTCTGTGCAGTAGCCGGGATCGTATGTGCGCGAAAATAGATATCAAGTCTATCGGTCATGGTGAATCACGAACGGCTTCACTTACGCCGCGCTCTTTTCAGCATCTCAGCGCAGAATTCCAGAGCCTCACAAAGCTTCTCCACCGCCCTTGCGATGGCACGTCCCGTAACTGCGAGCGCGCGGAGGGCCATCTCGACGGTTGTGATCGAGCGGCGCTGCTTCTTCATGTCGGCACCAGCAGCGAAACGCTCCTCCGTTAACAGAGCGTGATGAGCCTGGCACACATCGACAGTCACGTGAGGGATATGGTTACGTCCGCCGATGTGCTCGGCCTGAAAGCAGAAGGGACAGACCTTCCTCGACGGACGTACCAGTTGCCGTGAGTGGCGAAGAACAGTCTTGGCCGTGCGCCCGATCATCTCTCTGGTCCCATGCTCGCGTACAAATGCTCCATTTTCAGAACGTCAGCATCCGCCATTTCAAGAATTGCCGGCGCATCGGCGAAAACTTCCTCACCCGCAATACGCACTCCGCGCCATTTGGCTTCGAATTCGGCAACACCTAGCTTGCCGCGCAGGAGCTTGTCGCGGTCGTTGAAATAGTCGGACAGCTTCGTCGCGTCCTTGGAACTGCGAGTGCGGATGTGCACGTCACCAGAAGATTGCGGGAACATGAGGTTACGGACACGCTTGTCAGCTTTGCTCGCGCGCATTGGCTTGCCGCGAGTTCCGCCAAGAAGATCCCGACCTGCATATTTGCGGGCCGTACGCGAACCAAGGTGGTGCTTCCGCAGTAATTCCGTGTACGAACCCTCGCCACGACGCAGGTCGGTGACAAGGTTGGTCGTCCGGTCGTACGTGGCTTTCTCGTGGGCGGTTAAGCTTGAATAGCGTTGTATGCGTGGTTCTCCTTTTCGCCTCGAAGACTTTCTCTTTCGGGAACTAGTAGGATGTCGCCGACTCATTTCGTTGAACCTCCCAATATGCGTAAACCCACTTCTACACGCACATTAAAAACAGCGACATTATTGCACGGAGTTCTGTGTAAGCCTATCTGCTACATCTAGATAGCCAAACATCAAGCAGGAATCTGGCCGCACATTTAATGCGCAGATGAGCAATTTTCACGTACAATAGGAGTCGGAAGTGGCGGAGTTACCGCCCATTGTGGCTAGACGGAAAGTATGCGAATGGAAGCAAAAAAAGGCCTTGACAGCAATTCGTCAAAACCTCGGGGACCACATCGGCAAATCGCGCCGACCACGGTTCTGGGGCGAGCGGACAACTATCGGTGGATATTGGAGCAAGTTTGGGATTCGGTTTGGCCGTCGCTCTCCGAGGCTCAAAGTCCAGAAGAGATAATCAAGGCGCTGGAGAATGCACGTCCTTACGACCGGGAGTTTGTGCCGTGGGCTGCAGCCATCCTTGGCGTTCTGAAGGAAAAGCGCTTTCCGAAGCGAAGGAAGGCGCGCGCAAACTTCATAGCTGATTCAATCGCCGGAATATCCAACGTTAGCCCACGGCGTTCCCGCGACATCTGCGTTGAAGAACGGGCACGAAGAAAACGTGCTCACCACATCATTCGGTACGAGTTCTATATCGTTTGTTCTTGTGGCCGCAAAGGCCACTCCGTCAACCATGCTTGCCCGAAGTGTGGGGCAGAGATTCGGATTCAGCCAGACTTGAGCAGCGCGTTCGCATAAACACATCGGGCCTGCCGACTGTTACCAGCAGCCGACAAGCCCTAACCACCATCGGAGGTATGATCCAATGGCAGCTACAGAAAACGTACGCCAAGTCCCGCAATCCCACAATTCCGACGCTGAATTGATTGTGCCGCGTCACGGTGTCGTGACCATTTTCGGGTACGGCATCCAGGTCCGAGTGGATCGTGGTCACCTTCTTCTCGAGCACGGCATCGGCAGGGATCGCCGCTTCGCACGCCTCCCGCGCGTGGGACACGGCCTGAAAAGGTTGGTCGTTATTGGGTCAGACGGCATGGTTTCGCTGGCGGCGCTGCGCTGGCTGGCCGATCAGGACGCGGCCTTCACCATGCTTGAACGGGATGGCAAAGTGCTTGCTGTCACAGGCCCGGTTCGTCCTTCAGATGCCAAGCTCCGCCGTGCTCAGGCCCTCGCGCATTCATCCGGGGCAGCATTGCGGATCACGCGGGAACTGATCAGCCAAAAACTCGCCGGACAGGAACAGGTTGCGCGCGGCAAGCTGCTCGATTCAACCACTGCGGACGTAATCGCTCTGTTCAGGGCAGAAGTGCCCACCGGTGACAGCATCACGACCATTCGATTGATCGAGTCACAGGCTGCCCGAGCATACTGGTCAGCGTGGAGCACACTGCCCATCAATTTTCCGAAGAATCAGTTACGTCGCGTCCCAGAGCACTGGCGCAGCTTCGGAGCGCGTGTCTCGCCGCTCACGGGATCGCCCAGGCTCGCGGCAAATCCACCGAATGCAATTCTCAATTACCTCTATGCCCTGCTTGAAAGCGAATCGCGTCTCGCCGCTGCAAGCCTCGGACTCGATCCGGGCCTCGGGGTTTTGCACGTCGATACTCCAGCTCGCGACAGTCTGGCATGTGATCTGATGGAGCCGATACGGGCTCAAATCGATGCTTATTTGCTTGATTGGGTCACCCGGCAACCGCTGAAACGGGAATGGTTTTTCGAGGAGCGTGACGGCAACTGCCGACTAATGGGATCGTTCGCCGTGCGGCTCTCGGAAACGTTGCCAATTTGGCGTCGAGCTGTAGCTCCCGTCGCGGAGTGGGTGGCTCGTGCGTTCTGGTCAACGATACGAAACCCGGATGCCCCGATTGCGACTAGGTTGACTCAGAACAACAAACGGGAGGCGAAATGTGCTCCGGCTCAATCACCGCGTAGAAGGGTGCCACGCCAACAAAACATTTGCGCCGGGTGCGGAAAGCCCGTTGCAAATGCCAGCACTCGCTGCGGCACCTGCGCGCTCGAAATCTCAAGGGAAAGGTTGGTAGAGGTTGCCCGTCAGGGACGCATAGCCTCGAAGTCTCCGGAATCCAGAGCGAGAGTCTCCGAAACGCAACGCCGCCAACAGGCGGCGCGGTGGAATTGGAATCCATCGAGCCAGCCGGACTGGCTCACGGACGACTTTTATATAAAAGAAGTTCAGCCACTGCTAAGGAATTCCAGTCTCTCGAAAATCGCTTCGTCGATAGGCGTGTCGCTCGTCTACGCGTCCGATATCCGCAGAGGTCGCCGCCGTCCGCATCCGCGGCACTGGCAGGCGCTGGCGAAACTGGTGGGAGTTTCGGTAGAGGGAGAAGAGCGCTTACGAAGCGCCTGGCACTCGGCGGAGAGGGAGGGATTCGAACCCGCCTGAAACCGTAAATTCAACAACATGCAGGACCACGGATGGCACCGAAGTATACGAAAAGCATTGATAAACCAACTAACGGATCGCAAATGGATCGCGCCTAACTCCCAAAAGTTACCTCAACCTAATGGCTTGAACCAGCTGTAGTCAAACCGCATCGCTACCGAATCGGCGTATCGAACCGCGTTTTTTCCTATTTTTGTGTTTCCATCAAGTAAAATGCCTGTCTACGCTGTCTGCTTGGCCGGTATCGATTGGTTGTGTTCTTGATTAATAAGTCAAGTACATGAAGACTCGAACCTTCTCTACTCTTCTGACCGTCGCGCTGGCGTCGGTGCTTGCTGGGTGCGGGGGTGGTAGTTCGTCAGGCGGCCCTCCGCCACCTCCGCCACCTCCTCCCGCACCGACTATAACCACCGTCGCGCCCGCGAGCATAACGCTGGGCGTTCTGCTGAACTCCTTTACTGTTATAGGTGCCAATTTCAGCGCCGGACCGCAGGTTTTCATCGACGGACAACCAGCGGTGTACACGAATTTCGTAAATTCCGGCACGCTGCTCGTGACCCTCAGCGACAGTGTCAGCACGACCCTGGGGAAGCATCAGGTCACGGTTCAGACGAATACAGGAACTTCCAACGCTTCCCCCTTCACCGTGTACGCGCCGCAACCGGTCCCGACCGTCATGAATGCGCTTCCCGCCTATCTTGTGGGGAACGAAACTGGTCCTCCGTCCGTCGTGGTTGCGGACATAAATGGGGATGGCTTCGCGGACGTTCTAGTGCCGATTTGGATTGACAACGAAATTGCTATCCTCGATGGCAATGCTGACGGCTCTCTGTCTCCGCCTCAGTACTTGTCCGTCGTGCAGGCTTATGCGGTCGCTGTCGCGGATATGAACGGGGACGGCAAGGCTGACTTGATCTCGATCAGCAGCGACAACTCCCAAACCAGCACCGCATCAATCTTACTCGGCGACGGTCATGGAAACTTCCAACCAGCAACTTCCCAGCAAACGGTCAACGGACCTTCTCCCAGTGTCATCGGCGTTACGGATATTGATGGCGACGGCAAGCCGGACTTGGTTCTCTACGTTCAAAGCTTCATCGTCTGGTTAAGAAACACTGGAGGAGGCAATTTTGCTCCGCCTGTAACCCTAGCCAAGCCTATGTTTCGTTACTTTGCGCTGGGAGACTTCAACCACGATGGCAAGCCTGATCTTCTTTACCCAGTGTTTAACAACTCCACGGGAACCAATACGTTTCACCTGATGCTGAACCAAGGCGGAGGCAAATTCACAGACCAAGTGGCGGCGGGACTCGCCGGGATGAATGGCGTGCCCACGGTCATCGACTTCAATTTGGATGGGATTCCAGACTTAGTCATACAGCAAGTACAGGGCACGACGAACACTTTATATTCGTTTCGCGGTAACGGCGATGGATCGTTTACGCAGGTCGCCAGTATCTCCGTCCCAAACACTTATGACTTTGTGACGGGCGATTTTGACCACGATGGCTTTCCTGACCTGGCTGGCGAGGGGATTTTCTATCTGTTCGGGGATGGCCACGGCAATTTCACACCACTGACGGTCGTCGGCCCCGGAGGTGACTCCATCGGCCTGGGTGACATCAACGGTGACGGCCTGCCGATATTGTTGTCTCCGATTCGCTCCTATTTTGTGGCCGTCGCGCTGGGGCGAACGGATCGCAACTTCCCGTCTCCTCTCACTTTGCATCCCCAAGCATGGGGCGAAATCTCATTGGGAGATATCGATGGCGACGGATTGCCGGACATCTTGGTTGGGGGTGTCGCTGATCCGCTAGATAACCTTTTTCTTCCGGGGACGGTCTACCTGAATCAGGGCAACAGTTCGTTCGCGCTTGGCGAGAATACGGACCCGACCAGCTTTGCCCTGGAAGACCTGACAGGCAAAGGCGTGGTCGATCTGATCGGCAACTCTGGCAATAGCATATTCATTTGGCCCAACAACGGCGCTGGAGGCTTCTCTTCTTCTCCGATCACCATCCCAACAATTGCCAATTCGGGACCAATCCGCGTTGTAGACATGGACGGCGACGGCCATCCTGACATCGTTACGGTCAATCAAATCTTGTATGGAAACGGGTCGTACCAGTTCACCTCCGTTCCCTTGGCCATCGGTGCGAATTTTGTCGTCGGCGATTTCAATGGAGATGGCCGGTTGGACATTCTCAGTGGAAATTCCGTCCTTCTGAACACCGGGAATAGAACCTTCCAGAGCGTAGCGACGAATGTTCCCCAGGAGTTTTCCATGGGGGTGGGCGACTTCAACGGCGACGGGAAGGATGACCTTGTTCTCAGCGATGGCAGCACCATCTTTCAAATCTGGTACAGCAATGGCGACGGCACTTTCTATCAGGCTACGCTGCTTTGCCTCGGGGACGAGGCGCAGGCGGGAGCGTTCGGGGTCGGAGACTTTAACGGGGACGGCCGCCTCGACCTCGCCGTCACGGTATACCCGACCAATGAAGTGGCTATGTTCTTCAATCAGCCCGGCGGGCAATTTACCCTTTCCTACTTCGTTTCCGGGCCGGGGGCATTCGACATGCGTGTGGGAGACCTCAACCGGCGTGGCAAGCTTGATATGGTGCTTGAGACTTACCCGCCGGAATTTCCTCCTACGACGGCGGAGGTTGTGTTTCACAAGTAAGCCGAGCGGCGGAACACCTAGTACGGGCAGCATCGGGACCCGCCCTTGCAAACAACGCAAGGACGGGGCACCCACGGCTTCGGTTGCCGGAAGCGAGGTCAGTCCATTGAGCGCTTTTCCGTGCTGTTTGTAGAACTGTTTCTGAATCTGTTTCGCGGTTAACGGCTTTTGCGCCAACTACTGCTACGTCAGTGTCCCGAAGCACTTTTGCCAGTAGGGGTATCGGCCGGGAAGGGCGGATGTTGGTGGAGGTCCTGAATGGATTTTCCATCTCCTAGCGCTTCCAAGACTTCCGTAGTCAACAGAATACGATTTTCCGGATATTTCGTGTAGAAATCCGTCACCTGTTGAGCAAAATATTCAGGGCCTCGTGAAAAGTCAGGCACTTCCTTAAGGCATTTGCTGAGGGGATTCTTCTTATCGCCCAATGTTATTGGTGCAGGCCAATACTTCGCCATCCTATAACATGCGTCAGAGTAGCCCGCCGCACGTCCCAGAATGTATCCCTTTACATAGTCCTCACGGTGATCTTCAGTCCATCTTAGCCAAACGTCCCCTTCACAACAAAGCCTCTGCGCCGACAATGAAGAAAAGGGGCAGAAGATCAACGAAATCACGAATGCTGTCATCGCAAAGATGGCATTGCTCTTTTGAGTGGACATGCAATTTCTCCTCGTTGGGGCCCGTCGATTCAATTTTCTTCCGTACTTCAGTTCAGTTTGGCTTGTCAGTCTCGTAGCTAAGAGTGGTGGTGGTGTTTTCATTGACTTGTCGGATGTAGTCTCCCCCTTTTCCGGTGTCGATGTCGTACACTGGGACCGATACATCATCAATCTTGAATCTCTTATCCAACACAAGGTCGTGTCCCGGATTCGCGTACATATTATCCATCTACGTGCCGCTTCCAACCACGGTCCGCTGAGCACCCTTGTCGTCGATTTTGGTTTCTGGATCCGCGTGCCCTGGCTCGTAGGTCTCCGTGAAGGTCAGGGTGTGCTTTTCGTCGCCCTTAGCGACGGTCACTTTGCCGTTGGCATCGAGGTGACCCACTCCAAAATTAGCGGTGGTTAGAGTGGTGCCGTCCTTCTTGATTTTGAGATTCTTCAGGACCACATGTGAAGTCGCCACGAGGCCCGGCTTGACCTTTGGTTTAGGCTTTTGCGCCTTCCGGGAAGGGTCATTACAGCATCGAGGTACAACCGGCGCTTCAGCTTGCTCCGAATCACCAGCATCATCATCCAACCGTTTTGCGATTTCTCCTGTGTGAACCTCAACTCCACGTCGGCTTTGGCCCAGTTCCGCTCGTAGGCTATGTGCGATATTTCGCCCTCAGTGACGGTGACATCGATGCCGAAGGCTTCCCCAGCAAAGAGATACACGTCATTGTCCGCAACATAAGGAACGTGATCGAAGGTCCCCTCGTAGAAGCGGTCGTTATCGACGTGCAGTTTCACTTTGACGGGAGCACGGAAAACCGGCTCTTCCTGCGTCGCGCTCTTCGTTTGAGAGAAGCAATCCGACAACAACAGAGTCGTGCTGATCGCGAACACGAGGATGCTCCTCACGATCATTTTTCCGCGCGACCTGGCTTCTCGGGATTTGGCCCCAAGCTAGCCTTTAACAAGTTGGGGACGTTATCTCTAAACTTCGTCATCCATCTCCCCAACTGATCCTGCGGATCGTTCCCAAACGGGCTGGTAATCACGTAGTGAACCGTTTCCTGCCAAGTGTCGTACCAAAATTCGTACTCGGAGTACTCATCGACAGCCACCCGGCTCTTCAGAACCGGCGATATCCGAATGGCCTTTAATTCATCAAGGGCACGGTTCAACGCTTCATGCTCAACGGGTGAGCGGCTTACGTCTACCTTCAGCTTGGCCGCGATTTCCCGATCTGTCACCTTGGGGTTTTCGGCAACCATCTTGGAGATCAGCTGCGACAGATCGCCACTCTTCACACCCGCCAAGCTGTAACGGATCAGCTCGCCTTTCCCGCCTGGATAAACGACCACGACAAGCTGCGTGTCGGAGTCACTGAAACGCAGAACCATCTTCGAAAAATAGGGCGTTGGTCCAAGGTCCAGCGGAAAAAGAATGTCGAGAACGCGGGCCTTCATATCCAAGTTGCGATCCCCAGGCTGAGCACTCGCTGTCGCAGCGAAAAGGATGCAAGAGAACAACGCACATGTTACGACTATTCGATAAATCATCGGGCACTCCTCAGCTCATTGCAACTCGATGTACGTGGTTGTGCCAGGAACCGTGACGTACAGGTCCCTTTGCGATCTTACGAAGTTCGGAACTGGCGATTTCAGGTCTCCCGGAGAAGGCGTCGGTAGCACACTGTTCCCATGCGTATGCAAGATCGCTTTCGTGTTCTCGTCGGTTGTTATTTGGAGTTCGTTGGCCTTCTTGTCGCTATTGACCGAGTCCACCTTGTTTACGATGGATATCTTTCCATCTTTGTAATCGATGGCAAAGCCCGCCTCAGCCAGCCCGCTGCGCGCCTGGCCGTTGGTCGTTTTCATGAAGGCCTCGTCAGAGGCTTTCTTTACGACCGAGTTCTGCGATAACGGATGACCTGGGTTTGTGGGATCTTCAGGGCCACTTTTCTTTGGATCATATTGGGGCTTATTTTGCGCCACCTTCTGCGCGTTAGCCATAAAAGCCTGTTTCCCCTGTTCTTGCATGTTCGCTTGACACTGCTCGGCGGTCGCAAACGGGCAACTTGGTCCGCCAGACCATCCAAACGGAACATGCCCATCAGGATCACCGAGCGTCGTTGGATTGTTCTCGACATAGCTGTAGAGGTTGAGGCTCTGCGGGTTGCCGAAATGGGCGTAGGGCACGGCCGTAGGCTTCTCCGCCCAGTCCGGTGTCATAAACCTGGCTAGACTGGAGGCATCAAATCTCGCCCCAAAATTGTCTAGCCCGCTCTCCGCATCGCGTTCTTTGCCGTTGAACTTGTAGTGCTGGGCCACGTTCGGGCAATAGTCGCTCTCCTGACCGCCGTAGGGATAATAGTCGATATCCTGCTCACAGCCTGTTCCCGTCGCATTCTCCACAACGGTGTGAGTGCCCAGATGGTCCGAGAAATAGTAGTGGACGGTGTTGGTGGACACATCCCGCCGCGCAACCCTCTGACCGCCGAAGAACACGTACTGTTCCAAGATATTCCCCGAGAGGTCGCTTTCGTTCAGCGCGGCAGTGCCAGTGCCCATCCAGTAAAGCGTGCCATTGGTACCGCTGGTCGGGCAGGGCGTGGTCGCGCTTCCCGCCACGCATTTCTCGACGCGATTGCCATCGCCGTCGTAGAGGTAACGGTAGCCCCCGGTGGTCCAGATCAGGCGATTCTCGTCATCGTAAATGTAGGTCGTTCCACCGTTCTTGGTCATGTTCCCGACCGGATCGTAGCCGAAACCGGGAAGCTGGTTCTGGTTCGTTGCCGGAGCGGCATTGAGCCCTTCCGAGTAGGTCTTGCCGCTGATCCCGGTCTCGTTCGTGAGATTGCCCCAGGGGTCAATTGTAAACGTCTCGCCCCATTGCGTTCCGCTGGATTGGGCGCTGGCAATCCGGTTCAGCACGTCGTAGGTGAAGCTCTGGGTGCGGGTTGTGTCGCGGCAATTTGCGATGGACACGACATTGCCGTTGTCGCTGCTGCCGAAGTTGAAGGCGTAGACCCGGTGCATGATGTTGCCGACTGTGCTCGGGCAGGTCGAACCGGTCAGCGGGGGGGGAGTGTTCGTCCCATAGAAGACTTGCAGGGGCTGCAGTCGGGAGTTGTAGCTGAACGCTCGGTAGATCACTCCGCCGTCAGTCAGGCTCTGGAGCTCTCCCGGCGGGGCGTAGGTCGCGCTCTTGACATAGTTGTCACCGCTGCCGTCCAACGCGCTCAGCGGGCGTCCCGCGCCACCCACCGTGTAGGTAACAGTCTTGAAGTCCGGAGCCGTAACTTTGTTCGTTGAACCGTCCAGGTTGTAGACGTAAGTCACCCACTTGGCCGCGACACTGCCAATGTAGCGTTTGTCGACGAGCACACGGCCCATTTGGTCGTGACTCCAGGAGGTTGACCCTGAGCCGGGAACGGATGACGAGCCGTCACACATCGACGTGCGACGGCCAATGGGATAGCTGTCCGTCAACGACGGTGGAGCTTTCGCGCAGCCCGCCAGGGCAACTCCGTCGTAACCGTATTGCACAGGAGGGGTAGCAGGGTTGCTGGCGAAGGTGTCCGTATAGCTCTTGCTGGTCAGACGATTGAGGGCATCATACGTATAGTTAGTTGTGACCGTTTTGATGCCGGTCGGCAGCTGGTTGGGAGAAAGCGTCATCTTGGAGACAAGGTTGCTGTTGGCGTCGTAGGTGTAGGTGATTTGTCCCGCCAGACCCCCGGTCTCGGGATTCTCTGACGTCAGCAAACGCGATAGCGAATCGTAAGAGAAACGGCGAATGCGCCATTGACTGTTGATATCGTCGCTTGGAGGGGAAGAGCAGCCATAGGAAGTCGCCACACCTCCGTGCTGCTCGACGCAAAGCAGATTGCCGAGCGCGTCGTAGTTGTACAGCGTGACAAAAACGGTAGATGCCGAGTTACCGGTGCCGCCAGTCAGGGTCGAGCCGGAAGAGCTTAGCCAGACGGGCCCGCTGGTGGGGGTTACTGATAGCGGGTAATTTGTAGTGCTTCCGGTCGTAGTGGCAGTGATCTGAATGGTGGCGTTTCCAACGTCTGATGCCGTCACGCCAGCCGAAGAGCCGGTTAACTCAGATGCCAGAAGAGTGGCCATCTGATCTGCGGTCGGCGTCAGGGTCTGGGTAGTACCGTTGCACGTGCCGCCATAGCTAGCACTCTCTGGAACTCCGTTCACGGTGACCGAAAGGGTGCCGGTGTCGGGATAGTACCCGCCGTGACCGTCCGATGTGCATTGCAGAGTACCGGTATTCACAGACACCGTACCTTGGCCGGGGGTGCCCGGTCCTGCGACTCCGGGTTCGTCCACCTCAACCAAACGCCCCAACCCGTCGGTGCATGAAGTGCGCTTGTGGCCTGCCTCATCGATGACCGTGGTACCAAGCGTATTCGTATTCATATTGCAGGTCTGGTCATATTGCGTCTGGACGGTGGAACCGTCTTGCTCGGTGACCAGGGTTGGGCGGCCCAGCGGATCGTAAGTTGTAGATGCGGTCCCGTCTGTGGACGCGGACGAAGCGCGGTGTGGATTGCTGACCGTCCGCTTGCGCCCCAGACCGTCGTAGGCAATATCCACGAAATCTTCGCCATCTGGGTCAGACACCAGTTGTGTCTGTTTGGTGTGAAAGGTTCCGTCCATCAAGGAATTGCCGACCTTCCACCCAGTGGGAGGACTTGTCGCGCTGCACGCGGCACCTGCGCTGCCAGTAATAAGTTGACAGGTTGCTACGCTTGGCGAAGTAGGCGAGTCTGTGTAGCTGACATTGGTTATCCCGCCGTCTGGGAAAGAGGATTTGGTGAGCCGGTCGAAGGGATCTACGTATGCATACGTGCTGATCTGGCTATTCTCGTCGGTAGACTGAGTGAGATCTCCAAAGACGTAGTTGTACTGAAAGCTCTCTTGGTGAACGGTGCTGCCCGTCTTTGGGTAAACGACACTCGTAAGATAAGCGTTTGAGTTGCCCGCCGCGTTGCCTCCAGAGGGACTGTCTGTGAAGGAGTACGTGGTTACGTTGAGTCTTGGGTCCGTCATCGATGCCGGTTGACCCGTAAGATCGTACATGTAGGTCGTGGTTGCATTCGTACAGTTGAAGCACTTCTTCGTCATCGAGGTTAGATTGCCTCGATTCGTCATCCCCGCTCCGTAGTTGGTGCCATCATGCTGCACAGCTGTTACGGACGCGAGGCCCGAACCGTATGAATCGTAGCCATAATCGGTCTCAGCGAGTGTGGTTCCAGCCGAGTTCTTGACGATCACGCTGCTTGGTTGTGAAGGAACAGGTACGATTACGGAGTTTGACTGATAAGAGATCGTGTTCGAAGTAAAAGTCTGATAGTTAATCGCCATCGTTTGGGTTGGCGTACTCGCGCCGAAGTCGTATTCGGATTTCCCAGTGAGGAGCGTAAAAGGCGATGTGGGGCTGGGGGCCTGATACGAGCTGACCGTCTTCGAGGTCAGCCCATTTTCGGTGGTGTCCTCCTCCGCCAGATGAAACATATCAAACCAACTCTTGGTCACCGTCCGCAGCAAGGGGCTGCTGGTATTGGTTCCGGAATAATAGAGAACGGAGGTCTCGACAGGAATTTCGGCCGCAACGCCGCCGACGCTGAAGGGAGTTGTTCCACTCGGAGGAACCGTCGGGCCGTAGTTGTAGACGGTGAGATAGCTTGCGCCGGTGACATTGTCCGTGGTGATGACCTGAGTCTGTTTGGTGGTCCAATCGTAGCCGTTCTGCCCGCCGCTGCCCCAAATGGTCGAATACGAAAAGGTCTGAGTCTGCGCAGTATTAACTCCGTCGTAGCTGACCACGCGGCTCGCCAGCACAGGCGTGGAGTAATAAATCAGGCAGGCCGAAGGATATGGGTTCCCAGTAAAAACGCCAGGGCTACTTTGACCCTGTCCCTCAAAAGCGCCCATCTCCGAGTAAGGACTACTGCCCGAAATCAAGACCGATGGCGAATTACTCATCTGCCACGTGTACTTGACCCAACCACCGTCTGGGTAGACGACCTCATTCAGCAGGCCATAGGTGTTCGCCGTGCCGCCGTTGGTGTTTCCGCCATAGTAGAAGTTGTATTGTTGCGGGTTGCTTGAGGTACTTGTGGGCAGGGCAAACGAACCAATCCCACTCGGCGAACTCGCACTCACGCTCATATTGGCCGTTGAAGTGGGACAGAGGACGGAGGTGTCTCCAGGTAAATACGACATCCCGTTCCAGCCTAAGTGAGACGGCACTTGGTAATTCACCGGGTTACTTCCGCTGCACGAGCCTACACATGTCGGGGGCGGGTAAACGAGGCCGCCGATATTGACACCACCAGAAACCGATTGCCACATGGGTCGGCCAAGAGTATCTGTGAAAACTCCGTTAACCAACGTGATCGTGTTGCCGTTCCGATCTTCGATTCGTATTGGGATACGCCCAGTTGACTTGATTGGCCTGATCGTACGTGCCGTTGCCCCCGAAAAAATAGGTTGTGCCAGCCTCGTCCGTGACCGTGAAAGGCCCGACAGGTCCGTTTACGTTTGCATTACTCCCTGCGTTGACGCTCCAATGCTGCACGGCGGTGACCGACAGGCCCGACGCGCCCGACGATGTAAACTGCGCCCACACTTTCCCATCTCCAGCCCCCGACCCGGTGGGAACGACTTCACCCGGCCCTGTTACAGGGCAGGGCTCGGCACCATTCGGTTCACCGACATTTGCAGATGTTGCCCCAACTCCTATCGCGAGGTTATGGCTAGTGCCCGATGGGTCGTTGAAAACGAAGCCGTTCGCTACGTTGCATTGGGAAAATATCGGCGGATTGCAGCCAGGAGGACACGTAATTTGGACGGGGGCATAACTTGACTCCGACCAACTCACCCACGGGAGACTGCTCGCTTTGAGGTCTGTCGGGACGAAAGTCAGGGTTCCAGTATAGTCCTGCCCTAGATGGTAGAGACCGGCGGAATTGTACATGACCGTGTAGGGAAGGCTTATGCCGCGGCTCTTGGGCACGGGCAATTGGATGTTGAAAGCCAAGGACCCGTTGGACTGGTTCACGGTCTCTGAGAGGAGATGAATGTAATCATGACCTCCAGGAATCGGGGTAGCCGTCTCACCGTTGAAAGTCTGCCCTATCGAGATGCCCGGAACCTGAGCAACGGCGTGAACCGTGAGCAATGCGAAAATATTAGGCAGAAGGAGGGCAAGAACAGTGCGGCGGAAAAGCAAGAACGAGCGAGCGGACAAGCCAAAGTGTCGGGCCACGGATTTTCCCTCCAGTCGAACAAACGTAGATAAACCCTGCGCGGGCCGTATAGGGCCCACACTCACACTCAATAGGCAGAGGAAGTACCAGGCGAGATAAAGAAGCGCGGCCCCTCTCCCGAGCAATCTCACCGCACAGATGGCAGAGAAAATATAGAAGAACAGTCTGTACGGACTTGAAAGCTCAATCCTGTTACGAAATCGGAACAGCGCAGTGTTGGACCTTATGCCTCTACCGTGAGTGCCAGCCCACCGTTTGCGGAATTCGAACGCAAATTTGCAAGGTGCCGACTGGTTTGCGTTTATGTTTGCTAAAGATGGAGCGCAGGGCCATGTAGTTCCGGTTTTCGTAACAGGGAGAGGAGACCTTGCGTTACATACGTACGTAACGTTGGCGTCGGGCTTCGGAGTTCCGCCCCAACGCAAAATCCACACATCTCCACTCAGCGCCCCCGCGCTCCATCGACAACAAAAGGGACGCACGACCCGGACGCGCACGAGTTTGAGGTTTGGAGGTTCGGCGAGAACGTCAATCATGATGAGTTGATCTGAGGCCGAGGCAGAGATGATTTGATCCGAGTCCCAGTCCAACACGATTTCAGATGGGGGGGGTCTCTGAGACCATCTCTTTCCCTTCTCCCGTCAAACCCGATTGCCGAGGGAACGTGTGTGGCGTTACGGACAGGGATTGCCCGTGGCCAGCGTCCTCGGCCGATTGTTGCGCAACTTCACTCAGCCCGTCGAGATCCTGCCTGGCCCCGGCGTACCCTCGCTCGATGGCCGTGCGGTACCACTTGTCGGCGGCCCCATAGTCCTGCCGAGCGCCCCAGCCATGCTCGTAGACCCGGCCCAGTTGATCGCAGGCTGCGGCAGAGCCGTGTGCCGCAGCTTTCACAAACCACTTCATCGCCTCTGCCAGATCCTGCTCAACGCCGGTTCCGTTGAAGTACGCCAGGCCCAGGTTGAGTTCGCCCGCAGCCGATCCGGATTGCGCCGCCTTGCGGTACCATTTTAACGATTCATCCTGGTTCGTACGGACGTCCGCGCTGTTTCCTGCTCTTCCCGTCTGATACAAGTATCCGATGTTGTTTTGTGCGGGGCCGTAACCCTCCATGGCGGCGCGCAGATACCACTTCATCGCTTCAGTATCACTCTGCTTTACACCCAGGCCTGCCAGATACAGCCCGGCCAAACTGCTCTGCGCCCCAGCGTGTCCATTATCAGCCGCCTTCCGGTACCAATGGACCGCCTGAGAGTAATCTTGTGCCACTCCGCAGCCGCTCTCGTACCTCAGCCCGGCCTGGAATTGCGCATCATGATCGCCAATTGCCGCACCCCGTAGAAGTCGCACCAACTCCGGGCTGGTCTTGGTGGTTTGATCCGCAGCCTCACTCCGAGGGCATGCCGGCATGGCAGCACACCGCGCACTCAGTATAAGGGCTATCCCCAGGGAGGCGACGCGCAACGTCATTGCTGCACCTCAGAACCCAAATATTTTGGGCGATCCATTCACGGCAGAGCTATGGACGGTC
>Ga0210401_10002767_pt1 | contig 19170 bp, 19 predicted proteins | sample IncBWH32MmetaG_FD_150866 | JGI IMG/M metagenome (GOLD analysis project Ga0210401, IMG submission 150866) | Forest soil microbial communities from Barre Woods Harvard Forest LTER site, Petersham, Massachusetts, United States - Inc-BW-H-32-M | ecosystem: Environmental > Terrestrial > Soil >... | reverse complement strand
CGAAGCTTGCCGAGCGCGGCGAGATCGACCCCGACGAGCGCGTCGTGCTCGTCATCACGGGCGACGGCCTGAAGACGCTCGACGCGGTGCGCGACACCTTCACCACGCACACGATCGCACCCACCGTGGAGGACTTCGAGGCGCGCGTGCCCGAGGCGGTGGCGGTCGGATGAGCGTCGTCGTGAAGATCCCCACACAGTTGCGCGCGGCGGCTGAAGGCGCGAGCGAGGCGCAGCTCGACGGCGCCACCGTGCAGGAGGTGCTCGACAGCTTGTTCGACCGCTACGGCGAGCTGCGCGGGCGCATCGCCGACGACGACGGCGGCTTGCGACGCTTCGTGAACGTCTACCTCGGCGGCGAGGACATCCGCTTCCTCGACGGCCTCGCCACCCCGGTCGACGACGGCGCGGAGCTAACGATCCTCCCCGCCGTCGCCGGAGGCTAGGGCGTCGTATGCCGGCGGGCTACTGCGTCCTCGGTCGCTCGCGGGCGAAGCACGCCACGCTCTCTGTGTCCCTGTATCGCTTGGCCTACGACGCCTAGCTGGCGTGTGCTGCTAGCGCAGGCGCGTGTTGTGGTGTGCGGCTGCGGGCGCCGGTGGCGTGGAGCCGCTGACGCCGATCGTCGACACCAGCCCGGCGGCGCACATCGCGGCGATCGTGAGCGCGCGCATCCTGCGCGGGGTGAGCCACCCCATGTGGTGTGTCTGCAGCCAACTCCGAAACCCGCTGGCAGCGGAGGCGGCAGCCATTGCGCAACCGACGCACATGTTCACAGGATAGTGTCGGGCGCGGCAGTGGGTGGTGCCGATACTCTCTCGGCTTCGATCCGTCCTTCGAGTCGCTGCCGTAGCTCCGCCCCGCGCCCGGTGGACACTGCTCGGGCGGCGCGCTTGTCGCTGAGCGACAGCCCATGCGCCGAGGCGAGCTCGAGCAGCGCCTCTCGCTCCCGTGCCTCCCGCGCGGTGCGCACGAACAACCAGCCGAAGAGGCCGATCGTCAAGAGGGTGGCCTCGATCACCAGCACCGCGCCCGCGAGGTTCTGATCGGCGATCGGTGAGACGCTGTGCGCTGAGTCCCCGTCGAGGTAGAAGGGATAGAAGACCACGTCCGACCACAGCAGGAGGTTGCCGAGCGCCGCCGCGAGGAGCCCCACCGCCGCGATGTAGAGCAGCCTGCCGAGGTTGCCAAACCAGCCCGGCGCCGGCAGCGGCCCAAACAGGCACATCCAGAGATTCACACCGCAGGCGAGCAGCGTGGCGTGCTGCAGCACGTGCACGCCGGGATGTTCAAGCGCCGATTGGTAGGGCCCGGGCAGGTGCCAAACACTGACGCAGACCGCCCACATCGGTAGGGCGATCAGCGGATTGGTGAGCACGCGCAGCCGCCCGAAGACCTCGGCCGATCGTCGATCCGATGCAGTCGACTGATCGGCCAGCAGGATCGGTGCGGTGAGGCCCAGCACGAGCAGCAGCGCCGCGACAACGCCGATCAGCAGCAGTTGGACCATGTGCGCAACCAGCAGCTGCTCGCCCACCTCGCTGAGCCCGAGCAGCGCGCCCGCGATCGTGAGGCAGCCGGCGTGAAAGCACGCTTGGCGCCAGCGCGGCACGCGCTCTTCGCTGCCGGCGAGCGCCCGCGCCCGTCGCGCGTACACCCCCATCAGCAGCGCGACCGGCACGATCTGCACGGTGTCTTCAAGCGCGAGCGCGGCGGCGATCGGGAGCGTGTGATCGGGCGGGATCAGCGGGGGCATGGCGGGTCGTCTGGCAGCCTACGCCCACCGACCGACGTGCGGGCAACTACGTATGGCTTCCCTCCGTCCGAAAGCGGACGCGGCTCAAGCCGCAATCCACCTATCACGGGCTGCACATCAGGCCGCCGTGCCCGGTGCGACCCCGTGGATCGGTGGATCCAACCTCAGCGTGCTGCGCTTGCGCTCACCAGCCGCCGGCTGTAGAGCACGGCGGCGACCGAGGTGGCGAGGTTGAGGCTCGAGACGCCCTCCCGCATCGGCAGGCTGACGCGCGCGTCGGCACGTTCGAGCAGCTCCCGCGAGAGCCCCTGGCGCTCGGCGCCGAACGCGAGCACCGCACGCGCGGGCAAGTCGTGCGGGCGCAGCGGCTCGCCGTCGGGGTCGAGCGCCACCAGCCGGCGACGACCTATCACCTCGCCCTCCACCGTCGGCCGGTCGGCCGGCTGTCCGACTATGCGCGCGTCGCCCACCGGTCGCTCGACTGCTCCTGGGCGGCCCCGCTCGCCGATCCATTCCAGCGCATCCTCGCCGAGCCGCGCGACCGGCAGCGCGAAGTGCAACCCGGCGCCGCCCCGCAGGGCGGCCGGATCCCACGGGTCGTGGATCCCCGTCGTCAGCACCCCGGCGGCGTCGGCGGCTGCGGCCACGCGCACGCAGGCGCCGATGTTGCCGAGGTCGGACGGCGACTCCAGCAGCACGACCGGCGCCGGCCGCTCCGCGGCGAGGAGCGCCTCCACGTCGCAGGATGGGCGCCGCGCGATCGCGATCACGCCTGTCGCGGGCGCCAGCGGCGCGAGTGTGGCGAACACATCGGGTGGCACCGCTTGGGCGTCGGCGAGAATCGGCTCGCTCACGTCGGGCGCCAACGCATCGGCAAGCGCGCGCAGCCGCTCGGGGGCGAGCACCGCCGTGTGCAGCACCTGCGCGCCGAAGCGCAGCGCGTGCTTGAGCGCGTGCAGCCCCTCCAGCACGGCAAGCTCGGGGTCGCGACGGGCATCGCGGAAGATCCGTTTCAGGGCGGCCGGCGGCGCGTCGGGCGGATGCGCCAACGAGTTGACAGTGCTTGACACAGCCCCTAGTCTGCCAGGGCGGCGCTCCGAAGGCCGGGTGGAGCCAACGAAAGGATCGAGCAGATGCAGGAGACGCCAACCTCTTCAGATCGAGCGAGCCACCCCCGCGGCGGGCGCGTGCGCCGGATGACGGCCGCCGCGCTGGTCATCTCGCTCCTGCTCGCCGCGGTGGCGCTGGCCGCCACGGAGGCCCCCAAGGCCGGCACCTACGAAGGGACCAACTCCGAGAAAGGGCCCGTCGTGCTCAAGGTGGCGAAGGGCGGCACCGGGGTGCTGGGCTTCAAGACCGCGATCGGCTACGACGGCAAGTGCGGCCAGGGGGGCGGCCCCGGCTTCGAACCAGAGATCTTCGGGGCGCGGATCAAGAATGGGCGCTTCGCGGTCACTGCCAAGTTCAAAGGCGAGGTGCCGAGCATCCCCGCGAAGCAGGGCAAGGTGACCGGCAGGTTCTCCGGTACCAAAGTCACCGGGACGGTGGTGATCCCGAGCCTGAAGACCAAGAAAGGCTGCCTCTCCTACGCGGAGACGTATACCGCCAGCTGGAAGCACAAGTAGCTCGTTCTCAGACAACCGGCGGCGGCCGGCCCTCGGCGCTCGCGAGCAGCGCCGGCTCCCATTCGCACACCGTGCAGGTATGGCGGAACGCCGAGCGCGCGAACTCCAGCGCCCGCGCCCGCGGGTCGGGGTCGGAGCGGATGTCCCGCCAGTCGAGCACGTACTCGCCGAGCGTCCCTTCCCAGCGCGCGGCGGCGGGCGCCAGCACGGCCGCCGCGAAGCCCTCGGGTGCAGGGTGGGCGTAGGCGTAGAAGGCCGCGCGTTCGTGGCGCGCGTCGCCCGGCCACCATCCAACGGCGAACTCCTGGGCGTCCATCGCATTGCGCATGATGAAGTCGCCTGACGGCGGGTGGGCCGGCTGCCCGGAGAAGAGGTTGACGGCGAGGTCGAACGAGCCCCACCAGGCATTCACGGGTGTCGAGCGCCCGCGGAAGGGGGCGCGGAACGCCGCGAGCACGATCGCCGCCTCGATGGCCGCGGCGAAGTAGGCGGCGACCGCCGCGGGGTCGTAGCGGGTGTGCTCCTCATCCTCGTCCAACGGTGCGCTCCAGGCGACCTCCTGCGGCGTGGGGTCGATCGCGACCGGCCCCGCCAGCTCGCCGACGGCCGCCAGCACTGCGCGCGTCACCTCCCCAACCGGCCGGTCGGGCGCGAGCGCCACGCGGCGCGCCTTTCCGCCGCTATGCTCGACAAGCGCCGCGTGGGTGCGCAGGTCGAGCACTACGGCGAACACGCCCGATCCGTCAGGAGCGGGCAGCGGCAGCGTCTCCCAGCCGCGCGCCGTCAGCCGCAGCGCCGCGTGCTGCAGCTGCGGCTCGGGCGGCGCGAGCTTCGCCGCCAGCTTGCCGAGCACCTGTGTGTGGGCGTGCAGCGTGTCACAGGTCTCGCGCCACTCGGCGTAAGGCAGCGCCGGCCAGCTTGCGGGCATGCGCGTAGGCTACACCGGCTACGCGCCCGGCACGATTCGAACGTGCGACCTCTTGCTCCGGAGGCAAGCGCTCTATCCACTGAGCTACGGGCGCCGGCGACGCCGCCGTTGGTTGACGTCTGGCCATAGCGTATCCGCTCGCGCAAGTGCGTCACTCACCCACCGCGCTCGCCCGGCCCTCGCGCCCGGCCCTCGCGCCGCTACCGTAGCAACCCATGGACATGTCGCTGTTCTTCGCGGGCACCGGCGGCTCGGTGCCGAGCGCCCGGCGCGGGCTGCCCGCCATCCTGCTGCGTCGCGGCGGCGAGCGCCTGCTGTTTGACTGTGGCGAGGGCACCCAGCGCCAGCTGCTGCGCTCGGTGGGGCTGGCGGACGTGGAGTGCGTGTTCATCACCCACTTCCACGCCGACCATTGGCTGGGGCTGCCGGGGATGTTGAAGTCGTTCGCGCTGCGTGACCGCGAGCAGCCGTTGACCGTGCACGGCCCGCCGGGTCTCCACCAGCTGATGGCTGAAACGCGCTTTATCTATGGGCGGCGGCTGCCCTACGAGCTCGGGATCGAGGAGCTCGCGCCGGGCGAGGCGCTGGAGCGCGACGGGTATCGCATTGCCGCGGTCCCCGTCGATCATGGCGGCAGAGCCGCGATCGGGTATGCGATCGTCGAGGACGCGCGCCCCGGCGAGCTGGACCCCGCGCTGGCGGAGCGCCTCGGCGTGAAGCCGGGCCCGGACTTCGGGCGGCTGGTGCGCGGCGAAACCGTCGCGGGGGTTGCGCCTGAGCAGGTGGTGGGCCCTACGCGCGAGGGCCGCAAGGTGGTGATCTCCGGCGACACCCGCCCCTGCGAGGCGCTCGCGATCGCCGCCTACCAGGCGGACGTGCTGGTGCACGAGGCGACGTTCACCGAGGAGGAGGCAGCGCGCGCGCGCCACACCGGCCACAGCACCGCGCGCCAGGCGGCCGCGCTGGCACGCGACACTCAGGCGAGGATGCTGATCCTCACCCACCTCTCCACGCGCTACGCCGGGCGTGAGCTGCGCGAGGAGGCGCGCGCGGTGTTTCCCACCACCGAGATCGCCCGCGACTTCGACACGGTGGAGATCCCCTTCCCCGAGCGCGCGCCGGCGCAGCTGGTGCGGTGGTCGAGCCGTGCGACGCTCGTCGGTGGAGGCGGTGCCGAGGCCGCCACGGAGAACGGCGGGCAGGAGGACTCGGAGGGGAAGGCGCCGCAGGACGCAAACTTGGTGGCGTCGTCGATAATGCAATGAGCTTGATCGACCGCACCGAACCGACGCCCCGCCGGGTGGGCGCACGTTGAGCGCGCCCGCGCTATTCCGTTCGCCAACCCCGCCCGCCGAGTTGCTGTTGCGGGATGTCCACCTGTTCGACCCGGCGGCGCGCATCGACGCCCGTCACGACCTGCTGGTGCGCGGCGGCGCGGTCGCGCGGCTGGGGGCGTCGGGAACGCTTGCGCCCGACGGTGCGGAGGTCGTCGACGCTGAGGGCCGCCTGTACGCGCTGCCGGCGTTCTTCGACCCGCACGTGCACCTGCGCACCCCCGGGCAGGAGCACAAGGAGGACATCGCGAGCGGCACCCGCGCCGCGGCGGCCGGCGGGTACGGGGCGGTGATCGCGATGCCCAACACCACCCCGCCGATCGACGCGCCCGAGGTGTTGCGCTCCGTGCGAGACACGGCCGCCGCGCAGGCGCACGTGCCGGTGGGCAACCTGGCGGCGCTCACCCGCGGCCTCGGCGGTACGCAGCTGACGGAGATGGGCGCGCTGCGCGAGCTGGGCGCGCTCGGCTTCACCGACGACGGCCACCCGGTCGCGGACGCCGGCGTGCTGCGCGAGGCACTGCGGCGCCAACGCGAGTGCGGTGGGACGATCGCCTTGCACGAGGAGGATCGCTCGCTCTCGCGCGGCGGGGCGATGCACGAGGGCGCGCTCAGCGCGGAGCTGGGGATACCCGGGATCCCCTGCGCGAGCGAGGCGAGCATGGTCGCGCGCGATGCGGTGATCGCCGGCTGCGAGGGCGCGCGCGTGCACTTTCAGCATCTCAGCTGCGCCGCGTCGGTGAGGGCGGTCGCGGAGGCGAAGGCGCGCGGGGTGGCGGTGAGCGCGGAGGCGACGCCCCACCACCTGCTGCTGACCGAGGATGCCGTGCGCGAGTTGGACACACGCGCGAAGATGAACCCGCCGCTGGCGAGCGCGGCTGACCGCGACGCGCTGGTGGCGGGGTTGCGCGACGGCACGATCGACTGCGTCGCCACCGACCACGCGCCGCACGCAGACGCGGAGAAGGCGGCGCCGTTCGTGCAGGCGCCGATGGGCACCACCGGCCTGGAGACGGCGTTCGCGGCGCTGTACACCGAGCTCGTGCTACCGGGCGTGCTCAGCCTCGACGTGCTCGTGGCGCGGATGACCGCCGGCGCGGCCCTCTTTGACCTGCCGCGGGCGACCCTCGCGCTGGGCGCCGACGCCAACATCGCGCTCGTCGACCTCGACGCCGAATGGACCGCCGGCGAGCACGGCTGGCAGAGCCGCTCCGCCGCCTGCTGCTTCGCCGGGCGACGCCTGCGCGGCAGGGTGCTGTTGACTGTCGCGGCCGGTGCGGTCGCATACCGCGCACCGTCCCTCACCGCGGTCGCCGCATGAGCTTGCTCGCCCGCGAGCGCGCCGCGCTGGTCGTCGTGGACGTGCAGGAGGCATTTCGCCCGTACGAGTCGTTCGCCCGCGTGGCGAGTGCCTGCGCGAAGCTGGCGCAGGCCGCGCGCATCCTCGGGCTGCCGGCGCTCGTCAGCGAGCAGTACCCGAAGGGCCTCGGCCATACCGCGCCGGAGGTCGGCCTGGAGGACGAGCCGGTGATCGAGAAGAGCGTCTTCTCGGCCGCGCGCGCCGCGGGCTTCGATCTCCACGCGCGCAAGCAGGCGGTGGTGTGCGGGATCGAGACGCATGTGTGCGTGTCGCAGACTGTGCACGACCTGCTCGCGCGCGGCGTCGAGGTGCACGTGCCGGCGGACGCGGTGGGATCGCGCCACACGCTCGACTACGAGCGCGGTCTGGAGCGGATGCAGCGCGCCGGCGCGGTCGTCACCACCGTCGAGGCCGCGCTCTTCGAGCTGCTTGAGCGCGCCGGCACGCCGGAGTTCAAAGCCGTCCAAAAGCTGATCCTGTGACCCGCCCGTCCGCATACGTGCTGCTGGAGGACGGCGCGCGCTTCGAGGGCGAGGCGTGCGCGGCGGACGCGCCTGCGGTCGGCGAGGTGGTGTTCACGACCGGCATGTCGGGCTACCAGGAGTCGATGACCGACCCTTCGTTCGCCGGGCAGCTGATCACCTTCACCTACCCGCACATCGGCAACTACGGTGTGAGCGCGCAGGCGATGGAGTCAGAGCGCGCGTGGGCGCGGGCGGCGATCATGCGCGAGGCGTGCAACGGCGAGGATGCGCCGAGCGCTGAGCGCGGCTGGCTGTCGTGGCTCACCGACTGCGGCGTGGCGGCGATCACCGGCGTGGACACGCGCGCGCTCGTGCGCCACATCCGCGAGCAGGGCTCGATGCGCGGCGGGCTGTTCCCCGCGAGCGTCGCGCCCGCGCAGGCACAGGCGCTGATCGCGGCCGAGCCGCCGATGGCGGGACAGGACCTCGCCGCGGCGGTGAGCCCAGCCGAGGTCACCCACCACGGCGACGGCGACGGACCGCGGATCGCCGTGCTCGACACCGGCATCAAGGGCTCGATCGTTCGCAACCTGCTCGCGCGGGGGGCGCGCGTGAGCCTGTACCCGTGCGCGAGCACCGCCGCCGAGCTGCTGGGCGGCGACGCCGACGCGATCCTGCTCGCCAACGGCCCCGGCGACCCGGCGGCGCTCGGCCACATCGTCGACACCGTGCGCGCGTGCGTCGGGCGCAAGCCGGTGTGGGGCATCTGCCTCGGCCACCAGCTGCTCTGCCGCGCGCTCGGCTTGCAGACGTTCAAGCTGCCGTTCGGCCACCGCGGCGCCAACCATCCGGTGAAGGACCTGCACACCGGGCGCGTGGAGATCACCTCGCAAAACCACGGCTTCGCGGTGCTCGGCCCGAGCGGCAAGGGCACGATCGACAGCGACCGCCCGGTGCGCTGGCAGACCGACTTCGGCGCCGCGCAGCTCACGCACGTCAACCTCTATGACCGCACCGTCGAGGGCCTCGAGCTGCTGGACGTGCCCGGCGGCGCGGTGCAATACCACCCCGAGGCGGGGCCCGGCCCGCACGACAGCGTGTACCTGTTCGACCGGTTCCTGGCGCGGATCGCGCAGGCGGCGGCATGATGCACCCGCCGCTAGGACAGCGTCAACCTCGCGGATCGGTTGCTCGCGCGCTCGCGCAGGCGGCGGCATGATGCGTCCGGAGGGGTTTTTTAATAGGAGGAAGAGGGGGATGGGTCGCCTCGCGCGCAGCGGGGGCCTGCGCTGAAATGCCGCGGCGGGAGGACATCCAGCGCATCCTGATCCTCGGCTCGGGGCCGATCGTGATCGGGCAGGCCGCGGAGTTCGACTACTCCGGCGTGCAGGCCTGCAAGGTGCTGCGCGAGGAGGGCTACGAGGTCGTGCTGATGAACTCCAACCCGGCGACGATCATGACCGACCCCGAGCTCGCCGACGCCACGTACGTCGAGCCGCTGCTGCCCGGCCCGGCCGCGCAGGTGATCGAGCGCGAGCGCCCCGACGCGCTGTTGCCGACGCTCGGCGGGCAGACCGCGCTCAACTTGTCAAAGGCGCTGCACGACGACGGCACGCTGGAGCGCTTCGGCGTGGAGCTGATCGGCGCCGACCACGACGCGATCGCGTGCGCCGAGGACCGCCGGCTGTTCGGGGCGGCGATGGCCGAGGCGGGCCTGCGGATGCCGGCGAGCGCGATCGCCTCCGGTTGGGATGAGGAGCTTTGCCGCGTCGACGTCAAGCGCGGCCTCGCGCAGGCGCTCGACGCGCTGCCCGAGATCGGGCTGCCGTGCGTCGTGCGCCCCGCCTACACCCTCGGCGGGCGCGGCGGCGGGATCGCGCGCACGCCCGAGGAGTTCTCACGCGTAGTCGCGCACGGCCTGGAGGTGTCGCCGATCGGGCAGGTGCTGCTGGACCAGTCGGTCCTCGGCTGGGGCGAGTTCGAGCTCGAGGTGATGCGCGATCGCGCCGACAACGTCGTGATCGTCTGCTCGATCGAGAACATCGACCCGATGGGCGTGCACACGGGCGACTCGGTGACGGTCGCCCCGCAGCAGACGCTCTCCGACCGTCTCTACCAGCGGCTGCGCGACCAGGCGATCGCGGTGATCCGCGCGGTGGGCGTGGAGACCGGCGGCTCGAATGTGCAGTTCGCGGTCGACCCCGCCACCGAAGAGGTGCTGGTGATCGAGATGAACCCGCGCGTGTCGCGCTCCTCGGCGCTCGCCTCGAAGGCCACCGGCTTTCCGATCGCCAAGATCGCCGCGCGCCTGGCGGTGGGGTATCTGCTGGAGGAGATCCCCAACGACATCACCAAGCTCACCCCCGCCTGCTTTGAGCCGACGATCGACTACGTGGTGGTGAAGTGGCCGCGCTTCGCCTTCGAGAAGTTCCCGGGCGCGGAGTCCACGCTCTCCACGCACATGAAGTCGGTGGGCGAGGCGATGGCGATCGGGCGCACGTTCGCTCAGGCGTTCGCGAAGGCGCTGCGCTCGCGCGAGCTCGACAAGCCGCCGTGCTTTGAAGGCGTCCCCGACGGGGAGTTGCTCGCCGGGCTGGAGGTCCCCGCGCCGGAGCGCTTCGAGGCGATCCTTGAGCTGTTCCGCCGCGGCGCGGAGATCGAGGGAGTCCACGAGCTCACCGCGATCGACCCGTGGTTTTTGCGCGAGCTGCGCGCGCTCGCCCTGGACCCCGAGGCGCCGTTCGCGGGGCAGCGCACGTTCAAGTCAGTCGACACCTGCGCCGCCGAGTTCCCCGCGCAGACGCCCTACTACTATTCCGGCTGGGAGCGTCCGGCTGCGCCCCTGCTCCCACCGGCCGGCGGTGCTGGAGAGGCGGCCGACGGCGCGGCGAGGCCAGAGGGTGTCCTAGCCGGCGCCCCTGCCCACGAGGTCCGCCGCGGCGAGCGTCCCTCCGTGGTGATCCTCGGCGCCGGCCCCAACCGCATCGGCCAGGGGATCGAGTTCGACTACTGCTGCGTCCACGCCGCGATCACCGTGCGCGAGTCCGGGCGCGACGCGGTGATGATCAACTGCAACCCCGAGACCGTCTCCACCGACTACGACACCTCCGACCGCCTCTACTTCGAGCCGCTCACCTTGGAGGACGTGCTCGGCGTGGTCGAGGTCGAGCGGCCGGAGGGGGTGATCGTGCAGTTCGGCGGCCAGACGCCGTTGAAGCTCGCCGCCGGCCTGCACGCCGCGGGTGTGCCGCTGCTCGGCACGAGCGTCGAGGCGATCGACCTCGCCGAGCACCGCGGGCGCTTCGGCGAGCTGCTCGACCGCCTCGGCTACCGCGCCCCCCCGTACGCCACCGCCTGCACGGTGGGGGAGGCGCTGGACAGGGCCGAGCAGGTCGGCTACCCGCTGCTGGTGCGCCCCTCCTACGTGCTCGGCGGGCGCGCGATGGAGATCGTCTACTCGCGCGAGGGCCTCGCTGACTACCTGCGCCGCGAGTTGGGTGGCGGGCACGCCGGCTCCAGCGCGTCGCCCGCGGGCGATGCGCTGGTGGGCGATGCGCTGGTGGGCGACAGCCACAGCGGGCGCGCCAGCTCCCATGACGCGCCCGCCGGCGACGCTTCGGTCGGCGCGAGCGCGGGCGGGCATCCTCCCCCAAATCCCGATAACCCTTCCCCGGCGCGCGCGACGATCTACCTCGACCGCTTCCTCGAGAACGCCATCGAGCTCGACGTCGATGCGCTGTGCGACGGGGAGGAAGTGTGGATCGGCGGCATCATGCAGCACGTCGAGGAGGCCGGCGTGCACTCCGGCGACTCCGCCTGCGTGCTGCCGCCGCACTCGCTCGGCGAGCAGATGCTCGCGCAGATCCGCGCCGCCACGCGCGAGCTCGCGCTCGCGATCGGCGTCGTGGGGCTCATCAACGTGCAGTACGCGGTGCTTGACGCGCAGCTGTACGTGATCGAGGCCAACCCCCGGGCCTCGCGCACCGTGCCGTTCGTCTCCAAGGCGGTCGGCCTGCCCTTGGCGAAGCTCGCCTGCCGGGTCATGCTCGGTGAGCCGCTCGCCGCGCTCGGGCTGCCGCGCGAGCGCGAAGGGCTAGGCTTCGGCACCCACGTCTCGGTCAAGGAGGCGGTGCTGCCGTTCGACCGCTTCGAGGGCGCCGACGCCGTGCTCGGCCCGGAGATGCGCTCGACGGGCGAGGTGATGGGGATCGCGCGCGACTTCCCCACCGCGTTTGCGAAGGCCCAGGCGGCGGCCGGCTGCCCGCTGCCGCTGCACGGCACGGTGTTCATCTCGGTCACCGACGCCGACAAGGCGGGCGTGTTCGCGATCGCCCAGCTACTGCACGACAACGGCTTTCGCATCCTCGCCACCGGCGGCACCGCCGCCGCGATCGCGCGCATGGGGATCCCCGCGCAGGCGCTCAACAAGGTCTCCGAGGGTGGGTCCCACGTGCTCGACTGGATCGAGCGCGGCGACGTCGACCTGGTCGTCAACACCCCGTCGGGGTCGGGCGCGCGCACCGACGGCTGGCGGATCCGCCGCGCCGCCGTCACCCGCGACATCCCCTGCCTTACCACGCTCGCCGCGGGCGTCTCCGCCGCGCGCGCGATCGCCTCCGCGCGCCACAACGGCCCCGCGCCGGTGCTCTGCCTGCAGGAGCTCCACCGCGGGCGGGAGGCGCCGGCGTCGGGGGAGCAGACGGCGGCGGGGCGCTCCGACTCGCCCGAGCAGTCCGAGCGTCCCGAGGCCGGGGTGGCGTGACGCGCCGCGGGCGGCGGCCGCGGTCGCGAGAGCGCCGCGCATGATCTACTCGGCGCTGTTCGCGCTCCTGCTGCGGTGGATCCCCACCGAACGCGCCCACCAGCTGGCCGCGCTAACGCTGCGGATCGCCGTCCGCGCGCCCGGCGGCGCGGAGCTGCTGCGACGGCTGTGCGCCGCGCGCGACCCGGCGCTGCGCGTCGACGCCCTCGGCCTGCGCTTTCCCAGCCCGCTCGGGGTGGCGGCCGGGGTGGACAAGGACGCCACCTGGTTCGAGGGTCTCGGCCTGCTCGGGTTCGGCTGCGTGGAGGTCGGCACCGTCACCGCCCGCGCCCAGCTTGGCAACCCGCCGCCGCGGCTCTTTCGAATTCTCCGCGACCGTGCGCTGCTCAACCGGATGGGCTTTCCCAACCCCGGCGCACGCGTGGTCGCCGCCCGCCTGCGCGGGCGGGGCGACCGGCGCGGGCGGGGCGACCGGCGCGGTGCCCGGCGCGAGGGTGCCCGGCGCGGTGGCCGGTGGGGTGGCCGTCGGGGTGGCGGGCGCGATGGTGGCCCGATCGTGGGGGTGAACGTCGGCAAGAGCGTGTCGGTGGCGCTCGACGCTGCGGTCGACGACTATCGCGCGTGCGTGCGCGAGCTGGCTGGCGTCTGCGACTACCTGGTGCTCAATGTCAGCTCCCCCAACACGCCGGGGCTCAGGGAGATGCAGGCGGTCGATCGCCTGCGGCCGTTGCTGCGCGCGGTTCAGGATGAGCTGGAGGCGCTTGCCGTACGGGTGCCGCTGCTGGTGAAGGTCGCTCCCGACGCCACCGACGAGGAGCTCATCGCGATCGCCGACCTGGCGCTCGAGCTCTCGCTCGACGGGATCGTCGCCGTGAACACCACCGCGGATCGCGGTGTGCTCTCTGACCCCACCGCGCTTTCCGAGGTGGATGGTGGCGGGGTCTCCGGTCCGCCGCTGCGCCCACGCGCCGTCGAGGTGCTGCGACTGCTGCACGCGCGCGTGGGGAAGCGCCTGGTGCTGATCTCCGTCGGCGGCGTCTCCACACCCGAGGACGCGTGGGAGCGGATCCTCGCCGGGGCGACGCTCGTGCAGGCGTACACCGGCTTCGTCTATGGCGGCCCCTGCTGGCCGGCGCGTGTCAACCGCGCGCTCGCGCGACGCGTGCGCGTCGCCGGCGCCAGCTCGATCGGGGCGCTTGTCGGGAGCGGCGGCATCCCCGGCGCCAGCTCGATCGGAGCGCTCGTCGGCGGCGGCGACCCACCCCTTTGATTGGCCGCACGGCCAATCGGATGGGTTTGAAAAACCCCTGCAAACGCGGCTCCCCACCGTCCACCTACCTCCACATGCCTCAACCTCAGATCGAGCTTTAGGTGAATTGGGCGCCCGCACCGCCCATGCGTGCGTGTGTGTGTAGACTCGCCGCCCATGGTGACGGCGACGGGCGTGACGCCCTCCAAGCACTCGGTGGCTCCCGAGCGCTCGATCGACCAGCGTTTGGACGCGCTCGCCAGAGCCAACCGCATCCGCAGCGAGCGCGCGCGCCTCAAGCGCGAGTTGAAGGCCGGCCGCCTCTCGATTCACACGATCCTGCTCGAACCGCCCGAGTTCATCGAAACGGCGAAGGTCTTCGACATGATGCTCGCGGTCCCGAAGTACGGGCGCGTCAAGGTCAACAAGATCCTCGCCCACTGCCGCATCGCCCCGAGCAAGACGATCGGCGGCCTCTCCGACCGCCAGCGCTCCGAGCTCGTCTCGCTGCTGCGCCGCTGAGCGTCGTCGGCTGGCACCCACTCGTGTCAGGCATCGCCCGCGCCGAGTTCGCGGCGCTTCGCCCGACCCCCTCATTAGGGTACCCGCCGTGGCGCGCGTGTTCGTCATCACTGGTCCCTCGGGCGTCGGCAAGGGGACGCTGATCCGTGGTCTGATGGAGCGGCTGCCGCGCCTGGAGCTGTCGGTCTCGGCGACCACCCGCCCCGCACGGCCGGGCGAGCGCGACGGGGTCGACTACCACTTCCTCACTCCGGAGGAGTTCGAACGGCGCGTACGCGCGGGCGAGTTCGTCGAGCACGCCGACTACGCCGGCCGCCGCTACGGGACGCTGCGCGGCGAGCTCGAGGAGCGGGTGCGGGCCGGCGTGCCGGTCGTGCTCGAGATCGAGGTCCAGGGCGCCCGCCAAGTGCGCGCCGCCTGGCCCGAGGCGCTGCAGGTCTTCATCGCGCCGCCCTCGCTCGAGGCGCTGCACACCCGTCTGGTCGGGCGCGGCGCGGACGGCCCGGAGGAGGTCGAGCGGCGTCTGCGCGTCGCCGAGCAGGAGCTGCGCGCCCAGTCCGAGTTCGCTCACGTCGTCGTCAACGACCGTCTCGATGAGGCGCTCGAGGAGTTGGCGGCGATCGTCGGCGCGGGGTTGGAGTGAGGGGGGGAGCCCGTGAGGGGCCTGCCCCCTCACGTCTCGCTGCGTCTGGATGAGGCTTTGGAGGAGCTGGTGGCGATCGTCTCGGGAGCGCTGGAGCGGTGAGGCTCTACAATTGTGCTCCCACCACGAAAGGGCACCCGACACCGTGATCTCACCACGCATCGACCATCTGCTGGAGAACGTCGACTCAAACTACGCCAGCGTGCTGGTGGCCGCTAAGCGCGCGCGCCAGATCAACAGCTACTACCACAACCTCGGCGAGGGCACGTTCGACGAGTTCCCCCCGCCGATGATCGACACCACCTCCAAGAACTACCTGACGATAGCTCTCGAGGAGGTCGCCCAGGGGAAGATCAAGTACCAATACCGCTAGGACGCCCGCTGACCGAAGCCGGGAGACATTCGTCTGCGGCTCGCATCCCCGTTTCGGCCAGCGCGATGCTGCATCCTCGGTCGCTCGCGTGCTGAGCACGCCACGCGGGTGGGCGGGTATTTCCGTCTTGCCTCGCTTGCTCAGCGAACGTCCTAGGGCCGCAACGTAACGACCAGGGATTGCCGACTTGCATATACCGCTCTAAAACCGGGTCATGTCCAGAATCCTGCTCGGCGTAAGCGGCGGGATCGCCGCCTACAAGGCGCTGGAGCTCGTGCGCCTGGCGACCGCCGCCGGGCACGCCGTGCGCGTCGTGCAGACGCCCGCCAGCCGGCGCTTCGTCGGCGAGGCGTCGTTCACGGCGCTCACCGGCGCCCCGGTGCTCGTAAGCGAGTTCGAGCGCGATCCCGCGCACGGCGCCTTCCCCGACCAGGAGTCACCGACCTATCAGCCGATCGGCCACCTCGCGCTCGTCGAGGCCGCCGACCTCTATCTGATCGCCCCCGCCTCCGCCAACACGATCGCCAAGCTCGCACACGGACACGCCGACAACCTGCTGACGAGCGCCGCGCTCGCTGCCACCTGTCCGGTCGTGGTCGCGCCCGCGATGAACAACCGCATGTACGAGCACCCGGCGGTGCGCGCCAACCTCGACGCGCTGCGCGCCCGCGGCGTGCACGTGATCGCCCCCGACAGCGGGCGCCTAGCCTCGAAGGGGGAGGAGGGCGTCGGCCGCCTGCCCGAGCCCGCGCGGCTGCTGGAGGCCTGCGAGCGCCTGATCGCCGAGGTACCCGACCGCGTGCAACCGGCCGGGGGCGCGGGCGCTGGGTCGCCCGCGGCACAGCAGGCGTGGCGGGGGCTGCGCGTGCTCGTCACCGCCGGCGGCACGCGCGAGCCGATCGACAGCGTGCGCTTCCTCGGCAACAGCTCCTCCGGGCGCATGGGCTTGGCGCTCGCGCAGACCGCGTGCGCGCGGGGGGCGGAGGTGACGGTGGTGGGCGCCAACGTCTCGCTGCCGCACCCCCCGGGTGTGACCTGGTGCGAGGTCTCCACCGCGGCGCAGCTGCAACAGGCGTGCGAGCGAGAGTTCCCGCGCTGCGACGTGCTGCTGATGGCCGCCGCCGTCGCCGACTTCCGCCCGGCGGCCGCGCGGAACGGCAAGATCAAGAAGGCCGAGCGTGAGCGTCTCACGCTGGAGCTGGAGCCGACCGCCGACGTGCTCAGCGCACTGGCCGCACGGCGCACCGCCCGCCAGACGCTCGTCGGGTTCGCGGCCGAGCACGGCGCGCGCGCGCTCGATCACGGTCGCGTCAAGCTGCGCGCCAAGCGGCTCGACGCGGTGGTGGTCAACGACATCTCGCGGCCTGACATCGGCTTCGAGGTCGCGCACAACGAGGTCACGATCCTCACCGCAGCCGGCGAGCAGCGCGTGCCACGCGCGAGCAAGGAGCAGGTGGCGGAGGCGATCCTCGACGCGGTGGAGCGGTTGCGAACGCAGGCGTGACACCCCTCTAAAGTGGGGAGGCGATGGACAGCGTCTACGACCTCTACCGTCGCGGTTGCGAGCTGCTCAGCCACGGCGACCACCAGGCCGCGATCGTCTCGCTCACCCGTGCGCGCAAGCTCGAGCCCGACAAGGCCTCGATCCGCGAGGCGCTCGGCCGCGCGCTGTTTCACGCGCAGCGCTACGAGGACGCCGCCGCGGAGTTCGGGGCGATCGCCGCGCAGACGCCCACCAACGACTACGCGCTCTTCTGCCTGGGACGCGCGATGCAGCAGCTCGGCCGCCACGAGGAGGCTCGCCACCCGCTGGCGCTCGCCTGCTCGCTGCGCCCCGAGCGCCGCGACTACCGTGTCTACCGCGACCGTTCGCGGCGCGCGGTCGCCGGCTCCTGAGACATGCCGATGCTATGCTCGCAGGACAGCTTTCGTGCTGGTGCGCAGGCGCCAGCTGTCGTGCCGAAAGTGGGCGGATCGCCCGCTTTTTTCATTTTTGGAGGTGGTATGTCAACACTGCAACGCGAAACCGAAGAGCTGCTCGCCGCGCGCGAGCCAAGCGTCGAGGTGCTGCTCGCCGAGCGGGTCGGCGCCAGCACACTGCGGGTTTACATCGACCATCCCGACGGTGTCACGCTGGCGCTGTGCGAGCGGGTGACCGTGGCGCTGGCGCCGCTGCGCGAGCGCTACACGCTCGAGGTCTCCTCGCCGGGGTTGCAGCGTCCGCTCACCAAGCCCGACCACTTCCGCCGCTTTGTCGGCCGCCGCGCGCGCGTACGAATGAGTGCCCACCCACCCGACCAGCCGGTGGGTGGGCGGGCCATGATTCACCAGCCCTCTTCGCTGAGCCGGCGCAGCTACACCGGGGAGCTCGTGGGGGCATCCGACACTGAGATCACGCTCGCCGCCGACGGGGCGCTCGTCACGATCCCCTACGCGGAGATCCGCCGTTCCAACCTGGTTGAGGAGTAGGAGGAACCACCGATGTCACGCGAGATCCTCGAAGCAATGCACGCGCTCGCGCGCGAGAAGGGCATCGAGTCCGAGAAGCTGATGGTGGCGCTGGAGGACGCTCTGCTCTCCGCCTACAAGAAGCAGCCCGGCTCGGCCAAGTACGCGCGCGTGGAAATGGACCGCGAGACGGCCGACTTCCGCGTGATCGAGCTGATCATCCCCGAGCGCCTGGAGGCGCACCTGATCGTCGAGACGATCGACGAGGGCACCGTCGTCGATCCCGAGACGGGTGAGCTGCGCGAACCGGAGGAGCCGGAAATCGACCCCGCCAAGTTCGAGCAGTACCGCGACCAGATCGGCGAACGCGACGTGACGCCCGACGACTTCGGCCGGATCGCCGCGCAAACCGCCAAGCAGGTGATCCTGCAGCGCATCCGCGAGGCCGAGCGCGACATGATGTTCGAGGAGTACCGCGACCGCGTCGGCGAGCTGATCACCGGCATCGTGCAGCAGTCCGACTCGCGCTACACGCTCGTGCAGCTGCGCGAGCGCGTCGAGGCGCTGCTGCCCAAGTCAGAGCAGGTCGACGGCGAGCGCTACGACCACTCGCAGCGGATCAAGGCCGTCATCAAGGAGGTCTCCGCCTCGACTAAGGGCCCCTCGATCATCGTCTCCCGCCGCGACCCCGAGCTGATCAAGAAGCTGTTCGAGCTGGAGGTCCCCGAGATCGCCGACGGCCTCGTTGAAATCGCCAACGTCGCGCGCGAGCCCGGCTACCGCTCGAAGATCGCCGTGATCTCGCACGCCGACGGCGTCGACCCGGTCGGCGCCTGCGTCGGCCCGCGCGGCTCGCGCGTGCGAATGGTGGTCTCCGAGCTGCGCGGCGAGAAGATCGACATCATCCCCTTCAACGAAGAGCCCGCCCGCTTTGTCGCCAAGGCGCTCTCGCCCGCGCGCGTGCGCGAGGTGCTCGTCGACGACGACGCCAAGCAGGCGACCGTGATCGTCCCCGACGACCAGCTCTCGCTGGCGATCGGCCGCGAGGGCCAGAATGCGAGACTCGCCGCGCGCCTCACCGGCTGGCGCGTGGACATCCGCTCGGAGACCGAGTTCGCCGCCGAGGAGGCCGAGCACGGCTACGAGGAGGAGGAAGTCTCCGGCCGCTGCGCGGCGATCCTCTCCAACGGCCGCCGCTGCCCGAACGCCTCGCTGCCGGGCTCGCGCTACTGCGGCCTGGAGGCCCACCAAGCGCTCGCCGAGGTCGCCGGCGACCACGTTGCCGACCTGGGCGCCAACGGCGGCGGCGCGGCGCCGGCGACGGACACGCCGGCGCAGGCGCCCCCCGCGGCTGCGGCGCCGGCGGTGGAGACCGTCGGCTCGCCGGCGGCCGCCGAGGAGCAGGCGTCATAGGCGCTGGCCACGTGCCCCGGCGCCGCTGCGTCGGCTGCGGGCGGATCGGGCCGAAGCTAGAGCTGGTGCGCATCGCGATCGCCCAGGATGAAAGCCCGCCCGCCCGCGCCGTCATCGACCGCCCGTACACGCTTCCCGGGCGCGGCGCCTACCTCTGCCGCGCCGATCACGCCGACCGCCCCAGGCGCGATTGTGCACGTCTCGCCGAACGCAACCACGGCCTTCGGCGCACGCTGCGGCGTGCGGTGACACTCGACCCCGAGATCGTAGAATCGGCTCAATGAGCAAGAAGCG
>Ga0210401_10002765_pt1 | contig 19178 bp, 18 predicted proteins | sample IncBWH32MmetaG_FD_150866 | JGI IMG/M metagenome (GOLD analysis project Ga0210401, IMG submission 150866) | Forest soil microbial communities from Barre Woods Harvard Forest LTER site, Petersham, Massachusetts, United States - Inc-BW-H-32-M | ecosystem: Environmental > Terrestrial > Soil >... | reverse complement strand
TTTCGATAATGGCGACGATCGCGTATTCGCTAGCGGCGTCACCTGTGGTGCCGCCGGCCAGTTGCCTTGCTTCTTCAGCACCGTTCCACTTCTCGAGCTCGACGAAACCGCCAAAACCGCTACCGTTGCCTTCAACCCCACAACGCCCGCCTATTCCTTCTTTGGCGGCAATGCCGAGACCCTCAAAAACGGTAACGTCGAATACGATGAATGTGCCGCCACCAGCCTCCCAGCGAACAATGCTGCAATCTATGAGGTCACCCAGACTTCTCCGCCGCAGACCGTCTGGCAAATGCAGATTGCCGGTCAGTACGCGTATCGAGGTATGCGCATTCCCAGCCTCTACCCCGGCGTGCAGTGGTAGCCCGCGCCGCACTCGTAGGGTAGTTCATGGCTAGCTCTCTCCGCGCTCTCCCAAGGGCTTGAATCGCGGTCCAAGCATCTTGCGAATCGGCCGCGTAATATCCAGAAAGGCGTGCCACGCCGACAACCACACTTTATACACAACGAATTTTTCTATTCCTGGCCGTCAACCGCGCGTGTAGTCACGCGCGCAGCGAAACACGTTCGGGTAAATGCGCCCGCCACTTCCCAAGGGGTGCGAGACGACTTGATGTCCCGAATTCTCCCCAGTTCGCCGATCGTCTTCAGGTTTACCATCAATAGCGGATCGTTGGCATTTCCGGTGATTCGTCCGGAGGCTACGCTATACCCATGGTTCTGATGCACCAGCGTCACAAACGATGTCCCGTCAAGTACTCGCGCCTTCAACCCGGATTCGTGCCGTTCCACATGCGGTTCATGGTGCAACCCAAGCTCCGCACACACCTCCGCCGCTCCCTCAGCGTCAGCATACGTCCACGGTTTCGGGATTGCCAACGCCCACAAAAACCGCTTCCTCCGCATCTTTAGTTTCAAATTGATATTCCTGTAGGTGCCCTTTCCGAACGAGCGGCTTCTCGAAATATCGCCAGGAGAGAGCGCAGACCGCAAATGTTGCGACCAGGCCCGCGCACGCGATCAGGAGATCCCGCGAGGTAACAATGCGTGGCGCTGACGCTCGAAATATTGCGAAGAACGCGTTGAAGATCAGGAAGTGGAACAGGTACGTTCCATACGCGATCGTACCGAAGGCCCGAAGCCAGTTCCATCGCAAACACCGGCTTAGCCAGCTTTCGCGCACGAGCAGCGCGTACATCAGCAGGCTCAGAAAAAATAGTGCAATCACTGTGTATCCGCCCGCCGCCAGCAGGACATCACCTGTTTTTGGCAAGACCTTGACCATAATTCCCATTCCCATCGCTAAAACAGACAATGGTATCCAGAGGTAGCGTCGTCTGTTTTCGAGCCAATTGCGCCAATTCAGCTCTTTCATCGCGTATGCGCCAAGCACCCCGAGAAGCAAAGCATCCGCACGACACGGCATAAGCACGCGGTAATAAGCCCAGTTCGCGGGCTGCGACCAATAGAGTACTACCCGAAGTACTTCCGCCAGTCCTACGCCTGCCAGAAGAACGGAGACCAGCCGCCGCGATGGCGTGAATCGAATCAACAGCGGAAGCGTCAGATAAAACTGTTCTTCAATAGCCAGTGACCATGTAACCCCGAGCGTAGTGCCACCAAGCGTATTGTGCGCCCCCATCCAGAAGTTCTGCAGGAAAAGAAAATAAGGCGCCACAGGAAGCGGGCAATCCGCAACCAGGCGAAGGCCAACTTGGCCAGCCGCCAGATTGGATAAAACGATGTAAGTAAGAAGCAGAATCGAATACGCGGGAACGATGCGGAAGAAGCGCCGCGTGTAAAAAACGGGATAAAAGTTAGAAGCCCCGCGAGCATCTAACAGGATGCTGCCGATCAGGAAACCAGAGAGGACAAAAAAAAGATCAACACCGCTCCAGCCCAGCCTTCCAACACTGAACAGGTACGACAGCGCCGAGCCTGGACGAACCTCCGCGATCAGAAAAAAACAGTGGTAAAAAAGAACCAGCCCGATGGCTACTCCGCGCAAGCCGTCCAATTCAGGAATGCGCCTCTGGGCTTGCACGTCTTACGTATCCCAGCCTTCGAACTCGATGGATGTCGCTCTCGAAATAACATTCCGCTTGCAAAAGAATTCCTCACGACTTGCCCCCCTTCCGTAATACGAAGCATCCAAGCGCGTACGAACAACCGTGAGGGTCGGAGGGATCGTGTTGAGGCTGGAAGTCAAGGGCTGACTCTCGAGACGATACCACCCGCTGGTTGTTTTGGTTTTTAGTCCAATACCCTTGCTTCTCAACAGTAAACATTGCGAACAATCGGGGAAGACGCTGCCCGCCGTAAACGCGGCACCAGGGCGCCAGAACCGCATCCTTTCCGCATGGAGCGGTCATCAAGAGCACACCATTGGGCTTCACTTTTGGGTATCAGTTCTACCATCCATCATCGATTACAGAAGTCCTGTCTCTAGTTCGGGCCGAAAATAAGCAGAATCGACAAACTAGAGTGGCAGCCAGTCATGGCCGACGCGCCCGAAGTCCAAGCACACTGCAAAATCGGCAGCGTAATATCTAGAAACGCATGCCACACTGGCAACCAAATCGTACAAAACGAACCTCACGATTTGGGGAACCCAAACGCGCTTCAAGGCGAGCGGGTAGCAAAAGACGTTCGGGTAAACCCACCCCCGTTTTCCTAATCGGTGGGTCGAAGACTTGATGTGCTCGATTCGGCTGGTGCCCCCAGTTAGTTCCAGGTTGCGCATGGAGAGTGCGTCGGTAGCAACGCCCTTCGCGCGCCCGAACGCGGGGTTATATCCATGGTGAACGGGCATGGCGAATGACGTGCCGTCCAGCACCGGTGTCTCCGAACGCAACGCAGATCAGATCATCCAGTTGTCCCAGTAGCAATACCCGACAATCAGCGGAGGCATATCCAAAGGAACAGGTCAATCCAGAATTCATCGCGCTGAACTCCCCGCGTCCGAGCCAACCCGCGTAAGCGATCGGTCCAGCCAGCATTCCTAAAATTGATAGGTTCTGTGATGTCAACGTCCCAGCGTCGCGCCACAAACAGAGACTGTTCTCTCCATGCCCTAGCTCGCTCAAAGGCTCGCCGGAAGTCGTCCATCAAGACGATGTCGCAATTGCAATAGCAACGTTACTCGTGCCGCGCCATCTGGCTCGCGCGCTGAAACATGTAGTCCAGCCGATTCCTGCCCGACGCGTGCAGTTCCACATGCGCATGGTGCACAAGATCAAGCGCCGCACACACCTCCGCAGCACCCTCATCCTCGCCAAAGACAATGACCTCCATGTCGCGATCAAGCAGCTTCCAACGCTTCAGCGCATTCCGCTGGATAATCTCGTCATGTCCTCGGAAAGCCTTCTCGGTCGTGAAAAATGTCAGCATGCGTCATGAACCGTTACCAAGCACGAAGCAGGAGCCCGAAATCGCAAACCACGACCCGTTCAACCGCGCCGAAAACCCCACTTGCAAACCTTACCCCATTGATATTCGATGACCGGCGGCCAGTCCGGTCCTCGTCGATGATAGAGGCTTTCCGTCACCAGCAGGCGCCACACACCTCGCACCACTGGAATCGGCTTCACCGTTCGACCGATTCCCCGCAATACTCGGATCCATCTTCCATGCGCGACGTGATCCAGCTCTTTCTCGACAATCCCGTCACACTCCTGAAGGTAAAGATCCATATTTCCCTGGCCTAGACCCTCCTCGTGCGACCTCCAGCCGCCAATCGCGGTATCCACCGAATGGATCGCCGCGTGCCGAAAGAACCGCACCCACAACTCGAAGTCCCCGGCCGCTCGACAGGACGTATCGACAAAACCCCCGGCGCGATCCCACAGGCTGCGTTTCCAATACGTCGACTCCTGCTGGATGTTCCGGTTAGCGCCAGCCAGGAACCGATACCGCGACCAACGCTTAGTGGCCAAGACTTGCACGGTCATCCCGTGGTCGCTAAAGGCTGTCGGTCTTCCCGTGATCCATTCTACGTTCGGCAAGTCTCGAAAAACGCTTGCGACTACCCGCAAACCACCGACATGCAACATATCGGTCGCATTAAGCCACCCCATGATCTCGCCCGAAGTGCGCTCGAATCCCTTGCGAACCGCATCGTACATTCCCTTATCCGGCTCGCTGACCCACCCGGAAATCTGGCTCTCATACATTCGAAGGATGTCGACGGTCCCGTCCGTCGAGCCTCCATCCACTATGAAGTAATCCAGGTTTGGATATTCCTGCGCAAGCACCGACCGGATCGTCGCCTCGATATACTTCCTCGCGTTGAATACCGGCGTCACCAAAGCGATGCGCGGCCACTTCTCTTCTGCGGTCTCCACCAGCGCCGCCTGTGCGTTCACCGCCGACTCGGCGCTGCCCGGATAGCCCCGGCTATTTTCAGCAACGCTCGTGCCGGCCATCGCTACCTTCCCTCGCCTTCCCGCACGCGTTTCGATCGCAGGCCAATTACCTTGCGAACTGGCCGCGTAATATTCAGAAGTGCGTGCCACACCGGTAACCACACCTTGTACGCGAAAAAGTTTTTGACCCGTGGCCACCAGATGCGTGTGGGAACAAGCACGTAACGGTAAAAGTTTGGGTACACTTGGCCCCGGCTTCCCAGCCGGTGCGTCGAATACTCCATGTGCCGGATATTTTGCTCGCCCCCGATGAGCTGCAGGTTGTGCTTTGAAAGTGCGTCGGTATTAGTGCCCTTCTCGCGCCCGAACGCCGGGTTGTAGCTATGATTCTGATGGATAAGCATCACGGCCGGCGTGCCGTCCAGCACTGGTATCCTCGAACACAGCGCCTTCCAGATCATCCAGGTATCCCAATAGCAGTGCCCCACCACGAGCGCCGGCATATCCAAATACTGTCCCTTGCGGAAGAGAAACAGATCGATCCAATACCCGTTCTGCTGGAAACCCTTGGTCTCAGCCAGTTGCCGCAGCTTGTCGCGCCACCGCCCATCTCCGAAATCGATGGGCTCCGTGATGTCCGTATCCCATCTCTGCGCCACAAAAAGAAACTTTTGCCGCCAGGCCCTCGCCCGTTCAAAAGCTCGCAGGAAATCGTCCATCAGCACGATGTCGCAATTGCAGTAGCAAAGGTACTCGTGCCGCGCGATTTGGCTCGCGCGCCGAAACATGTAGTCCACCCGGTTCCTTCCTGACGCGTGCTGCTCAACCTGCGGATGGTGCACAAGATCAAGTTCAGAACAGACCTGCGCCGCGCCCTCGTCTTCCCCGAACACAATCACTTCCACGTCGGGATCGAGCAGCTTCCAGCTCTTCAGCGCGTTCCGCTGAATAATCCCGTCATGCCCTCGGAACGCTTTCCCGGTGGTAAAGAAGGTCAGCATGTCTCACGGACTCTTGCGAAGAACGAAGCAGCCGAGCGCGTATGCGCACGCGTGCCCATCGGACGGATGGTTGCGCGGTTCGAACGACAAAGCTCTCTCCGCTGCACAATGCTCCCACTTATTTGCCTGATTCTTGAACCAATACTCCTGCTTCACGACGCTGAATGCCGCCAACAGCCGAGGAAGACGCTCGGCACCGTAGACCCGGCACCAAGGTCTCAGGACAGAATCCATGCCGCAGGGCGCGGTCATCAGTAGTAAGCCCCCGGGCTTGAGGATTTGCGCGAGTCGATTCATCACTTCGATGTCCCCGTCGTCTTGGTCCACCTCAATACCATATCTCCCGGCAACGCCCACGTGCTCTACAGATGAGCAGTTGATGGCGAGATCAAAAGAATTCTCGGCGAACCCCGCCTTCAGGAAATCACCCTGCCGAAATTCCACGTTTGGATGCACCCACGTAAACGTCTGATGTTGGAGATCGTTGGCGATAACATGAAAACCGTTTTCGGCTGCCAAAAGACTCAAATAGCCTTGCTCGCATCCGAATTCAATAGCTTCGCCCGGACCGCTGGGCATTTCCCGGCTGAGAAATGACCACTCAACATTTCTCCCTCCCCATATATCGGCCGGGGTAGAAATCGCCGCTGGAGGAACAAACGCTCGCTTCATGCTGCGGATGGGATCATGCAGCCAACGAGGCAAGTAAACCGGCACAAGGAATTTTGCTGCCATCAATGCGTCTACCATTCCTTCATAATTCGTTGGATGGTCTTAAGCTTATCAGGGATCGGTTTGCTGGCGAACCGCCTCAACCTTTGCGCCGCCGTGACCGGCACTTCTGCGACCGGCACTTCTGCAACCCCCGCCTCCCACGGCCTGATCGGCGAGCTTGGCTCCTTCGCCAATTCAAGTTGGTTCGATTTTAGTGGCACAGCGGAAGCTGCTAGCATCGTCCGCACTCGCCTTGTTCCAGGAGTCTTTCTGAAATCCGGATGATCCGGCCGCTGTCGGAACCGGTATGCACAGCCAAATCCCACTCGATAGAGCATCTTGATGAGACAAGCCTCGGTCGGATAAAAAGCAATATGTTCGAGGCCTTGGTCATCGTGAATTTCTTCATCGATCAGAGCCATGACCGGTTCGTCACCCGGAAAAATCACGGCCTCGGCCAGAAACAGGGTTTTCGTCATCGCGTGCAAGTGACGAACGGCGAGCAGCGGATTCTCGAGGTGATATAGCAGTCCGAAGCAAAATGTCAGGTCGAACGCGCCCAGCGACCGCAGTTTGGGATCTTCAACGCTGTTTGTATGAAAGGCCACCTTCGGATTCCGGCGAGCCGCTTCCTCAACATTCTCGCGCCGGCCATCCACGCCCGTAACTTCGAAACCCATCGATTGTAAAACGCCAGAAAAATGGCCGAGCCCGCAACCCACGTCGATTGCAGTACGAAGATCGAGCGGACCCTTCAGCTCGCTGAGCAGGTGGGTCACCACCTCGCCCCGCGCACGATTTAGCGCTACATAGTGCTCTAGATCAAAGATTCGAGGCGCGCTCAAAGGCAATTTCCTCTCCTGCTCTCATCGCAAATTCCGTCGGTAAATTCAAAATGCCGTTCCACTCGTCCATGTGGTGCTGCTGAACGTCGGTCGCGATGGTCATCTCCGGTAAGCAGTCCCACAGATCGAGCATCTCGCGACCGTCCCACAAGCTGACTTGCCACTGGTACGCTCCGGGCCGCAGTGGCAGCGACGCAAACGAGTGCGATAAACAGTGCACACCCACCTCCAGCGTCACGTTCTGCTCCGCCCGCGCCCACATCAATTGCCGCTCCGCATTAAAAAGCGCGATCCCGTAGTGTGCCCCTTGCACCGGCCGCGCCACCTCCACCGCAAATCTCACCGTAACCCCTTCCATCGTCCGCAATGTGTGCCGCTCCTCATTCCGCGGCTCGGCAATCTCCCACCGCAGAAATTGCGCCTCCGTGTTGGACCCACGTTGCAATCCCTGCGACCTCTCTCCCGCGAACATAGCCGACTCATACCTCGCCAGCACGTCGTGAGCTCCGCCCGTCATCCGCACCGAGCCCCCATCGATCCACGCCACTCGCTGGCACAACCGCCGGATCTGGTTCATCTGATGGCTCACCAGCACGATCGTCCGCCCCGCCCGCGCCACGTCCCCCATCTTCCCCAGACACTTCTTCTGAAAATTGATGTCTCCCACCGCCAGCACTTCATCCACCAACAGAATCTCCGGTTCCAGGTGCGCCGCCACCGCGAACGCCAGCCGCACGTACATCCCGCTCGAATAATGCTTCACCGGCGTATCGATAAACTTCTCGATCTCCGCAAAAGCCACGATCTCATCGAATTTCCGCGTGATCTCCCGTTTGCTCATCCCCAGAATCGACCCGCTCAAATACGTATTCTCCCGCCCAGTCAACTCCCCGTGAAACCCCGTCCCCACCTCCAGCAAACTCCGCACCCGACCATGAATCTCCGCCCAACCGGTGGTGGGCCGCGTAATCCGCGATAATATCTTCAGCAGGGTCGTCTTCCCCGCCCCATTCCGCCCAATCAACCCCAAAACCTCCCCTTCCTGCACCTCCAAATCCACATCGCGCAAAGCCCAAAATTCCTCTTGTTCCGGCCCCCGCAACGAAGCAAGCGGCGCCTGAAGAAACCGCGCAAGCGATTCCCGCAGCGTTCCCGAGGACTCCACCATCCCCCGCCGGTACTGCTTTCCCAGCCCCTCGCCCCGAATCACCACCGTCATCCCAATTTTTCCTTTTCTCCACTGCCGGCTGTCAACTTCCGATGCGTCTCCTCGGCGCGACAAAGCTGCTCGCGCCGCTGCTCCGGCGTCGCAAACACGTGTGATTCCCGGAACCGGCCCTGCTCCCGCACGAATACGATATCGGCCTGCAAAAGCGCTTGGTCCAGGGGACGGTATGTGAAGCCATAGATGTCGTAAACCACGAATCCGTATTCCTTCATTTTCACAATCACGTCGTAGAGTTGCGGCCCGCCGACCAACGTCCCGAACAGCGTCGTCTCCAGGACGACGGCCTCGCTCTCCTCCAGCGTCCGCCGTGCCCCAGCCAGCACCACCAATTCCGCTCCCTGCACATCCACCTTGATCAGGTACGGCCCAGCCAGTTTCTTTTCCGCGCAAACCCCGTCGATCGTGACCACTGGCACCTGCCGCGGCGTGCCATCCACCGAAGCCCCTTCCATTTCCTTCAGCAGGCTGGACCCGAACCGGTCCGCGTGTACGTTGAGAGCCGCGGTGCCCACGCCCGCCCCCGCCGCCGCAAGGACGTACTGCGCCTCGTAGTTCTTGCAGATTTTCCGCAGAAACGGCTCAAACTCCACCAGCGGCTCAATCAGCAAAATGTCCGCTTTCGGAAACTCCTGGTAAAGTTCCGCGGTCTCATAAGCGACACCCACATCAATCACCGTCCGCGGCACAAACCCCAGACTCGAAAGCTGTCGCAGCGCCCCGCGCATACTCGCCCGAGCCACCTCGTTTGGCAGCACCGCCCTCCGCAGCGGCGCCTTCCGGACCTCCAACCCAAACGCACCGAAAAGCCTCTTCCCCGCACTCTTAGCCGCCTTCAGCATCCCAGCCTTCAATAAAAAACTACTACAGAATTAAGTCAACTGACTAGCCAACATATGCTAAAGTCTCCAGCATGACTCCGATTCACCGCCCGGTCACGAGCTCCCCATCTACTGGCCATCTCGCCCGAAACGAACTCCCACCAAACTCTGCAGAATCCGCACTTCCAAATCGTTAGACTTAAACTCCCCCCAGAATCAACACTTACAAAAAAACCAGTGGGTACCCTTCAAGTCTGCTTCCATCACACACGGTCCGCCACGGTTCCCTCCACCCGCTGGAAGAACAACAACCCGCCCACCAGTACCACCAATACGACCGCAGCCGAAACCGCCATCTGAGGACCAGGCGCAGATCCATGCCCAGTCAAAGCCCACCGGAACCCATCAATCACCCCAGCCATCGGATTCAACTCATACAGCCACCGCCACCTCACAGGCACCAACGAACTGGGATACGCCACCGGCGAAGCCAGCATCCAGAACTGCACCACAAAAGGAATAATCGAAGCCACATCCCGATACAAAGCATTCAAAGCCGAGGTCCACAACCCGACTCCCAAAGCCGTAAGCGCAGCCAAAATCATGAACCCAGGCAAAAGCACCACGGTAAGGGGAGGATGGATCCCAAAACTCAAAGTCAAAATAATCATGACCACAAATCCGATCGCCAGATCCACAACGCCGGAACAAACCGCAGCCAAAGGCAAAATCAATCGCGGAAAATACACCTTGGTAATGACATGCTGGTTCGCCACCACGATGTTCGTGCAATTACTAAGCGCCTGTGCGAAGTAAGCCCAAGGCACCAGCGCAGCAAAATAAAAAACAGGATAAGGCAACCCTGAAGAAGGCAGCTTAGCGAATTTCCCAAAGAAAATCGTAAAAACACCCATCGTCATCAAAGGCTGCAAAATCACCCAAGCCACGCCAATGACGGTCTGCTTGTAGCGCACCTTAACGTCGCGCCACACAAAAAAGTATAAAAGCTCGCGATACTCCCAAACCTCCCGCAAGCGCAGCTCAAACCACCCGCGAGGAGGGGCAATCCGAGTGACCGGCGCCGCGCCAGCGGCAACCGGCAAAGCGGCGGTTTCCGCGGAGGCCAGAGAACCAGCCGGAGGAGGTGTGGTAACCGAAGCCATCACTTTTTCAAGCGCAAAAAATTCACGCAAGCCTTATATACGCTGGGAGATATAGAACTAGAGTAGCAGAGATGCCCCTGCAATAAGCTTACCTCAGCACGTTTTTCGTCGTCGCCAACACCGAATCCGCAATCTCTCTGCCACATCGTTGTGGCCTCGTTACGGCGCGGGCGGCTTGTCCATCTGCTCGATGTCGCGCTGTTCGATCTGCTGCATCAGATTAGAGCGATGAAAAAGATAATTGCGTGCCTTGCTTGAAAGTTCGCGCGGCACGACAAAGAATTGATTGTGAATCATCTCGCTCCAAACGATTGGCCCGCGCGCTGGAACCAGGTGCGTCCCCCACTGAAACACGAACGCCATGTTCCAAAGAATGAAGCACGCGACAAGCGAGGATGCAACGGCCAGAGCAGTGCGTGAAGAATGGAACCACGCGGCAGCGCGATCGAACGACACGCTGAGCCCGAGAATAAAAGGAGCCGTCAGCGAAATGAAAAACCGGTTCCCATACGACGAGATACCGTCCCAGTCGGGATAACACGCGATGAGCAAATAAAACGCCAGCACCGCCGCCAGAATCGGAGCTCCGACGCGCGGCTCGCGCCGCCAAAAAACAAAAAGCCCGGCGACCGCAAGAATCACGACCGGAGTCCAAACCAACAATCCGTGATCGGAGGAAAACAGCACCGACAGAAAATAAGGCGACCGCCAAGCCCAGTAGCCGAGCGGAACATACCCCGACTCCAGCGCGCTCCCGTAGATCACATAGCGCGAAATAAGAGTAGGCAGCAAGCAAACAACGACGATGAGACAGAGGAGCAGATGATTCACGAGCAGTTGTGCCACAGACGGAGAGCCGAGCGATGAATCGCGTCGCTCCTGCCGTGCGGTGGCGCCGCCCGGTGCCTGGCGAAGCGCGGTGAGATATTGCCGGATGGCTTCGACGACGAGGACGACCAGGATCGTGACATTGGCGTAGTACACGTTGAGCATCAAGCCGGCGATAACCGCCAGGATGCACCATTGGCGCAAGGTCCGCAGGTCGCGCGTCTCGCGCCAATACCAGAGGAACAGCGAGACCACGAATGCCGAATGCGCGTGCGACCACGATGGATTGAAATACATGTATACGGGAAGCGAACTGCTCCACCAAATGCCGATGGTGGCGAGAAACGCACATCGCTCGTCAACATACTCGCGAGCCACGCGCGCGGCGAGCAGCAGCCCTAGAAAGCCATACAGCGCGGTTCCGAAGGCCATTGCGAAACGGTAAGGCGCAGAGAACCCATCTGCCTCGACGTGCGATCCCAACGCGCGAGCGAGCAAAACCCCCGCGTGTGCGACCAGCAGAAAAGGCGCCCAGAGAATCGCGGGCCCCACGGTGAAGTGATTGTCGAGATGACCAGTCGACGTGACGAGGAAAGACCTGGGCTGGCCATTTTCACCGAACCGCGCATCGCGAAAGCTGGCGTTGCCGGACCGGTAGTCGCGCTCAAAATTGAGACTGTGCTCAATCAATGGGGCGCGTGCGAATGCGTAGTAGCCAATGCCGTCGCCGCGAACCCACGGATTCATCAAGGGTAGCGATACAAGGAAAATGACGAGAAGCCAGCGCTCGCGTCGCGTCAGAGACAAGGCGTCAGACGGCGGAGCCGGCGGCGGCGCGGGGAGTTGGAGCGTGAGCAGGAGTTGGCTCGGCCTTTTGCTGGAAGAAGGCGGCTACGCGGTCGATGATTTCTGTGAGGGGGGTGCGCGGGCGGAAGCCGGTGAGTGTTTCGAGTTTGTCGACGCAGGGGACGCGGCGCATCATGTCTTCGAACCCGGGCTCGTAGGCTTTGTCATACGGGACGAATTCGATGGAGGACATGCTGTTGGTGCGCTGCTTCACGAGCCGCGCGAGAGCCTCGATGGAGACCTCTTCGGTGTTGCCAACGTTGACGACTTCGCCGATGGAATGTTCGGTGTCGATCAGACGGACGAGCGCTTGGACGGTGTCGCGGACATCGCAGAAGCAACGAGATTGCTTGCCGTCGCCGTAGACGCTGATGGTGGAGTTGTCGATTGCGGCCTTCACGAAATTTGGCAGGACCATGCCATAGCGTCCCGTCTGGCGCGGACCAACCGTATTGAACAGGCGCACGACGATGACAGGAAGCTGCTTTTCTTTCCAGTACGAGAGCGCGAGAAATTCATCCAGTGCCTTGGAAGCGGCGTAGCTCCAGCGGCCTTTTGTGGTGGGCCCGAGGACGAGGTCGGCGTCTTCATGGAAAGGCACGTTGGTATTTTTGCCGTAGACTTCGGATGTGGAAGCGGTGAGAACGAGTTTGCGCTTCTTGCAAGCGGCTTCGAGGATCCGTTGCGTTCCGTTGACGTTGGTCTCGATAGTGCGAACCGGACTTTCCACGATTAACTTAACGCCGACGGCTGCCGCGAGGTGGATTACCGCGTCGGCATCATCGACGAGTTCGGCCACCAACTGGCGGTTCTCGATGTTGTCCAAGTGATATTCCATGCGATCGAAGCTTTTGAGATGACGAATGTTGTCCATGCTGCCGGTGGACAAATTGTCGAGCAACACCACGCGATCGCCGCGGTCGAGCAGCCTCTCCGCGAGATGCGAACCGATGAAACCAGCGCCGCCAGTAATCAGAAAGCGCAAAATCCCCCCTTAGAGTTCCTGGATGTCGTCTTGATCGTCACGATTGTGACGACCAGATGAAGATTTGAAGGAAGCCTCGGCCTCATCGCCTTCATGCGGGGCGCCAGCCGATTCTGGCGGTCCGTAGCCGTACGAGTACGGATAATAGCGGTACGAGTAGTAGTAATCGGGCGCGTTCGAATTCACCGCGTTCAGGACTACGCCGAGCAGGCGGCATTTCACGCTGACGAGCAAGTCGCGCGTACGCGTGAAGGCTTCCTTGGGAGTCTCTCCACTGCGCACAACGAGGAGCACGCCGTCGGCCTGCACGGACAAGATGACCGCATCGGTGGCCGCCATGACCGGAGGCGTATCGATGACGATGAATTTGAACTTGTCGCGAAGTTGGGCGATAGCGTCGGCCAGCCGGTGAGAGGAGAGCAAGTCCGCGGGATTCGGCGGCAGAGGTCCCGTGGGAATCGCGGAAAGATTCGGGACCGAGGGATGCTGGACAGTGACGAGGTCCAGGCTGGACGCGCCCGCCAGGTAAGAACTCAGTCCGGCATACTTTCCGCCGTCCATATTGAGGAGGCGGCCGATGCCAGGTTTTCGCAGGTCGGCATCGATCAGCAAAGTGCGGTCGCCCAACTGCGCGAGCGTGACAGCAAGATTGGCGGCAGCGGTGGTCTTACCCTCCCGGGGCAGTGCGCTGGTGACCAGGATGACTTGCGGCGGGCGCCCAGCCTGCGACAGGAGAAGCGCCGTTCGTAAGGCGCGGAAGGCCTCGGACATCTGGGACTTTGGCAGATGCTGCGCGACCAACTCGACGTGCCGCGAGTGACCGTTGCCAATGGCTTCTTTCAGAGTCTTGGTGCGGCGTCCCTCATGCTTGAAGTCCTCGAAAGCAGGAACGACGGCGAGCGAAGGTAAGCGAGCGAGCGTCTCGACGTCATCGGGCGTCTTGACGGTGTTGTCCATGTATTCGCGCAGAATCGCCAATCCGATTCCGCCAACGAGGCCCACGAGAAAAGCGAGCGTAACGTTGCGCGCCTTCGCGGGACGCGAAGGAAACGAGGGGATCATGGCGGGATCGACGACGCGAATATTGGAAGACTGCAACGCCGCGGAAATGCCGGCTTCTTTGAGCTTGGTCAGCAGGCCGTCGTAGAGCGCCTTATCGGCTTCCGCGTCGCGTTTCAGAATGTTGTACTGCACCATGCGCTCGGACATGAGATTGGCTTCGGTTTTCTGCTGATCGAGCGTATGCGTGAGCAGCTCTTCACGTTGTTGCGCCTCGTGATATTCGCTGCCAAGACGCACGAGGACCGCGCGCTTTTCCCGGTCGAGATTCTGGTCGATCTCCTTCAACTGCGATTGAAGCCGCAGGACCTTGGGGAAATTGGGGCCGTATTGATTGATCGCTTCGGTGTATTGTCCGTTCAACTCGCTGCGCCTGCGCAGTAAGTCCTGCACACCCACGCTGTCGCGTATCTGGGGAACCAGATCGGCGTCGCCCTGCTTGGCGAATTCGAACAGCGATTGCTTGCGCATGCGATCGCCCTGCGCTTCGATGAGCTGGCGGCTAATTTCGGACAAACGCTGGGTGGTGAGGTTTTGCTTGTCGTCGAGTTCCCAAATTTGATTTTTTCGTTCGTAGTCGAGGCGGGCATCTTCGGAATTTTTAACTCTAATTTTGAGCTCGTCGAGCTGGTCGGTGAGCCAGGTAGTAGCGGAAGTGGTGGCGTCATAGTGGCTGCGGCGGTTCTGGTCGATGAAGTTCCGGATATGCGCGTTCACGACTTGGGCGGCCAATTCCGGGCTGGTGGCCTCAAAGCTGATGTCCATCAAGCGACTGTTGGGAACGCGCCTTACGCCGAGGCTGCCGAGAAACGCCCCCAACTCGGGCGGGCGCTTCTGGTTCGCAAGGCTACCGGTGGCGAGCGCTTCGGACGACGGATCGGAATTTTGAAATTGCGGCTGGCCGGTGAGAACGCCGGTGCGTATGGTTTGCAGGGCGAGAGTTTCGCTGGTCAGAATCTTGGACTGCGTCTCGATGTAGTTCTCGACGTCCAACATGTAATCGTAGGAATCGGTACCCTGGAAGGGAAGGATGTTGGCGTTCTCGCGGCCGAGTTCGATGCGCGCGGTAGCAACATAAACAGGCTGCATGCGGAAGGTGGCAATCGAAACGATGGTGACCACCGCGAGCATGAACGACACAATCAGCCATTGCTGTTTGCGGAGGATGAGCAGGTAGTCGTAGAGATGAGGCTCACGCGGCGAGAGTTCAAAGGGCGTCCGCACCGTGTGCGAGACGATATCGACGGCCCCGTTTGAGGGATCGTCGCGAGAAATCATTTTGAAATCGTCAGCCATAGCTTAAGGAACCAGTCGATAGATCAGCACGCCCGTGCCGATTGCCAAAGTAAGTTCTGCGACCCGGATTGCGGTCGTTTTGCCCACGCTTGTGGGGACGTAAAGAATGTCGGAGGGCCGCAGTTGCACATCTTCCGCCTGAAACTTCATCACTTTCTTGAGGTCAACTTCCACTTCGTGCTGCTGACCCGTGCCATCTTTGCGGACGATAACCGCATGGTCGGATTTGGCAGTGCGATTCAAGCCACCGGCCAGCGAAAGAACCTTGAGCGCGGTTAGCTGGGCGCGATCGTTGGCAACCGTGTAGCCTCCAGGCTTGGTAACCGCGCCGAGAACGTAGACGATTCCTGCATGGGGAACGGTCACGACATCTCCGGGGAGGATTACGATATTGTTGGTCATGTCGCCGGTCTCAAGGATTTGATTCAGGCTGACGGTGATGGTGTTGGCTAGCGCGGGCGGGGTATCTGGTGGCAGGTCAGGCGCTGGGGCGGGTGCCGTGGTCGCTGGGGTGTTGACGGAGTTTGGAGCCGCCGAAGGAACCGAGGATGAATCCGCCACCTGCGGAGCGGGAGTCTGGGTCAGCGCAGGGGCCTCGTTGTCGGTGCCGGTCCCAGAGGCGTCGGATGGATCGGACAAGGTGTCGCGCTCGGGACGTGTGATAATGACGTGATCGCCGGCATCGGGAGCGATTCCTCCGGCAGCGGCTATAACATCAATGAGCCGGACCTGGCGGTCGGCTTCGTAGACCATGGGACGCGCAACGGCTCCAACGATGGTGATGGGCCGGTTTTTCTTTTCCTTCACGGTGACGGTTACTTCGGGGTGCGAGACCAAGCCATTGACTTCGAGAACCTCCTGGATTTTACGTTCCGCCTGCATCTCGGTCAGGCCCGAGATGTGCAAGCGAACAGGAATCAAAGGGAGGCCAATGGTGCCGGTCTGGCTAACGCGCAGTTCACGAGAGATCTCGGGAACGTCGAACACCTGGACGGAAATCAGATCGCCGGAACCGATGACGTAGTCGCTGGGAGGCAGGGCGGCGTGGGGAGCGGCTGCGAGCGCGCGAAGCCGGTCGTTAGTTTGTTGCGGTGTCTCAACTCGCTGCGCGCGGCTGGAAGGCGCCAGGGTTGCGAGCAAGGCGCAAGCGGTCAGGTGAATGACCAGCGAACGCAATCCTGCTGGCTGCATAGAATAAGACAACCCCCAGTGTTGATTATACAGTTAAAGCGGAGAAGTCAATGAGGATTTCGGGCTTAGCGGTGAAAATGTTGGGATGGACCGTCGGCAGATGGAGACGGGGTAACTGCACCGGTTGCAAGGTGCGCCATCAAGAGAAAAAGGATGGCGTTCGCAGGTATATGAAGGTTGAAATCCACGAGACTGTGTACTAGAAAGCCACTACAGCCAACAAGACCGGAGAGGTGCAGCGCGGCAGCAAAGGGCTTGTCGCGTTGCAGCAATTGACGCAAAGAAACGAAGTAAAGAATGCCGAGGAAGCTGGCACAGCAGAGGCCGCCGGCGACGCCGGTTTCGGCTAAACCCTCGAGATAGTCGTTGTGCGTGTGATTGACGATCTTTCCGTCGTAGTTGGTTTCGTAGGCGGGGAAGACGGCCTGCAGTGTGCCTAAGCCCGTTCCGGTCCAAGGGTGGTCGAGGAAAATGTGCCACGTGTCGAGGCGCATGGAGGCGCGCTTGCCGGAAGTGACTTCGAGCGATTGCAGCGAGGAGAAGCGTTCGAGGACCTGCTTCACGCCGAGCCACGAGACGAAAAGCAAAGCCAGGAGCAAGACGATGCCGCCGGCCAGGACGTGCTGTCCGCCGGTGCGGCGCAACAACATCATGAGGATGAAAACGCCGAGTTCGACGCCAAAACTTACAACGCCGCCGCGGGACGCGGACAAGAAAAGAGCGCCGATGGGCAGAAGCGCAAAAATGGCGACCAGATACCAGCGCTCTTTGCGGACCTTGCCGAGAATGAGCGGCACCAGCGCGACGGGGACGATCAACTCGACGAAGCCGGCGAAGTGGTTGCGATTGACATACGGGCCGAAGGGGATGCCGCCGTAGCGCATTTCGCGGAACCAATAGAGCTTACCGTTGAAGGTGACCTGTTGCAGGATGCCGAAGATGGCGACGAGGAAACCAAAAATCATGATGAACCAGACAAAGCCGCGCCAATCTTCGGAATAGCGGAAGGCTTGAGTGGCGAGAAAGAGGAGGACGGCGTAGGCGAGGAGGAGATTCAGGTCCATGCGGGTGTCGTAGGCGGAAGCGGTGGCGTGCAGCAGTAGCTGGGCCAACGCGACGACCGCAAGCAGAATGAGCGGGGGCAGAAGTGGCGTGAGGACGATTTCCTGGTCGTCATCGTATGCGCGGTAGAACAGCACCGACCAGAAGAGGAAGAGGAGGCCGGCGGAGGTTTCGAGGACGGCTTTGGCCCAGTCTTCGACGGCGCCATGAGCGAGAACGGCAAAGGCGACGAGCGCGCAGATACCGATGCGCAGCAGCTTCATGGCTTCGGGCTCGCGGAAGATTCCGGAACGAGCGCCACATCGTCGATCCACGCGGTGCCGTGAATCCTGCTAACCAGATCGTCGCTGGGATGGCGATTGACGCAGACGCGAAGCTGGCGCACAGCGGCGACCGCGGTCCAGGGGAGCGTGAGTAGCGTCCAAGGCTGCGTGCCGTGCATGTCCGTGGTCTCGGTGAACGCGTTTCGCGTATTATCGAGCCATTCGAGACGGAATCGGATGCCTTGATCCGTCGCAAGCCCCTGGGTGCGCACCCACGCTGAGAAACGATACGAGGTTCCCGGCAGGACCTGCGCGAAGTGGCAAACATCGGAAAAATCAACGTTGCGGCTGCCGTCGAAGCCCAATCGCAGGGAACGCTGGCCGGAGTGCTTTTCGTTCGCATCGATGGTGACTTGAACGCCGGGGGAAGGTGGCGCGATGGTCCAGGCGAAGCCTCCGCCGAAAACGCCCGTCTCGAAGCCGCCGTCCCAGAGAACGGAGCCCGGCGGGTCGGTTGGGGGTGGCGAGTCGGCCAGGGCGACGGCCTGGTCCCAGACGCGGTGAGCGTCGTCGATGCGATGTGCCTGGATGAGGGAATCGATGAATGGGATGACGCGATAGAGTGGCAGCTGTGGGCGAAGGGAGGTTAGCCGGTTCCACACCGCGAGGGCTGGATCGATGGCGGCGTCAGCGTCGAGTTCACGGATGGCGTCGAGGTAGACCGGAACCGTGGGCGGGAGGGCGTGATCGAGGATCGCCTGAATGTCGGGATCCACACGCCAGCAGCGGGAGAAGGCCTCGGGGGCGCGCTTGGGATCGACGGAAACCGATTGGCGAATTTCGGCGAAGGCCGCGGGCAGCTCATTTTGCCGCAGCAGAAAATTGCCGTAACGCCAGGAGACTTCAGCGGAGACCGGATAGACGCGCTTCGCCTGCAGGAAAGCTTCGCGAGCGGCAGGGAGGTCGCCTTGCGATTCGTAGGCGGTGGCGAGATCGAGCCAGACGCTGGCGTCGCGCGGATCGAGAGACAGCGAAGTGCGGTAGGCGTTGAAGGCGCGCTGGACGTCGGGCTCTTCGAGGTTGTATTGCCAGTAGCGGCCGAGTAAAAACCAATGCTCGGGGTCGCGCGGCTCAAGTTGCGCCGCTCGCACATAGCCGGCCTGCGTTTCCAGACCTGAATAATAAGTGGCGAGCGCGTTGCGGATGCTGGAGTAAGAGAGCGTCGTAGCGAGAACGAGAGCGACAAAGACTAATGTGAGCCGCGCTGCGGCGCTGGAGAGTCGCAGAACCATTCACGGTACTGTGCCTAGCGGACCGCAGAGTTGCAAGGTGAAATTAACGAAACAGGAATGGGTGTAAAGATGGAGAACGCGATGGCGATCAGGCGATCGTTACTTGCCGATGGAGGCGGCGATGCTTTCGTCGGCGCGGCCGCGGCGGCGCACGTCGATGCCGAGGCGCTTGATTTTCTGATTGAGCGTGGAGAGCGGGATCATGAATCGCTCGGCGGCCTCG
>Ga0210401_10002763_pt1 | contig 19180 bp, 25 predicted proteins | sample IncBWH32MmetaG_FD_150866 | JGI IMG/M metagenome (GOLD analysis project Ga0210401, IMG submission 150866) | Forest soil microbial communities from Barre Woods Harvard Forest LTER site, Petersham, Massachusetts, United States - Inc-BW-H-32-M | ecosystem: Environmental > Terrestrial > Soil >... | reverse complement strand
CCGAAGATGAAACCACCTTTGATCAGGTTGGGTACTACCAGGATGCACTTCGCGCCGTTCAACACTTCTTCTGGGATCCCTTTGTCTGGGGTTGCCATGATGGCCTGCAGAACTTCGACGGACGACTGCAGGCGTGCAACCGAATCTTCGCGAGCCGAGCCGGCCCAAGCGTAGGTTCCAACCATACCCATAAAACTCATTAACAACAGTGAAATTGTCTTTTTCATGAATTGTGCCCTTTCGGAACTGAAAAGCTAAGAGGAGAGGACTTCAGATAGCTGACTTAGTTTCAGAGGACCTGAAAGAGAGAGAAGAAGAACTCGTCTCTACCACCATGATCGCTCATGACCCGATCATTAGATGGTCTGAATTGCTCACTTCCAAATTCCCCGAGCAATGGGCCGGGAAGCCGAACTCTTAATCGTGCCGCAACTCAACGACCCTTCCCATGAATTTGCTCGATAGTATGACGCAGAGCGATCACATTGCTGCGCGCGGATTCTGCCGCATGGCCGCCAGGGTTCTTCGCGAATTCCGCCTGGTACATTTTTAGCAGAAGGTCACCTTGCCTCTGCAAACGTTCCATTGTTCCAGAATCGATTTGTTCTTCAAGGTACATATTCTTTGTACGGATTTCCGGGGAGATCGTTCCTCGTCGATGGCACTGAGCAATCTCACGATCTCTCGGTAACCTTGTTATCTCCAGAACACCCGCTGCTGCTTACAAACAACATTCAGCTACACAACTTCTATTCTGGCACGCATGCCGCAGCAGCTTCCATAGTCTGTAGCGGTCTCTGAAGACTTGGACTACGGCTAAGCGGGGCGGTCACGCAGTACATTCAATGATTGCAAAGCGTTTTCCAGCTTGCGCCGCTCGTCCGATGTCTCTTCCAGATCTCCCATGCGACGCTGAATTGCGTCACTGGCTTCGGTCATCCGAAACAAGCGAAAGGCAGGATCCCTTTCGAGAATTGCAGCTCTGTATTTGATCGACCACTCATGTCTCACAGCCATGCGTTCTTCACTCCTAAGTGGACCCGCGAAAATTCTGCTCAACGATTCTGCCTCGACCCAGTTCTCGCGATAGGTTAATGTGGGCTAAACTTTCCTGCTTGCGTTGATCTTTCCGCCTGACTTCTTAGACGTTCTATCAATCGCTCGTCTTCCGCCATCAGCTCCGGGCTTCTCTGGCTTCCGCCACTTTGGATTTCAAGCAGCCTTTGGATCAAATCGACAGGGTTTTCCATTACTTCCTCCGAGGCTGGTAGCAGAAATAGTAGATGGTACCCAAGTAACAAAATGGTCAAAAGCGAACAGTTTTGCAGTACCGGGACACTTTGGAAATGGTTTCCCTTTAGCACAACTGCCGGACTGTCGGAACTCCTGTTTCCCGGGGTTCCAACAAAAAACCTCCGGCACGGTAGCCGGAGGAAGGGCACAACAAATACGCACCCCTAAAACCTTATTTCGCGAGTTCGGAGCTGTGGCTGGCCACTAGCTTCCACGAGCCGTTCTGCCGGACAAACGTATCGGTCGACAGAATCGTTCGGGCGCGACGATCGCCGTGGTAGAGCGAATCATAGGTGCTCTTGTAAGTAGCGATGGCGGTGTCGCCGTACACGCGGACGCTGACGTCAGAAATGGCTTCGCTGTTTGTCTTGTTCTGCTTGCTGTCCTTCATGTCAGCCAGAATCGACTGTTTGGTTTCCCAGTTGCCCCAACTTGAGCCGCTGGTAAAGTTGTCGGCGTAGTTCTTCTCCACAAAGGATGAGTCGCCAGCGATATCAGCCTTTACGGCGGCGTTCTCCATTTGCGTGATCGCGGCTATTTCCGCCGCATTCGCCGTCGAGCTATTGGGCTCAGCCAGCGCGGTGGCCGGGAATGCCGATGATGTAGTCGTCGCCACCGTAGCATCAGGTGAGAAACTGGTCTGGCCGAATGCGGTGGCCGGGAATGCCGAGACGGCTAGAACTACGGCGAGAATTACAAATACGTATCTGGTTAGGCGCACGCAACCTCCTGGTTGTTATCGCTCTAAGGGGGGCGTACTTCAGAAGGGCTGACTTAGTTCAGAAGATCTGACGGAGCGGAAGAGAGGATCGCTCAGTCGCCACCTTAGTCTGATGCGGTGGTCTTGTCAACGGCGGACCCAGTAGAAGAGCGGTTCGTACCATAAATGTACGATGAGCAGAGCTATGTGGCGTTTCTCGCCATTGTCCGTCACGCTTGCAAGTAGAGTCGTGGATGTTCGGAACTGCCGGCGGAAGCTCCCGGCGAAATATGAGCAATCCTGCACAGAATCGTCTGCCCCAACCTGTCATCGTGAATGGGTCGGAGTTTCGAATATGCGGCGTTGTTCGGCAACTCCGGCCGCTTATCCCGGAGAAGACAGTTCCTGAGCAACGGGAGAAAGCAGGGACCGATGGAACCCGTTTTTCTCCCGTTCCGGCGCCGCCTCCGCAAAACGGCTGGCATTCCTTGGGGACGTCTTCGGAAAGCTGCTGGCGACACGGACACCGCAAACCCGCGAAATCCGATCGCACGAAGGATGTGTCCGTTTTGTAGCCTAATCACGCCACGGCACAAGAGAAGTTGCCTGGAGTGTGGCCGGGCTCTCAATCCTACCTAGGTTCCACGCAGCGCATGTGAATTCATCCCTGATGTTGAGCCACCTCCCAGCAATCTGTTCACAAGTGACCAGACAGTGGGGTCCGGAGAGCTCTAGGATTCAAGCGATGGGGTTGCTCAGTTAGGCCGGGGGTGTTCGTGAGAAAACAGTATCTTCATCTTTCCGCTTATTCCTGTGAAGAGTGTGACGGCCCGGCTGTCGCGGGATCGCTCACCGTTCGTGAGAATGAGATTTCCAAAGAGACCGATATACGCGCAGTAGGAGAGATTTGCCTGTCATGTGGCCATCGGCAGCATCATGCGCCCAGGGCAGGTCTCACTCGCCACTTCCCTCCCGTCGAATGGCAACCCATCAACGTTCCGAAACCTGGCAATGTCGCACCCGAAGTCGAACGGAACCTTGTGTCTCGCGAATAAATATTGCGCGCCGTCTCCTAGCCGTTCGCGTGAGTGCAAAACTACAACTTATCTCACAAATAGCTGCGCAAAGGAGATGACCTCGGGGGCTATAAAGCCCCAGTGTTTATGGAGTCGTTGGCGCACGCCTGAAAGGCGTGCCCTTCTCGCAGCCGCGGAAGGCGAGGGCAAGATGCCCTCGCGACAGCCGGCGGGACGCCGGCGCTACAGTCTTTTTTCCACAGGCGGTGATGACGTGCCCTTCCCAAACCATTTATGAGATGGCTTGGGTTCTAGTCATGCAGAACAACATTCAACAGTGAACTGTGAACCTGAAGCCCGCCTCCCACTCCTCCTGCATAGTCAATGAAACCCATTTTCCGGAACCGGTTCATGAAGAAGCTCACCCGGGACCGAGTAGTGCCCACCATCTCCGCCAGGGTCTCCTGACTGATCTTCGGAACCACGGTCTCGGGTACACCCTCCTTGCCAAAGTGAGCGAGCATCAGCAGGACGCGGGCCAATCTCTTTTCGCTGGAATTAAACAGTTGGTCGACCAGATCCTCTTCATAACGGATGTTGCGGGCCAGCAAATATGCCACAAACAAGTCCGACAGGGCATGTTCGTGGTGAAGCGCGTCCATCATCGCCTTCTTTTCGATCCGCAGAATTTGGCAGTCTGTCATGGCCGCTGCGGATCCCATGCGGAGAGCCTGGCCCGCGAGCGAGCCTTCGCCAAAGAAATTCTCCTGGCTCAATATGCCGATGGTGGCTTCCTTGCCGGTTTTCGACACGACGGTCAGCCGCACTTTTCCTTTTAGAATATAGAAAACAGCGTCCGCAGGGTCCCCCTGAACGAAGATCCGCTTCTTTCTCGCAACCGTCAGGCACTTCCTGCCCTGGCCAATGGTGGCGAGGAAGCGGTCAGGGTCGAATGCGCGACTTTTCTTGGTTGCCGCAGTGGGACTCATCATCAATGATTATAGTCCCGAGAGGGAAATTCCCATTCGAACGAGCTTCCGAAGTGAGCCGTTCTGCACAGTATTGCGGAACAGAACGAGCCATCCTGTAGATGGCTCCTCAGCGCTAATTATCCGCCAAAACTGACGGGGAACCTCATGCGGGTTAGCGTAGATGCTCGTCTCGGCGGGGAGGAGGAATGAAATGCACCCGGAAGATTTAATGAAGCCTGACCTGTTCAGCGAAATAGTGCTGATAGGCAGCGGAGGGCTGCTATTCGCTTCCCTGCTGCTGATCGTAGTGATCACGCTTACACGAGTTTGACCCCGGCCAGCAGTTTCTTGGGGAGGATGTCATGCAGACAATTCAAGTCGGCTCCATTCTGATCGAGGAGTCGCCGCGGATGACGCAAGTTTTTGGTTTGGAAAGCGAGCCGTATTCGGGGAGCTGGCGCCTGGTTAAGGTGCTACGTGGCTTCGCGCTTGATCGTAAGATTCGTGCCTCGGGATGGAACTTCTTTTTCATGGCGACAGAGGTAAAGGCGACGATTTTCGGTGCTCTCGGGGCGAATAAGATCCAGAAGGCGCTGAAGCGGATTCTAGAAAAAGTAAAAGGGCAACACTTCAATAGCCTCGAGGTGACCGGGATCGAAGAAAGACGGTTTCTCGGTGTGCCCTATGCCGTTGTTTCGGCGCACTCTCGTCATGTCCAGCAGAGTTGTTACTTAGATAGCACCGAGGCACGCCGGAAGTCCCAGTACGATGCAGCCTGGGCCAGAGGCTGAGCGCAGGTCCGACGGACAGGTGGATTTACTTCTCAGAAGCCGCTAAGCGCCGATCCCGATGCGGCTCTGTACGGGGCAGTAACGAATTGGGATGAGGTGAGATCTCGAGGCCATTTCCGGCCAAAACCCAAACTCTCTGCTCGAATAATCTCGATGAAACTATCACGTTTTTATCACGTCAGGCCCTATTTTGACGTGTCGATCTCAACTTGCGACGCGCCCAACGATCCCGGTATCTCACTGAAAAACAAATTGGCGGAAGCGTGTGTGAGTCGAACACACCGGCGACACCAGAGGTGCCGCCCGCCGGTTTTGAAGACCGGGAGAGTCACCGGACCCCATGCGCTTCCTAGTCGATGCCAGGTAGTCGGGATACGTGCTTGCGTACTGCCACACGCTACTTCGGCTGGGCCACGACTCGCAGATAGGGTTTCAAGGTTTTCCAGCCGCTCGGATACTTCTGCTTCGCCTGCTCCTCGGAGACCGAGGTGGGGATAATCACGTCATCGCCCGGCTTCCAATTCACCGGCGTCGCTACATTGTGCTTCGCGGTGAGTTGCAAAGAATCGAGCACCCGCAGAACCTCGTCGAAGTTCCGTCCGCTGCTCATGGGGTAGCTGAGCATCAGCTTGATCTTCTTGTCCGGTCCAACGATGAACACTGTGCGCACGGTGGCGTTGTCGGCTGCGGTCCGTCCTTCGCAACTGTCTCCCGTTTCGGCGGGCAGCATGTCATACAGCTTGGCGATTTTCAGTTCCGGATCGCCGATCATCGGATAGTTCACCTTGTGGCCCTGCGTCTCTTCGATGTCCGCCGACCATTTTCCGTGACTGGTAACCGGATCGACGCTTAATCCCAGGATCTTGGTATTGCGCTTGGCGAATTCCGGCTGCAGACCGGCCATGTAGCCGAGTTCGGTGGTGCAGACGGGAGTGAAGTCTTTGGGATGCGAGAACAGGATTGCCCAACCGTTGCCGATCCACTGGTGAAAGTCGATCTTCCCCTGGGTGGTGTCCGCGGTGAAGTTGGGCGCTTCTGAGTTGATGCGTAGCGACATATCGATTCACTCTCCTGTGCATTGCGAAATCGGGTGGCATGTCGAGAACTAGCTTGGCTTAAAGATGACCCGATCCCAGATTCGGTTTCGCGCAAAAAAAATCGCTTTCGCCGGCTTCTATGGTACCGCAACCGCCGGGGCTATGCGCCGGATGCAGGTAAAATCAAGCCATGACGACCAAGCAGAAGAAGTTGCAGGTAGTCCAGATTGACGTATTCTCGGCAAATCCGCTGGAAGGAAATGCGCTGGCCGTGGTGCTCGATGGCCGGGGTTTGAGCGATAGCCAGATGCGGGCGATTGCCAAGGAGACCAATTTATCGGAGACGACGTTCATCCTGCCCGCTGACACCGCCACCGAACAAGCACGGGGAATACGAGTAAGGATTTTCACCGTTTTCGAGGAGTTGCCGTTCGCCGGACATCCTACACTTGGCACCGCCTTTGTGTTACGTGGCGGGAGCGGCGCAGCGAAAGTAAAACTCGATCTGAACGTCGGCCCGGTTGCCGTGGTGTTCGAAGACCAGGCTGGGCAACCTGCCTTTGGGGAGATGACTCAAGTCGATCCGCAATTCGTGACGACTCATGACCGCGAATCTGTAGCCAGAGCGACTGGACTTTCGATCGATGCATTCGATCCTGCGCTTCCGATCGAAACCGTCTCGACGGGGCTTCCATTCACGGTCGCAGCGATTCGCTCGCTTGAGGTGCTTTCAACCCTGCGTATTGATCCCGCGCAAAGCAGTCAGTATCTGGCAGAACGCGGCGGGAGGTTCTTTTACTTCGTTTGCCGCGAGACGGCCGATCCGAAGGCACGACTGCACGCGCGCATGCTTTTTTATGGTGGCGAGGATCCTGCCACCGGATCGGCAGCAGGGTGCGCTGCAGCCTGGATGGTGGCGCACGGCGTGGCGCAACCCGAGGAGCGCGTTCTGATTGAGCAAGGGATTGAGATGAAGCGGCCGAGCCGGATTTTCGTGCGCGCCTCCAAGACTGATAACCGCGTGGTTAACGTGCGCGTCGGAGGCAACTCTGTGGAAGTGATGCGGGGCGAGTTCACTTTCTGAACGGCGATTCGCATCACCGCGAAAAATCACGGCGTGCACGAAAGCAGAAAAAGTCAATAGGCAAAATTTCCCATTAGCATGCGCGGCACTTTACAGCAGCGGAACGAGCACGTAGGATTTCTGTCGCTTTCAAATACATTTTTCTCATGCCTTCAACACAACACACGTTCCAGCTTCTTTCGCAGGCCGCCCGGCAATGGCGAGGCGACGCTTGGGGGCGCCGATGAAACCGAAGCGCACGATTCTCTGTGTGGATGACAACGAACAGTCTCTTTCGATCCGCAAGGTCCTGCTGGAGACGCGGGGATATCGAGTAGTCTCCTGCCAGACGGGAGAAGATGCTCTCGCCCGTTTCAAACGAGGCGGGATCGACCTGGTATTGACCGATCTCATCATGCCCGGGCTGGACGGAGCCAAACTCATCGAAGCCATCAAATCGATCTCGCCGCGCACGCCCGCTATCCTGTTGTCGGGGAAAGTCCGCATTTATGATCGCGATACGCAGGCCGATGTTTTTCTCCCCAAGGGCATGCATGTTCCCGCGGAATTGCTGGAACGCATTCGGCTGCTGCTGATTCGCAAGCGCGGTCCCACCCGCACGCAGCTCCGCCCACAGGAAGAAACCCGGCAGGTCGGAGTTGCCTAAACGCCTCTCCTTCAGGCATCTGTAGTATCGTTAATCCAGACATGGCTGCTTTTATCGAAGCGGTCGACCTGCGCAAGACCTACCACGTAGGAAAAGTCGAGGTCCAGGCTCTGCGCGGCGTGACCTTCAACGTAGACCAAGGAAAGTTCGTCAGCGTCGTGGGCCCTTCGGGCAGCGGTAAATCCACGCTCTTCTATTTATTGGGAGGATTGACCCGCGCCGATGCGGGGCGCATCGTGATTGACGGTGACGATTTCTCCCAGCTTTCCGACGCCGAGCGGACACGCATGCGCAAACGAAAGATCGGATTCGTTTTTCAGAAGTTCAACCTGCTTCCCACGCTGGACGCGCGCTCTAATATCGAGATCGCACGCGACATCGCCGGGAATGGCAGCTTCGACGCGGCACATTTCAATCGCATTTGCGATTTGCTGGGACTAAGCAAACGTCTCTCGCACAGGCCGGCGGAGCTTTCCGGTGGCGAACAGCAGCGAGTCGCGCTTGCCCGGGCGCTGGTGAACAAGCCTTCGATCGTTCTGGCCGACGAACCCACAGGCAATCTGGATTCCAAGAATTCTGAGATCGTGCTCGGCATGTTGCGGCAGTCGAATCGCGATCTCGGCCAGACCGTCTTGATGATCACTCACAACCCCGAAGCCGCCGAGTACGGGGACCAGATCATCCACATGCGCGACGGACAGATCGTGGCGCCAGAGCAGGATCCGCAATGGACTGGGCACCATGAGGCAGGACTAGGCCGCTAGGCGGCTCCTCATCCGTTTGGATGGGGCGGGTTGGGATGAGGCGGCCGGCTTTACGTGTGCGGTCGCAGATTCGGCCGCCGAGGCGGGCGGAAAGACGGAGCGTGTTACTTCCGTTGGATTGCCCGGCCTCCACCCCTCGTTTATAATGACGGCTGCTGAGCGGGAGTAACTCAGTGGTAGAGTGCGACCTTGCCAAGGTCGAAGTCGCGGGTTCAAATCCCGTCTCCCGCTCCATCGAACTGTTTCGAGCCCTCCCCGGTGAGGGCATTTTGCTATTCGGGCGCAACGGAGCCGATGCCATAGACATTTTGGGCATCTGGCGCTACCTTAGATTTCAGGGCGCGGTACCCAAGTGGTAAGGGAGAGGTCTGCAAAACCTTTATGCGTCGGTTCGATTCCGACCCGCGCCTCCAACCTTTTCTCGTACTTCGCTGATCAACTTGTAGTTAACCCAGAAGCGTGAGCTGGGCGCATTGGGGATCGATCCGCCGAAATCGGCCAAATTCGCCCTCAGGGTCGGACAAAAAGCGGACAAGAGTTTTCCCCCGTCAATTGACGCTCGCTTCTGAACTTGCAACTTGTTTCGTTCCTGCCGCCTTCAAGACTTCATCGTACCGAGCCATAGCCGTCCGTTGATGCTCATCGGTGGGGTGGACATAGCGCCCCACTAGCCGAATTGAGCTGTGTCCTAGGATTGCGGCTAACGTGGCCAAATCAATACCCGCTTGAGCCATCCGGGTGGCGAACGTGTGCCGAAAATCATAGAGCACAAACGCAAGTACGACGCCCGCTTCCAGCGCGTTTTCGCACAATCGATCGTGCGCACCGTTAAGCCTACCGATATGCTGGCTTGGTTGACGCCGTGACGGGAACACCCATGGCGACGATCCTGAAACTCTATTTGCCAGGATGGCATGACTTTCGCTGGTCAGGGCAAGAGTTCGTCGGGCAGCAGCAGACTTCCCGCGACGGATCTTTATCTGCCCTCGCCCGAGGTCTACGTCAGCCTTTAAAAGACCTATTAGCTCGTCGGGCCGGGCGCCCTGATTAAGCATCAACCGTGCCAAGTCAAACAGGTCTGCGTGTTTGGCGGCACGCCTGAAGTATTCTCTCTCTTCGTCAGGCGCTATCACGTGTATGCGGACTGCATCCGCATCCGAGGGGATATTCACTTTGCGAATCGGATTCTCTCGTGTCCATCCTTGCTTGATTGCGTATCGAAAAAATGTCGACAGGGCATGAAGGTCGTGACGCAACGTGACATCTCTCACTCCGTGTTCCCTGATTCGATGGCTCTTGTAAGCCTCGACCCGTGATTCGTCTATCATGCTCACCGGTTCACGATCGAAGAAGAGGCGCGCACTAGTAAAGCTCACTGCAATCCTGCGGTGACTGCTTGGATGTGCCCTATACTCGCCTTGGGCCCAATCGAGGAATTCCTTCGCAGCATCATCGAATTGGCGGATCAGTATTCTTCGATACGTCTGGCGCCCTTCCAGCAGCGCCCGCCTGTGTTCCGCTTCGATAAACCGCGCTGCCGTCACGTTTGACTTGGTGGCGGCGAAGCCTGTCCTCCCGCTGTATTCCTTTCCGTCGAGGCTGAACCGGTAGTGGAACTTGCCGTTGCGATTCCTCAACGGCATCGCATGTCTCCCGAATTTGCTTCCGGAGCCACACTTCGACTCGGTCTTTCGGGTACCAGACTCGCCTCCCTACTTTTAGGTAGGACGGGCCTTTCCTTTGGGACCTCCAATCCGCGAGCGTTGCGACGGCAACACCGAGGTTGAGAGCGAGGTCCTCTGGAGAAAAAAGGCCTTCGCGTATTGTCTTGCAGACATCGGGTTGTGCGCTCTGTCCGCCCACCTTTCCGCAACCTCATCTCCACACACGTTGATTCGCCTGCCTCTGTCTCGCTCTGCGTGACGCGCTCCCTTTGCACGATGTGCATCGCAGCCTATTGCACGGGCACCTTTGCAGAAAAATCAAGCCACAACTTCAGCGTCGCTATTTCCTACCCTCCCTCAGTTCAACAACGCTCAAAATTTACGAGCTAGGTTCTCATCGCACGGGGCCCGACGCAGCCTGATGTTGAGTCTCTTCCTTTCGATGAAATCCAGGGACCAAGACAGGAGCAGAGACCAACGCGGATTGGGTGCGCGCCAATTCTCCCGTAGTGAGAACTTCGCATGGTGGTGCCGCAACTAGTAGTATGTTCCCCAACCGTTCCCTTGCCCTTTTTCAAGCTATGCTTCCTGCAACTTGCGGTTCAATTTGGTTGTACAACGGTTCACGGAACCGCTGATCTCGTTCCCGGAATGGCCTATGCACCACCGAAGGTGGCACGCCTCGTAGAGGTTTTGCATTGGCCCCTTCCCGGAAACCGCCGTGGTGATTTTGGAGACTCGAACTTTCTCCATCCTGATCTTCACCCTTGCTTGGGAGACCGCCTCTGTTCCTTCGTTATGGGCTGCTTCGGTTGCCTGCCGCTGTAGACGAAGGCGTTCGCCGTCACCACGATCGGCCGTCCCAGACGCTTAAGGTCAGTCACATGACAGCCATGCGTGCTGGCGATCACCCGCGTCTTGCCACTCGCCGACTCACGTGCGGTCTGCAGCGGCATGGTGATGGTCAAAGTCTTCTCCTTCTTGTCAATGGCAACGTTTACAACCATATACGTTGTTCTCCTTTCTCAAGTGCTATTTTCAAAACTGAGCATGTCGCACTCGAACGCGCCGGTCGGCCCCGACCCTGTCAGGCTGCCATTCTTCGAGCGCACAATCTGCCTCTTCGTCCGACCCGAATGTGACGATCGCATACCGGCCAGACTTGATCTGGACTGATTCCGGTCAGTATTTCCCAAACCAGCCGACGATCTCCCGCTCGGTGGTACCAGCAGGAAAATTTGAGACGATCAATTTGTGCACGACAGCCCTCACTTCGTGGGGAGTTCGCCGACGAGCGTGTAAAACTTTTTCGACCATCTCCGCAGGGCAACCTTGATTTCGTCATTCAACCGCAAAGGTTTCAGAAATCGGTGTGGGTTAGGGACGCCTTGCTCTGACAGAAAGCGGAGGGCGTCACGCAGGGAGAGCTCGTCCCGGCGCCGTCGTGTTTCATCGAGCATGGCGGAACCCTTCGATCCGAAGCGTCGATTCAGGTGGGCTGCGAGTGTCTTCCAACGAACCCCAACCACGCGCACATGCTTCGGGGACACCTTGGACGCAACCAGATACAGGTTCGGTATGTCGGTTATGCCCATCCCTCGCAGGAGGGCACCGTGGATTTCGAGCTCGACCCTGAAGTTCCCGATCTCGCTCTTTGCATAGCAGCGCACGATCTTCGGTGAAGAGCGCGATCCGAATCGAAGGCTTCCCGGTCCCCCTCGATCGGCCCGACGGCGCGCCTTCCCGAAGAGCCAGTGGTGCAAGACATCATCCCGGTCAACACCAGTGCTGGGATCGAAATCGAGAGCGAGCTCCACAAGGGAGAGCTTGCAGTTGCAGAATTGCTCCGCGATTCGTTCGAGCTCCTCTGGGGTAATTCCCAGCGTGTCGTCGCCGATCACGGTCACAGCGCAGGGCCTCAACCATGGCTGCTGGGCCTTGTACTGAACGACCACCGAACTGGAGGTCGTACGGCTGCGCAGTTTCCTGACTCGGGAGTATGTGGGAAGTTTTCCTTGTGGCTTCACGCGGAAATCCTGTGCGACCACGAACCCCTTGATGGTCGATGCCTTTGTTCTGCGTCGGGGCTCCGCACTGAACCGAAGGCGGTCCAACCGAACGGTGCACGGTGATGACGATTTTTGTGTGATTGCCACCTGCCCCCATTCCCGCTGTGCCCTCGGCATCCGCCGTTCTCTGGCTGGGCACTGACGCTCAACTTCGAACGATCTCCGTCTCTGAGGTTCCCTGCCGTGTCCACGGGTCGCGGAAGCGCACCCGCCGAATTACAGCGCTGGTTATAGCCGGGTGTTGGGGTGAGGGAAAGACGGGAAAAATCGAGGGTACTTGGAACTAGGTCAGGATTTCTTAACAGGACGCTGAGTGTCGCTCGTTCTTGCTTTCTGCTTCGTTGCTTTCTCCCGGAAGTATTCCTCGAACGTAGTCGGCTTGATCGGTGGTAGGCCGAACGCCTGAAACAGGGCCGTCATTATTCGGTACCGCGTTATATCCGTAATCTTCGATCGCTGCAGCCTCTCCATAAGACTGCGGTTCAGGGTCTCATACAGCCACTTATCTGGGGCTTTTGCTCCCAGCGTTGGCAAGTCATACTTGTGAGATTTCAAGGCATGCTCCCAGCGCACTTTCTGTGCTGGCGCCTTACGCTGTGCCGGATGGAGCATTGCCGATAAGAATTGTCGCGTTTCCCGAAGCTCTGATTCGGCCTTGGACAAGGCGCCCATTGCGCTCTCCCACACTTCTGGCGCGACCACTCCGGCCGTATTCTTCTGGACCTGCCTGATACGCGCCTTCACGGCCTTAATTGAGTTCTGCGCATTACGCAGCTTCACCAACTTGGGGACGTTCGTGCTCCGGAGCATACTCAGATTCGGCTGTTCATCCACCTGTCGCGCATGCTCGCAAAATAGCAGATGCAATGATCGTACGAAGGTCTGGGTGAACAGCTTGTCAGCCTTTGTCTTTTTCAGCTCCCTTGAGGCTGGGCTCTGGGCGCTCGGATCACTGTATCGTTCCGCTCCGAAGTCCTGTGAGCGCACCGTCCTGATGAAATTGGAGCGGAATCGCTTGAAGGGAATCATTGCTTGTCTGTCATCGTTCTGCAGGCATGCTGCACTGCGGTACGAAAGCCGAAAGACTAGGGCCCATCGCCAGGTGTTTTGATCCCGGCACACCGGCCCGGTCTAGTTATCTCACTGATCCTTGGTGTACGCTTTCATCCAAACAGCGAACGACTTCGTCGGTAGGCGGTAAACTCCAGAGACACCCGGCTTCGACAAGATAATGTGCTTCTTTCTGAGGGCAGCAATGGCATTGTTCAGTGTGTAGTCCTTGATTTTGAGATTCTTCCGGAGTTCTGACTTTTTAACCCAGCTGTCCAAATGATCCGCCATTCCTCGGAGAACGGCCCTGTACTCATCAGACCCAATTTGATCAAAGTACAACTCGTGAAAGTACTTCAAACCCAACTGTTGGATTGCTCCCTTGTCCGGGTGTACTGCGCCTCTCTGTACATCGTCTCGATCTATCGCGTCGTCGTCGTCTGCATCAAAAGCGCAATAAGCAAACTGCTGAATGAAGTGTGGATAACCTTCCGACAGTTCCGAAATAAGCATCTCGGCATCAGGCGTAATGACGGTTTTACGACGGTTGACTTTCTCCGCCTCGGCGAGTCCCAACTGGAGGACTCTCGATCGTTCCTTCGGCAGGAGCGGCTCCAGTGTGAAAATCTGGAAGACTCGCAAGGAGGATTCATGACTTTGCCTCAATTGGTTTAAGAGTGTCGAGATGCCTGCAATCCCTAGGCAAACTTGATTGCAGCCGCGCTTCGTCAGTCTCTCCGTGAACAACTTCACGAATTCTCCCAGGTGTGCTGCTGGAGCTTTGTCAGCCTCGTCAATGAGGATTACAACGCCATCGATACTCGGAACGAGCTTTTCAAGGGTTTTATCGATCGCAAAGGTTAGTTCTTCCAGCAGCTCTGTTGCATTCCCGCGCTCTGGTTCGTTATCGTACTTTATTCCCTTCACTTCAAAATGCTTCGCAAAATCCCAAAGGGCCTTCACTAGCTCTGTCGCAGGCTGATGTGAAGCCAATTGCCGCCGCAACTCGTTGGCGATACGCCGAATTATGTCGCCGTAGGTGTTCGAGGATTCCAGATCAAGGGTAATCGTTAGAAACGAGAATGCAGTATCGCCATCGATCGTGATCTGGCCCCGAGCCAAAATGTCCACGTAGTAGAGGAGCGACGACTTCCCGATTCCTCTCTCTCCGTGAATGAGGAAATGCTGCGGATTTCCATTGCGGGTCTGGAACAGTGCTTGCTCGATCGCAGCGATTTCGGCACCGCGTCCGGAGAACATTCCAGGTGAGACGATGCTACTGGGCTTAAACGGATTGTAACGAGGCATTCAACGATTCCTGATCTTTATTCCCGACTGAGCCCTTATCCTCTATCCAATTCTCAAGCTCGCTGCCTTCCATGACACCCTCTTGTAACACAAGCGAGCAGCAATGATCACGATCGATTTCACTCTTCGCCTCATTGAATAAACAGCTCGTACTAGGGAATAAATCGTGCGATACCTGGTCACCGTGGGTTGCTACCAATTGCGGCAGACTCCTCAATTTAATTCTGTCAGCGCGCCGTCTAGCGTTGCTTCAGCGGTGCGTTTAGACTTCGACCGGGGTTAGGGACCAGCGGCGACTGGCGGACCGTCCAGCATCCCCAGCATTCCGGAGTTTGATTTCGTCTACGCCTCTCGGCATCCGATGGAGTGTTCGGGGAGGATTTCCCCGATACACGAAAAAACACTACTTTCCGAGAGTCAATCTCCCCGCGTTCGCAGCGAGCATACGGCATCGAGAAAAAACACATGGAGTCGAGGCTGCGGTCATCAAAAGCGAGAGCAGTGAGAAAAAACAGGAGCAGGAGCGCGGAAAAAGAGAAACAGGACAGAATCATAGTTTGAATTTTTACTTTTCTTATCCAACGCATCTCTTCGAATCATTACTCTGTTTGTGTATGTTTATGTTTATTCATAAGAATAGTATTTAGCCCCCCTTGTTTTTTCTCATCTAGGGCACAAGCAATGCGTTTTTTCTACACACCCTGATCTGCAAGCGTGACGAGAAAAAACACCCTGACTCCCTCGCCGTGGACTCGAGCCCTGCCACGAACCAAGGTGCGTACCGTTATTTCGCGAGTGGAGGAGAAATAATCATTGGGGGCCCCCAGAAGCCTGAGCGTTGAGGTTGTCGCATGAAAGAAATCTTCTCCGCCTTCGGGTCGGAAGTGTTTCGTCCACTGGCCACGATTGTGATCCCCGGTGCCATGACGATCAGCACGTGGTTTGTCGTGTTGCTACAGCGGTTTCCATTATTCCGAAATCTCGCGGAGGCGAATCATACCGAAACAGCTCTCCTTCTCGCCCTCGCCAGCATTGCCTCTGGACTGCTGGTGGAAGACATTGGTTCAAGAATCGAGAGCCGATGGTTCGATAAGCAACTGGTGAAGCAGCCCGGCTTCTCACATCATGATGACGAATGGGATCAGTATTTGCGGCTCACATTCAGCATCGAGCCGGTTGGGCAGCGGTATCTCCGAACGATCCTGCTCAGGTTCAAATTCGAGGTGGGAACCGCGTTTGCGCTACTGCTATCGTGCCCCGGTCTATTCTGGACGAGCGTTGCGTTTCCGTGGACCCTGCTCTGGTTCTCAGTGTGCGTCACGCTGGCTTGGGGTCTGCTGTTCGAAGCTCAGTGTTCCCACCAGCTCTTAAGCGAGGTCCGCCACGAGATTCTAAAGGGCGCGATCGCGTATCCGGCGGTGGTGCCCGATGTTCCGCGAACACCCGCCCATCATCCTTCACCATGAATGATTTCCGCCCAGACTTCATGGGCTGGCGGTGGATGTTGCTCATGTCATCGCCGACCGGAGTCCGAGGTCCGCAGCCGGATCGTTTCGTAAGCTCTAGTTGGTCCCAGATTTAAGCTTTCAAGCCCCAACACCACCAATCCCTGAAGAACACCCTTGCAGCCACGAGTCCGCTTTCACATCCAAGCCCCATGCCTGCAGCAGGTTCGATGGCACGTATTTCTGATCCTTGTTCTTTCGCGCCCACTCTTTGAGGTGAACCGAACCTTCGTACTCGGACGGGGACAGGCGGAGCTTCTTCACGACTTCTTCGAATGAGCTGGCGCCAGTGTATGGAACGCTGTTCACTTCTGGCTTACCCCAATTCGGATTGCCTCGTTTCTTCGCCACTCAGAATTCCTCTGGCTCTCACCGCGCAAATCACAACGGTGACGCCCAATGCGCTTGATTGCCTATGGAGCGCTGTGACCGGCACACCGCAGCACGCCAAGATACGTGCTCCACGGACCGACGGCATCTCGATACTGGTGGGCCATCACGCGGGACAGTTGATGCACATGAGTGAGGTCGTGCACGGCCCATGTCGCAAGGAGTTCTGATAGCGTCACCACTCCCAGCGCTGGATGCTTTCCTCGCCGCTGCAGGTCTTGCGGCTGCAGATTTAGTGTCTTCAGCGCGGCCAGATTCTCCCTTCGGAGGCGGGCGAAATCGTCCAGGAGCTGTTCCAGAGACGTGCCATTATTCTCTTTCGCCTGCGCAAAGCGGTCAAAGGGATCAAATGCTCGCCCTTCACCGCTCTCCAGTATGATCCGTACCCGCGGCACCCAATCGGTTCGTTCCCCGAAGATTAGGTGACCCACGATGTCGAACGCATTCCAGGTATCTTCCCCCTCGTTGCGGTGCACCCAGATGTCGGGCAACCCGCGCAACAGTACATTCAGGGTTGTGGGAGTACGGTTGAGCACCGCGAAGGTCTCGTCCAGCCTGAATTCCGTCAAGCTTGCCATGCGTACGTAGATGTACGGCTGCCACTTTGGACTCAGTGATGCTGCTGAAATCTTGTGTCGGGCTCTCACCTCAAGTCGCCGAATTGATGCTCCAGCCTTCCAAAATCCCGTCAGCGCGTCCCCTAGCATTGCTTCAGCGGTGCGTCTGGGTTCTGGGTAGAGATCAGCACCAGCCCGGCGTCTGGAGATCCTCCAGCGTCATTCACTGGACTACAGCAACCCGCCAGTCTTTATCGTCAGAATATTCAGTGCCATTTCCAGTTTCAAAATGGCCGCGCCGAGTTCTGGATACTCTCCGATCTCCTCTTGCAGGGCCTTCAGAATCTGGTGAGCACTTGCAATATGCGTTGCCGCTTGGGCAGGATGATCTTGTTCGGGATTTGGTTCGATCTGTTTTTCCATCGCCACTCGCTCCCCGTACCTCACAATTCTACGCAGCTATCTCCCGATTGGTTTGCACATTTCGATCGCAGCGGAGCGTGTGCCTCCATCGTGGGGTAGCGGCCAGCTCAGAAATCTGTATGTCAGTTCTCACCCTCACGCGTCGAAACTTGGGTCCCAGCCCTTCTGAAATCCTGTCAGCGCGCCACTCAGCATCCTCTCAGCGGTGCGTTTGGACAGCAACCAGTGGTCAGTACTAACCCGGCGTCCAGCGTTCCCCAGCGTCGTCCAGCGGGCAATTGTTTTGGTCGACAACAGCCCAATGGCTCCGCAGACGACTGTTAGAAACCCACGATTTCAGCCATGGCTCGGGGCGTGGTTGGTGAAATGGCGACTTATCGCCAGTTGAGGGGCCAAAATATACGACTACTCCCCGCATTGGCGTTCTGTATGATCTTACATTCCCTATATGCCTGCTCTTGGTGTTCCAACTGAGATTCCTCGAACCGACTGCCTTACGAGATTTCAGTTCTACTTGGGCCTTGCTGATGCATTGTTTTGCCGAGCTCAATCAACCGGCGGTCATCTTCAGGAATTGGCACGTGCTTTTGGTTACGATGTTCTGAATCTGGCGGTTCTCGCAGGTAGACTGCTTTGGTACGAAGGCGTCACACCACAGGTCTGGCGATCACATGACTTGATCGCTGTGGGCGTTGATACCGAGGCTTACTACGTGATGCTCCAATGTGCGTGTGACATCATGGCCGACATTGTGGCTACACTTGGAGCAAAAAGTAGACAAGCACCGTGGGAAAGCTTCCATAAGCTAAACCAATGGGCATTACGAAATCCCAACCGTCTAGCTTCCGAATTTCGGATTGTCGCAGCACAGCTGCCTTGGTTCGACAAGATCAATTTTGAAAGGACAGAGATCGTACATCGGGGCGAAAAACCGCATACAGCCACCGATCGAGTGTCATTCAACTCTGGCAGCCTACTTCTGTCACTGAGAGAACTCACAGAGGGCCTATTGGACTTTTCCGAACAGCTTGGCAGAATCGTTCTTCCCGAAGCAGAGCGAGAACGCTTTTCAGAAAGGAGAGTAATTGACGGAGTCTACATTCCGGCACTCGATCACTTATTGCATAAGTACCAGGTGCCAAAGAAATCACCTGAGTTGAAGCTTGCAGCTCAATGCCTCCTTGGATGCGGAGGTTACGTAGAGGCTGCCTACATCGGTTACCCTGACGGGTTCTGGTGGAAGCTACTGTTCACAGTTTCTCGCGCCCTCAATGTTGCGCCCTTCGCAGCCAATATACCTGTGAATGTCTATGGCGAAGTAGCGGATTGCACGTTCGTCTTCTCATCGAAGGGCGTGTCCTGCGGTTTTATCAGCTACGACCGGGGCAGCGCTGGACGCGATTGGGTGGAATACGTCACCCAGAGCGCAGAGCAATTAAGAAGTGCTCACAGTGCCGAACGGATGGCAATTATCGTGCGTACAATTGACGGCGTTGCATCTCAGGAGTCGTTTGATCAAAGAATTCCAGTCATAATTCGCAACGACCCTACAGAAGCGGCTGACATGTTCCTTAAGAGCTTGCTCTGATACGCGCCTACGACGAATCAATCACCTTCCGTTCGGATTCAATCCCGACAATCGGGTTTCGGCAGTCATTGCCTGACCGAGATTCGGAGCACTCCTTCCCGTCCCATAGGAGCACAAACTGTTGTAAGCAGGGGTGTCTGTTGAAAAAACTCGGTTCACGACACATGTTTTGTCCCTGCTGGTCTCCTGGTTATTCCCTTCTTTAGTTTTTTCAGGTCAGGTTCATGCAGTTGCAATCTGTGGGGTTGGCTTACAGCTGAGGAATCGCACCAGCCGTTTCAGGTTCTGCGCCGTGGCCGCCAGATAGAACTGCTCGCGCACGAA
>Ga0210401_10002762_pt1 | contig 19186 bp, 22 predicted proteins | sample IncBWH32MmetaG_FD_150866 | JGI IMG/M metagenome (GOLD analysis project Ga0210401, IMG submission 150866) | Forest soil microbial communities from Barre Woods Harvard Forest LTER site, Petersham, Massachusetts, United States - Inc-BW-H-32-M | ecosystem: Environmental > Terrestrial > Soil >... | reverse complement strand
CGATATCCAGGAGAGCTATGTAGCGCTTCTCCGAAGCGAGCACGGCGACGCCGTGGGCTATAAGGTCGGATTAACGTCGGTTCCGATGCAGGTGTTTTGCCGGATTGACCATCCGATCGCGGGTGTCGTGCTCGCAAGACGCGTGTACCGGTCGGGAGCGACCGTCCGGCGCTCGGATTTCGGGCGACTGGGCCTCGAATTTGAAATCGCCGTTCGCATCAAATCAGACGTCCCGATCACAGACCTGCCGTGGACCACAGAGATGATCGCGCCTCATATCGACGGCGTTTGCGCGGCCATCGAACTCGTGGACGACCGGGGCGCGGACTATGGCAACCTCGACGTTCGTTCGCTTGTTGCGGACAATTCCTGGAACGCCGGCATTGTGCGGTCGGAATTTGCGACGAAATGGCCTGATCTGCGGGGCGTGCTCGGGCGTGCAGCGAAGGACGGCGTTGCGACCGGCGAAGGGCACGGACGCGACATCCTCGGGCATCCCTTCAACTCCGTGGCGTGGCTTGCCACGCAGCTGGGTTCGCGGGGCGCGGGACTGATCGCGGGCCAGGTCGTGATGACCGGAAGCGTCATGAAGACCGTATTTCCGGAACAAGATGCAGGCTATCGCTTTGAGCTGGAGGAAATCGGCTTTGTCGAGGTGCGCGTACGAGAGGCGCCATAGCGCTCGCGTATTGCGCCGAATGACCGTCGCTATCATTTCAGATTCTTGTCAAACCACGCGATCGCGAGCCGGTCATCGCGCAGAGCCTTCCGCAGGCGCGCCTGGCGCCGTTCGACCAACCATTCGCGTTTTCGCAAGCGCAATCCTTCAACAGTTATTTGTGCGCGACGCTGCACGTCGCCCATGCCCACCGCATGCGCGGATATCGATGGGCCGACGATGCAGCGGCCATCGAAGCCATGCAGCGCAAGGTGCCGGAATCGGTGGCGTCGTGTTACGATCTCATCGAGCGTGAAATGCTGCGGGGGCCTTGGGTGATGGGGGAGATGTATACGATCTGCGATCCCTACCTGTTCACTATGGCGCAGTCGCTGGAGCAGGACAGCGTGGATCCTTCCCGATTTCCAAAGGTCATCGACCACCGAAGCCGGATGTCCGAACGGCCGGAAGTTCGCAAAGCGATCGCGGAACAGCTTGCCTGAGCCAAACGGCTTCTTGACCGGCTTCGCCTCCGTCAACACGGGATCTCCGCTCTCGAGCCGAGATGACTCGTTTTGACCATTAGCTAGCGGACGGGTCTTTTGCAAAGCCACACGGTGCGTCCACCCGCTCGCATGTCATGGGTGACATGATCGATCACCTCAAAATCGATCCCGTTGGCCAAGGCCAGGTATTCAGCCGACGCCAAGCTCGCATGATAAAGCGGGTCACCCCGATAGCTGCCGACAGCCTCGCCATGTTCGGGTCCGGTATTGAACATCAGCACCGCGCCGACGGACGCGTGCTCCGCGAACACCGCAAACATTCGGCGTTGGTCCATCGTGGTCCAGATGAAAAAAATGTCCCAGGCCAGGATGCCGTCGAAGCGGCGGCCCAGCGATAGCCGTCTCATGTCGGCTACGATCCACTCGTGATTGGGCAGGCGGCTCTGGCAAAGCGATATCATTGTAGGAGAGGCGTCGACGCCGCTCACGTGCAGGCCGCGCTCTTGCATATGCTGTGCGACAGGTCGTCCCGAGCCACAGCCAAGATCGAGAACCTTTGCACCTCGCAGAAGGCTGTCGATGAAACGATCATGCCAGACCTGATCGTTCCAGCCGCTGTTCTGGCGGTCGCCATCCCACGCCCTTGCGTGCTTTTCATAGTGTCCGATGATGCGGCTTGCCAGGGGCGTCATTGGCCTGATGTTGGGCCGCCCCGATTTTTGCGCAATGGGTTTGCACGGGGAACGTTGATCCCACTTGCGTGTCATGGCGCATTGGACAGGCTATCGGGCCGACTTGGGCGAGTTGCCGCCCCATCCGCTCACGACCGCCCGCGGGAAGCGCGCGGCACGCCCGGCCGAATCGGCGCTGCGAAGCCATGCGCGCAAGCTTTCGATCTCCGGGCAGTCGGCGGTTCCCTCCGGACAGATCAAGTAGTCGCCAACGCGGGAACCGGCCTCGAGGCGATCGCACCGATGGCCGGGGTGGTGACCAAGGCTGCGGTCGATCAGCGCATCAATCTTACCCTCCGCGAGTTCGTGCAATCCGGCCGGCTCCACGATGCGCAAGCCGATCGTCGGGTTGGCGGCGCGAAAATCGTCCGGGGCTAGACGGCCGAGATCGAATCGGGGATGGACGCCGATCGTCAGCACCGTAGCGACCCCGTGAGGCTTCAGCCGCGCCGTGGCGTCGGCAATGCGGCGAAAGCCGTCGCGCACGGACACGACATAATCCCGCCCCGCTTGTGTCAGCGTCAGTTGCTTGTGCAGCCGCTCGAACAGACGCACGCCGAGCCGATCTTCCAACGCCTTCACTTGCTGGCCGACAGCACCCGGCGTCACATGCAGCTCATGGGCGGCGAGCTTGAAGCTGAGATGGCGCGAAGCAGCTTCGAAGGCGCGCAGCGGGTTCAGTGGCGGGAGCAGATACGTCATGGCCCGGCATTATCGCAGCATCGATCGCAAACCTGCAATAGATTTTCTATCGCACAGCAAGAGCAATGCTGATTTGGCGCGGCCGCGCCATCGACCTAATGTCCCGAATCCGAAGTTCGCAACCACCACACTAACGTCCCCGGGCGGCTGGGCGAGTGGCGGTCGCCCGCCGGAAGGAGACGGTGATGAGTGTGCTCGACAGCTATCTGGTAGATCCGAACATATCGATGTGGGACAAGACCCGCATTCAGGCCCAGGTCCTGGTTCCGGTGATGCGCGCGTTGCGGGCCGAAATCGGCAAGGAAAAGGCCGACGCCATCGTCAAAGACGCGCTGCGCGACTGGTCGAAGCAGCTCTTTGCGGCAATCGGCAACGACGTCGAAGGCAACCCGCGGCGCAAATGGGTCGCGATGCAGGGCGCTTTCAACGATGTCACCGAACGGGAAGTCACCTTCGACATCTTGCGCAAGGACAAGCAAGCCTTGCATATCAACGTGACGAGCTGCCGCTTCGCCGAGTTCTTTCGCGCGCTCGGCGAGCCGGAACTCGGCGCGCTGCTGCTCTGCCATGCCGATGTCGACATTGCCGCGGCCGCCGGCGGCAAGGTCAGCCTCGATCGTTCCCAGACGATCATGCAGGGCGCGCCGAGCTGCACCTTCCGCTACAAATTCGCGCCGCGGTAGCCGGATCTGCATGATCGGCGCGATCACTGCTCGTCCTCATCCCGCCCGAACAGCCTCCGCGGCATCTCGATTCTCACGGGCCGCTCAGTGAAGGCTCTCACGGGCTGCTCCGAAAAATCGCGCGGCTCGGTGTCTTCCCTCACCTTTCGCTCGACCTCTTGCAATTCCTGGTCTTCGCGTCGCTGAAGTTGCCGCCGGTCGACCCATTGCTGGCGGCGCTCGGCCTTGCGCCTCTCCGTCGTTCGCTTCACATCGGCTTCGCGCGCTTTGACGAAAGCCTCCTCGGGTATCGCCGCCGGCTCGCGCGTCGCAGACTGCTCGGCCGGCGCTGAGGATTGCTTCGGAATATCCTGTTGCTTCGGCAAATCCTGCGGTTTCGCCGTCGGTTGGTTCGCGGCGGTCTGTTCGGCCGGCCGCGCGGCGGCCGGCGTGCGATTGGCCGCTTCCGTCTGCGGCTGAGTTTGTTCCGCTTGCATTGGTGCCGCAGCAACCGCCGGGCCAGCCGAAGGCGGCCGCGTTGCCGCCAGATACGGCACCGGCTCCGCGGGTGCGTTGGCAGCCGGGATCGGTTCGGGAGACATGCGCCGCTCGAGCTTGGTCATCTCGGCCTTGGGCGAATGCGGACTAACGATGTTGGCAAACAACAGTCCGCCGCCAAGGCCGGCGGCGATCGCAACGACCACGGTTCCCACGCCCGCGAAATAAGCCATCGAAGTGCGCATGCCACGGCTCCCGTTTTTCCCTGCGGGCAACGTCTGGGCCGGACCGATGTTCCCAGGCAGGCCCGCGCGACGACAGGTGGAACCTGGCGTGCAGCACCGGTTACGGTCGCAGCGCCGTCTTCGCTTGAGGAGCAGCAAAATGAGACGAACTTCGGATTCGCGACACTAGCCTTGCGACAGCGACACATGCTGATTGACCAGCGATGCCATCTCGCGCGATGCCGGATCGTTTCGCGCCAGCAATCCGGCGACGACACCAAGCTTGTCGGGTTCGGGCCGGTTTTGGCTGACCTTCCACTTGCCCACCAGCCTTTCGATCGGGATTTCGATTCCGACGATCGCCCCCAAAAGCCGGTCCGTAAAATCTTGCGGCGCGTCGGAAACCTTCCAGGGAAGGGCCTGTTCTGCCTCGTGGACGTTGGTGAGCTGGCTAATATGCGCAAACAGCCAATCGCGATCCTCGATTACACGTGGCAGCCCATGGGCATGAACGACCGCATAATTCCAGGTTGGAACGGCCTTGCCGTGGGCGTGCTTGCTCGGATACCAGGACGGCGAGATGTAGGTCTCGGCACCCTGAAACACGACGACCGAGCCAACGGACGTCGAAAACGACTGCCAGACGTTATTGGCCCGGGCAACGTGCCCCATCAACGTGCCGTGTTTTCCCCTGGTGGGATCAAGCAGAAACGGAATGTGATTCGCGATCAGCTCTCCGTCGCCTTGGGTCACCCATGTACCAAGCGGGTGCGCTCGTACAAGCGCATGCAGGACGGAAAGATCGGTCTCTTCGTGATGTTTTGGAACGTACATGGTGGTTCCTGCGGCAACCCTGGATGAAGCAACGGTAACTCGCGAGATCGGTCTGGTCGAGAGGCGAGCGAGGCCTCGGCCGCTCGAGCCGGACGGTAATCCCCGGCACGGTAAGCTCAGCGCTCGACGACCCAGCGCGTGACGGCCTGGTGATAGTTGAGCGGTCCGGGCACGGTCCAATGCGTCTTCAGGTACCTGAAACCGGCGCGCTGCAGCGCGCGGTTAGGCGCGACATTCAGCGCGTTCGGCTCGCAGTAGAGCGCTTTGATTTCGAGGAGCTTGAAGTAAATGTCGATACTTCGCCTGACAAATTCGGTGCCCAATCCTTCGCGACGCCTGTCAGGTTTTACGATGTGCAAATGCATGTTGGCACGCTGGCCGTATTTGATCTTGTCGCAGCTCGAAAATCCGATCGGCGCTTCATCCAGCAACCAGACCAGGGCCAGGTACTCGCGCGCGTTCATCGGCAGCGAAAATTGGTGATGCAACCGTTCGCGCCAGGCGCCCGGCGTCGGCAGTCGCGTCGGATCAACGCCGAGCATCTCGAGGTGTTCGGGTGGTGCACCATGGAAATAGGCGATGAGGATATCGACTTCGGAAACTTTCATCTCTCGCACCGCCAGCGCCATGTCGTCCCCCTGCGTTCAATTCAACTCGACGTGGGCGCGATGGTCGACGATGGAGCGATGGCGTTCGGACTCATGGTCCGATCCCGCGCCGGCCATTGCTGGCTCATGTCGGGCAGCGCACTGAATTTGCCGCTGACGCGCTCGATCGCGATCTCGTAGACCGTGATCGCAGCCAGGCGCGGATAGAAGCCCTGGGGGCGCTTCCAGGCTGGGTTGGCATATTTGGCCATCAGCGCATCGAGGAATTCGCGCTTGGTGTTGTCGGCTTCAACCACTCGAATAGTGCCAAACACGATCACGCTTCTGTAGGCCAGCCCGGTGTCGCATTCGAAGCGACCATAGGCGAACACCTCGCTGGGCTCGTCGATTTCGAAGCAGACCTTGTCGCAGCGATCGACGTTGGCTCTCAGGTGGCCGCGTGCGCTGGTGCCGTGAATGTACAAGCGCTCGTTGATCGCAACGTAAAGCATCGGTACGCAGTAAGGATAACCACCGGCGTCGATCGTCGCCACGCGTGCGCTATATCCTCTCTCCAGCAGTCGCATTGCCTCGTCGTCTGACATCGCCCGGTCGCTGCGGCGGATCTCGGGTAAACTGCTCATGGCTTCTCATCTGCTCCCGCGGCTCATCTGCTGCCGCAGCAATGTTCTCTCCATTCGGACCTTCGAAATGTACTTCGACACTGGACTGTTATATAGGTCCATTTTTATCGATCGTTGCAGTCCACTTTAAAAACCAGGCTGGGAGACCAATGCGTTCGAACGGATGGGCCGATCTTTACGGGTGGGAACTGGACCGCGGCAGCGACGTCCCGCTGGTCCGGCAGATCTTCACGCAGGTTCGCACCGCGATTCTCGCGGGAGCGCTCAAGCCAAACACCAAATTGCCGTCGAGCCGGGCGATGGCGGAGCGGCTCGGTGTGGCAAGGACCAGCGTGGTTGCGGCCTTCGATCAATTGCTGGCCGAAGGTTATGTCGAATCTCGCCGCGGATCGGGAACCTTTGTCGGGGTCGATCTTGCCGGCCTTCCGCGCATCTCGCCGCGGCATCGCAAGCCCGGAGTTGCAAAATCGCCGTCGACGCCACGCCTGCGCCGCGCGTTTCAGGATTTCGAACGCGCAACCGTGCAGGCGGAAGCGCGCCCGTTCAATACCGGCCGCACCCTGATGGACGCCCGCACCGTCGAGACATGGCGGAAAATAACGAATCAGGTGATGCGGTCGCCGCGCAATGACCACCTCGGCTACACCGATCCGCGCGGCTTGGTCGGACTTCGGCAAAACCTTTGCGAGTACCTGCGCGCGGCGCGGGCGGTCCGATGCGATCCAGAGCAGATCATGGTTACATCGGGCACCCAACATGCCATCGACATCGCGATCAGGGTAGTGCTCGAACCCAATGACGAAGTTTGGGTCGAGGAACCCGGCTACCCCCTAACCCATGCCCAGCTGGTGCTTGCGAAGATTCGGCCGTCACCCATTCCGATCGATCCGCAAGGTATCGCGGTGGATGCAGGCATCCGTATCGCTCCGCGCGCCCGCGCCGCCTTCATCACCCCATCACATCAATTTCCGACCGGGGTCGTGCTATCGATGGCCCGGCGACTGGAATTGTTGTCCTGGGCACGGGAAAACGACGCGTTCATCATCGAAGATGATTACACCAGCGAGTTTCGCTATTCGGGCCCGCCGCTTTCGTCGTTGCAGGGACTGGATGATTCCGAGCGCGTCATCTACATCGGGACCCTCAATAAAGCGTTGTTTCCAGGCTTGCGCCTCGGCTATGCGGTAGTCCCCCATGCGCTGCTGCCGGTCTTCCTGCGCGCCCGCTATCTGATGGATCGGCAGCCGCCTTCTCTCCAGCAAGCCGTCGTGGCCGAGTTCATGCAGCAAGGTTATTTCACCGCGCATATCCGGCGCATGCGACACGCCTATTGCGAGCAACGCGATGCGCTGGTGGCGACGCTGAAGCGGCGCGCCGGCGATCACCTCGAGATCGACGTGCCCGATCAGGGCATGCACCTTGTCGCGTATCTTGCGAAGGGATTTTCCGACACCGCGATCGAATCGGAGGCACGACAAGCCGGCCTCGTGGTGCACGCCATCAGCCGCTTCTATCGATCGAGGTCACCTCGCTCAGGGCTGATGCTGGGCTTCAGCGGATTTCCGCAGGCCCTGATCGTTCCGGCCGCCGCGCGGCTGGGAGGGCTGATCGCGCGACGTGCCGCGTCATCATGTTAATGAATGAAATGACGCAGGATCAGATCGCGGCCGCGACCCGCTCAGGGCCGGAGCAGCGCCTGCGCTGCGCGCGCTGCCGCCTGGGCATAGCTTGCAGCCCGATGAAGCAGCATCTGCGTTACCGCTCCGTCTATTAGGACCATCAAGCCCCGAGCCAAAACGTTGCAATCCCGATGACCTTCGGTCGCGAGATTCTCCCGTAGCCATTTCTTGAAGTTTGCCTTGTGCGCGCGAGCGATCTTGATCGCCGGATGGTTTGGGCTATCGGCCAGTTCGCCGGCGGCGCGCACGAACCCGCAACCTTTCCATCGGCGACTTTGCGCATCTGCCGAGGCGCCGAAACATTCGCTCCAAACGTTCGGCAACGGTACCTTCGTTGCCCGCCCATCGCTGAAAGCGCTCGAGCGTCGGCCGATCTCTCGCTTCGAGATATGCGGCGATCAGCCGGTCCTTCGAACCAAAATGACAGTATACGGTTTTCTTCGTCCTACCGGCCTTTGCCGAGATTTCGTCAACGCTTACCGCGCGAAGTCCCACCCCGTAAAACAGCTCATCGGCCGCCTCCAGAATTTCTCGGCGTTTGACCTCGGTGTCGTGTGCCATGAGGTCGCCCTTCGCTTTTCCGATTCGAGGCGTCCGCGCGCCGATGTATACTCACTAGGGAGTATCTAATTCCGCGGTTGTCTACCCTCCATATTGGCCGCCTGCCGGCGGCGACACTGAAACCGAGGAAAATTCAACATGCCCCAAGTCAATATTCAGGTGATCGGTAAGCCCCCACCGAAGTCCAGAAGAAGGCTGTCTTCGCCGAGATCACCGATCTCATGGTGGACGTGCTGGGTCGCGCGAGAAAGCTCGTCGTGGTCTCGCTTTCCGCCTCGCCCGCATCGGATTGGGCAGCAGGCGGCGAGAGTCCGACCGGAGACAGATTTGTCGGCGCGCAAGCCGTGATCCGGGTCATCGCGGGTGTGAATTCCGACGAGCAAAAGTCTCGAATGATCGCCGAGACGACCGCTGTTCTGCGCAAGGAACTGGGCGAACCCATTTTTCCGCTCTATGTCACCTTCGAGGAAGTGCCGGCCACTGCATTTGGGTACGACGGGCGAACGATAGCGGAGATCTCGGCAGCAAGAGCGGCGTGACGTTCTTCATCCGAGGTTGGAACGGTCCCAACTTGGCGAATGCGTCACGCTGGCGCGAGGATTGACTGATCGCGCAGGCGATCATGCCGACCCATATCGCTGACGTTCCGCCGAGCGAGGCTGCGCCCAATGTGAATGAAGCGACGCGCAGGATCAGATCGCGGCTGCGACCTTTTCCAGGCCGATGATGCGGGCGAGCCTGCGCACCTCGTCCTTCTGGTCCTCACGCAGCTGGAACAGCAGCGGCATGGCCGCCGATTTGAGCTGCTGGACTTCCTCCGAGTCCGGATCGACCGGCATTCCGCTCGCATTCGGCTCGGCTTCTCGCTTAGCGTGGATCTTGCGCGCCACCGCGCGCAGCGCCGTTTCAACCGCCGGCCAGTAGGGCTCCTGTGACGCAGAAAGCCTGAGCCGGTCCTTGATGCCGGCGATCTGGACGTCGCTGAGCAGCGCGTAGGATTTTTGCGGGGCCGGCTTGCTCGCCGCCTTCGGCTTCGCGGGCACCTGCGGCGCGACCGGCGTCGCCGGCGCCATTACCAATTTCGCCGCCTCGACGTCCGCCGCTGAACTCGCTGCATAGGCCTGGCGCAGCGTCTCGCCCAGGCTGCCGGTGGTCGGCGGCGGCTCGACCGATGCCAGCGCGAGCCTTATCACCGTCAGCTTGTCGGACTTGCCTTCGCGGTTAGCGACGACCGGGCTGTTGATGGCGGGCGATGCTACGCTGGCGGAAGGTACGCTGTCGCGGCCGAGGATGCTGGTGGCAGCGGTGCCCGCCACGAGCAAACAGGTCATCGCGATGATGGTGATGGCTCTCGTCAAACAGTGCTCCCTACCCCCGCCCAGGCACAGCCAAATCGGCGCGGAAACTGAACGGTAATTAAGGCTTAACCGTGCCAGCGGCACACGAAAATTGTGTGAAAAACGAGCCGGAACTGCCGGGAATCAGGCCGCGGCCGCAAGATCGTAGGCAGCCTGGATGTCGGTGACGATATCGGAGGCCTCCCAGAGCGCGCGCGGATCGACCGCCTGCAGGCTGATGGTCCAGTTGCCGCCCCTGGAGGTACGGGGCACGCTGACGATGTCGAACTGCACGTTGCGGCACAGCGGATGGCGGGCAAGGGCGTAGCCCACCCGGTCCTTGATCTCCGCGAGCGTCGCCGGGGTCTTTGCAAACAGCGTCTCAAAATCCATCGCGCATCCCTTCCAAATCCGCCTGCCGGCGCGGCCTCCACCCTGAGTGAACGACCCTGGCCGGATTGTTGGGATGGGATGGTTAACGGCGGGTTAAGTCGGAGGACCGGAGGCTGCGGAAATCGACTCACGACCCGCTTTGCGTGGTCGTGATATTCAGCGATGGTGCGCGCCAAGAGATCGTTGACCGCAAGCACCTTGGTAACGCCGAGGTGGAATGCCTCGCGCTCTATGTCGGCGGAAAGAATTCCGGCCACTTCGCGCGCCATCTTTCCGCGAGCAGCAGAAAATCTTTCGGCCCGATCTCGTGACACTCGGCATCTGCGGCCGGCTGAACCCACGCTTGCGCACTCTTCATGAACATATGCGCTACCGGGACCAGCCAGGTCGTGTCATCGAGCGTGCCGGCGCGAAGGTTGACGATTTCCTCACGCCCCGTCCGGTCGCCATAAAGTCGGCCGCCGCAATCGTTGCAGAACCAGGATATGACCGGAACGCCCGTCGGCGAAATGTGGTGCCATGGCTTCGGCCGGCCCTGCAGAACATGAAAATCCTTCGCCCACGCCGGCATGTTCAGCGCGAACGCGCTGCCCGACGCGGTTTGACAATTCGTGCAGTTGCAGGTGTAAAGCAACAGCGGAAACGAGGTGATCTCGTAGCGGATCGCGCCGCACGAGCAGCCGCCGGTTAAGGGAAGCGAAGGCCGGTCCGCGCTCATGATCAGCCCCGCCACGAGATCGATGGAGTTCGCCGACCGTCAGCCCGTCGCCGCCAGCGCCGGTCCGGGCACGTTGGGAAGCTCGATGTCGACTTCCAGCGTCGAAACATTTTTTCCCCTATCCATCCTGACAATAACCTTGTCCGGATCGAGCGTAACATGCCGCGAGACCGCGGCAAGAATTTCCTCCCGCAGCAGCATCAAGAGATCAGGCTGGCCTCGCATGCCGCGTTCATGCGCCAACAAGATCTGCAGCCGTTCCCGCGCGATCGGCGCCGAGGGGGGCGCGGGGGCGGGGGCGGGAGCGGGACGGCTGGAAAAAAGCCGCAAGATGTTCATGCCGCCCTCCTTCCCCGCAACAGATTCATCAGCCCCGAGCGCTCGGCAGGAACCGTCATGGCGATCGTTTCGCCCAACAGGCGCTTTGTGGCATCGACATAGGCGCGGGCCGGCGAGCTCGCGGGGTTGTTCAGCGTGACCGGCGATCCGACATTGGAGGCGCGCAAGACATCCTGGCTCTCGGGAATGATGCCGAGCAGCGGGGTCGCCAGGATTTCCATCACGTCGTCGATCGACAGCATCTCGCCGCGCGCGGCGCGGGCGGGGTCGTAGCGGGTGATCAGGACATGTTTCTCGACCCGCTCTCCCTTCTCGGCCCTCACGGTTTTTGCATCCAGCATCCCGATGATGCGGTCGGAATCGCGCACCGAAGAGACCTCGGGGTTGGTGACGATGATGGCCTCGTCGGCAAAGCGCATCGCAAGCGTCGCGCCTCGCTCGATTCCGGCCGGGCTGTCGCAGAGAATCCAGTCATGGCTTGTTCGCAATTCCTCAAGGACACGCCCGACACCCTCCTCGGTCAGCGCATCCTTGTCCCTGGTTTGGGAGGCCGGCAACAGGCAAAGATTTTCGAGCCGCTTGTCGCGGATCAACGCTTGCGGGAGCTTTGCAACGCCCTGCACCACGTTGATGAGGTCGAACACAACCCGTCGTTCGGCGCCCATGATGAGGTCGAGGTTGCGCAAGCCGACGTCGAAATCCACCACGACGACCCTCTGACCGATCTGCGCAAGCGCCACACCGATCGCGGCCGTGGAAGTCGTCTTTCCGACTCCTCCCTTGCCCGACGTCACAACCAGCACTTTGGCCATTTCTTACCTCCTCTACCCGTTGGTTTAGTTGAGCGGTGTGATCCGCATGATGTCGCCTTCAAGCCAAGCCTGCGCCGGCCGATTGCGTAAACCTTCGTCCAAATCTTCCGCAGTCCGGTAATAACCGTCGATCGCCAGAAGCTCGGCCTCGATCTTCTGGCAATAGATCCGCGCCGACGAATTGCCGCTGACGCCCGCCATCGCGCGGCCGCGCAGCGTTCCGTAAATGTGGATGGAGCCACCGGCGACGATCTCGGCGCCGGAGGCGACCGTTCCCAGCACCGTGACGTCGCCGTCGGGAAAGATAATCGACTGACCGGAGCGGACCGGGCTGTCGAGCAGCAGCGATGTCGACGGCGGTTTGACTTCGGGCTTTTCCGGCTCGACCTGCTGGATCGCGCAGTGTCTTCCGCCGGTCAGAAGCGGCGGCATACTGGAAGTGAGTCGCTCGGATTCCACGCCCTCGATCCCGAGGATGCGGATGCTTCTTTTTTCCAGGCTGAGGACGAGGTGCGCGATCGCCGGCCGGCTGAGGTCGACGGCGGCCAGGTCGAGCACCACAGGCTTGCCGACGAAGTAGCCCGGTGAGCGCTCGAGCGTTGCGTCAATCTCGGCGAGCCATTCGACAATCGGAACGATCGGAGAAAAGACAAACGCAACGTAGGAACGGCCTCGCAGGCGAACCAGTTGGCGTGGGGGCTCGGTAATTACGTCCATGGCGATCGACTCAGCCTTTGTTATTGAATGGTTAAAAGTCGACCGGCACGGTTAATGCCGGGTTAATGGCTGCAAAAAAAGCGTCAGGAACCTCTCGATGTTTACGATTGGTTAACGGAACTTGGTGTCGGACAAAAACTCAACTCAGTTCTGCCGCGATTCGAACTTAATAATGTCGCGCCACGATTCCATCACGTCTTGGTGACGTTCTGCCGCAATGTGGGAGAGCGCCTATCCGCTGCAAAAGCGGATAGTTGCCGGGGACTGGCAATGGGATCAGCTGGGAAGGTGAAGCCTCGAAATCCATCTCGAGGCCCGATGCAGGCCGTATTGGGGGATGTTGGGTCGGCCTCCCGACGTTTTGATTCGAGTTATTCGGCCAACGTTTACGGCTCGATCGGGATGACCGCGGATTTTTCCGTGGCCAACCCAATTTGCTTTGAAGCTTTGTCTAGAGCAGTCACGGGAACCAACTGATAATAGAATAAAGCGTCAAAGGAGTAGCGTATGAGTGCCTTGGAGCAAGACCCGCCCAACCCGAGCGATCCGCTTTACTATGCGCCGCGCCGATTGCGTGAAAGGCTGGAACCGCCTTTAAATTCCGAGCCATCATCAAGTTCATCAAGTTCGGTCTACCAGCCGCTGCCCCGCTCGCTCGACCCTGAGGTCATGCAAGAGGTCACGGCGCTTGCGCGCGACCATGTGGATCGCCGTAAGGCGTTGTTCGGGGCCGCCGCCATCGGCGTTTCGGCGCTCGCGGCGCTGTTCGTGGTCTTGATGATCCATGCTTCCCAGAAACCGGACGCTGGCGCATCCTTTGCTGCGGCGGTACAGTCGCTCAAAAGCACGCAGCCCCAGCAAGGCGATGGCGGATCGAAGCCGACCCTTTCCGAGTTCCGCGGACTGCTTGCTTCAACCGAAGCCGGCCAGGCCGCTCCGCACGAGCAGTCTGAAAAGCTGCTTCAACAATTCATGCAATGGCGGCAGAAGGCCGACGCGGTGGAAGCACCTCAATAATCCAAACGGCAAACACGGAAACAGCGATGATGCATGATATCGGGTCCAAGATGACCGCCGTTCGGAGTTCGCGATCCCGGTGGATGGCGGCTCTGCTTGGCGCCCTTCTCGTGGGTACCGCGGGTTCAGCAACCGGCGACAATGCAAATATCGTGCGCGACCTGGCGGGCCGCGTCGGACCCATCATTGGTTCGGCGTTGGGATGCCCGGACATCGCGCGCCCCCGAATTCAGTTTATCGCCGACAAGTTCCAGGCTGTGATCAGGGAAACCTCGTCCAACGAGGCCGAGCGTGACGACCTTTCACGACTGCTCGATCGCTATGTCGCCGACGGCCGTAGTGCCGTGACGGTGGGCCGCACCGATTGCAGATCGGCGGAGCGCCAGCTTGCCGATCTCGAACAATCGCTCGCCGGCAAGGCGCCGTCACCCTCGCCGTCGCTGGCCGCCGTGGTCGCGCCGTCGTCGGCCGCAGCCGCCACCGCACCCACCGCGCCGCTGCCGCAGCCAGTTCCCACCTCCACCGCGCGCGGGGTCACCGCCAACGAAATCCGGTTCGGGATCGTGGCGCCATTTTCCGGCCCCGCGAAGGAACTCGGGCGCCAGATGAAGCTCGGCATCGATACCGCGTTCGCCCGGGTCAACGAGGCCGGCGGCGTGGAAGGCAGAATGCTCAAGCTGGTCTCGGCGGACGACGGCTATGAGCCGGCGCGGACGCTCGACGGCATGAAGCAGCTCTACGACAAGGAGCAGGTGTTCGGCTTTATCGGCAATGTCGGCACGCCAACCGCGGCCGTCGCCATCCCCTACGCGCTCGAGCGGCGGGCATTGTTCTTCGGCGCCTTCACAGGGTCCAATATCCTGCGCAACGATCCGCCCGATCGCTATGTCTTCAACTATCGTGCGAGCTATGCCGAGGAAACCGCCGCCGTCGTGCACTATCTGATCAAGCTGCGCCGGCTGCAGCCGAGACAGATCGCGGTGTTCGCCCAGCAGGATTCCTATGGTGACGCGGGCTTTGCCGGCGTCGCCAAGGCGTTTCGTGGGCTCGGCATCAACGACGGCGCCATTTTGCGGCTCAACTACAAGCGCAATACCGTTGACGTCGACGATGCGGTCAATCAGCTGAAAGCCCAGAAGCTCCCGATCAGGGCGGTGGTCATGGTCGCAACCTATCGGGCCGCCGCCAAGTTCATCGAGAAGACGCGAGATCAGTTTCCCGGGTTGGTCTATTCGAACGTGTCGTTCGTGGGCTCTACCTCGCTCGCCGAAGAGCTGATGCTGCTTGGATCGCGCTATGCCAGCGGCGTCATCGTGACCCAGGTGGTGCCGGCGGTGGGGGGCTATTCGAGCGCCGTGCTCGAATACAAGAACGCGCTGGCCAAATATTCCCCCGGCGAGTCACCGGATTACGTGTCGCTCGAAGGCTATGTTGCCGCCAACGTCCTGATCCAGGCCCTGAGGAAGATCGGTCCGCAGGTCGACACTGAAAGGCTGATCGACGTGCTCGAGAATACGCGCAATCTCGATCTCGGCCTCGGCGCTCCCCTTAGCTTCGGCCGCGCCGAACACCAGGCGTCGCACAAGATCTGGGGAACGGCGATCGACGACAGCGGGCATTACCAGGCTTTCGAGCTGGAATAAGCATCAAGCTCAACGGGCGTAACGGCGCAGCACGACGGTTTTCCCTTAGCTAACAAACGCGAAGTGCGTTGGCGCGAAGATCATGCTCAAGCAACCACCCTCGCCGATGCGCCGTCTCACAAGGGCGGATCGACGGCCTCGTCGTATTCCTTTTTGAAGCGCCCGATCAACTCGGCGGCCGGCAAGATCCTGGCCACGCTGCCGACGCCCTGGCCTGAGCCCCAGATTTGCTTCCAGGCCTTGGGCTTGGCGCGCTCGCCGGAGGCGTCGGTGCCGAAACTCATCTTCGATGGATCGGAGGTCGGCAGATTGTCCGGGTCCATGCCGGCCGCCATGATCGATGGCTTCAGGTAATTGCCGTGCACGCCGGTGAACAGGTTGGAATAGACGATGTCCTCCGCGGTCGAACTGGTGATCATCTGCTTGTAGCCTTCCGCCGCATTGGCTTCCCTTGTGGCTATGAAGGCCGAGCCGATATAGGCGAACTCGGCGCCCAGCATCCGCGCCGCGCGGATTGCGCGACCATTGGCGATCGAGCCCGACAGCGCGATCGGCCCGTCGAACCACTGCCGCGTCTCCGCAACGAAGGCGAACGGCGATATCACCCCGGCATGGCCGCCGGCACCGGCCGCGACCAGGATCAGGCCGTCGGCACCCTTCTCGATCGCCTTGTGCGCGAATTTCTGGTTGATGACATCGTGGAAGACGATGCCGCCCCAGCCATGGGCGGCCTGATTGAGTTCTTCGCGGGCGCCGAGCGAGGTGATGATGACAGGCACCTTGTGCTTCTCGCAAAGCGAAAGATCGTGCTCGAGCCGGTTGTTCGAGCGGTGCACGATCTGGTTGACCGCAAACGGCGCCGCAGGCCGATCCGGATGCGCCCGGTCGTGAGCGGCAAGCTCTTCTCTGATCCGCGCCAGCCACTCGTCGAGCAGCGCGGGCGGACGGGCGTTCAGCGCCGGAAACGATCCGACCACGCCCGCCTTGCATTGCGCGATCACGAGATCGGGCACGGAGATGATGAACAGCGGCGCGCCGATCACGGGGATCGACAGACGGCCCTTGAACAAGGCAGGCATGGACATGAACAAGACGATCCTTTGTTCGCGGCGAGCGCGCAAAGCGCCGGGCTAAAGATGCCAGACATCATACCAAGAACGCAATCACTGAGGCCAAGCAAAGCAGCCCTCCGTTAAGCGGATAAATCTGCCCGCCGCCCGCTGTCGTCGACTGGACTTGCACGGCATCCGAACCATAGACTGCCCTAAGATCGGCGGACGGCCGGCAGCATCACGGGAGGCCGATATGGCGCGAACGAAAATCCTTCTACTGGCGTCGATCCTGCTGGGCGTTTCCGTCGGCACAAACCCCGCCGCGGCACAAAAGAAATACGATCCCGGCGTTTCCGATACCGAAATCAAGATCGGCAACATCATGCCCTACAGCGGTCCGCTGTCGGCCTATGCGCTGATCGGGCGGACCCAGGCCGCGTTCTTCAAGAAGCTCAACGACGAGGGCGGCATCAACGGCCGCAAGATCAACTTCATCTCCTATGACGACGCGTTCTCGCCGCCCAAGACCGTGGAGCAGGCGCGCAAGCTCGTGGAGAGCGACGAGGTGCTCTTGATCTTCCAGAGCCTGGGCACGCCGACCAATAATGCGATCCAGAAATATCTCGACCTGAAGAAGGTGCCGCAGCTCTTCGTCGCCACCGGTGCGACAAAATTCGGCGACCCGAAGAATTTTCCGTGGACCATGGGCTGGCAGCCGACCTACCAGACCGAGGGGCGGATCTACGCCAAATACATCTTGCAGAACCTGCCGCAGGGCAAGATCGGCGTGCTCTATCAGAACGACGATTCCGGCCGCGACTATCTCAAGGGCCTGAAGGACGGGCTGGGCGCCGAGGCGGCCAAGCGCATGATCGTGGCCGAGTTGCCCTATGATCCATCGGATCCCACGGTCGACTCCCAGATCGTTTCGCTGAAGACGCTGGGCGCCGATATTTTCTTCGACGAGGCGTCGCCCAAATTTGCCGCGCAAGCGATCCGCAAAGCTGCCGAGATCGGCTGGAAGCCCACGCTGTTCCTCGCCAGCGTCTCGAACTCCGTCGGCTCGGTGCTGAGGCCCGCGGGGCTCGAAAACTCCAAGGGTATCCTGTCGACCAACTACATCAAGGATCCGACCGATCCGGCCTGGAAGGACGATCCCGCGATCAAGGAATGGGCCGCTTTCATGGACAAGTATTTTCCGGAAGGCGACAAGACCTCTACCTTCAGCGTCTACGGCTATGCGACCGCCCAGACCATGGTCCAGGTGCTCAGGCAATGCGGCGACGAACTGACGCGCGAGAACATCATGAAGCAGGCAGCCAATCTCAAGGATTTCGAGCTCGGGCTGCTGTTGCCCGGCATCAGGATCAACACCAGTCCGACCGACTATTTCCCGATCGAGCAGATGCAGATGACGCGGTTCAACGGCGAACATGGCGAGCTGTTCGGCGCTCCCATCAGCGCCGAGCTGGCGACGCAATAGCGAACGATACCGGAAGGACCTGGCGGCCAGAGCCTTTTCCGTTCCGATTGAATCGGAACGGAGGCTCTCTTTTCTTGTTTTGACGCGTTTTCTTCACGCGAACCGGTATCCACCCCGGATCATGTCCGGGGCAGGCTTTCGCTGGAAAACGCTCCAGCGGCAGCCGCTACTGACACATCGCGCGGGTGACGAAATTATCGGTCCGGCAGTCATCCGGCTTTCGCGTTCGGCCGGGAATAAACACTTTCGGCGAACAAGCCTCCGCGGAATCCATGTTGAGGCTCTTGCCCTCTTTGTAGCCCTTGCTCTGGCAAAGCTTGTCCGCGGCAATCTTGCAGTCGGGGGCGCCATTGGCCGCAACCGGACAGACCGAGCGTCCCGATACCATGGTGGATGGCTTGGCCAGGCTCGACAGGCTTTCGCCTGCATCCTTGGCAGTATCCTTGGCGCGCGCGTGGAGATCGTCGATCGTCTCGCCGGGGCTCTTCATTTTCGGCAAGATCGACAGCGATTTCTCGAACAGCTTGCCCATTTCATTCATGAGGCCCGAATTCTCGTCGCGGGCCGGCAGCGGTGGCGGCGCGGGTTCGCTCGGCTGCGGCGCGGCCTGCTGTGGCGGCTCCCGGACGCCGAGCGCGGGCGCGGCTGACGTCCCTTGCGTCCCCTGCGACCAGGCGGCGCTTGCGGCAATCATCATCATCGACAACACCGCGCCTGCGGTCGCGACAGGCGTCCTGGAGCGCGCAAAAAGGCCGCCGGATCGAGCAATCATGACATCGAGCGTAACCCGAAGCCGCCGGCCGGCAAAGCACTTCAAGGCCGGCTTCAGATCATTCGAAATGCGACGACAAATCCAAGCACGAGAACGATGACGAGCACCGCCACCCACAAGCCGAGGCGTTTCTCTATTTCGGCGCGGATCGTGTCGCCGTAACGGTTGAGCAGGACGGCGACGGCGAAGAACCGGCCGCCACGGGCAATAATCGAACACATCACGAACAGCCAGATATTGTAGCCGGCAAAGCCCGAAGTGATGGTCACGAGCTTGTAGGGGATCGGCGTCAGACCTTTGCCAATGATGATCCATGCGCCCCATTCGGCATAACCGGCGCGGAAGGCCTCGACCTTGTCGCCAAGGCCATAGAGATTGATTAGCCAATGCCCTACCGAGTCATAGAGCACCGCGCCGATCGCGTAACCGAGCACGCCGCCCGCGACCGAAGCGGCGGTGCACAGCGTCGCAAATAGCCATGCCCGCTTAGGCCGCGCCAGCGACATCGGAAGCAGCATGATATCTGGAGGCACCGGAAAGAATGAGCTTTCCGCGAAGGAGACCGCTCCCAGCACCCAAAGCGCGTAAGGCTTGTCGGCAGCCGCGACACACCAGTC